>OGIC01000053.1_pt1 | contig 97730 bp, 81 predicted proteins | sample 1571681 | NCBI WGS metagenome assembly OGIC01 (sample SAMEA2582046, study PRJEB24529) | metagenome | biome: Human gut stool | place: China | collected 2011
CGAAATTCACAGAAGAGGGCATCCACTACGACCAGCTTTCACCGGAGGATAAGGCTCGCTACGAGGACGATTTTGCCGAGGACGACACCCTGCCCAGCTTTATTCCGTCCGAAAAACTGAACAAGTTCATCTTCAACGCCAACACCGTGGACACCGTTCTACAGGACCTGATGGAGCGGGGCATCAAGGTGGCAGGCGGCGACCGCATCGGCAAGACCATCCTCTTTGCCCAGAACAAGCGCCATGCGGAGTTCATCCGGGAGCGGTTTTGCAAGCTGTATCCGCAGCTGGAACAGCAGTATCCCGGCTTCATCCAGCGGGTCGTCTGTGACGATGCTTATGCGCAGTCCATCATTGACGATTTCAAACAGCCGGACAAGCCGCCGTTCATTGCCGTTTCGGTAGACATGATGGACACCGGCATCGATGTGCCGGAGTGCGTCAACCTTGTCTTTTTCAAAAAGGTGCGCAGCAAAACGAAGTTCTGGCAGATGATCGGCCGGGGTACACGGCTCTGCCCGTCCCTTGCCTGCGTGGATGCCATCGACGGCGAGTATACGGGCAAACGGCGGTTTCTGATTTTCGACTACTGCGGCAACTTTGAATTTTTCCGTCAGAAACCCAACGGCTACGAGAGCGCGGACACCAAAAGCCTGTCCGAAAGCATTTTCTGCAAGCAGGTGCGGATCGCCGCCGCGCTGCAGGATGGAGCCTATGCGGACGAAAAACACCAGAATTGGCGTAAAATTTTAACAGAAACCTGCCGCGCCGAAGTGGGAGCGCTGAACCCGGAACTGGTATCCGTGCGACTGCACCGACAGGCCGTGGAACACTATCAAAAGCCGGAAGCCTTTGTCAGCCTGACCGAAACGGACAAAGGCACCTTGATGAAAGAGGTTGCACCGCTCATCTCGCTGGACGATAAGGACGAGGCCGCCAAGCGGTTCGATAACTTTGTGTATGGCTTGCTGCTCTGTGAGCTGGAGGGTCTACCCGGACTGACGCGGGCACAGCGGCAGCTGAAAAACACCGCCGCTCTGCTGGAACAAAAAGCAACCATCCCGCAGGTACAGGCCAAGCTGCCCCTCATCCGGGAGGTACAGACAGACGAATTTTTGACCTCGCATGATCTGCTCCGCTTTGAGGAAATGCGGCAGGAGCTGCGGGAGCTCATCAAGTTTCTGGTGGACGGTGTAGAAGGTCAAAAGCCTGTCTACACGGCCCTTGCCGACCCGGTACTGGAACAGACCGAGGGCAAGGCGCTGGACTCCGGTTATGACTTCGGGGAGTACCGGGAGCGGGTCAACCGCTACATCATGGAGCACCGCAACGATACACTGGCCATCCACAAGCTGACTCAGAACATCCCGCTTTCTCAGGGCGATTACATTGAGCTGGAACACATCTTCACCAGCGAACTGGGCAGTAAAGAAGATTATGCCCGGGAGTTTAAGGATACCCCGTTTGGTCTGCTGGTGCGCAAGGTGGCAAAGCTGGACCACGAGGCCGCCATGCAGGCATTTTCAAAATTTATCAACGACGAATCGCTGAATGCAAAGCAGATCGCTTTCGTGCAGAAGGTCATTCATTACATCGAGCAGAACGGTTATGTGGAAAGCAAAGCGGTGTTGATGAAACCACCCTTTGACCAACCCATTCTGTTTACCCGCCTGTTTGATGGCAAAACGGGCGGAGAACTGATGGAAACGATCAATTCGGTGAAAGAGAATGCCACCCATGTGACTGCATAAAGCAGTGGAATGTACTGATAAAAAACGGTATCATGGACAAGGAGCGGATAGACGGTTTCCGCAGCGCCTTTGCGCCGGGAGAAACTTTATTCTGGCAGGTCCCTGCTGCGGCAAGGGAGAGAATGGCGTTTTACAGTGAGAACTTTCCCCGCCTTTTTTCTGAAAAAATCACGGCGGTATTTGCGGTGTCCGACCACTATGCGCTGGAATTTATGCGATTTTTGCAGGGACAGGGCATCCGCGTCCCGGAGGATGTGCAGATCATTGGCTTTGATGATACACTGGCAAGCCGGGAAAGCGTTCCCGCTCTGACCACCATTCATCAGGATGCGGCGCTCCGGGCAAGGCCTGCCATCCGCCGCCTTGAAGCCCTGCGGGACGGCACCCCCTGCGATGCCGACATCGTTCTGCCGGTGGAGCTAGTGGAACGGGAAAGCACAAGGAGGCTGCCATCCTCCGTGTGGGGGCGGGGTACTTCCGCATCGTGGCGTTCTCTTATCTGCCCATGGCGGTCAGCACCGTCCTGTCCGCATGGCTGCGCTGCAAGGAACACGCCGCTGTCCCCTTTTGGGCAAGTTTTGGCGCGGTAGCGGCGAACATCGGGCTGAAAACTGTCTGCTCATCTTCGGAAAGCTGGGTGCCCCCGCTATGGGCGTTACCGGTGCTGCCATCGCCACGCTGGTTTCCCAGCTTTTGAACCTGCTTTTGATCTTGATAGGCTTTGCGGTCTGCCTTCAAAAGGAAGCGGAACGCCCGCTCACCGTGGAGATTTGGACACGGTGGGCGGGCGTTTTATGTTTATTTTCCGAGTACAACGGAGAGCCTGATTTCCTTTTCCGTCTCGCTCAGGTCAAGAGCGCCGCCATCGGCGACGGTCACGTGCAGCTCATAGAGCGTACCGGCGGTAAGTTCCGTTACAGCCTCGCCGTCCTCGTCTGTGATCGACCACAGTGCAGGATCGACCTTTGCCAGCTTGCCGTCCACGCCATAGGCGTAGAGGGTCAGACCGGAGGTGCTGCCGGACAGGTTATTCATGCGGAAAGCTACCGTGGTGTTGGGATGTACGTTGCGGACGGTCACAGTGTTGCGCCAGCTTGCAACGGTGCCTTCGCCGCCGTCCTGCGCAAACTGTTCCTGCGAGAGGACATTTCTTGCTGCCTGATCAAGATCGACCTTGCGGTAGGGCATTTCGGGCAGATAAACGAAACGGTCCTGCAAACGAAGCAGTTCCAGATAGCCTGTCGGGCAGTAGAGCGCATTGCCGCTGTTGCCGGCATACATTCCAATGGCCATGTTGTTATAGCCGTACTTGTTGGAAACATCCATCGTGAAAACAGTCTCGCCAGTTTCAAAATCCAGAATAATGTACTGCCACATCCCGGTGGTCACATCCTGCACATAGCCGTAGATATAGCCCGTTGCGGTGGAAAGCTTCAGGATGGAAGTGTCGCTCAGGTCGTTCCGGCTCCAGATGCTCTTCATCTCGTAGCCGTTTGCGGTCTTTACGGTGTCCATGCGCTCGATGCCGGGGGCGATCATAACGTTGCCCTTCATGAGCCAGTTCTGGTCGTAAATATTAGCGTAGCTCTGGATGGAGGAGTCGTTGTTGGGGTCCGCCAGACCTGCATTGCCCGCGCCAAACCAGTTGCAGACGATGGTGCTGACGGTGCCATTGCCGTCGTCATAGACGATGGCAGAGTTCTCAACGGCTACCTGATAGCCCTCGGGCAGGTCATCCAGCACCGGGGCGCTTGCCACGACCTCGCCGGTCTTCATATCGAGCGCAAGAAGGTTTACGATATCCTGATTGTCGGTGAACAGCACAAGGTTCGGTGTCAGTGTGGGAGAGCAGCCGCCGCCCCATGCAAGACCGCCGCCGGTGGTCTTATCGCCTTCGCCGCTCACCTTTGCACCCGCGCTCTCATAGGGCGTGCACCACACAACGTCTACGCCTTCTTCTGCACGCAGAAGGTAGCAGTTCTGGTTGGTGAGGATCACCGCACCGTCCTTGGAGGCGGCGATGCCGTTTTCTGCACCTTCGCCGGGGGTCAGCTCGTGGACAAAGACCGCCTTGGAAAGGTCTGTCTGCTTGCCGTTCAAAATTGCATTAATGGCAGAATGGGCAATATAGCCGATAACGCCCTGCTGCTGGCGCTGCGGATAAATGCGGAAGCCGCCTGTTGCAAACCAGAGGTTTCCGTCATAATCAAAGACCACGGACAGAAGATTCTGGGTCAGCTCCTTGCCAAGTGCAGCCTCGGCGGCAGCCTTGATGTCGATGTCCAGCACCTTTTCAAATTCGGGCAGCACGTTGCCGCTTTCGTCTGTTGCGCGGAGCATCAGCACATGATTGTTGCTCGTGGGGCAGACGATGCGGTTGGATGCGTCCAAGAAGGTGTAGGAGCTTTGGATAACGTAACCGCCGCCGTCATGCTTCTTTGGCGAGAAATAGCCGAGCGTTTTTGTTTCTTCGGCGTTCAGGTCGCGGATGGCGATGCCGCCCAGCAGCGGCACAACGGCATGGCCGTAGCTGTCAAAATAGATAGCGGGAGAAGCATTTGCATTCGTTGTCTCATAGGAAACGTTGATCTCGGGATAGATCGCAAGCGGCAGGATCTCATCCGTTGAATCTGTGTTGTAGCCGTCGTGATGAATGTTTGCATCGCTCTTTGCCATGTAGGGGTTCTCATCTACCTGCTTGGGGTGCAGGGCTTTCACGGGCAGTGCCGCAGAGGTCGTCTCCGCAGCAGAGGGCTGCACCACGGCGGACGGTGCAGAGGGCTGAGAAGCGGCGACACTGTCTGCGGGCGTCTGCGTACCGCCGCAGGCGGCCATGGAAAGGCACAGGGCAGCTGTCAGGGACAGGCTTAACGCAGAATGGATGATATTTCTCTTTTTCATAAGTCGTTCTCCTTGTTGTGTTCGTTGCGGTCAGGTCGGCGCTGCTCTGCCGGATTTTTTTGATCCAGCCAGATGCAAAAACCCTGCCGCAAAGCGGCTTCGGTCACTGGCTCCAGCAGAAAGTAGTCTGCACGCAGCCGGAAGGCATGGAGCGAAAAATTCAGATCGCTGCACCAGATAACGCGTGTTTGGGGACAAAGCGCGCGCAGATGCTCTACTGCATTCAATCCATCCACCCCCGGCAGGGCGATCACGGCATTTGTCAGCGGCTCGCAGCGCGCGGCTTCAAAAAAGCTTTCCTGATCGTGGTAACAGTCCATTTGGGGAAATAAACAATGCTCGGCGCAGAACTGCAAGATCTGCTCTGCCCAAAAAGCTTCCTGCGCCCTGCTGTTTGTCAGCACGGCGATTCGATACACAGCGACCCTCCTTCCTTCTGCCGTTGTTGAGGTTCTCTGTCTCTAGTATACGGGCGGATACGGCTGTTTCAAGCTGTTTGGCACGAAAGCCCGGTTTCCGTCACGAAATCCCGTTTTCTGCTGCGACAGAACCGGGCAACTGTGCTATAATCAGGATGAAAGAGTTTATAAAGGAGGTTGGAAGCTATAACAATAGCTTCTTGGTATAGCATGAGATTTGCGATCGTCGATGACCTTGGTACGGAGCGCACGCTGCTGAAGGAGCGCTTGGCACGGCAGCTGCGCCAGCGCGGTACAGAAGCAGAGCTTTTAGAATTTGACAGCGGAGAAGCTTTTCTGGCGGCAGAAGAAGCGCAGCGCTTTACCGCCGCTTTTTTGGATATTTATATGGATGGTTTAAGCGGCATGGACGCGGCAAAGGAACTTCGGAAAACAGACGCAGACTGTCTTCTGGTTTTTACCACCACCTCGACAGACCATGCACTCGAGGGGTTTCAGGTACGGGCATTTCATTATTTGGTCAAGCCCTTTTCAGAGGCCGAGTTGTCCGGTCTGTTGGATGAAATGCTCGCAAAATTCCCCCGCCCAGAGCCGGTTTTGACGGTGAAGGTGGATGGCAGCGACATCCATTTGCGCTATCGTGATATCATATCCGCCGAGCATTTCGCCCACATCATCAATATCCGCACCACTGCCGGCAAAACGCTTGCCATGCGCCAGAGTTTCAAGGCGTTCACAGAGCCGCTCAAAAAAGACCCTCGGTTTTTCGTCTGCGGTCGCGGTGCAATCGTCAATATGGAGAATGCTGCCGATTTTCAGGATGCCGCCTTCTGTATGACGGACGGCAGCCAGGTCTATGTCAGTCAGGAGCTTTTGAAAGCCGCCCGACAGGCGTTTATGGAATTTCTGCTGCAAAGGGGGCGTGTGGGTTGAAGGATGTTCTGCGCCCGATCCTGGAGCTTACCGTTGTGTTTCCCGGCCTGCTGCTCGCGTATTTTCCGGTGCGCTCCTATCTGAAGCAGTCTTCCGCAAAGCTTGCGGTATGGGAGGTGCCGCTGCTGTTCGGGCTTTGCCTTGGCGGCGGGCTGTTTTGCTATCATTTCGGTCTCTCGACCGCGTTCCCCTTGCTGCTCATAACGATTGTGACAATTTTCCTGTATCTCAAAACGCTGCGGCTCTCTCTCTGGAAATCCGGGACCATCGCGCTGGCGGTCTGCGCGGTATTTGCGTGCCTGAATAGCTTGTCCCGCGCCGTTGGTACGGTAATCACGATCCGGCTGCAGCTGCCGCCGGACAAGCCGTGGTTCTGTTTTAGCGCCTGCATTTTTTATAACGTGATCTGCTGGCTGACCGCTGCTGCAGCCTATTATCCTTCTACCCACTCAGTGCGCGCAATGGTGGAGGATGACAATTTTGCGCAGACGTGGTATGTGTTCTGGGTGCTTCCGATGGTGTTCATCCTGCTAAACCTTTTTATGGTCCCGCGCTACCAGATAACACTTCAGACAGGCCGGGTCTTGCAGGTCTACATCGTTATGAGCATCGCGCTTTTGTTTTTGATGTTCATGTTCAATGCAATCTTTCTGCTGATGGCAAACAGCCTTAACCGGAATGCAAGGCTGCAGCAGGAAAATCAGTTTCTTTCCATGCAGCAGCAGCGCTATGAAAGCCTGAAAGCCGCCATTGAAGAAGCCCGGCAGGCGCGGCACGATATGCGCCACCAGCTGAATCAGATCTCCGCACTGGCCGAGGCAGGAGATCTGGATAACCTGAAGGCTTACCTTGCAAAAACGGTCTCCCGGATCCCGGATCTGGATATGAATTTCTGCGAAAACCGTGCAGCGGACAGTGTTGTCGGCTATTATTGTGCCCTTGCAAAGCGTGAGGGTGTTCCCTTTTGTGCCAAACTCGACTTACCACAGGTGCTTCCTGTGGACGAGATCGATCTGTGTCTGGTGCTGTCTAATCTTCTGGAAAACGCATTCGAAGCCAGCCTGCGCACCACACCCGCCCGGCGCAAGATCGGGATCACCGCGTATGTCCATGCCGAGCGGTTTCTTTTGGTCGAAGTGGAAAACGCATTTGACGGTGAAGTCAACGAAAAAAGCGGGCTCTTCCGCTCGTCCAAGCGAAAGGAAAACGGGATCGGCATCCAGTCTGTCCAGCATATTGCAGAAAAGACCGGCGGTGCAAGCACATTTACCCATCAGAATGGCGTTTTCTCTGCGAAGGTCATGCTTTGTGGAGAAAAGCAGCCGCCAGAGACCGCAGACAGCACCACGGAGTTGTACGGAAAGTGTGGAAAGTAATGCGGAAAGTGCGGAAACTTGCCATATAAAAATGCAGAAACTTCTGTCCCCAAGGGGTGAAGGCTTTTTGCTCATCTCAAACCGCAAAAATTGATTTCCGTGGTACACAGCGCGCTGAACCGGCGCTGCGCCGCAGACCGGGAGCGTTCAGCGCAAAAAGGCCGCCGCACAAAACGCTGTGCGGCGGCCTTAAAAGTCGAAATCGTATTGTTATAAAAAGCGCTTACTTGCCCAGCATCTCGTGGGCGGTCTTGCAGATGGTGGCTGCGTCCAGACCGTACTTCTTCAGCAGATCCCATGCGGGGCCGGAGCAGCCGAACACGTCCTGCACGCCCACGCGGCGCACGGGAGTGGGCAGCTTCTCGCTCAGAACGGCGCAGACGGCTTCGCCCAGACCGCCGATGACGTTGTGCTCCTCGGCAGTGATGACCTTGCCGCACTCCTTTGCCGCCTTGAGGACGATCTCCTCGTCCAGGGGCTTGATGGTGTGGATGTTGATGACCCGGGCGTGGATGCCCTCGGCAGCCAGCTGCTCGGCAGCCATGCGTGCCTCGTTGACCATCAGGCCGGTGGCGATGATGGCAATATCGTTGCCCTCGGTCAGCTGCTCGCCCTTGCCCAGCTCAAAGTGGTAGTTGGCCTCATCGTGGAACACCGGCACAGCCAGACGGCCAAAGCGCAGGTAGACGGGGCCTTCCATGGCGTAGGCGGCGCGCACAGCGGCACGTGCCTCGATATCGTCGGCGGGGCAGATGACGGTCATGCCGGGGATGCTGCGCATCAGGGCAAAGTCCTCGCAGCACTGGTGGGAAGCGCCGTCCTCGCCCACGGAGATGCCGCCGTGGGTGGCGCCGATCTTCACGTTCAGGTGGGGGTAGCCCACAGAGTTGCGCACCTGCTCGAAGGCGCGGCCGGCTGCAAACATGGCAAAGCTGGAAACAAAGGGAACATAGCCCATAGCGGCCAGACCTGCTGCCACGCCTACCATGTTGCCCTCGGCGATGCCGCAGTCAAAGTGACGATCCGGGTATGCCTTCTGGAACATACCGGTCTTGGTAGCGGCAGCCAGATCGGCATCCAGCACCACCAGATCATCGTGGCCTTCCGCGGCCAGTTCCTTCAGGGTGTTGCCGTAGCTGTCGCGGGTCGCGATCTTTTTCACGTCTGCCATCTCAGTTCTCCTCCTGTTCCAGCGCGGCATAGGCGGCGTTCAGCTCGTTCATGGCCACCTGATACTCTTCATCGTTGGGGCCCTTGCCGTGCCATGCAACGGAATTGGTCATATAGGAAACGCCGGTGCCCTTGACCGTATCCAGAATGATGCAGGTGGGCTTTTCGGTCTCGGCGTGGAAAGCCTGCACGGCGCGCTCGATCTGGTCGAAGTCGTGGCCGTTGATGGTGACCACATTGAAGTTGAAGGCGCGCAGCTTGTCCTCCAGCGGGGCGCTGTTCATGACAGTCTCGGTGGTGCCGTCGATCTGCAGATGGTTGCGGTCCAGCATCACGCACAGGTTAGAAAGGCCGTAGTGGGCGGCAAACATAAAGGCCTCCCAGCATTCGCCCTCTTCCACCTCGCCGTCGCCCAGAATGGCGTAAACGTTCACGGCAGAGCCGGCGTGCTTTGCGCCCAGTGCCATGCCGCAGGCGGCAGAGATGCCCTGACCCAGACTGCCGGTGGACATATCCACGCCGGGCACGCTGTTCATGTTGGGGTGGCCCTGCAGGCGGCTGCCGATCTTTCGCAGGGTCTTGAGCTCTTCCACCGGGAAGAAGCCCCGCTCTGCCAGCGCTGCGTACAGCGCCGGGGCGGCATGACCCTTGGACAGCACCAGACGGTCGCGGTCGGCCATCCTGGGCTGGGCAGGGTCTACGTTCAGTTCCTTAAAGTACAGATAAGACAGCACGTCTGCGATGCTCAGACTGCCGCCCGGGTGACCACAGCCTGCGCTGTGGGTCCCTTCGATCACGCCCATGCGGATGTGGCAGGCGTGCTTTTTCAGGGTAAGTTTTTCAGCATTTGTCATGATGGTCCTCCCGTATGAACCTCAGAATTCATGCGCTCAAAAAAGCCTCTCGTCAGCGCCCCGGCGTCAAGATTGCCGCAGCGCGCTTTTTTTCAATTTTATATTATCCATTCTGCGCAAAAAGGTCAAGCTTCTTCCAGCAAAATGTACAGCCCCGGGGAAATTTTTTTGCGAATAGACCGATTTTTGTCTATTTTGCAGACATCCCGCCCCGCTTGACAGGGGCAAAATGGTTTGTTATACTTTTGACCATCGTTCCGGCAGGAAGCCGGGCATGGGCGGGCAGCAGCCTGCCGCTTATCCCAGCAACCAATATTTTTTTGAAACAGACGCCACGAAGGGGTCTGCCTTTGGCATGGAATGCCGGGGCAGTCCCCTTTTTATTTTGCGGCTGAAAAAGGAGGAACCCTTATGAAAACCAAAAACACTCCCTCCGTGCGGCAGCTGGTGCTGGCTGCCCTGTTTTTAGCGCTGGCCTTTGTGCTGCCCCTGCTCACCGGACAGGTGCCCAAGGTGGGCAACATGCTCTGCCCGATGCACTTCCCGGTGCTGCTGTGCGGCTTTGTGCTGGGCGGCCCGTGGGGGCTGGCTGTGGGCTTTGCCGCCCCGCTGCTGCGCTCGGTGCTGTTCGGTATGCCGCCCATGTTCCCGGTGGCCATCTCCATGGCCTTTGAGCTGGCTGCCTACGGGCTGGTGTCCGGGCTGCTGTGGCGCAGGGCAAAGCACAGCCTGCCCGCGCTGTACGCCGTACTGCTGACCGCCATGGTGTCCGGGCGCATCGTCTGGGGCATCGTGCGGTTTGTGCTGGCCGGGCTGACCGGCGGCAGCTTCCCCTTCAGCGCTTTTTTGTCCGGGGCGCTGTTCACCGCCGTGCCGGGCATCGTGGCGCAGCTGGTGCTCATTCCGCTGCTGGTCACCGCCCTGCAAAAGGCCGGCTTTGCGGACTGACCCCCTGCGCGCACCCTTTGTGCAAAAAAACGATACTTCAACCGGTTTTTAAGGCACTTTTTCCAAAAGAAACGGAAAACCGGAAAAATTGTGCCGTTTTGTGGCTTTCTGTTGGCAAATGTGATAAACTTGGATTAGATGCGGGCGTGTACCGCTGTGCACGACCCACAAAGAGTAAATGAAGAATGAGAGGTCGTTTATCGTGAAGATCATTCGTACAAAGGACTACGCCGATATGTCCCGCAAGGCAGCAAACATCATTTCTGCGCAGGTCATCATGAAGCCCGACTGCGTGCTGGGTCTGGCTACCGGCGGCACCCCCGTTGGCACCTATGAGAAGCTGGTGGAGCGGTACAACGAGGGAGATCTGGATTTTTCTGAGGTCACCTCCGTCAATCTGGACGAGTACCGCGGCCTGCCCAAGGAGCACCCGGAAAGCTACTGGAGCTTCATGCACCGCAACCTGTTCGACCATGTGAACATCGACCCCGCCCACATCAACCTGCCGGACGGCACCAACATGGACGCCGAAGCCGAGTGCAAGCGCTATGACGAGGTCATCCGCAGCGTGGGCGGCGTGGATCTGCAGCTGCTGGGCATCGGTCATGACGGTCACATCGGCTTCAACGAGCCCCACGATGCCTTTGATCTGGGCACCCACTGCGTGGACTTGGCCCAGGAGACCATCGAGGCCAACAAGCGCTTCTTTGACGGCAACGTGGATCTGGTGCCCAAGCAGGCTTACACCATGGGCATCCGCACCATCATGCAGGCACGCAAGGTGCTGATGGTGGTCAACGGCGCAGGCAAGGCCGAGATCGTCAAAAAGGCTTTCTTCGGCCCCGTCACCCCCGAGGTGCCCGCAAGCATTCTGCAGCTGCACCCGGACTTCATTCTGGTGGCTGACGAAGAGGCTCTGAGCCTGATCTGATTTTCCCTATTTAAATTTCGGGGCACCGGAACACCTGCGGGCGTTCCGGTGTTCCTTTTTTGAAGGGGAAGAACCCTCTCAGTCACGCCTGACGGCGTGCCAGATTCCCCCTTTTGTCACCTGCGGTGACATCTTCCCCCGGAGCGGGGGAAGTCGTTCCTCTCAGGGGGAGCTTTTACGCATCTGTCGGTCAGCACTAATAAAATTCCCTTTGGGGGAGCAGACTGAGAGGGTTGAACCCATTTTGCTGTCCTCTCTTTACATTCCGCCGAAAAAGCGGTATTCTTTTTCCAGAACAAACTTTCCCGGGAGGAGACCATGGATATCCGCCAGCTGCACTACTTTTTGACCCTGTGCGAAGAAATGAATTATACCCGCGCCGCACAGCGGCTGTTCCTGTCGCGGCAGGCGCTGCGCCAGAGCATCTCTGCGCTGGAAGCCGAAATGTGCGGGCCGCTGTTCATCAGTGCCCACCACAAACTGGCGCTCACCGACCGGGGCATGAGCTTACAGCGCCATGCCGCCCCGGTGGTGGAGCAGTTCCAGCAGATGCAGGCCGCGCTGCGGGCAGAGATCCAGTCTGCCCAGCCGGTGCGCATCGGCATCAGCGTGGCGCTGGTGCCGGACTATCTGCCCGGGCTGGAAACGCAGCTGGACAAGTTCCGGCAGCAGTACCCCCATGTGGAGATGCGGTTCCGTCTGCTGGACAACGACGCCGTGGCCGATGGGGTGGAGCAGGGCGAGCTGGACGCGGGTCTGGTCATCGACCTTGGCTGCGCCGCACCGGTGCTGGCGCGCACCACCCTGCGCGCAGACCCCGCCTGCCTGCTGGTGCCCCGGGGACACCCCTTCTGGGAAAAGGAGCGCATCCCGCTGGCAGAGCTGCGCGGGCAGCGGGTGCTGCTGCCCAGCCTGCGGCAGGATCTGTTCAGCCCGCTGTGGGCGGCCTGTGCCCGGGCGGGCTTTGCACCCAACGCCGAGATCGGCCCCAGCTTTTATCAGGCCTACTATCTGGTGCAGGAGCAGCTGTGCACCTGCCTGACCCGCTACGAGCCGGGCGCCCGCCGGGAGCTGGACCGGGTGCGGGACGTGCTGCTGGAGGATATGCCCCCGCTGTGCGTCTCACTGGTGCAGCGGCGGGACACCAGCTCTGCCTATATCGACCTGCTGCGCAGTTACCTGCTGGAGGTTCTGGGCAGCACCGCCAGCCTGCCGCCCCGCCGGGGACGCCCTGCAAAGCCCTTCTACACCGCGCCGGTGCTTTCCAGCGCCGCCGCCAAGGCTGCCCCGGAGCATCCCGTCCCGGGCACCCAGCTGCCCTTTGCGGGCGGCAACAACTTCCGGGAGCTGGGCGGTTACCGCGCCGACGAGGGCAAGACCGTAAAGTGGGGGCAGATCTACCGGGGCTTCCCCACCGGGCGGCTGACCACCGAAGCCGACCGCGCCCGGCTGGACGGGCTGGGGCTGCGGCTCATCCTTGACCTGCGCAGCGGCGCAGAGGCTGCCAAACTGCCGGACTATGTGCCGGACGGCGCACGGCTGGTGCAGATCTGCGGCCTGCGGGACGCCACCGGGCAGGAGATCGATTTTTCGCCAAACGACATCCAGCGGCTGGTGCAGAGCGCCCCTGCCGGGACGAACCTCACCCAGCTGATGTACCGGCAGATGCTCACCGGCAACAAGGCCTTCAAGGAGCTGTTCCGTGCGCTGGAAGCCGGCGAGACGCCCATCCTGTTCCACTGCACCTCGGGCAAGGATCGCACCGGCGTAGCTGCCATGCTGATCCTGCTGGCGCTGGGTGCCTCGGACGAGACCATCTGCGCAGATTATGCCCGCACCAACCTCTGCCGCGCCGCCGAGATCGAAAAGGCCATGGCTGACCATGCGGCGGAGATCGCCGCCGACCCGGCACAAAAGCTGCGCTGGCAGACCTCCGCCGGGGTAGACCCGGAGACTGCGCCCTTTGTGCTGCGCACCATCCGGCAGGACTACGGCAGCGCCGAGAGCTATCTGGAAGCCGAATACGGCCTGACCCCCGCCCGCCTGATGCGGCTGCGGCGGATGTATCTGGAATGAGACAATTTTGAATGGCCTCCGCTTGCGCTCTGGCCATGTTCAGCGGAAAGAATATTTTATATTTCGGGGTTCAGAAACGCCTGCGGGCGTTTCTGAACCCCATTTTCACGGGGAGGGGTCGTGACGGCAAACGGCAGCTGCCGCGCTGGTTTCCTGCGGAAACAGCCGCGCGGCGGGGAAGCCTTCATGCGGAAAATTGATTTTCATGGTAACCGTTGATTCCCTCTTGAAAAAAAGCCTGTTGTCCGATACACTGAATATAACGAATCTTTTAAGAAGGAATGAAGCTGACCATGGCTGCAAAAACGCCTGCCCAGTGGAAAACACTGTTTGAAAACGAACCCTTCCACCGCGAAAACTACTATACCGGCCCCCTTGGCCCGGACTACACCCCCGGCGGCACCTGTCTGCGGCTGTGGGCACCCACCGCCGAAGCCGTCACCGTGACCTTATACCATAAGGGAGACGGCGGCGCCGTGCTGGGCACAAAACCCCTTGTGCGCGGAGCGCAGGGGGTGTGGAGCGTCTGGCTGCCCGGGGAGCAGCACGGCCGCTACTACACCTTTGCCGTCACCGTGGACGGCATCACCCGCGAGACCGGCGACCCCTACGCCCGGGCGGCGGGAGTGAACGGCGTGCGCAGCATGATCGTAGACCTTGCCCGCACTGCACCCTCCGGGTGGGAGCGGGATGTGCGCCCCACTATCCCCCCGGCACAGCGCGCCGTGTGGGAGGTGAGCGTGCGGGACTTTTCGCAGGATGCCGCCAGCGGGGTGCGCCCGGCATGGCGAGGCAAATATATGGCCTTTACCCAGCAGGGCACCACCCTGCACGGCGACGGCATCCACCCCACCTGCCTGAACTACCTCAAGCGGTTGGGGGTAAAATACGTCCAGCTGATGCCCATTTTTGATTTTGGCAGCGTGGACGAGGCAAAACCCCTGCTGCGGCAGTATAACTGGGGCTATGACCCCACCAACTTCAACGTGCCGGAGGGCAGCTACTCCACCGACCCCACCCGGGGCGAGGTGCGCATCCGGGAGTGCCGGGAGATGATCGCCGCCCTCCACGCGGCAGGCATCGGGGTGGTGATGGACGTGGTGTATAACCACACCTACCGCACCGAGAATCCCCTGAACAGCACCGTGCCGTACTACTTTTTCCGGCAGAACGCCGACGGCAGCTTTTCCAACGGCAGCGGCTGCGGCAACGAGTTTGCCAGCGAGCGCCCCATGGCGCGGCGGTACCTCATCGACTCCATCCTCTACTGGGCGAAGGAGTACCACATCGACGGCTTCCGGTTCGACCTGATGGGCTTATACGATGCCGAGAGCATCAACGCGGTGCGCGCTGCGCTGGACAGCCTGCCCGGCGGGCGGGACATCCTGCTGTACGGCGAGCCGTGGCAGGGCGGTGCCAGCCAGCTGCACCGGTACGAGGCCAACAAGGCGAACCTTGCCATGCTCAACGAGCGGGTAGGCATCTTCTGTGACGACACCCGGGACGCCGTCAAGGGCGGCTGCTTCGATGCCCGGGAGCCGGGCTATGTGGAGGGCAAGCCCGGCAGCTTCTGGGATATCGGCGCGGCAGTGGCGGCATGGTGCCGCAGCGACCGTCTGCCGCCCCACGCGCCCAGCCAGATCGTGAGCTACGTTTCCGCCCACGACAACTTTACCCTGTGGGACAAGCTGCTCTGCGTCCGCTACGAAAAGCCGGAGTTCACCGCCCGGGACACCGTGGCGCTGGCGCAGAACCGACTGGCGGCGGGCATCTATCTGACCAGCTTCGGCCTGCCCTTCATGCAGGCGGGCGAGGAGTTTGCCCGCACCAAAAAGGGGGTAGGGAACAGCTACCGCTCTTCTCCCGCCCTGAACCGGCTGGACTGGAACCGCGCCGAGCAGTACCACGCCCTCGTGGACTACTACCGGGGGCTTCTGGCGCTGCGGGCCGCCTTTCCCCGCTTGGGCAGCACCGACCGTCACGCCCCGGAGGCTTTGCAGTTTTTTGCGCTGGAGCAGCCGCTGGTGGGCTGGACATTGCCCGCCGTCTGGGGCGACGGCGCGGCATGGAGCGCTTTATGCGTCTTTTATAATCCCACCGACACCACCTGCACCGTTTCCCTGCCCGCCGGGCAGTGGAAGCTGCTGAGCGATGGCACCTCTTCCAGCCTGTGGCGGGGTCAAAGCCGCATTTTTACCGGCAATGCCCCCCTTGCGCCGTATAGCGCAACTGTTTTTGGTGCGGTGTAAGACGATTTGAATGCGCGCCGCGTTCGCTTTGCGCATCATCAGCGGAAAAATTATTTGTAATTTGTAAATCGGGAAAATCTGCGGATTTTCCCGATTTACTTTTTCACGGATGGGGTCGTGAAGGAAAACGGCATTTGCAGTGCCGCTTTCTGCGAAAGCGCGGCGCTGTGGGTGTGCCCGCTCCCCCTTGGGGGAGCTGTCGCGCAGCGACTGAGGGGCTATAAATGGAGAAGCGAAAAAAGCGTTAAAGCGCTAGCGCCGACTGGCGCAGCGCTAGCTTTTTTGTGCTTCGACTTCTTCTTTAGGATTGTCAAGGGCGAGCAGCCCTTGGCCCGTTGCGGGGTGGGTGGAGTCCAGAGGTAGGGAGGGGGGAGTCGGAACACCCCTCCCTGCCTCTGGCCCAGCGGAGCGTCCCTGCACGCTTGCGGCAAGCAGTAACTTCCCCGCGGAGCGCGGTACAAACAAAAAAGCGAGAGCCTTCCGAAAAAACGGAGGACTCTCGCCTTTTTACTATTTTCAGCTGTTATCCGCGCCCTTTTCGCCAAGGGTGACATTAACGGTCTGCATCTGGCCGCCGCGTGCGACGGTAATCTCGATGGTGTCACCGGCCTTGTGGTCCTGCATCAGGGTGCCAAGGTCGCTCTGGGTGGCCACCTCGCTGCCGTCCACGCTCACGATGCGGTCACCGGCCTGCAGGCCCGCCTTGTCGGCAGGGCCGCCCTTGACCACCTCCACGATGTAGACACCGTAGGCGTTCACGCCCAGCTGGGCGGCGGTCTGGGCATCGGTCACGGCATAGTAGCTGATGCCCAGATAGGGACGGCCGGTCACATAGCCGTTTTCCAGCAGCTCCTGCGCCACCTTCACGGCGTCATTCACCGGGATGGCAAAGCCCAGACCCTCGGCATCGCTGTCGGAGGACTTTGCATTGACGATGCCCACCAGCTCGCCATTCATGTTGAACAGGCCGCCGCCGGAGTTGCCGGGGCTGACGGAGGCATCCATCTGGATCAGGGACATGGTGTTGACAGAGCTGGAACCCTGAATGCTGACGCTGCGGTTCAGGGCGCTGACGATGCCGCTGGTCACGGTGCCGCCCAGCTCACCCAAGGGGTTGCCCACGGCCATGACGCTCTCGCCCACCTTCAGGCTGTCGCTGTTGCCCACGGTGGCGGGGGTCAGGCCGGTAGCATCGACCTTCACCACGGCGATATCACTGGTGGTATCCTCGCCCACCAGCGTAGCGGGGTAATCCTTGTCGCCGATGCTCACGGTGATGTTGGATGCACCACTCACCACATGGGCACAGGTGAGGATATAGCCATCCGAGCTGATGATGACGCCGCTGCCTGCGCCGCTCTCCACCTGACTCTGACCGTACCAGGACCACTGGGAGTAGACCACCTGCTCGGTGGTGATGACCACCACGCTGGGGCTGACCATCTCGGCCACCTGTGCGGTGCTCAGGCCGGTGCCGCTGGTGGCGCTGATGGAATTGCCGGTGCTGTCGGTGCTGCTGTCAGAGCTGGCCGGGCGCTCCACCTGCTGGATGACCACCTTGCTGCCGCCGCCGTATTTTGCACCCACAAAGCCGCCCGCAAAGCCCATGGCTGCTGCCAGCACCAGCGCCACGGCGCTGCGTGCCAGCTTTTTGCCGTTGAACTTCTTCTTGCGGCGGGGCTTTTCCGGCTGCGCCGGGGCGCTGTACTGCGGCTGCTCCGGCGGGGTGGGCGGCACGCTGCCGCCATCTGCCGGGGCGGTATCGGCCGGGCGCGCGGGCTGTGCTTCCGGCTCATTATACTGGTTCGCCGTGTTCATGCCGCTGCTGCCCACGTTGGGGTAGCCGGTCTCGTTATTGGAAGCGGAATAATCGTATTCCCACTTGTTCTCGTTTTCCATGTTACTACATCCTTCCCTCAAAGGCCGGTCCGCAGGGACATCTGTTCCTTTGAACTGTCCCTATTGTAACTGTCAAATGTGAAAATGAATCGCTTGCGCCGTGAAGAATATGTGAAATGCGGTCCTGTTTTTCCGCCCTTGACAGCAGCGTTTCTGCTTGCTATTGTAAGGGAAGAACATTGGCCCGTCAAGGAGGAGCTTTTTATGGAACTGCGCCGCACCGAACAGGGGTTTGCCCTGTATAAAGAAAAGGACTGCATCGGAGAGTGCCGCCTTTCTCCCGCTCCCAAGGGCGCACAGCTTGCCGTCCTGTGCATTCTGCCCCGGTGGCGGCGCAAGGGCTACGGCTCCTACCTGTTAAAAGAAGTATTGCGCAGCTTTGGCGGCTATGACCGGGAAGCTGCCACGGTTTTTACCGCCCCGCTGCCGGAAAACGCCGCCGAGCTTACCTTCTGGGGCAAATTCGGCTTTGCCGCCGAGGGCGGGCAGCTGGTGCGCCGCCGCACCCCGGACCTGACGGCGGTCAAGTTCGTGCAGGACTTTTTAGCCACCCGGCTGGTACACCCGCAGCTGTGCGTAGACGCCACCTGCGGCAACGGCGGGGACACCGCCTTTCTGTGCAATCTGACTGCCCCCGCCGGGCGGGTGCTGGCTTTTGACGTGCAGCCCGAAGCCATCCGCTCCACCCGCACCCGGCTGGAACAGGCAAATGTGCCCGCCGACCGGTACAGTCTTGTCTGCGGCAGCCACGCCGACTTATTACAGTATGTGCAGCCCGGCACCGCCGATGCAGTCATGTTCAACTTTGGCTGGCTGCCGGGGGCGGACCATGCGGTATTCTCCACCGCGCAGAGCAGCATCCCCGCCTTGCAGGCAGCGCTGCAGGCGGTGCGCCCCGGCGGCATCGTGAGCGCCATCCTGTATAGCGGGGCGGTCATCGGCTCGGACGAAAAACAGGCGGTGCTGCGTTTTCTGCGCGCACTTCCACTGAAAAGTTTCACCGTTCTGGTGTGTGATTTTGCCAATTGGGCCGAAACTGCCCCTCTGCCCTGCCTGATCCTGAAAAAATAACGAAAACCCTTGCATTATCACGCGTTTTCGTATAGAATAAGGTGCGTATGTGTAAAAACAAGAACCCTCTCAGTCACGGCTGACATCAGGCCGGAGAGGGTTTTCTCAGAAAGCAAGATGGAGGCTCCCATGTAAGACACCATCTGTCTGCCATTTATTCTCTGCCTTGCAAAGGCAATTTTTATAGGAGAAGCTATCATCTATGACAAATCGTGAAGAGATCGAACGCCGTAGGACGTTCGCCATCATCAGCCACCCCGACGCAGGTAAGACCACCCTTACCGAAAAGCTGCTGCTGTACGGTGGAGCCATCAATCAGGCTGGTTCCGTCAAGGGCAAGCAGAGCGCCAAGCACGCCGTGTCCGACTGGATGGACATTGAAAAGCAGCGTGGTATCTCGGTCACCTCTTCGGTGCTGCAGTTCAACTACGCCGGTAAGTGCGTGAACATTCTGGATACCCCCGGCCATCAGGACTTCTCGGAGGATACCTACCGCACCCTGATGGCGGCAGACTCTGCCGTCATGGTCATCGACGCTGCAAAGGGCGTTGAGGCGCAGACCATCAAGCTGTTCAAGGTTTGCACCCTGCGCCATATCCCCATTTTTACCTTCATCAACAAGATGGACCGCGAAGCCCGCGACCCCTTTGAGCTGATGGAGAACATCGAGGAAATTCTGGGCATCAAGACCTACCCCATGAACTGGCCCATCGGCTGCGGCAAGGAGTTCAAGGGCGTGTTCGACCGCAACGCACGCAAGGTGCTGGCTTTCTCCAGCGATGGCCGCGCCAACGGCGTGAAGAAGGTCAGCGAGACCGAGGCCGAGCTGGGCGACCCCGCACTGGACGAGCTGCTGACCCCCTACCTGCACCAGCAGCTGGTGGACGAGATCGAGCTGCTGGACGGCGCTGCCGAGGAGTTTGATCTGGACAAGGTGCTGCGCGGTGAGCTGAGCCCCGTGTTCTTCGGCTCTGCATTGACCAACTTCGGCGTGGAGCCCTTCCTTGAAAACTTCCTGCGGCTCACCTCCGCCCCGCTGGCCCGCGTGGACAGCCTGACCGGCGAGCCGGTGGACCCCTGCCGGGACGAGTTCTCCGCCTTCATCTTTAAAATTCAGGCCAACATGAACAAGGCCCACCGCGACCGTATTGCCTTTATGCGCATCTGCTCCGGCAAGTTCGAGCGCGGCATGGAGGCCTATCATGTGCAGGAGGGCAAGAACATCAAGCTGGCCACCGGCACCCAGCTGATGGCGCAGGATCGCGCCATCGTGGACGAGGCCTACGCCGGCGACATCATCGGCCTGTTTGACCCGGGCATCTTCTCCATCGGCGACACCCTGTGCACCGGCAAAAAGAAGGTCCAGTTCGCGGGCATCCCCACCTTCTCCCCGGAGCACTTTGCCCGCATTGAGCAGAAGGACACCATGAAGCGCAAGCAGTTCGTGAAAGGTATGGAGCAGATCGCGCAGGAAGGCGCCATCCAGATCTTCCGCGAAGTGGGCGGCGGCATGGAAGAAGTGGTGGTCGGCGTGGTCGGCGTGCTGCAGCTGGAAGTGCTGGAGTACCGTCTGAACACCGAGTACAACGTGGAAATTCGGATGCAGCAGCTGCCCTTTGAGCAGCTGCGCTGGGTGCAGAACGACCCCGACACCTACAACCTGCGGGATCTTGACCTGACCAGCGACACCAAGGCTGTGGAGGACATGAAGGGCAACCGTCTGCTGCTGTTCACCTCCGACTGGGCGGTGCGCTGGGCCGAGACCCACAACGAGAGCTTGCAGCTGAGCGAGTTCGGCAATATCTGATAAAAGAGCGCTGCGGAGTGCATCTGCGCTCCGCAGTTCTTTTTTATAGAATAAAAAACACAACAAAGTATGCCAGACATCAGAATGAGGGTTCCCATTGCGGGGAACACTGCTGGCATGGAGGGTAAAGTATATGCAGAATATCAATATTGGCAAAAGCGGCATCGCCGTGCCCTTTCTGGGCATGGGTACATGGGCCATCGGCGGCGGTGCATGGTGGGGCGATAACGACGATGCACTGTCCGTAAAGGCCATCCAGACCGCCGTGGAGCAGGGCATCCAGTGGATCGACACTGCACCCATCTACGGGCTGTACCACAGCGAGGAAGTGGTGGGCGAAGCCATGAAGCACATCGACCGCGACAAGGTGGTGCTTTCCACCAAGTGCGGCCTGGAGTGGCGGCACGAGTCTCCCATCCTGCACAAGGTTGTGGACGGGGTACAGGTGTACCGCGACCTCTCCGCCAAGGGCATCATCGAGGACGTGGAGGACAGCCTGCGCCGTCTGCACACCGACCATCTGGACGTGCTGTACACCCACTGGCAGAGCCCGGATTTTGGCGTGTACCCGCTGGAAGAGACCATGGAAGCCATGATGAAGCTGAAGGAGCAGGGCAAGATCCGCGCCATCGGTGCTTCCAACGTCACCTCCGATATCATCCGGGGCTACTGCAAGTACGGCCAGCTGGACGTCATTCAGGAAAAGTACAGCCTGCTGACCCGCCGCATTGAAAAGCAGCTGCTGCCCACCTGCAAGGAGCTGGGCGTTTCGGTACAGGCGTACTCCCCGCTGGAGCAGGGTCTTCTGACCGGCAAGGTGACCATGGACACCACCTACCCGGAGGGCAGCACCCGCAACACGAACCCCTGCTTCCAGCCCACCCGCCGGGCACAGGCGCTGGAACTGCTGGCAAAGTGGAGCGACCTGACCGAGAAGTACGACTGCACCATGGCGCAGCTGGTCATCGCTATGACCGCCCGCATGATTCCCGGGCTGCACGTTCTGTGCGGTGCCCGCAAGCCGGAGCAGGTACTGGACAACGCCGGTGCCATGCACATCAAGCTGGACGGCGCCGACGCCGTCCGCATGAAGTGGGACGTGGACGCGATCTCCTGAGGATAAGCAAAGCAAAAGCCGGACAGCCTGTGGCTGTCCGGCTTTTTGCTTCGCTGAAACCCTCTCAGTCACGCCTTACGGCGTGCCAGCTCCCCCGAAGGGGGGAGCTTTAACTCCCTCAGTCAAAACCTGACAGTTTTGACAGCTCCCTCTGGGAGGGAGCCTTTGGCATAACGGTAAAGTTTCCGGCTCAAACGCAACGCTTGCGGTAGCGCTAGAAGCTCCCCCTTCGGGGGAGCTGGCATCGCGCAGCGATGACTGAGAGGGTTTGTCCCCGCGAAAAGAAGAGGAACTTATTCTCCCCTTGCCAGCGCCTGCAGCTTTTTCTTATCCAGCACCTGCACCCCGCCGCGATACAGCCGCACCCAGCCCTCCTGCGCAAAGTATTTGAGCATCCGGCTCACCACCTCGCGGGCAGAGCCCATGTACTTTGCTATCTGGTCATGGGTCATGCGGAGGTCTGCGCCGCCGGTCTTGGCAAGCTCGTCGGTCAGAAAAATGGCAAGCCGCCGGTCGGCGCTCATGAACAAAATCTGCTGCATCGTCCACATGGTATCGGAAAAGCGCTCTGCCGTCATCTGGTAGGCGTAGCAGCGCACATAGACGTTTTCCTGCATCAGCTGCCGGAAGATGCCCGCGCTGATGCACAGCGCTTCGGTGTCCTCCTCGGCGTCGATGTAAAGGTCGATGTTCACTGCGTCCATCACGCAGGAGGCAGACAGGATGCACACCTCCCCGCCGAACAGGCGGTACAGCGTCACGTCCCTGCCGTCCTCGGACAGCAGATAAGAGCGCAATTGCCCGCTGCGCAGTAAAAGGATGCCCACACAGCTTTCCAGCGGGCTGTGCACCCGGGCGCCCTTGGCGTAGTGCACCGGGCGGGTAAAGCGGCACAGCCGCTCCTGCTCTTCCGGGGTCAGCTGCTCCCAGAACGGGAACGCACAGGCCAGACACCGGGCGTGCGGAGATGTTTCAGCCATACGGCTCACCCCTTTCGCAGCGCCTTGGCGGCTTCCGTACCCGCCAGTGCGCCCTCATAGACCGCTTTTGCCACCTGCAGCAGCCCGCCGGTGCAGTCTCCGGCGGCGTACAGGCCGGGCACGGTGGTCTGCATTTTGTCATCCACCACGATGCGGCTGCCCTCTACGGCAGCGCCCAGCTTTCGGGCCAGTGCGGTACTGCCCGCCACGCCCAGCGCCACAAATACGCCGGATACTTCCCGCACCGCGCCGCCCGCCAGCTGCACGCCGGTGACGGTCTGCTCGCCCAGAATGGCCTCCACCTTTTGGGTACAGACGCTCACCTCGGGCGGGAAGTCTGCGGTCAGGGCTGCGCCGTTCGTCAGCAGGGTGACGCTTTTCACCACCGGCAAAAGCGCCTGCACCTCATGCAGGGCGTACTCGCCGCTGCCCAGCACCGCCACGTCCTTTCCGCGGTAGAAAAAGGCGTCGCAGGCGGCGCACCAGCTTACGCCGTGGCCTTCCAGCCCGGTCAGCCCCGGGATGCGGGGCACCGCGCGGGAAGCACCCGTTGCCAGAATGACCGCGTCTGCCGGGTACGCGCCTGCCAGCGTTTCCACGGTCAGACGGTCGGTCCACGTCAGCCCCACGGCTTCGGTCTGCACGAATTGCACCCCCAGCCGCCGGGCGTTCTCGATGCTGCGGCGTTCCAGCTCCGGCCCGGAGACCGGCTGGGCGAAGCCGTAATAATTTTCGATCTTTTCGGCGCGCGCCAGCGCCCCGGAGCCCTTGGTCAGCACGGTGGTCTGCACCCCGGCGCGCACGGCGTACAGGGCAGCGGACACCCCCGCCGGGCCGGAACCTACGATGACGATGTTGGACATGGTGTTGCTCCTTTGCATGGTTCTTTTGCCCTTATTATACACCAAAGCCGCGCAGATTTCTGTAACCGGGTCGCAAAAACTTTTTGGGCGGTGGGCACTGTTCAAGCTCCGGGGCGTGTGCTATACTGTTGTCATGTTAAAATTACTGCCACAGGGGGCTTTTGCTTTATGTCCAAACAACGTCTGCTTTTCATCACCACCGGCGGCACCATTGCCAGCGTGCGCACCCAGCAGGGGCTGAAGCCCGTGCTTACCAGCGACGAGCTGCTTGCCCATCTGCCGGAATTGAAAGAGCTGTGCTGCCCGGAAACGCTGGCGCTGTGCAGCATCGACAGCACCGACCTCGGGCAGGAGCACTGGCTCATGATGGCACGCGCCATTCAGGAAAACTACGCCTTGTACGATGGCTTTATCATCTGCCACGGCACGGATACGCTGGCGTACTCTGCGGCGGCGCTCTCCTATCTCATCCAGAACGCGGATAAGCCCATCATCCTCACCGGCGCGCAGCAGCCCATCTCCAACGAGATCACGGATGCCAAGAAAAACCTGCGGGACAGCGTAGTCTGCGCCATCGACCCGGGCAGCCGGGGCGTGATGGTGGTGTTCGGCGGGCACGTCATCGCGGGCACCCGCGCCAAGAAGAACAAGACCATCAGCTACGATGCCTTTGCCTCGGTCAACTTCCCGGAATTGGCGCTGGTGCAGGGCGACCGGCTGGTGCGGTACATCCCCTCGCCGTGGCCCACCGGCCCGGTGGAGTTCAGCCGCACGCTGGACAGCCGGGTGTTCCTGCTCAAGCTGACCCCGGGCATGTCCCCGGCGCTCATCCCGGAGATCTTCCGTCTGTACGACTGCGTCATCGTGGAAAGCTTTGGCGTGGGCGGCATCCCGCAGCAGCTGATGGACGCCTTTGCCGCCGGGCTGGGCGACTACGAGACCACCCACAAGGTGCTCATCATGACCACGCAGGTCACCTACGAGGGCAGCGACGTGGGCGTGTACGAGGTGGGCAAGCGGGTGCGCAACCGATTCCGCTTTTTGGAAGCCCACGATATGACTATCGAGGCCGTAGTGACCAAAAGTATGTGGCTGCTGGCGCAGAACTGCGAAAGCTTTGACCAGCTGCAGCAGCGGTTCTACCGTCAGGTGAACTTTGACACCTTCTACCACTGAGCTGCGCGGACGCGGGACGATCTTAAATGCGCTCCGCGTTGCTCTGCGCATCATCAGCGGAAAAGATATTTTTATTTGCAGCTCCGAAACGCCTGCGGGCGTTTCGGAGCTGCTTTTTCACGGGAGGGGTCGTGGAGGGAAACGGCAGCTGCCGCGCTTGTTTCCTGCGGAAACAGCCGCGCGGCGGGCACCCCCTCAGTCTGCTCACTGCGTTCGCAGCCAGCTCCCCCAAGGGGACGCCTTTGCGCTATACCGAAAACCTTGCCGCCACTACCAAAAGCCGTCCCCTTGGGGAAGGTGGCATCGCCGCAGGCGATGACGGAAGGGGTAATTTCCGGGAGCACCTGCAGGCGTCAAACGCAAAAGCAGCCAGACCGGACGGTCTGGCTGCTTTTATGCTTATAAAAAACTTTTACTCTACCTCTTCATCCGCGAAGATCCACAGCACCTCGTTGATATGGGAGCCGCTGCGGGAGTAGGGAGTCACCCGGATGCAGAAGCTGCGGCCGTCCGTCTTGCGGTAGTTATGCTCCAGCAGGTTGCTGCTGAACACGGTGCTGCGCACAAGGCCGAAGTCCAGCAGCTTTGCAAAGCCGTCCCGGTCCTCCGGTGCCACCAGCGTGTCACGGTAGTTGGTCAACGCAGCGCGGAAAGAGCCGCCGCAGGTGTCCAGAACGGACTGGAAGTAGTCCGGCACAATAACGGGGCGCACGGTGTCCTCCTGCAGGTCCACCACGATCACCGTCTTGTACTTGGGGGCAAGCACCTTCAAAAAGTGCTCCGCGTCCCGCTTTTCCTGCAGGGTGCACTCCATCTTTTCGTTCAGGCCTTCCAGCTGACGGGCGTGGCCGTTGTGGTCGTAGTAAGCCTGCCGGTCCTGCCGCATGGCGGCCTCGGCCTTGGCCACGGCTTCGTCCACACGGCGCAGGTCGGTGGTCTGCTGGATGCCTACGGAAACAGCATAGTCCTTTTCCTTCAGGAAGGCGCGCATCCGGTCCGCAGTGCTCCACACGCTGTAAGGCGGCTCGTTGGGGGTCAGGATGACAAATTCATCGCTGCCGATGCGGTACACCCGGCTGGTGGCAAAGAACTTGCGGGCGGCATTTGCCAGACAGCACAGCAGGGTGTCGCCGCTGCGGTGACCCAGATGCTCGTTTACCTCGTGCATCCCCACCACATCAATGTAGGTGCACACCACGGATTCGTACCCGCTGTGGGGCAGCTCCCGCAGGTCGGCCTCGTACCGGCTGCGGTTGGCAAGGCCGGTCAGGGTATCGTGGCTGTAAGAGAAGTCCAGCTCCTCGCTGAGCTGGTCGGCCTGTGCATCATTGCGCACCAGCACGGTCGCCCACGGGTTCTGGGCGCAGCAGCCCCGGCAGGGCAGCACCTCTGTGGTGACCCAGATATACTGACCGGACACGTTCTCGCGGTAGCGGTAGAACTCCGGCGCGGTGGCGTGGTACAGCACAGAGCGCAAGGCCTCCAGATCGGTCTGCTCCAAGAACAGGTCTGCGTCCTCCTCGTGCACGATCTTCTCGTTCACCATGCGGTCGCAGTAGTTGACAAAATCCTCTTCTTTTTCCAGATCCGGATCCAGCAGGCGGGCGTCCCGCTTGATCACCCGGTACGCACCGGTGGCAAGGTTCAGCAGCGAGATCTCCAGCACGTTATCGGTAAAGATCTGGTAGGCCTGTAAGGCCAGCGCGGTCTTTTCGGTGCCCGGGTTCTCCACCCGGCGGTCGCGGCGCATCAGGTCGCGGCGCAGATCCCAGTAGTCCTGATTGGTGGGCTGCGCCAGCAGTTTTTCGGCGTTTTCCACCGGCATGGGCTTGAAGAAATAGTAGCCCTGCGAGTACAGGCAGTCTGCGGCTTGCAGCATGGACACCTGTTCCGGGGTCTCCACGCCCTCGGCGATGATGGGCAGATTCAGCCGGTGTGCCATATCCACCACCGACTCCACGATCTGCACGCCCTTGCTGCGGTTCTCCTGATTCATGTCGATGAGCTTCATGTCCAGCTTGATGGCATCGACGTTGGTATCCTTGAGCATATTCAGCGAGGAATCCCCGCTGCCGAAGTCGTCCATCATCACCGAGAAGCCCTTGCGGTGCAGGCCCTGAATGGTGTTTTCCACCGTCTGGGTGTCCTCGGCCACCATGGTCTCGGTGATCTCAGCCAGCAGGAGTTTGGGCTCCAGCTTATATTTTTCCACCAGATCCGCAAAGATCTGCGGCACATCCAAGTTCAGGATATCCTGCACCGAAACGTTCACCGACACCGGCACAAGGTTGCTGCCGCTTTCCTGCCACTTCTGCAGGGTCTGGCAGACAGATTCCCAAATGTACTGATCCAGCCTTGTCACAAGGCCGGTGCGCTCCAGCAGCGGCATGAACTCGGCGGGAGGAACACAGCCCCGGGTGGGGTGGTTCCAGCGCACCAGCGCCTCCATGCCCACGATGGTGCGGGTGATGCTGTTGCACTTGGGCTGCAAAAAGAAGCAGAACTCGTGGTTGTCCAGTGCGCGCTCCAATTCGCCCAGCAGCTGCTGCTGTTCTTTCAGCTCGTTGAGCATGGAAGGCTCAAAGCGGTGCAGATAGCCGCTGTCGGTCGTTACACCGGCGATCTGGGCATAGTTGCACAGGGTGGCAGCATCTGCGCCGGGGTTTGCCTGCACGGGGCATACGCCCATCGCTACATAAAAGGTGACATCCTGTCTGCCGACATTCATGCAGGCCTGCAAGGTGGCAAGTACGGCGGTCTGCTCGGCTTTTTCGTCCGGCAGACACAGGAAAAAGTCATCATTTCCAAAATAGCCCACAGGATAGCCGGTCTGCTTGCTGTAATCCAGCAGGCAGGCCGCCAGTTTGTCCAGCAGGGCATCGCCTTTTTCGGTGCCGTAAAGCTCGTTATAGAGCTTGAAGTGCTGGATATCCATAGCGGCAACAGCCCATTCTGTTCCCTGATGCGCGGTCAGGAATGTATGCAGGGCCTGTAAAAATGCGTCCTTGCGGTCGATCCGCTCCAACGCAGCAGATGCCGGTGCGGCGGCATCTGTTTTGGTCTTTCGTTCCTCTGACATGACGATTCCTCACAATTTGGATAGATTGAATGCGGACAAGTCGATTGCGGTCGGTTTGTATACTTTATAATCAGTATAACACGGTTTAAGCGGTTTTGAAATAGTTTTTTCACACTTTATAACAACATTATTCGAGCGAAGCGCAACAAAAATGCCACACACAGCAGCGCCGGTGCGGCATTTGGGGTCATTTGGTATTCTTGTTGTCGTCCTTGTTTTCCTGCTCGGCGCGGTGCAGCATCTCCCGCAATGTGGGCAGGCTGCGCAGCTTTTTGCCGTGCCGGAGCTTCGGGTAGGCGCGCAGCATACGGCGCGGGCCCACGATGCGGGGGGTGCGCAGCAGCTGCGCCTGCATTTCCTCGCTGCGCTGCTGCAGCTCTGCCGCCAGCTGTTCCAGCTGCAGCAGCTCGGCGGCGCGCTCGGCAGTGCCCTTGGCGGCAAGGCGGGCGGCGTTGGCAGCTTCGGCAGCGTTCAGGCGGGCGTCCTCGCTGGCGCGGCGGGCAGCCTCGGTAGCCTCGGCAGCCTTGGCGCGGATGGCGGCCATAGTCTCACGGGCAGAGGGGCGCTTTCCGGCGGCATCCCGCGCTTCGGCGGCGGCAAGCTTGAATTGCAGCCGTCCCTCGTCCAGTTTCTGGTCGGCGTTCAGGGTGGTGGTGCCCAGCAGCTGGGTCATGGCATCGCTGACGGCGTGGATACTGTCGCCCAGCTGCTCCATGGTGTCCAGCGTATCGGCCAGTGCAGAGGCAGCAATGGCGGTAGCCACCACGTCCACCGCATATACGGCGTACAAAAAGCACATGAGGATGACCCCCACAAAGGGCGGGATCAGGGCTACAAGGTCGGCCACCACCGGGTGCACGATGCGCATGACTACCAGCGTGCCCACGCCCCACAGCAGGCAGAATTCCAGACAGATATAGCCCCCGATGTTAAAGGGGAAATCGCTGTAATCCCACCAGCGGGTGTGGTAGAGCTTGTACAGCGCCCAGCCGCCCACCAGCTCCAGCGCACTGGGCAGGATGACGCCGCCTATATACAGCAGCAGGATGCTGTGCTGCAAGGGCGTAAGGGCAAACAGCACGATGACCATGCCAAAGCCGTAGATGGGGCAGACCGGGCCATTCAAAAAGCCCCGGTTCACCAGCTGACCGGTGGTGGCGGCGGCATAGATGACCTCCAGACACCAGCCCAAGCAGGAATAGATCAGAAAATAAGCCAGAATATGGTACAGGGAAAAGCCGCATACCACGGTATCGGTAAGAAAGCTTACCATAGGCACCTCCGTTCTTCAGTTCTGTTTGGATACGATCTTATATTCGTCCCCCGGCTCAAAAAAGGGACAGGCAGCGGTATTGCGGGCAAGATAGCGCGCCATCTCGTCCTCGTCCAGCGCAGCGCCCTGCGCGCAGTAGTAGCTGCCGTATTCGTCCTGAATGTTGTTCAGGCACAGCTCACAGGGGTCAGACATTTCCTTCGCCTTCCTGCGCGGCGGCTTCGGCAGCGGCAGCTTCCCGCGCCATCCGCTTGAGCACCTTGGGGTCTACCCATGTCACGCTGTCGGCACCGGGCTTCTTGCGGGCAATGAGTGCCTTGATCTTGATGCCCATTTCGGTGAACATGCCCTCGTGCTCGGTGCGGATGTTCCACTCCGGCTCGTTCTCGTGCAAATCGTAGGTGATCCACTCGATGTCGTAGCCGGAAGCGGGGAAGTACTCCACGCTGTCCCGGAACAGATCATCATCGTCGGTCTTGAAGTAGATCTCGCCGCCGTCCTTCAAAAACTCGCGGTAAGCGATCAGCTGGCGCGGGTAGGTAAGGCGGTGCTTGTGGGAGGAGTCGTTCTTGCTCCACGGGTTGCAGAAGTTGATGTAGATGCGGCTGACAGCATCCTCCGGGGTGATGACGCCCTTGATGCGCTCGATATCGGTACTCATGATCTTTACGTTGTCGATGGGGCGTCCCGCTGCCTGATAGGCGGCTTCGATCTTGCGCTTGGCAAGGATAAGCACCTTATCGGTGATGTCGATGCCCAGATAGTTGTTTTCCGGGTGGGCACAGGCCAGCTGAGAGATGAAGCCGCCCTTGCCGCAGCCCAGCTCCAAAATAAAGGGCTGCTCCGGGCGGGCATACTGGCCGTGCCACTTGCCGCCCCAGATGAGGGGTTCGTGCACATGGAAATCCGCGGCCATCAGTTCGTCGTGGGCATAGGGTTTGAAACGCATTCTCATAGTTTGTTGTTCTCCTTGATGTTGTGAACCCTCTCAGCCTCGCATTCGCTCGGCAGCTCCCCCGAAAGGGGGAGCTTTTTTGACCATAAGAGGGAAAGCTATCCGATTTTGCAATAGAAGCTCCCCCTTCGGGGGAGCTGGCAACGCCGTCAGGCGTTGACTGAGAGGGTTATTTTTGCTCCCGCAAAAACGCCTCCACCTGCTCCGGGGTGGCGGCGCAGCTGCCCTGACAGATGCCGGGCTTGCCGCCGCCGCGTCCGTTCAGGGCGGCATTCAGTGCTTTGGTCAGGGCGCGTACATCGCCGTCCCGCCGGGCAAGGCAGTAGCCGGTGCCCTTTTCGGTGGGGGTCAGGGCGGCGCACAGGCCGGTGGTGGCTTCGGTCAGACGCACAGCCAGCCGGTGCAGCCCGTCCGGGTCCAGCCCCGGCAGGGTGCGGATGGCGTCTGCATCGGGCGCAGTCAGCTGCGCAAGGGCGTCAAACAGCTGGCTGCACAGTCCGAAATGTGTAAACTTGAGCGCAGTATACTCGTCGTAGACCCGGTGCACCGCCACAGCGGTCTGGTCGGCCTTGGCAGAGAGCAGTGCACCGATCTCCGCCTGCCGGGCGCGCATGGCCTGCGCCGCCGCCAGCGCACGGGCACCGCACACCACGCTCAGCCGCACACCGCCCTTGTAGTTCTCGCTGGCAAGAATCTTGATCTGCCCCACCTGACCGCTGGTGCGGGTGTGGGTGCCGCAGCAGGCGCAGACGTCCGCGCCCGGGATGGTCACGATGCGCACCTGCCCCTCGATCTCTTTTTTAGAGCGGTAAACAAGAGCGGCAAGTTCCTCCCGGGTGGGGTAGCTAATGAGCACCGGCACATCCTGCCACACGATGCGGTTGGCGGCAAGCTCCGCCTGCCGCAGCCCCTCGGGGCTGATGGGCACGCTGGTGTCCATGCGTACGGCCTCGGTGCCCACATGGAAGCCCACGTTCTCCGCCCCGAACATCTGGTGCAGGATGCCGGAAAGGATATGCTCGCCGGTGTGCTGCTGCATCTTATCGAACCGCCAGTCCCAGTCGATGCAGCCGGCTACGGCTGCGCCGGGCGCGGCGGCAGCGGGCAGGGCATCCACCGTATGCCAGATGACGCCCGCCTGCTCGTGGACGTCCGACACCCGCAGCACCGTGCCGTCCGGCAGGGTCAGAGTGCCCCGGTCGGCGGGCTGACCGCCGCCCTCCGGGTAGAACACCGTGCCGTCCAGCGCAATGCGCCCGCCGCCGGTCTTTTCGTCCGGCTCTGCGGCAAGAATGACGCTTTCGCACCCGGTACGGAAAGCGTCCTGCTCAAAGTATTTTTCTGTGCGCTGCATAGCGCGAGTACCTCCTGTAAAATAGAACGATTGAAAATGCCCTCCGCTTGTGCTCTGGGCATATTCAGCGGAAAATTATTTTTTATTTCGCGTTTGTCGCGCTCTGCGGAGCGCTCCAAACGCTATTTTCACGGAGAGGGGTCGTAACCCCAAACTGCATTTGCGGCGCCGCTTTCTACGAAAGCGCGGCGCTGCGGGCGAGCGCTTGCTCCCCCGAGAGGGCCGACTTCCCCCGGCCGGGGGAAGATGTCACCGCAGGTGACAAAAAGGGGAATCTGTCGCGCAGCGACTGAGGGGCTATAGATGGAGAAGCGAAAAAAGCGTTAAAGCGATAGCGCCGACTGGCGCAGCGCTAGCTTTTTTGTGCTTCGACTTCTTCTTTAGGATTGTCAAGGGCGAGTAGCCCTTGACCTGTTGCGGGGTGGGTGGAGTCCAGAGGTAGGGAGGGGGGAGTCGGAACACCCCTCCCTGCCTCTGGCCCAGCGGAGCGTCTTTGCACGCTGAAAGCAGGCAGGAACTTTCCGGTCAAACCACAAACTTTCCCGCCATGCCAAAGGCGCCCCCTTGGGGGAGCTGCTGAGCGCAGCGAAGCTGAGGGGGTACCCCACGAAAACCAGTATACCACGATTTTTGCCTGTGGAAAATAGTTTGCGGTTATGTTATGATAGGAAGCAATGAATATTCCCGAAAATTGACAGCGAGGAAGGTAACGGATCATGCGTGAAAGTGGTATTCTGATGCCGGTATCCAGTCTGCCCGGCCCTTACGGGATCGGCTGCTTTGGCAAGGCGGCATTTCAATTTGTGGATTTCCTGTCTGCGGCAGGACAAACGATCTGGCAGCTGCTGCCGCTCAGCCCCACCGGCTACGGTGACAGCCCCTACCAGAGCTGCTCTGCCTTTGCGGGCAACCCCTATTTTGTGGACTTGGAAGCACTGGAAAAAGAGGGCCTGCTGACCGCCGCAGATCTCAAGGCGGAAAGCTGGGGGAAAGACCCGCTGGAGGTGGACTACGGCACCTTGTACGTCAGCCGCTTTGCGGTGCTGCGCAAGGCCTACGCCGCATGGCGCAGCCAGTGCGCCGGGCTGCACGGCTGTGCCTACTACTACCCCGACGATTACTACGCCTTTACCCTTGCCAACGAGGACTGGCTGGACGACTACGCCCTGTACATGGCGCTGAAAGTAGCCAACAAGATGAAGAACTGGGTGGAGTGGGACGCCCCCTACCGCCGCCGCGACAAGGCTGCACTGGCCGCCTTTGCTGCTGCAAACGAAGAGGAGATCGGCTTCTGGAAGTTTGTGCAGTACAAGTTCAGCGTCCAGTGGCAGGCCGTCAAGACCTACGCCAACGAGAAGGGTGTGCAGATCTTGGGAGATATTCCCATCTACGTCTCTGCGGACTCGGTGGACGCATGGGTGGGTGGCAAGCTGTTTGAGCTGGACGCCGACGGCCGCTTTGCCCGGGTGGCGGGCTGCCCGCCGGACTATTTCTCCGCAGACGGCCAGCTGTGGGGCAACCCCCTGTACGACTGGGCGTACCACAAAAAGACCGGCTACGCATGGTGGATTCAGCGGGTGCGCCACGCACTGGGCATCTACGACCTGCTGCGCATCGACCACTTCCGCGGCTTCGACACCTACTGGGCCATCCCGGCCACCAGTACCACCGCCCGCACCGGCAAGTGGGAGAACGGCCCCGGCATGGAGCTGTTCGATGCACTGGAAGCCGCACTGGGCAAGCTGCCCATCATCGCCGAGGACTTGGGCGAACTGTTCCCCAGCGTGCGCAAGCTGCTGGCCGACAGTACCTTCCCGGGCATGAAGGTGCTGCAATTCGCCTTTGGCGGCGGGGACAACGAGTATCTGCCCCATAATCATGTCAAAAACGGCGTGGTCTACCCCGGCACCCACGACAACACCACCCTGACCGACTGGTGGGAGAACGGCGCTTCCGAAAAGGAAAAAGCCACCGCCGCCGCCTACCTGCACCTGACCCCCTGCAAGCCCACCGCCAAGGAGGTAGCAGCCGTCAAGACTGCCGCCGCGCGCACTGCGCTGCTGCGGGCAGCGCTGGGCTCGGTGGCGAACAGAGCCATCATTCCCATGTACGACTGGCTGGGTCTGGGTGCCGAAGCGCATCTGAATACCCCGGGCAAGCTGGGCGGCAACTGGGCATGGCGTGCCAAGGCCGGTTTTGACTCCAAAACCCTTGCCGCACAGATCGAAGCCGAGTGCGCCGTGTACTGCCGCTGCAATGCAGACGTTCAAAACGTGAAAGAATCAGCAATTTGACAGAATTGTAAAAACTGCCGTAAAAATTTGTGCGTTTTGCTGGAAAAGCCTGTATTTCGATGGTATAATAGCCGTAAGTTCCCGGATTTGTGGGGAAATTGGAATTTCGCCCGTCGGAAGCGGCGGCGCGTACTGATGATGGGGAAATTACAGATGGACAGAGAATGGACAGAGCAGGATCTGCGCACCTTTGCCGAGGGCGCACAGACTGCGTTTGAAACGGTATTGCTGGACGAGCTGCCACAGGACACCGGCTGGCAGGACGAGGGCTTACAGGTGAGCTATGCCCTGTGCAACGGCCGGGTAAGCTGCGTGCTGCACCGCACGGTGCGGGCAGACGGCAAGCTGTGGCAGATTACCATGTCTGCCCCGCTGGCAGGCAATCTGCTGCCGGAGGAGCGCATGAGCGCCCGCGAGAGGGAGCTGTGCCGCGAGGCCCTGAACCACGATTTTCTTTCCGGCGTGTACAACCGCCGCTATCTGGAGACCGTGATCGCCGCCGAGCTGGACCGCTGGGCAGAGCAGGGGCGCAAGGCCGCTGTGGCGCTGATATCGCTGGATCACGGCGCACAGCTGCGGGACACCTACGGTCAGCCGGTGATGGATCAGCTGATCTGCTTTGTGGCAAACCAGTGGAAAAAGTATTTCGATATCCCGGGCAGTCAGATCGTCTGCCGCCTGACCGGCACCACCTTTGTGGTGGGCTGTCTGGATATGGACGGCGGCCAGCTGGCCGAGCAGATGCGGAACATCTACGCCGATATGCCCCACGAGTGCATCACTTCCATGGGGATGATGAAGCGGGTGCCCTTTACCCTGAGCGTCGCGGTGGCAGGGCTGGACGAGCTGGACAGCGCCGCCAACTGCTGGCAGCGCCTGTACGCCATCTGTGACGAGCGGCTGCGCGGCATCCAGATCTCCGGCGGCAATAAGATCTGCTAGGGTGTATCTGAAACAACCGTATAAAATCCCCCTTTGGACACATACTAGGTGCCAAAGGGGGATTTTTTGTATGGAAAACCAGAAAAACGACAACCTGAACCTGCTGGAAGCGGTGGTGCAGAACACCGAGATGGGCAAGAACACCTTGGAGCAGATCTTACCCATGACCAGCGATGTGCAGTTCAAGGCGGAGCTGCTGCGCCAGCGCAACATTTATCACCAGCTGAATCAGGAGGCGCACACCGCCATAGAAGCCTGCGGCGGCAGCGCGCAGGGGCAGAGCACCATGGCAAAGCTGAACACGAAAATGGGCATCGGGCTCAAGACCCTTACGGACAAGTCCACCCGCAATCTGGCCGAGATGCTCACACAGGGCAGCGGCATGGGGGTGGTGGACTGCGTAAAAAGCTGCAAGGACTACCCCAACGCCGCCCCGGGCGCAAAGCGCCTTGCCCAGCGGCTGCAGGATTTTGAAGAGGATAACCGCATCCAGCTGGAACGGTTTTTGTAATGCGTTCTACCCCATGAAAACGCCCGGAGCGCATGCCTGACCGTTACAGCACCATAAACAGCGTACCGGCGGTGATGAGGGCGCAGCCGATGAGGCTTTTGGCGGTAAAGGGCTCGTGCAGCACCACAAAGGCCAGCGCAAGGGTGATGACCACGCTGAGCTTATCAATGGGCACCACCTTGGACGCTGCACCCACCTGCAACGCGTGGTAGTAGCACAGCCAGCTTGCGCCGGTGGCAAGGCCGGACAGCACCAGAAACAGCCAGCTGCGGCGGGAGATCTCCGCAATACCGGCCTGCGTACCGGTAAGGAACACCATGCCCCAGCTCATCAGCAGCACCACCGCCGTGCGGATGGCAGTGGCAAGGGTGGAGTTGACCCCCTCGATGCCGATCTTTGCCAGAATCGAGGTAAGGGCGGCAAACACCGCCGACCCCAGCGCGTAAACGAACCACATGGCAAACGCCTCCTTTTTGCCCCAGTATACGCCTTTGTGCGGTGGAACACAAGACTGCGGACAGGTGGGAGGATAATGGAACATTTATGATTTCGGAGCACCGGAGCGTCTGCGGACGCTCCGGTGCTCCATTTTCACGAGGAGGGGTTACCCCCTCAGTCATCTCGCTACGCTCGATGCCAGCTCCCCCAAGGGGACGCCTTGGAGCTATGCCGGAAACTTTGCCGCCACCACCAAAAGCCGTCCCCTTGGGGAAGGTGGCTGCGACCAACGGGAGCAGGCGGAAGGGGTATCGGAGCAACAGCGCACACCCCCTCTGTTTTTTTCTTCCATCACCTGTGCGTATGGTGTGGTGAAAAAATTTCGCCTTTCTGTACAAACGCACTGAAAAATTGTAGGATAAGAATGGAAAAGACGTCACTTTCACGCTTTACAACTTTACCTAGATAAAGTAAAATAAGGACAGAAGCCTTTCTTACTATGGGCGCGGAGGATGCCGCGCCGGATGTTTTTGTGTATAGAGACGCCGGAATTGTGCCGGTGCAGGGAAAGAAACACGGGAAAGGAAACGAGGGAGCGAAATGGAGTTCAGTCTGGAGCATCTGCAGCCAAAGGAGCGCGCCTCCTTTGCGCTGCGCAGCCTGTACGAGACGGCAGGCTGCCGCAAGTACCACATGGGACGGTTCGAGGAGTACAGTCTGTATCAGGAGAACCGCAGCTTTCTGTCGTCGGAGCAGGTCATCACCTTTACCGACCTCGACGGCCGTCTGCTGGCGCTCAAGCCGGACGTGACCCTGTCCATCGCCAAGACGGCGCAGCCCGCCCCGGGCGAGACACTGCGGTACTACTACCACGAAAACGTCTACCGCCCCTCCGCCGAGAGCCACACCTTTAAAGAGATCTCCCAGATGGGTCTGGAGATGCTGGGCGCTGTGGGCGAAGCCGAGGTGCAGCAGGCGGTGTGTCTGGCGGCGCAGTCGCTGGCGGCGCTGGGCGCAGAGTGGGTGCTGGAGGTCAGCCACATGGGCTACCTGTTCGGCCTGTTTGATGCGCTGGGCGTGCCGGAAGCCGCCCGGGCGCAGCTGCTGGAAAAGCTGCGGCAGAAAAACGCCCACGAGCTGCGCGCCGCCGCGCTTTCTGCGGGGCTTTCCGAAACGGCGGCAGACGCTTTGTGCGGAGTGCTGGAGCTTTCCGGCGGCTACGCGGCCACCCTTTCCAAGGCGGCGGCGCTCTGCCGCAACCCCGCCATGACCGCCGCTGTGGCAGAGCTGACCGCCCTGGCGCCCACGCTGGGACAGGCGGGCGGCAGCATCCGGCTGGATTTAACTTTAGCCGGTGAGATGGAATACTACAACGGCCTTGTGTTTCAGGGCTACCTGAAAGCCCTGCCCCGCCCGCTCCTGAAGGGCGGGCGGTACGACCTGCTGCTGCAAAAGTTCACCCCCGGGGCGGGCGCCATCGGCTTTGCGGTGTATCTGGACGAGCTGGACCGGCTGAATGCGATGCCGCCGGTACAGCATCAGGACACCGGCAAGGTGATGCTGAACGTGGCGCTGCCCAAGGGGCGGCTGGGCGACAAGGTCTACAATTTGCTGGCGGGCATCGGCTACGGCTGCCCGGAGGACTACAACGCCACCCGCAAGCTGGTGGTGGAGAACCCGGCGGCGGGCATCCGGTATTTTCTGGTCAAGCCCAGCGACGTGGCCATCTATGTGGAGCACGGCGCTGCCGATGTGGGCATCGTGGGCAAGGATATCCTGACCGAGGCCGCCGCAGACGTGTATGAGCTGCTGGACACCGGCCTTGGCCGCTGCCGGATGTGCGTAGCCGCCCCGGCGGGCTACCGGGACGACCCCAGCCGCCCGGTGCGGGTAGCCACCAAGTTCGTCAACATTGCAAAGCGCTACTACGCCTCCATGGGGCGGGATATCGATATCATCAAGCTGAACGGCTCCATCGAGCTGGCCCCCATCCTTGGGCTTTCGGATGTCATTGTGGACATCGTGGAGACCGGCACCACCCTGCGGGAGAACGGCTTGCAGGTGGTCACCGAGTTCATGCCCATCTCGGCGCGGTTCATCGCCAACAAGGCCAGCTACCAGTTCAAACACCGGCAGATGGACACCATGCTGGAAAAGCTGCGTGACACCTTGCACAAGCAGGAGGAAGAGAAATGATCAAGCTGTATAATTTTGACGAGCTGAAACCGGAGGAAATTCTGAACCGGGACATCCGCGCCGAAAAGAATGTAGAGGACGTGGTGGACGCCATCATTGCGGACGTGCGCGCCCGGGGCGACGACGCCCTGAAGGACTACGCCTTGAAATTTGACGGTGCAGCAATTGAAAATTTACAGGTGACGCAGGCCGAGATCGACGAAGCCTTTGCGGGCATGGGCCCCTATTTCCTCGAGACCCTGCGGCAGGCGGCGGAGAACATCGAGCAGTTCCACCGCCAGCAGGTGCACAAGAATTTTGTGATGAACGACCGCCCCGGCATTGTACTGGGGCAGAAATATACCCCCATTGAAAAGGCCGGTGTGTATGTGCCCGGCGGCACGGCGGCGTACCCTTCCACCGTGCTCATGGACGTCATCCCCGCCAAGGTGGCGGGGGTGTCTAAGATCGTGATGACCACCCCCGCCGGGAAGGACGGCAAGGTGAACCCGGTCATTCTGGCCGCTGCCGCCACCGCCGGGGTGACCAAAATTTTCAAGACCGGCGGCGCACAGGCCGTGGCGGCGCTGGCCTACGGCACCCAGAGCATCCCGGCAGTGGATAAGATCGTTGGCCCCGGCAACATCTACGTTGCCACCGCCAAGCGCAAGGTGTTCGGCAAGGTGGGCATTGATATGATCGCCGGCCCCAGCGAGATTCTGGTGCTGGCAGATGGCAGCTGCAATCCCGCGTGGGTGGCGGCAGACCTGTTAAGTCAGGCCGAGCACGACAGGCTGGCAAGCCCGGTGCTTGTCACCGACAGCGCAGCCCTTGCCAAGGCGGTACAGGCGGAGCTGGAAGTACAAATTCCGCAGCTGCCCCGTGCCGCCATTGCCCGCGCCAGCGTGGACGACAACGGCAAGATCATCCTCTGCACCGACCTGCACAAGGCCATCGAGGCCTGCAACATCATCGCACCGGAGCACTTGGAGGTCTGCGTGGAGGACCCCTTCGGCGTGCTGAACGAGATCCGCAACGCGGGCAGCATCTTCCTTGGCCGCAACGTGCCGGAGGCGCTGGGCGATTACTTTGCGGGCCCCAATCACACCCTGCCCACCAGCGGCACCGCACGCTTTTCCAGCCCGCTGGGCGTGGACGATTTCGTCAAGAAGTCCAGCTTCATCTACTACACCCGGGACGCGCTGGAAGCCGTTGCGCCCCGCATTGCAGACTTTGCCGAGCGCGAGGGTCTGCACGCCCACGCCCGCAGCGTGACCATCCGGTATGAGAAGTAAGAGGAAACCATTATGAGCCGTTTTCTTTCCCCTGCCCTGTCCGCTGTCACCCCCTACACGCCCGGGGAGCAGCCGCAGGATCAGCAGTACATCAAACTGAATACCAACGAAAGCCCCTATCTGCCGTCGCCCCGGGTGGTGGCAGCCGTAAGCGAAGCCGAGGTGGAAAAACTGCGCCTTTACTCCGATCCCGCCTGTGCCCAGCTGCTGCGCACGGCGGCGGCGCATTTCGGCTTGCAGCCTTCCCAGGTCATGCCCGGCAACGGCAGCGACGAGAACCTGTTCTTTGCGCTGCGGGCTTTCTGTGACGAGAGCCACCCGCTGGCCTTTGCGGATATCACCTACGGCTGCTACGGCGTGTGGTGCGGTCTGCTGCACATCCCCACCCATATCATCCCGTTAAAAGAGGACTTCACCCTTGACCCCGCCGATTACTACGGTCTGCACGAAACCATCGTCATTGCAAACCCCAACGCCCCCACCGGACTGTGCCTGCCCCGGGATGCCATCGAGGGCATTTTGCGATCGAACCCGGACAGCGTGGTCATTGTGGACGAAGCCTATGTGGACTTTGGCGGCGAGAGCTGCGTGCCCCTCATCGACCAATACGAAAACCTGCTGGTGGTGCAGACCTTCTCCAAATCCCGGCAGCTGGCGGGTGCGCGGCTGGGGCTTGCCATGGGCAACGCGGCGCTGATCGCCGATTTGAACCGGGTCAAGTTCAGCCTGAACCCCTACAACATCAACCGCCTGACCCTGAAAGCCGGGCAGGCTGCGCTGGAAGATACCGCCTACTTTGAAAAGACCCGCGCCGCCATTATGGACACCCGCGCATGGACGATGCAGCAGCTGACCGACCGGGGCTTTACCGTACTGGACAGCCGCGCAAACTTTGTATTTGTCAGCACAGAACGGATAAGTGGCGGCAAGCTATACAAAGAGTTAAAGAAAAGCGGCATTCTGGTGCGGCATTTTGATGCGCCGCGCATTGAAAACTGGCTGCGCATCACCATCGGCACGCCGGAGCAGATGCAGGCGCTGATGGACGCCGTGGACAAAATACTGGAGGTGTGACAATGGCAGAGCGCATGGTAACGCTGGAACGCAGCACCAACGAGACCCAGATCGAGCTGAACCTTGATCTGGACGGCACCGGCCGCTACGAGATCGACACCGGGTGCGGCTTTCTGAACCACATGCTGGAACTGTTTGCCCGGCATGGACGGTTTGATCTGGTGCTCACCTGCCACGGTGATGTGCAGGTGGACTACCACCACACCACCGAGGACGTGGGCATTGCGCTGGGACAGGCCTTTGCCCGGGCGCTGGGCGAGATGCGCGGCATCTGCCGCTACGGCAGCTTCTACCTGCCCATGGACGAGGCGCTGGTGCTGTGCGCGGTGGATCTTTCCGGGCGCTGCACCCTGAACTGGGACATCCGCTGCCAGACCGAAAAGGTGGGCGATTTTGACGTGGAGTGCGCCAAGGAGTTCTGGTACGGCTTTGCCCGCAGCGTGCCCGCCACCGTCCATTTTGTGCAGTTTGCGGGCGAGAACACCCACCACATTCTGGAAGCCTGCTTCAAGGGCGCGGGCCACGCGCTGGCCGAAGCCGTGCGCATCGACGCGGCACACCGGGACGAGATCCCCTCCACGAAAGGACTACTGGTATGATCGCCATTCTTGATTACGGGGTGGGCAACCTGTTCAGTCTGCGTTCCAGCTTGCAGCAGCTGGGGCTGCAGGCGGTGGTCACCGCCGATGCTGCTGCCATCCGCGCCGCCGACCGGCTTATCCTGCCGGGGGTGGGCGCATTTGGGGATGCCATGGCAAAGCTTACCGCCACCGGCCTTGTGCCGGTGCTGAAAGAGCAGGCGGAGCAAAAGCCGCTGCTGGGCATCTGCCTTGGGATGCAGCTGCTGTTTGAAAAAAGCTACGAATACGGCGCGCACGCCGGGCTGGGCTTTATCAAAGGCGAGGTCTGCCCGCTGGGGCCCGACCTTGCGGACAAAAGTCTGAAAGTACCGCAGATGGGCTGGAACGCTTTGCACATCGTAAAGGACGACCCGCTCTTCCGCTACATCCGCGAGGGCGAGTATGTGTACTACGTCCACAGCTACTACGGCAAAAACTGCGCCGAAAGCACCCTTGCCGTCAGCGATTATTCCATCCCGGTCACCGGCGCGGTGCGGGCGGGGCGGGTGTACGGCACCCAGTTCCATCCGGAAAAGAGCGGCGACACCGGTCTGCGGATTCTCAAAGCGTTTGCGGAGTTGTAACCCTCTCAGTCAAACCCTGCGGGTTTGCCAGCTCTCCCGAGGGGGGAGCTTTTACACCGGAAACCGTAGGATGCAATAAAGCTCCCCCTTCGGGGGAGCTGGCGAGCGAATGCGAGACTGAGAGGGTTTGTTTCTAAAGGAGAAACAACTATGCAGCTATTTCCAGCCATTGACCTGCGCGGCGGGCAGGTGGTGCGCCTGACACAGGGCGACTACGACCGCATGACCGTTTACGGGCAGGACCCCTGCGCACAGGCACGCAGCTTTGTGGCCGCCGGGGCAAAAAATCTTCATGTAGTGGACTTGGACGGTGCCAAGGACGGCACCCTTTCCAACTACGACACCATTGCCGCGCTGGCAAAGCAGGGCGGTTTGTACATCGAGGTAGGCGGCGGCATCCGCACCGAGGAGCGCATTGAAAAATACCTCTCCCTCGGGGTGGGGCGCTGCATTCTGGGCAGCGTGGCGGTGACGGATTTTGCCTTTACCGCCCGGATGCTGCAAAAATACGGCGACAAAATTGCCGTGGGCGTGGACGCCAAGGACGGCTATGTGGCCATCCACGGATGGAAGGAGGTCAGCGCCGAGCCGGGCGTGGCCTTCTGCAAGCGGCTGGCAGAAGCCGGCTGCACCGCCATCATCTACACCGACATTGCCTGTGACGGCGCGATGCAGGGCACAAACCTGAGCCTTTACCGTCAGCTTGCGGCAGAGGTGCCCGGGGTGGCCTTTACCGCCAGCGGCGGCATCTCCTCCGAGGCAGAGCTGCTGGAATTGCAGCAGATGGGCACGGCAGCGGCCATTCTGGGCAAAAGTCTGTACACCGGCGCGCTGGACCTTGCCCGCTGCGTGCAGCTGGTGCAGGACTGAGAAAGAGGGGTCTTTATGATAACCAAACGCATCATCCCCTGTCTGGACGTGCGCGACGGCCGGGTGGTCAAGGGCACGAACTTTGAGGGCATCAAGGACGTGGCCGACCCGGTGGAGATGGCACGGCTGTACAACGCCGCCGGGGCGGACGAGCTGGTGTTTTACGATATCACCGCCAGCTTTGAGGGACGCGCCCTCTTTACCGACATCCTGACCCGGGTGGCGGGGGAAATTTTCATCCCCCTGACCGTGGGCGGCGGCATCAACACACTGGAGGATTTTGACCGGGTGCTGAAATGCGGCGCGGATAAGGTAAGCGTCAACTCCGGCGCGCTGAAGGACCCCGGGCTCATCCCCGCCGCCGCGCAGCGCTACGGCGACCAGTGCGTGGTGCTTTCCGCAGATGTGAAGCGTGTGAACGGACAGTTCCGGGTGTTCGCCAAGGGCGGGCGCGAGGATACCGGCCGGGATGCGCTGGACTGGGTCAGCTGGTGCGCCGCCCACGGCGCGGGCGAAATATGCCTGAACAGCATCGACACTGACGGCGTGCGCAATGGCTTCGACCTTGAAATGCTGGACGCGGTGGCCGCCCGGGTGAACATCCCCATCATTGCCAGCGGCGGCGCGGGCAAAAAGGAGGATTTTCTGGAGCTGTTCCACCACAAGGGCATCGACGCCGGGCTGGCGGCGGGCATCTTCCACCAGAAGCTGCTGGGTATCCGGGAGCTGAAAGAGTACCTGAACGCCAACGGCGTGGAAATGCGGCTGTAAAAACGCATAAAACCCTTGCATTTTTGTCTTGAATACGATAAAATACACAATATCCCCATCCGGGGAGGGAGAACCGTCATGGAACTGAAATTTGATGAAAAAGGCCTGATCCCCGCCATCGTGCAGGATCACTACACAAAGCAGGTGCTCACCCTTGCCTACATGAACGCCGAAACGCTGGCGCTGACCATTGCCGAGGGGCGTACCGTGTTCTGGAGCCGCAGCCGTCAGGAGATCTGGCGCAAGGGCGAAACCAGCGGCAATGTGCAGCGGGTGGTGTCCATTACCGCCGACTGCGACGCCGATGCGCTGGTGGTAGAGGTCGTGAAAGACGGCCCCGCCTGCCACACCGGAGCGGAAAGCTGCTTTTTCAACGAAGTGTATGTCTCCCCGGAGCTGAAGCAGTTCAGCTGGCAGGGGCTGTATAACCTCATCAAGGGCCGCAAGGATACCCCCACCGCCGGCAGCTACACCACCTACCTGTTTGAAAAGGGCAAGGAGAAGATCCTGAAAAAGGTGGGCGAAGAATGCACCGAGGTCATCATTGCGGGCGAAAAAGAGGACAAGGCCGAGACGGTCTACGAGATCAGCGACCTTGCCTATCATGTGCTGGTGCTGATGGTCAGCGCGGGCATCACCGTAGAGGATGTGACCCGGGAGCTGGAAAAGCGCCATGTCATCGACCACAAGGTCAAGCAGGAAAGGATGCAGTGAGAAGCCTATGGCAGATTACAGAAAATCCAGCGTACATTGCCACTCTACCCTGTGTGACGGCAAGAACACCCTGCAGCAGATGGCGGGTGCCGCCTGTGCGCAGGGGCTGACCACCCTTGGTTTCAGCGGCCACAGCTACACAACGCCCGACCGCGAATACTGCATGACCCCCGGGCGCACCGCCCAGTACCGCGCCACCATTGCCAAGCTGAAAAACGAGTACCGGGGCAAAGTAGATATCCTGTGCGGCATCGAGTGGGACCTGCTGAGCGAGGGCACGCCCAAGGGCTTTGATTACTGGATCGGCAGCGCGCACCACCTGTACGGCAAAAATACCGGCAAATACTACGAGATCGATTTCCGCCCCGAGGATCTGCGGGACTGCATCAACAACGATTTTGACGGCGACCCGCTGGCAGCGGTAGAAGCCTATTTTGCCGAGGTGGAAAAGATCGCCGCCAAAAAGCCGGACATTCTGGGACATATCGACCTTGTCAAAAAGCTGAACGCGGACGGCAGCTTTTTTGACGAGGAATCCCCCCGCTACAAGGCAGCGGCGCTCAAGGCGCTGCACGCCGCCCGGGAGAACGACTGCATTCTGGAAGTAAACACCGGCGGCGTATACCGGGGCTACCGCAAGGACTTTTACCCCGGCGCATGGCTGCTGGGCGAGTGGAACAAGCTGGGCGGCAGGGTGATCATCACCGCCGACGCCCACGACACCGCCGCGCTGACCTTCGGCTTTGACGAAGCCGCCGCCGCCATCAAGGCCGCCGGCTTTACCGCCCTGACCGTGCTGACCGTCAACGGATTTGAGCAGCAGGAGTTATAAAAAAGTAGTTGCGAAACACCTACGGTGTTTCGCAACTACACAAATAAAATTTTTTTAAATCGTTTTACTGCAAAAGAGGCCACTGCACACAAAAAATGTGCAACGGCCTCCTTTTTGCGCGAAGAAAGGAACCCTATGACCCAGACGCGACCCCTGAAAACAAACCTCTTTAACCGGAATGCAGACCTGCTGCACGGGCCTATTTTCAAGAACCTTTTTCTGTTCATGCTGCCCATTCTGGTGTCCAATTTATTCCAGCAGCTGTATAATACCGTGGATACCATGATCGTGGGTAACGTGCTGGGCGATACCGCACTGGCTGCCATCGGCTCCTGCGGGTCCATCTACGAGCTGCTGGTGGGCTTTGGCATCGGCATCGGCAACGGGCTTTCCATCGTGGCTGCGCGCTCCTATGGGGCGCAGGACGAGGATCTGCTCAAAAGAACGGTGGCCGGGTCGCTGGTCATCGGGCTTTGCGCCAGCTTTGTCATTACCACGGCGGGCTTTTTCGGCCTGCGGCCGCTTTTGCAGCTGCTGGACACCCCCGCCGAAATTTTAGAGGATGCCTACCGCTACATCATCGTCATCGACTTGGGCGTGCTGGTGATGTTCCTTTATAACCTGTGCGCCGGGCTGCTGCGCGCCATCGGCAACAGCGTGATGCCGCTGGTGTTTCTGCTCATCAGCTCGGGGCTGAACGTGGCGCTGGATCTGTGGTTCATTGCCGGGCTGGGCATGGGGGTGCAGGGCGCGGCGGTGGCTACCGTCATCGCGCAGGGCATCTCGGTGGTGCTGTGCATTCTGTATGTGATGCACCGCGTGCCGCTGCTGCTGCCCGCCCGCAAGCACTGGGCGGTGGGACAGCATTTGTACTGGGAGCTGTTCAGCCAAAGCATCTCCATGGGGCTGATGAGCAGCATCGTGTCGGCGGGGTCGGTGGTGCTGCAATACGGCATCAACGGGCTGGGCACACTGACCATTGCGGGGCACACCGCCGCGCGCAAGCTGTTCTCCTTTACCAGTATGCCGCTGATCTCCATGGCAAACGCCGGCTCCACCTTTGTCTCCCAGAACCGAGGTGCAGCCCAGCCAGAGCGGGTGCGCAAGGGAATGCGCACCATGTACCTGTGCTCGGTGGTCATCATGGCGGCAGAGGTGGTGCTGATGCAGCTTTTTGCCCGGCAGCTGGTGCAGCTGATCTCCGGTTCCTCCGCGCCCCTCGTGCTGGAAAACGGCGCACGGTATCTGATGTGGAACGCACCGTTCTACGCGGTGCTGGGAGTGCTGCTGTGCACCCGATACGCTTTGCAGAGCCTTGGGCAGAAGGTGCTGCCGCTGTTTTCCAGCGTCATTGAGCTGGTAGGCAAGGTGGTTTTTGTGCTGGTGTTCATCCCGCGCTACGCCTACAACGCCGTTATCCTGTGCGAGCCCATCATCTGGTGCTTCATGGCGGCATATCTCGTGGCAGTGTACCGCCGCGACGCCTTTGTGTATCCAAGAAAGAATCAATAAATAAACAAAAACAAGCACCGGAGCGTCTGCGGACGCTCCGCTATCCTATTTTCACGGGAAGGGTTTGGAACGAACCCTCTCAGGCTCACTTCGTTCGCCAGCTCCCCCGAAGGGGGAGCTTTTTGCATCTGTCGGTCAGCACAAATAAAGCTCCCCCTTTCGGGGGAGCTGGCACGCCGTCAGGCGTGACTGAGAGGGTTTATTCCTATACTTTTACCATGCGGAAGGTCTTTCCGCGCTGGATGCAGTCCAGCAGCAGGTCGTATTCTGCGGGCACTTCGCCGATGACATTTACCTTTTCGTCTGCGGGTAAGTCAGCGCGCACAAGCTGGATCTCGCCGGAATAGCGGCCGTAGCCGATGTTATCCATGGTCACGCAGCGGCGGCGGCGCTCTGTGCAGTTGTCCGGCTGCACGGTGCTGCCAAAGCAGGAGTAGAGCCGGGATTCCTGATACCGCACAAGCCCTTTGGGCGAATCCGGGCGGCAGGTAAAGGTGCGGTCGTACAGCGTCTCATAACCGGGGCGCAGGGCGACCGGCAGGCAGAGCTCGCCGGTGGTGCAGAAGTGGCGGATGTACTCCTGCTCCCGGGCGCTGACCTCCGGGTCTCCCGCAAAAATGCCGTCCAGCCCGTAGTTCAGCGCCAAGTCCGCAAAGGCCGCCGAGGGGGCAGCGGTGCGGTGGGCTTCCAGCGTGGGCAGACCCGCGTACAGCGGCCCACGCAGCAGGGCGTCGCCGGGGATAAAGCCGTACACCTGCAAGCCCTCCGCCTGCAAAGCTGCGGTGCTCTCGCGCAGAAATTCCGGGTCAAGACCGGTCTCCGGGCGGGGGTAGAAGTTGTGCATGGCGATGACCGTGCCGCCGCCCGCCGCCAGCTGCCGCGCCACCTCCGGGGTGGTGGTGGAGGCGTTGACGGCAACGGGCAGCTGCTGCGCAAGGGCGCACATCTCCTCCAGCGAGAAGCCGTAGTCCAGCCGCAGACCCCACAGGTGCAGCCGCTTTGCCAGCGCGGTCAGGTCGGCGCAGCCGAACTGCCGGATGGTCTTTTCCGACACATCTGCCAGAATGCGCCAGCCCTGCGCCGCCAGAAAGTCGCACATTTCCTGCACGCGGGCGCAGTAAGCGGCATCAAATTCTTCGCTGATATGCAGTGAGATAAAAACAGGCGCGCCGCCTGCCGCAAAAGCGGAAAGCGACGCACGCTGTTCCTCAAACTGCGTCAGATACACTGACCGTCCGAGTGTTTTAAGCATTGGCAACGTCCTCAACAGAGACCATTGCGTTGGTCACGATAAAGCCCATGATGTAGCAGATGACCAGACCCACTGCGTAGCAGCCAACGGAAGCAGCCACACCGTGAGGGCCGGCGGTCATGACGAACAGAGCCAGCAGACCGGAGGGGCCCCAAGCGGTAGCAGCCACCTGCATAGCCATAACGAAGGCACCGCCAAAGCCGGCACCCAGACCGGCGCTGATGAAGGGCTTGCCCATGGGCAGGGTGACGCCGTAGATCAGCGGCTCGCCGATGCCCAGCAGACCTGCGGGCAGTGCGCCGGTGATCACGTTCTTCAGGCGGGTGTTGCCGCACTTCTTAGCCTTGAAGTAGATAGCGACAGCAGCGCCAACCTGACCTGCACCGGCCATAGCCAGAGCGGGGTACAGGGTAACGTAGCCAAAGCTCTCCAGCTGCACGGAGTACAGGGCGACCAGACCGTGGTGCATACCCATAGCGACCATGGGCAGGAACAGAGCGGTGGAAACATAACCGGCAATGATGCGCACGATCAGGATATCGCTCATGCACAGCTTTTCAACCACCCAGCACAGTGCGGTGGAAACATAACCGGTAGCGGGCATGATGAGCAGGATATAGGGCACGAGGCACAGGATCATGGTGATCAGCGGGGTGAACACGATGTCCAGAGATTCGGGCATCCACTTGCGCACCCAGCGCTCGATCTTGACAAGGCACCATGCGCCCAGCACAACAGCCAGCACGCCGCCGCGGCCTGCACGCAGGATGGAATCCAGCGGCACAGCCTCGTTGAACAGACCCAGAATGGAAGAGATCTTGTTGATGCCTTCCAGACCGGTGATCATGCCCAGCATACCGCCCAGAATGGGGGTGCCGCCGAACTTTTCGGCTGCGCGGTAGCCGACCCATGCGGTCAGGTAACCAAGGAAGCAGGTGTTCATCAGACCCAGCAGGGTGCTGATAAGTGCCAGTGCGGGGATGTCGGCGTAGCTCGGCACCACCTGACCGATCAGGGAGTTGATGCCGGCGCACAGACCGGAAGCCACAACGCCCGGAATCAGGGGGATAAAGATATCGCCGAAGGTCTTGAACAGCTCCTTGACCTTGCTCTGCTTCTGCCCGGCCTTGACTGCGGCCTTGTTGGTCTGCCAGTCGTTGGCGGTGGAAGCGGCGGCGTCTGCCGGGATGCCCATGTCGCGGCAGATATCTGCGCACTTGCGGCACTTGCCGGGGCCGACCACGATCTCTACATAGCCGGTACGGTCATGCACGATGCCCATCACGCCCTCGATGGCCTTCAGGCCATCATCGTCGATCTTGGCGTCCTCTTTAACGCGCACCCGCAGACGGGTCATGCAGTTGGTTGCGGTGAGAACGTTGCTCTTTCCGCCGACTTTCTCCAGCGCCGCGCGGACCAGTTCTTCATTCGTCATAAGTGGGTCCTCCTTTAAAACAGGTGTATATCCGATGCGGCCTGTGCCGCTAAGGAACATGAGTGTGCAAATGTGCCTTACAGCACTTCCAGCCGGATGGCCTCCCGCACATGGCCGCGTGCCCGTTCCAGCCGCCGGGCGGCCTCCTGTGCATCGCAGTCCGCCAGCAGCATGGTGATGGCGGTCTTTACACTGCCGCCTGCTGCATCAATGGCGGCGCGGGCTTTTTCTCGCTCCACGCCGGTGGCGTCGATGACGATATTCTCGGCGCGGGTGTGCAGCTTTTCGTTGGTTTGCTGCACGTCCACCATCAGGTTCTGGTAGGCCTTGCCGGTGCGCACCATAGAGCCGGTGGAGATCATGTTCAAGATCAGCTTCTGTGCCGTACCGGACTTGAGCCGGGTGGAGCCGGTCAGCACCTCGGGGCCGCAATTTACCTCGATGGCAAGCTCTGCGGCCTTGCCGATGGCGCTGCCGATATTGCAGGCAATGGCGGCGGTGTGGCAGCCCACGCTCTTGGCGTAGTCCAGACCGCCCAGCACATAGGGCGTGCGGCCGGAAGCGGCAATGCCCACCACAAAATCGTCTGCGGTCAGGCCGTGGGCTTTCAGGTCCTCAACAGCCAGCTCCCGGCTGTCCTCTGCGCCCTCCACGGCTTCGATGAAGGCTTTTTCGCCGCCGGCGATGAGCCCTACCACCATCTCCTTCGGCACACCGAAGGTGGGCGGGCACTCGGCGGCATCCAGCACGCCCAGGCGGCCGGAGGTACCGGCGCCCATATAGAACAGCCGTCCGCCTTTTTCAAAGGATTCTGCCGCCCATGTGACCGCCTGCGCGATCTGCGGCAGGCACTTGGCAATGGCCAGCGGTACCCGGGCGTCCTCCTCGTTCATGACAGTCACGATCTCCAGCGGGGACATCTGGTCCAGCTGCATCGTGCGCGGGTTGCGGGTCTCGGTGGTCATCCCACTCAGATTCAATCCCATTTCCTGCACCTCAACTTTCCGCCGCACCCCTTGCGGCGTGATTGTGACTAAAGTATAAACTTTTTCAAACAAAATGTCCACAAAAAGACTATTTTGTGGTACAATGTTTTATGCAAGCATTATTTTTGAAATTTTTGCTTACAAGTACGACTTTTTTGTGCAGCTTGTTCAATCCATCCTGAAATACAACAGAGGTATCTATATGCAGAACGTTCTTTTACGCCTGCGGGAGGTGCAGCCCTCCCTCAGCAGCACCGAGCGGCAGATCGCGCAGTTCATTCTGGACAACCCGGACGAGACCACCACCCTTACCATCCGGGATCTGGCGCGGCGCTCCTTCTCCTCCCCTTCCAGCGTGGTGCGCATCTGCCGGGTCATCGGCTTTCAGGGCTACAAGGAGCTGCGCCACGCCCTGACGCTGGAGCTTGCCACCCTTGGGGAGAACGGCAGCCACCGGGAAAAGGACATCACCCCGCAGGACAGCCTGCAGGAGATCGTGGACAAGGTGACCCACAGGAACATCCAGAGCCTGCTGGACACCCAGCGGCTGCTTTTGCTGGATGAGCTGGAGCAGTGCGTGGAACTGATCGCCAACGCCCGCACGGTGCTGCTGTTCGGCATCGGTTCCTCGCTGTGCGTGGCAAAGGACACCTACCTGAAATTTTTGCGGCTGGACAAGCCCTGCGTGGTGAACGAGGACTCCCACTCGCAGCTTTTGCAGGCACGCAACGCCACCGCGCAGGATGTGGGCATCGTGTTCTCCTACTCCGGGCAGACCATGGAGATGATCCAGTGCATCAAGGAGATGAAGGCGGGCGGCGCACCGGTCATCGCGGTGACCCGCTACTACCCCTCCGAGGTGGCACAGCTGGCCGACCATGTGCTGTATGTCGCCGCCAACGAGAGCCTGTTCCGCAACGGTGCCATGTCCTCCCGGCTTTCCCAGCTGAACGTGATGGATATCCTGTACACCGCCTACGCCAGCCGCAACCACGAGGACACCATGCGCCGCCTGACCAAGACCCATATCTATAAGCCCGGCGAACCGGATGTGCTGACCCAGCCGTAAAACAAAAAGCCGTCCGCAGGGTACAATAACCAAAACCCCCGGCCTGACAGAGCAGGCCGGGGGCTTTGGAAGTATCTCCGGGAATGTCACATGGTAAACTGGATGGCGCAGAAGGCAGCATAGATGCACAGCAGGATAATGCCCTGTGCACGGGACAGCTTGCCGCGCTTCAGTGCGGGAAGGGTCATGATCATCATGACAGCCAGCATGACCGGGATCTCCAGCACAAGGCTGGAATTGATGCCGAACAGGGTGGAACTCTGCGGCACGGTGAAGGGTGCCAGCGTGACGGACACGCCGCTGACCAGCACCAGATTGAACACGTTTGCACCCACGATGTTGCCAAGGGACAGGTCGCTGCAACCCTTGACCAGCGAGGTGATGGCGGTGACCAGCTCCGGCAGAGAGGTGCCCAGCGCCACAAAGGTCAGCGCGATGACCGACTCCGGCACGCCCAGTGCCTGTGCGATGAGGGTGCCGTTATCCACCAGCAGGTTTGCGCCCAGTGCGATCAGCACAGCGCCCAGCACCAGCAGCACCAGCGTTTTGGTAAGGGACATCTCTTCCCCGGCATTTTCGGTCTCGGCCTCCGCTTCGGCGGCGGCAGGGGCTTTTTTCATCTGCAATACGTTTGCCACCATGTAGGCCACGAACATGGCCAGCATCACAAAGCCCAGCGGGCGGGTGAACTCGCCCATGGCGTAGGCAGCCACGCAGTAGATGGCGGCTGCAGCAAAGAAGAAGGCTACCGGCACCCGCAGGGTCTTGGGGTCTACCTTGCCCGGACGGACGGCGATGGTGATGGCGGCGATCAGGGCAGAGTTGCAGATGACCGAGCCGATGGCGTTGCCGTAGGCGATCTCACCATGGCCGGACACGGCGGACATGGTGGACACCATGACCTCCGGCAGGGTGGTGCCGATGGACACCACCGTTGCGCCGATGAGCAGCTCCGGCAGGTGGAACCGCCGTGCCAGTGCCGAAGCACCGTCCACGAACCAGTCGCCGCCCTTGATCAGGAACAGCAGGCCGACGATAAATAGCAATACAGGAACCAGCATAATTTTTCTCCTCTGATTTTTCGCGGGGCGTGAACCCACAGAACCGGGAACGGATCGCTCCATCCCCGGTTCTGCACAAGATCGGTCAGTTGGCGTTATTTCTGCATGATGTGGATGGCAAAACCGCCGTACTCGCCCTCAAGATACACATTCTTGATGCGGCCGTCCTCAAAATAGGCGGCAGTCTCCATGCGGAAGCGGAAACCATTTTCCTCCAGCTCCTCCATCGCAGCCTTCAGGTCGGGGGTGCGCATTGCGATGTGGCCGTTCTTGCCCAGAAAGGGGCTCTTCATGCACTCGAAATAGTTGCCGGCAAACTCGGACTTCTGTCCGTGGCGGGGCTCCAAGTTGAACAGCTTGCACAGCAGCAGCGCCAGCTGCTCGGCCTCGCCTGCGTTGTCGGTGTTGATGCCGACATGCTCCAGCTCAAACGTGTTTTTCATTTTGCGTTTCTCCTGTTACTTCATGGGGAAGATCAGCACAGCGCCCACCGTCAGCGCCAGCAGACGGATGAAGTACTGCGGAATGGTGAACTTCCAGAACTCGGTGATCTTGTAGTCACCGGCGCCCATGATCATGGCGGGCATACCGTCAATGGGCAGGAAGTGTCCGCACCAGCCGGAGACCACGATCGCGGCAGCGGCTGCGGTGGGGTCCAGACCCAGATTGACGCAGGTGGCAATGGCCATGGGAGCAAAGACGTACACGGTGCCGATGGTGGAACCGGTCAGGGTGGCCAGCACACTGGTCAGGATGCAGAAGGCGAAGATCAGCACGAAGGGGTTGACGTTGGTGCCCAGCATCTTGGCAACGGTCTCACCCACCAGATTGGTCAGGCCGGTGTTGCCCAGAGCATCGGCGATGCCGATGACGCCTGCGGACATCAGGATGATGGGTGCGCTGATGGAGTTGCGGATCTCGTTGAAGTCCATGACGCCGGAGATCAGGATGATGCCCACGGCCAGACCGGTGATGGCGTAGCCTGCGTCACCGATCTTGCTCTGCAGGATCATGCCCACAACGGCGAGCACAAAGCTGAAGTAGGTGATGAGCTCCTGATTCTTGGTCAGAGCGACCTTCTGCTCACCGGCATGGAGAGCCTCTTCCTTGGCCTCGGCAATGGGGTGGTCCGGCAGGATCTTGTAGGCCAGGATGCACCATACCAGGAAGCCGATGGACAGGCACAGGTTGACCAGAGAGAACTTGACCAGATTGACGTTTGCCGCAACGCCTGCGCTTTCCAGAACGGCGATCACGATGCCGTACTGCAGAGCGGTGTTGAAGGGCAGCAGCGGATGGTTTGCTGCAAAGCCCGCAGGCATCAGAACTCTGGACGGGGGCAGCTGCTTGGAGTAGGGCAGAGTGGACAGCAGGCCGATGACCAGCACATAGTAGGCGGTGGAACCGGTGCCGAACAGGCTGCAGCCCAGCATAACGATGAGGATCAGCAGGACGTAGGCCTTAAAGCCGCCCTTGCTGGCCATGTTGAACATGGTCTGCTTGAACTTGACGATGAAGCTGGTCTTCTGCAGGGCCGCAATGATGGCCATGAAGGATGCCAGCATGACGATGGTGGGGTTTGCGAAGCCGCCGAAGGCGGTCTTGATGTCGGTAACGCCGAACACCACCAGCAGCAGCAGCGCCAGCAGCGGGGGTGCACCGAAGGGCAGTTTATCCACCATGATCAGGATGATCATGAGGACAGTCACTGCCAGAGCAATGATCATGGGAAGTGTCATAGAACGTTTCCTCCTTTTTTGTGTCCGCAGTACCTGTTGCGCAAGAGCCCGACCCTTTGCACAATTCCGATGCGGCTTTCTTGATTAAAAGTATATAGTTTTCCGCTGTGCGTCACAATCATTTTTTCGCTCGTTGCGTTCTTTTTTGAAACATATTCAGAATTTGTTCAATTTTTCTGCTGCAATGTGTCACATCTTGAAACATATTGCGGTTAGTTTCGGCTGATTTGTTGCTTTTTGGAACAGGACACCCCTTCCGTCACGGCTATCGCCGTGCCACCTTCCCCAAGGGGACGGCTGAACCCTCTCAGTCACGCCTGACGGCGTGCCAGCTCCCCCGAGGGGGGAGCTTTTTGAGGTGTAGGTAAAGTTTCTTGTTGCGCTTGAAACTTTAGCGACAGGGCTAACGGCGTGCGCCCTCTCAGTCACCTGCGGTGACAGCTCTCCCAAAGGGAGAGCCAAGAGCACTACCGGAAACTTTCTCATTTCACCTAATACTTCAGCAACGAGCCTTAGACCTTGGCTCTCCCCTTGGGAGAGCTGGCGCGGGAGCGCCTGAGAGGGCGTGCAAGGCTAACGGGTGCTGCCCTCTCCGTCATCGCTGCGCGATGCCACACTCCCCCTTTTGTCGCTGCGCGACATCTTCCCCCGGAGCGGGGGAAGTCTTTCCTCAAAGGGAGAGGCAAGAGCACTGCCGAAAACTTTCTCATTGCGCCTAATGCTTTAGTGCTAAACTTTACGGCTTGGCTCCCCCTTCGGGGGAGCTGGCGCGGGAGCGCCTGAGAGGGTTCACTCCCCTGAGGGAGTTCGTCCCCAAAACCAGAAAAAGCCGCCGCACCGTACGGGGTGCAGCGGCTCTCTCTGGAAGAAAATGAAGAATTGGTTGGGATGAGGATAACTTAGTGGGCGCGGCCGGTCATTTTGACCGCATACTTGATGGCGTTGACAAGGCTCAGCTCGTTGCCGTTGCCCTTACCGGCGTGGTAGAAGTCGGTGCCGTGATCCACGCTGGCGCGGATGATGGGCAGACCCAGCGTGACGTTGACGCCCTCCACGGCCTTCCACTCCTGCTTTTCGCGGTCGTAGACAAAGCCCACGGTCTTGAGCGGGATATGACCCTGATCGTGGTACATACACACCACGATGTCGTACCAGCCGCCAATAGCCTGCGAGAACACGCTGTCCGGCGGGCAGGGGCCCACAACGCCGGTAATGCCCTCGGCCTTGGCAGCCTCGATGGCGGGGGTGATCTCCTCGATCTCCTCCCGGCCGAACAGGCCGTTCTCACCGCAGTGAGGGTTCAGACCTGCCACAGCGATGCGGGGGTTCTCGATGCCCATATCCTTGCAGGCCTTGTTGGCGATCTCGATGACCTCCAGCACGCGATCCTTCTTGACCCGGTCGCAGGCCTCCCGCAGGGAAACGTGGGTGGAAACGTGCACCACGCGCAGGTCGTGATGGGCCAGCATCATGGTGTACTTCTTGGTGTGGGTGTAGGTGGCGTAGATCTCGGTGTGGCCGTCAAAGTGGGTGTAGCCGTCCGACTTTTCGCCGTGGTAGTACTCCAGTGCCTTGTTCATGGCTTCCTTGTTCAGGGCGTTGGTGCAGGTGGCATCCACCTCACCCGCCATGGCCAGCTCAATGACCTTTTTCACGCACTGGAAGGCTGCGTTGCCGCCCTCCACGCTGACCTTTGCCATCTCGAACTTGCTGATATCCTCGATCAGATCCAGATGCAGCACATCGATGGTGCCGGGGGTGAACAGGGCATCCGACACCTTCTCGCAGCGGTGGATGACGATGTCCTCGCGGCCAACGAACTTTTTGGCCTGCTCCATCACCTTCACATCGCCCACCACGATGGGGCGGCAGTAGCTGTACTGCTCCGGGTCAGCCAGAGCCTTGATGGTGATCTCCGGGCCGGAACCGGCGGGATCGCCCATGGTAATACCGACAATGGGTTTATTCATAGCAGCCTTCTCCTTGCTTCAGCGCGTTTCAGTGCAGACCCTTGGCCTCGTTCTCGGCCAGAACCTTCTTGATGGCCTCCATGCCCTCTTCCGGCACATAGTTGAAGGGTGCGCGGCACTTGCCAACGGGGTGACCCTGCAGGGCAACGGCGGTCTTGATGATGGTGTTGGGGTTGCCGTACTTGAAGGTCTGCTGCAGGATGGCAATGGCGTCCTGTGCAGCCTGTGCGCCCTCCAGATCTCCGGCCTTGAAGCAATCGTAGATCTTGGCAACGGTCTCCGGCCAGATGTTGGCGCGGCCTGCAATGCCGCCTGCGCCGCCCTCTTTCAGGCAGGTCAGGATGGCGCCGTCGTTACCGGCCAGAATAGCAACTTCCTTATCCAGCTCGCGGGTCAGGCGGATGTAGGCCTTCAGGTTCTCGATATCGCCGCTGGAATCCTTTGCGCCTACGATGTTCTCCACGTCACGGCACAGTGCCTGCACGGTCTCGGGCAGCAGCTTGTTGCCGGTGCGGGCGGGGATGTTGTACAGGATGATGGGCAGGTTCACAGCCTTTGCCACGGCGGTGTAGTGGTCGTACAGCTCCTTCTGGGAGGCCAGTGCAAAGCTGGGGGTGATGATGGACAGTGCGTCTGCGCCCAGCTCCTCGGCACGCTTGCTCAGGCGGATGGTCTCGGCGGTGGTGATGCAGCCGGTGCCTGCGTAGACCGGTACGCGGCCCTTTACCTGATCGATGACAGTGGCAAGGATCTCTTCCTTCTCCTGGAAGGACAGGGCGTAGGCTTCGCCGTTGGTGCCCATGGGGAAGATGCCGTGCACGCCGCCTGCCAGCAGGCGCTCCACCTGCTCGCGCAGAGCCTGATGGTTGACCGTCTGCTCAGGGTCGTTGTTCATGGGGGTGATTACGGGAGGGATGATGCCTTTGATATCGCTGGTCTTCATAAGTCTTTACTCCTTTTCTGTTACATGATCTCCTGATACAGCTTGCGTGCGTCGTCGGCGGTAACGGGGCGCATATTGTTCACCAGCAGGCGCTGTACCTGCATACCGGCGTTGACCAGACCTTCCAGATCCTCGGCAGGCACGCCGAACTCCTTGAGGCTGGTGGGGATATCCAGATGCTTGACGATGTGCTCCAGACGGGCGATCATCCATGCAGTCTTTTCTTCCACGGTGGTGCAGGTCTTTTCCTCGTGGCAGCAGCGGTCGTAGGCGGCAGCCAGACGCTCGCGCACGGCGGGGTGCTCGCTGTTGAAGCGCATGACCGGTGCCAGCAGGATGGCGTTGGACACGCCGTGTGCAATGTGGTACTTGCCGCCCAGCGGGTAGCTCAGTGCGTGCACAGCGGTGGTGCCGGAAGCGGTGATGGCCAGACCGCCGTAGTAGGCTGCGATCTGCATCCGGTTCTTCTCTGCCATGGCTTCGGGGTCATCGCAGGCTTTTTCGATGTTGTTCAGGATCAGGTCAAGGCCTTCCAGTGCGTACAGATCGCTGAAGGGGTTGGCCTTGTTGCTGGTAAAGCACTCGATGCAGTGTGCCAGCGCATCCACGCCGGTAGCGGCTGCGATCTTGCGGGGCAGGTTCTTGATCATGCGGGCGTCCAGAATGACGTAGTCCGCGATCATGTTCTCGTTGACGATGCCCACCTTCAGCTCCTTTTCGGGCACAGCCACGATGGCGTTGGGGGTGACCTCGGCGCCGGTACCGGCGGTGGTGGGGATCAGCACGATGGGCACGCACTTCTGTGCCATGCCGGGGTTATCCAGCAGCTCCTTCACGCCGTAGGCGTCGGTCACCAGCACGCTTGCCAGCTTGGCAGCGTCCATCACGGAGCCGCCGCCGCAGGCCACGATCAGGTCTGCACCGGAGACCTTGAACTCGTCCACCAGCTTCTGCACAGCCATGTAGCTGGGCTCCGGGGGCAGCTCGTCCAGCACATAGTACTCTGCGCCGGAGGCCTTGACAGCCTCTTCCGGCAGGGCAAACAGGCCAGCGCCCTCAATGCCCTTATCGGTGAACATGGCTACCTTTTTTGCGCCGCGTGCCTTGATGATGGCGGTGATATTGTCCATAGCGTTCTCGCCGCCGTAAACTGCGTGCGGCATTTTAAGATTGTACTGGGTCAGCATACTGATCAACCTCCTGAATGATGTTCTGATCTATAAAAAGGATGAAAATCTCGAAAAGCTTTTTCAGCGGCTCTGCGCTGCGGTGGGGTTATACAGACCCACGGTCTCCCGCTTTGCGCCCAGCACGTCCTGCTCCGAGAAGCGGACATACTTGATGCCCTGCCGGGTGCGGGCAGCGTAGGCCAGATGCAGCATGCCGTCCCGTCCCTGCATCAGGTAGGGATACTCGTACTGCTTGTTGTTGGTCTTGTTCTCATCGCCCATGTAGCCCTCGCCGCGCTCCATCCAGCGGATGATGGGGAAGGTCAGGCCGCCGTCCTCCGAAAGCGCCACCGCCACCGGGCAGCGCAGGCCGGGCCATGCAGCCTTGCCGGGCACGGGGTTCGGGGTGCAGGTGGGGTTATAGGCAATGGCAATGCGGCCGCTCTGCAGCTTGACCGCGCTGATGCTGGAGTTGTTGTTGGGCAGCGGGGTGGGTGCAGGCACCGTCCAAGTCTCGCCCCAGTCAAAGGACTCGCTGCGGTGGATGCGGTAGGCCTCGCGGTTGCGCATAAAGGCCACCAGATGCCCCGGTTCCAGCTCGATGACATTGGCGTGGACGTGGCCGTTGCTGCCGGGCATCATGACCATGCGCCAAGTCTTGCCCTCATCGTCCGAGATACGGAAGGCAGTGGGGTCGCCGGACAGACCCTCGGCAGAGTCGGTGCACAGCCAGTTGGCAAAGATCCAGCGGCCGTTGGACAGCACCTGAATGGGCTGGCGGCAGAAGGTGCCTTCCTCCGGGAACACGGTGGTGTAGTCGCCCCATGTTTTGCCGCCGTCGGTGCTCTTCTGGCAGCGCACCACAGCGGTGAACTGCATATTGTCCTTACCCTCTACACGGTCCAGCTGGGCGGTGTACATCGCCCACACGGCGTTGTCCGGGCCGTAGAACAGCGAGGGGTTCTGCTCGCTGCGGGTGGGGTCGCCGGAGATATCCACCGGCTCCAGCCACTTGGTGCCGTCATGCGGCAGCACCGAGCAGATGATGTGCACATCTGCGCTGCCCTCATAAGTACCGGCGAACCAGCAGCAGAGCAGGTCACCGTTGGGCAGCTCCACCATGGCAGGTGCGTGGGCGGTGGGCCAGCCGCCGGTGGGCAGCAGGGCTTCCAGCGTGCCCATCTCCTCGTTCTCGTACACGGTGCCGTCCCAGGTCAGGCCGGGCAGTTTTGCATAGGTCATGGTCGTTCTCCTTCTGTTACATTTATCTTCTGTTCCAGCCGCAAAGGGCTGTCTGCTTCCATTCTCAATGCTTTGCAATGCGGTCTGCCAGCTCCACCAGCAGATCCTCCTGCCCAAAGCCGCCGGACTTGGTAATGACGTAGCGGGTGCGCCCCTGATAGGTGAACCGCGCCAGCACGATGCCGCTTTCCAGTTCGCATACCGGTTCCAGCTCCCGTGCGCCCACGCTGTTCATGCATTGCAGCAGGGTGTCGCCGCCGGTGAGCAGCAGCGTACCCAGATGCTCGCTGCCGAACAGCGCCCCGAACATCTGCCCGACGCTGCCGGAAATGCCCACCCGCAGACCGTCCAAGTCAATGCCCCGGGCGGCGGCATAATCGGCGGTAAGCTGGTTGCCCCCGGCGTCATTCGTTTCAATGATGCAGCGGGGGTTTGCAGCCAGCATCTGTTCAATTTCTGCCAGCGCAGCCTTGCCGTCGGCGCTTGCCCAGTAGCCGGGTTCCAGCTTCTGCCGGGGGGTCAGCCGCAGGCGGGCAAAGCCTGCCTTTTCGGCGGTATCCATCTGCCGCAGGGTGATGGGGTTCACGCTGCCGCAGAGCACCAGCAGCCGGGGGTCCAGCTGCGGGGTCTCGACCACGCTGCCGTCCGAAAGCCCCAGCAGCTCCGGCAAAAAGGCTGCAAAGCCTGCGCAGCCTGCCAGCACCGGGGGTGTTCCATTCTGGAACAGCTGCCGCCCGGCGGTTTCCAGATCTGCGGCGGTGGCAGCGTCATACACCAGAATGCCGGTCTTGTCCGCTGCCGTCTCACCGGGGCGCAGGTTCTGTGCGGGGATCTCAGTCTGCAAATGGATCAGCTTTGTCACCTCGGCGCAGCGAACCGGCTCGAAGGGGTCGATGCCGAAGGGGCTTTCGTTCACCGGCACACCGTCGATGTAGTGGACGCCCTTTTTTGTGGTGCGTCCGATCTGCGGGAAGGCCGGCAGAAAGGGCAAATTGCGCGCGCCGCTTGCTTTGAGCAGGGCGGCGAGCTCTGCGCCGATGTTGCCGCGCAGGGCGGAATCCGTCTTTTTATAGATGCAGCCCACGCCGTTTTCCACCGCGCTGCGGGTCAGCTCTTCAACGGCCTTTGCAGCCTTTGCGGCGGGCAGATGCCGCGTTTCGGTATCCACCACCAGCACGGTGCTGCTGCAGGCGGAAAGGTCTGCCTGACCCACCACGACCTGCGTGGGGATGCCGTGTGCCGCAAGCTGTACGCCGGTATCCAGCGCACCCGTAAAATCATCTGCAATCATCAGCAGGCGAAGCATTGTTCGTGCCCCCTCACTTGTTTTTGTGCTTTCATTATGCCGTATCCGCCGCGGGAATGCACCCGGCGCAAGCGGGAAAAGCGTTTCATTTTAGCACGTTTCCAATTTTCTTTTTGTTTTGTTGGTGAAAACGTTCTATTTTGAAACCATATTCTGTTTTCTTTTTGAACCAGACCGTTTATAATAGTTTCAAAGAGAAACACGGAGGGACGTTTTATGGTCGAGACTCACACCCGCATTCTGGGCATTGCCCCCTACGACGGAATGCGCACCGCCATGGAGCAGGCGGCGCAGGCCTACCCCAACGTTGAGCTGGAGGTATACACCGGCGATCTGGAAGAGGGACAGGCCATCGTGCAGCGCATGGCCCCCAACAGCTACGACTGCATCATCTCCCGCGGCGGCACCGCCACCCTGATCCGGCAGGTGACCGACCTGCCGGTGGTGGATATCCATATCTCGGTGTATGATGTGCTGCGCACCATGAAATTGGCGGAGAACTACACCAGCCTGTACGCCATCGTGGGCTTTCCCAGCATCACCGAACCGGCCCACACCCTTTGCAGCCTGCTGAACTTTGATCTGGACATCCTCACCGTCCGCAGTGCCGAGGAGGTGCGCCACACCTTGGAGCGGCTCAAGCAGGGTGGCTACCGGATGGTGGTCTGTGATATGGTCACCCACACCATTGCCCGGGAGATGGGCTTTGACGCCTTCCTGATCACCTCCGGCATCGAGAGCCTGCACAGCGCCATCGATCAGGCGGTGAACATCAGCACATGGTTCGGCCAGCTGCGGCAGGAGAACCTGTTTCTGCGCAGCATCACGCAGGAGCAGGGCGGCCGGGTGGTGGTGATGGAGCCGGACGGCAGCCTGTTCTATCATAATATGAAGGACATCTCCCCGGAGCTGCACCGCTGTTTGCAGACCCATCTGCGGGAGATCCCCGCTACGGGCAGCTTAAAGTTCTACTACACCGAGCGCAGCCAGCTGTACAGCATCACAGCACAGGTGCTGCTGATGAACAATGTGCAGCGGTATCTGTTCTACTGCGTGCCCTCCCGCATCCCGCTGCATTCCAGCCGCCCGGGGCTGCGGTCGCTGAATCAGGGCGAGTGCGAGTATCTTTTCTCCAACAGCTTTTACAGCCTGAGCGGTGCCATGGGCACGCAGGACGCCGAGATCAACGCCCTTGCTGCCGTGCGCCAGCCCCTGTTCATCTGCGGCGAGCCGGGCACCGGCAAAGAGCAGATCGCCCGCTACCTCTACCTGCACAGCGCACTGGTGAACCGCCCCCTCGTGGTGGCAAACTGCGCTTTGATGAACGATAAATCATGGGATTTTCTGCTCAACCATTATAACTCGCCCCTGAACGCCAACGGCAACACGGTCTACTTCCAGAACTTTGAGGCGATCCCGGAACAGTGGAGCGCCGAACTGCTGGCCGCCATCGAGGAGACCGGTCTTGCCCGCCGGGTGCGGCTGCTGTTCTCCCGCTCGGTGCGCCCGGAAGAGCCGGTCTCCCCGGTCACCCGCCGCTTTATCGAGCGGCTGGGCGCGCTGACGCTGGAGCTGCCCCCGCTGCGCAGCCGCTCGGACGAGATCCCGTCCCTTTCCAGTTTGTACCTGAACAGCCTGAATCTGGAGCTGGGCAAGCAGATCTCCGGCTTTGAGCCCCGCGCCATCGAGATGCTGCGGCAGTACCCGTGGCCGAACAACTACACCCAGTTCAAAAACCTTCTGCGCTCCCTTGCCACCCTGACGAACGGCCTCTACATCCGCAGCAGCAGCGTGGCCGACCTGCTCTCCAAGGAGCGCAGCCTGCGCAGCGCCCCGGCAGCGCACCCGGCGGCGGTGGTCAGCACCGACACCTCCCGCACGCTGGAAAGCATCATCGGCGAGGTGGTGCAGCAGACGGTAGCCGCCCACGGCGGCAACCGCGCCGCCGCCGCCCGGCAGCTGGGCATCAGCCGCACGACCCTGTGGCGGTACCTTGGAAAAATCGAAGCCGGGGAGCCTGCCGACCCTGCCTGATGCTTTCGACTTGCAGACCACACCGCCAGCTTTCAACTTGAAGCTGGCGGTTGTTTTCTGCGCAGACTCACACAGAAAAAGAGCATTGATTTCGTCAAAGCATCACCACTCCATACAGCATGGCTCCGGCAAAAAGGTCAAGGGCCTTGCTGCTGAAAAATTAGTCTCCGTAAACATCCCCACTTTTTCTTGACAACGCTTTGCAGGCGTGCTATTTTAAATTTCGTCAATTAGCCAATCCTAACCATCTGAGGGGCTTTGCCCCGCAGGTTTTTCTTTGCGCGCAATGTTAGGTAATGCTAACTACATGATCCCTATCCCCTGCCAGTGTGATGAAAGGAGCATTTTTTCATGAGAACCAAGAAATTTCTTTCCCTGCTGCTCTCGGCGGCTATGGCGTTCAGCCTGCTGACCGCCACTGCCTTTGCAGCAGCCCCCGCCGAGGAGGAAAACGGCTTTTTCGATTTTCTGCTGGGCAAAAAATATACCTATCTCTACGCTGCCCTGACCTGGGACGAGTACTGGGCAAACGAGAAGGTCTATGCTGCCGGGAGCACCGCCTCCTCTGCACAGCTGGACAGCCACGAGGAGCAGGACCTTGGCGCATTTGACGCAGTCTCCCGCGCCACCGTCAACCACGGTCTGCACCGTGGCAGCTTCCAGAGCACTGCTGTCATCTACGCCAAGGACGGCAGCAGCTACACCGTTTCCCACTGGTCGGACGATGGCAAGACCATCTATCTGGCCGATGGCACCACCGTGGGCTGGAACCGCGGCACCATTACGAAGGCCGACGGCTCCACCGTGCAGATGGACCACTACGAGGTGCTGGGCACCAAGTATGTGCCTGTGCGCGTAGCTACCAGCGACCTTGCAGATTTCTGCTCCAAGTACACCGTGGTGGAAAACGGCGGTCAGCTGGTGGGCGGCTACTCTGAAAAGAACCTGACCGCCTACACCCTGACGGCTGCGGTGGACAAGAACACCAACGGCCTGAAGTACGCAGCCAAGAGCGGCAACGGCTACACCTTCTCCGCCGCGCACAACGGCACCGGCTCCGGCGTGGCAGAAGCCGCCCAGAAGGCTGCCGAGGGCCTTACCGTGAAGCTGCGCAGCGGCAGCGACGTGGGCAGCTTTGGCGAGTTCATCCGTGTGGACCTGAACGGCAACTACGGCGAGCTGGGCTCCCGGATGCAGTCTGTGGTGTGGACCTACTACGGCAGCGACAGCACCTACACCCACGCCAAGGCCTCCTACGGCACCAAGTTTGCAGCCGACAACTGGATGCACAAGTCCATGGGCATCCAGCTGGGTCTGAGCGATTCCGCTCGCTGCCAGCTGCCGGAGGGCACTGACGGCACCGGCTACTGGACCGTCACCATCCGCGCACTGGGCTACGCCGATACGGTGGTCAAGTTCCAGACCACTGCCGAGAACCTTGCCAAGCACGAGCTGGCAAGCGATGCCGACCGCGCCGCCCTGCAGGCTGTGGTCGCCGAAGCACAGAGCAAGGCAAAGGCCGCTTACACCGCCGACAGCTATGCCAATCTGGAGACCGAGCTGGCCGAGAGCGTGGAGCTTTTGAGCCGCGAGACCCTGTATAAGGCCGCTGCACTGGAGCAGGTGACCCACCTGACCGATGCCGTGCAGAACCTGAAAGCTGCCTGATCCGGCAAAAAACAGAACACCCAAAAAGCAAGGTCGCTTTATGCAGGCGGCCTTGCTTTTCCGTGTCAGGAGGAGTTGGAATGAACAAAAAACGATGCAACACACTGCTGCCGCTGGTGCAGCTGCTCCCGGCGGTGGCGGCAGCGGCAGCGGTATTTTTTGCCCTGCCCCGCACCGTGCCGGTGCTGGCTGCCGTACCGGAAAGGCTGGCAGTGGTGATGGAGCAGCCGGTGGAAGCCGCTTCCTCCGAAGCGGTGGAAGAAGCCCTGCCCAAGCTGCCCTATGCCGACGGCGTATACGTCGGCTCTTCCCGGGGCTACGGCGGTGCCGTCCGGGTGCAGGTGACCATGGAAAACGGCAGCATCACGGAGGTGGAGATTCTGGACGCCTCCCACGAGACAAAGCAGTTTCTGCGGCGCGCCAAGCGGCTTTTGACCACCGTAGTGGATGCCCAGAGCTGGGAGGTGGATGCCGTTTCCGAAGCCACCTACACCAGCCGGGGCATTCTGGGCGCGGTGCAGAACGCCCTGACCGGCGAGGTTGTGAACAATCCCCTGCCGCCGCAGCCGAGGCCTGCCGCACCGCTGGTGGTAGAGGAATTTACAGCACCCTCCACCTATCTTGACGGCATCTACACTGCCGAAGCCATAGGCTTTGAGGGCAAAATTACGGTACAGGTCACGGTGGCAGAGGATAAGATCACCGATATCACGGTTTTGAGTGCTGAGGATGAGGAAGAATATCTCTCCCGGGCAAAGCGGGTCATCCCCGCCATTCTGGAGGGGCAAAGCCCCAACGTGGATGCCGTTTCCGGTGCGACCTACTCCTCCACCGGCATCCTGAACGCCGTCAAGCTGGCACTGGCAAAGGCAGCGATTGCCCCGGCAGAGGAAACTGCCCCGGAGCAGGCAGCATCGGAAGAGACGGCAGAATCAACAGAGGAAGCCGCGCCGTCCGAAGCGGCAGAACCCGAGGAAACGCCGGTCACTGCGCCCACCGTGGAGGTGGTGCAGCCGGAGGAAAAGAGCGCCGTTTCCGCGTGGTTCAAGGAAGTGTGGCAGCAGCTTTTCCCGGCAGAAACACCAGACGATTCTGAACCGGAACCGGCATCTTCTGAGGAGGTGCTGTCGGCATCCGAGACGGCGCTGCCGCCCGAAGAGACCGAAACCGAACCTGAAACGGAAGGAGCAGCGGAATGAAATACAAGAATTTTCTCCTCCGGGCGGTGAATCTGCTGCTGATTCTGGGGGTACTGTGGCAATACCAGCAGGTGGCGCTGGTCCGGGCTGCAGCGGTAAGCCAGCGCAAGCAGGAGATTGCCGAAGTGGAAGCCTACAATGCTTCCGTTTTGCAGGCGCAGAGCGCAGCACAGGCAGAGCAGAGCCAGAGCGGCTACCGGGACGGCACCTATGAGGGCAGCGCCTTTGGTTTTGGCGATGTCATCCGGGTGTCGGTGACTATCCAGAACGGAAAAATGACCGATATTGCGGTGCTGGACGCTTCCGGTGAGGACAAGCCCTACTATAAACAGGCGCTGCCTTTGCTGGACGAGATGCTGGCAGTGCAGTCTGCCGAGGTGGATACCGTTTCCGGCGCTACCCTTACGGCAGAAGGTCTTATCGGTGCAGTAGAGGACGCACTGGGAAAGGCGGCAGGATGATGGAAAAAACACAAGCAAAGCCTTTGACGGCGGCGCAGCAGCGTCAGCGGGACAAAAAGCGCCGTACATGGCTGCGCGCCGGGGTGCAGCTGTTCTTCTTTGTGTCCATGCCGGGCGCATTCGTGGCCGGGTTTTCCGGGGTAAAGCAGCTCTTCCTGCACATCGGCGCAGGCGAGGTGCTCTCGGCGGACAGCTTCACGCTTTCCCTGCTGGGGCTGTGCGGCTTCACGTTGCTGTTCGACCGGTTTTTCTGCGGGTACGCCTGCGCCTTTGGCAGCTTGGGCGATGCCGTCTGGGCACTGTCCGGGCTTGTCCAGAAAAAGCTGTTCCACCGCAAAAAGCAGCTCCGTCTGCCAGAGCAGGCGGTACTCTGGGGGCAGAAGGTCAAATATCTGCTGCTGGCAGGGCTGGTGGCACTGTATGTGACCCGGCAGGAAAAGCTGCTGACCGGCACAAGCCCGTGGGAGGTATTTTCCCGTCTGACGGCTCTGCGTCTGCCGCCGGAGGGCTTCGGCGTAGGCATTGCGCTGCTTGCGCTTATTTTGCTGGGCATGGCAGTGCAGCCCCGGTTCTTTTGTCAGTTCCTCTGCCCCATGGGTGCGGTGTTCGCCCTGCTGCCGGTGCTGCCCTTTGCACGGCTGCACCGGCAGAGCGAGGGCTGCATCCCGGGCTGCAATGCCTGCAAGCAGCAGTGCCCGGTGTGCCTGAAGCTGGAGGAAAGCAGCCTGCGCAGCGGGGAGTGCATCGCCTGTGAAGCCTGCGTGGGCACCTGCCCCAAGCAGAACATCCACCGGTGGGATTTGGCTCTTTGCAAGCACCGGTGGCTGCCGGTGCTGGGCAAGGCGCTGCTCTTCTTCCTGCTGGGCTGCTGGCTGGGCTTTTGCCGGTTTATCTGAAACAAAAAGGGAGGCTGCTGCACAGTATTTGTGCAGCAGCCTCCTTTTGGCTGGGAGATCTATTATTTCGGTACGCCGGAGCGTCTGCGGACACTCCGGCGTCTCATTTTTACAGGGAAGGCTTCTGCTCCAGCAGGTCTGTCATGCTGCGCAGGCTGATGCCAAGGGTGGAGAGGTTATGCAGCATCGCGCTGGTAGCCGGGGGCAGAATGCCTAGTGCGCCCAGAAGGATGAGCGCGGAGTTGAAGCTGAGGACAAACCGGTAATTGCTGCCCACCCGCTTTTGCAGGGCGTTGGCAATGGCTTTTAAGGTCACCAGCTCTTCCAGACTGTCCGCGCGGATGGTCACATCGGCGATCTCCCGGGCGATGGCGGCACCGGAATGGATAGCGATACCGATATCTGCCGCCGACAAGGCAGGAGAATCATTGATGCCGTCGCCGATCATCACCACCGTATGTCCTTCGGCTTTGGCGTCACGGACAAAAGCGGCTTTATCCTCCGGCAGCACCTCCGCAAAGCAGCGGTCTACCCCCACCTGCGCCGCAATGGCGCGGGCGGTGCGGTCACTATCGCCGGTCATCATGACGGTCTGGGTGATGCCCAGCTTCCGGAGCTCATGCAGCACCTGTGCCGCCTCCGGGCGCAGGGGGTCTGCGATGCAGATGACCCCCGCCAGCACCCCGGAAGCGGCCAGATACAGGTGGGAATACTGGGGGTCCAGCGCATCGAATTTTGCCTGTTCCCCTGCCGGGATGGTGCAGCCCTCGTCCTCAAAAATGAAGTGGGCGCTGCCAATGACCACCCGCGTGCCGCCCACCCGGCTGGCAATGCCGTGCGCCACGATATACTCCACCTCGGAGTGCATCTCTTCGTGGGAGATGCCCCGCTCCTTGGCGGCGCGGACGACAGCGTTTGCCATGGAATGAGGGAAGTGTTCTTCCAGACAGGCGGCAAGCTGCAATACCTCCTGCTCCCCGCAGCCGGAGAAGGGCACCACCTGCACCACCTGCGGGGTGGCGTGGGTGAGGGTGCCGGTCTTATCGAACACGATGGTGTCCGCCTTTGCCAGCGCTTCCAGATACTTGCCGCCCTTTACGGTGATGTGGTATTCCCCGCACTCCCGCATGGCAGAGAGCACCGCCAGCGGCATGGAAAGCTTCAGCGCACAGGAGAAGTCCACCATCAAAATGGAGATGGCGCGGGTGACGTTGCGGGTAAAGGCGTAGGTAGCCACCGTACCGGCAAGGCACCAAGGCACCAGACGGTCGGCCAGCAGCAAAGCCCGGTTCTCGGTACTGGACTTGAGCTTTTCCGATTCCTCGATCATGGCCACGATCTTATCGTAGCGGTTGGCGCCGCCCTCTGCCTTGGCCACAAGGACGCATTCGCCCTCTTCCACCACTGTTCCGGCGTAGACGGTGGCACCGGTGGTCTTGCGCACCGGCATAGATTCTCCGGTGAGGGCGGCTTGGTTCACCATGGCTTCGCCCTCCAGCACCGTGCCGTCCAACGGGATCATATTGCCGGAGCGCACCACTACCTCATCCCCTGCGTGGACGCGGGTCAGCGGCACCAGCACCTCGCCCTGCGGGGTGCGCACCCAGACCTTATCCACGTTCAGCGCCATGCTGCGGGCAAGGTCGTCCAAGCTCTTTTTCCGCGTCCACTCCTCCAGCAGGCTGCCCACCGTCAGCAGGAACATCACCGAGCCTGCGGTGCTGTAATCCCCCCGCAGGAGGGAGGCGGTGATGCTGAGCGCATCCAGCACCTCTACTTCCAGCTTGCGGTGCAGCAGGCAGCGGACGCCCTTCCAGACAAAGGCGATGGAGCGCCACACCGTATAGGCCGCCGCGATGGGCGCGGGCAGGAACACCTTGCGGAACACCCGGCCTGCCACAAGGCTGACCATCTTTTCCTGATATTCCTGATTGATTTTCCGACTGTCGCGGGAGGTGACCAGCACCTCTAATTCTTCGTTGTCAAAGCGGTAGGCCGCCAGCAGGGCGGCAGCGTCCTTCCGGCTGCCCCGGTAGGTCAGCACCACATCTCCGGTGCGCTCGTAGACGGTGGCTTTCTGGATCATGTCCTGCCCGTTCAGGTAGGCTTCCAGCACATCTGCCCGGTGCAGCGTCATGCGCACGGCGCAGACGTGCACCCGCATCCGTCCCCTGCCTTCATGTAAGATCGTACATTTCATTGCTTTTCTTGCCCCTCTGCGTAAAAAAGAGCCGCCCAAGGGCGGCTCCGCTGCGTTGTATCACTGTGCAGTCTGCTCTGCGGGCTGCTCTTCTTCAGCCGTATCCTCGATGACCTCCTGTGCAGCCTCGGCGGCGCGGCTCTCGTTGATGGCCTTTGCATCGGCAAGGATGTCACCGGCTTCCTCCTGCACCTTATTCACGGTCTGCATGGTGCAGTCCTTCATCCGCAGCACCGCAGCGGTGGTCTGGGTGTAGACCTTTTTGGCGTCCTTGCTGGACAGCACCTTGAAACCGGCAGAGCCGAACACTACACCGCCCAAAAACAGTGCAAGCTTTTTTGCATCAAACATATTTACCCTCGTTTCTGTATTTCCCATCTGTGCGCCCGCGCCCGGAGCGGGGCGGGCTCTTTATCTTTATATTGTAGCACGCTTTCGGGCGTTTTCAATGGTTTTTGACGATGTTAGGGCGTATTAACATTTTTAGCAGAAGTTTGATGCAGAGAATCGTTTTCGTCATGCTCCCCTGCAAAGAGCAGCAGGCCGCAGCTTATAAAGGCAACAGAAAGATTGCATTCTGTCCAGACAGACAAAAATGTCCAAGGCAGATATGCACCAACTTGACGGCATTGGTTTGCGCGACCGCACACCAAAATCAAGTCTGGGAGGGGCATTCTACCTCACGCCGTGATCAGTGCCATGAGGTAGAACTCTGTGGGAGCGTTTTCTTCCGTGGGCAGAATGGTGATCTCCACGGTATGGGTCTTCTGCTCACCATGGTGGAGGACGGGCTGGAGATACAGGCAGTCGCCCCAATCCTCATCGAAGTTGCCGTCCAGCACAGCGGCGTGGGCGGTGTCGCCGTCCAGCACCAGCTGTGCCCGCAGCGCCGGGCGGCGGATGGTCTTGCGGTACTGTACTGCAATGCAGGAGGCATCCACTTCAAAGGTGATCTTATCCCCGGGCTTCTGGCCGATCCAGCCGTTTTTCCAGTGGTCCAGATGCCCCAGCTTTTCCTCCGGGTCTGCCCGGAAACCCTCCAGCTTGGGGGAGAGCTCCCGGATGGTCAGCCGCCGGGCGTTCTCGTAGGCGTTGGCGGTGAGCGGTGCCGGGAAGGCAGGCTCCTGCTCCGGTTCTTCCCGGTGGGCGTTGACTGCCTCCAGCAGCTTGATGATCTCCCCTGCCACCAGACCGTGGCCGTAATCGTTGGGGTGCAGCCCATCAGGGCTGAGCAGGGTGCGGCTGGCATACTTACCGGCATGCAGATCCTTGTAAATGCTGTCCCGGATGCTGACGTGGGGCACACCGTAGTGGTCGCCCACGGTGTTGTGCTCGTCCTGTGCCGTCTCGCCGGTATCGTAATAAATGTTGTTCAGCAGCACCACCGCCGGGTGGGAGGGCCATGCAAGCAGCTTGCGGACAACACCTTCGTAGGTCTCCTGCCGGAAGGGGACTTCCAGATCGTTGACGCTGAAATCCACTACCACAAAATCCGGCTGGTACATCAGCACATCGGTCACGGCACGGGCAACGCCATAGTGGGAGCTGGTGCCGCCGATGCCGCCGTTGACGTAGTGGAACTTCGACTGCGGAAAGGTATCCACGAACCACTGGTACACCCGGAAAGCGTAGGCATTGCCGGGCTGGGTGGAAAGGCTGCCCTGGGTGATGGAACCTCCCAGAAAGCCGATGGTCAGTTCCTGCCCTGCCGCGGCACGGCGGAACAGTTCTTTCAAGCGAGCAAAATTGGACGTATTCATTCTAAAACTCCTCCCTGATATGCGCTATGGATAATTTTTGCCGCCGGACGGCCGGACACGGCGTAGGCACTGACTGCTCCGGTGTCGGCAGGCCAGTCCCACACGCCAAAGCCCATGACCCACGGGCGCTTGGCGCAGGCGGAAAACATTGCCTCATACCAATCTGCCTGCTCCAGATCATTCCGTGTTCCCTTCAGCTCCCAGTTGTTGGGCACGGCAGAAGAGCCGGTGATATTCATGCAGCCTGCCTCGCTGAAGAGGACGGGCTTTTTGTATTTTTGGCTCACCGCCTCGATACGGTCCAGCTGGTTTTCCCAGTCCTTCAGGGGGTAGTAGCCGCTGGAGGCGATGAAATCCACCGCATCCCACCAATTTACATGGTCCTCGCCGTATTTATCGCAGTTATAGCTCACCGGGCCGTGGTACTGCTGCCGCACGGCGGCAATGAGGGCGCGCCACTCTGCTTCCCGATGCTCGGTCATGGTCATTTCGCAGCCGGTCAGGAACAGCCCACAGCCTTCGGCTTCGGCAAGAGCCGCGTAGTGGGTCTGGAAGGCGGTGTAGTTGGCAAACCATCCGCTCCACTGGGTCTCGCAGGGCACATCGTGGTCAAAAAAGCTGATGCGCGCCCGCCACACGCCGTTGGCACAGTTGACGGTAGGCTTCAGCGCCACCTGCAAGCCCAACTGCTTGGCAAAGCGGATGGCACTGCACAGCTCCTCGTCTGTGGGGGTGGCATCGGTGCGCCAGTCAATTTCCTCACTATAAGGGTCAGACTGTATTCCAGAGGGCGACAGGATGACCCAGTTGGCGGCGGTGGCTTCCACCATGGCTGCCATGCTGCGGTGGGCATTCTCGCTGCTCAGGTTGCCCCGTCGGGGAAAGGGTGCAAAATTCACCCCATAAAAGTTGTGTTCCAGCTCCATGACATCTTCCTCGTTTTCTCAAAAATCAACGTCAGATTGCACAATAAGTATAATGCAGTTTTGGAAGTTCCGTCAATATGCCGCTTCATTTTCAGCGTATGGTACAAGGAGAGGGGCAAAGCACTGGTCAACCTGACCCGAAAAAAGTCCCTGCACCGGGAGGAGCAAAGGCTAAACTAAATTTTAGGTTTTTGTTAGCTTACAGATTTAGCTTGCGATTTTGCGCAGAATCTGCTATGCTTCAGGCAAAAACCAAGGGGAGGAACGGAAAATGGAACAACTTACAACTGCGACACTGACCCAATTGCCGCAGGTGCGGGCACTGGGACGGCACGCCGGGCGTGACCCGCTGACCCTGTTCTGGACAGCCAGCGGCATGGAGCTGGAATTTACCGGCAGTGAGCTGTGGGTGGATCTTTTCGCCGATTATGAAGTGGTAGAGCCGTGGGTCAGCGTGGAGCTGAACGGCGCATGGGTGGCACGGTTTGCCGTGAACCCCGGCAAAAGCCGGGTCTGTCTTTTCCGGGGCATGACACCGGGCAAGGCAAAGCACCTCCGGCTGCTAAAGGATGTGCAGGCCATGCACGATGACCCGGCGCATCTGTTGCAGATCACCGGGCTGGAATATGCAGGCGGCGAATTTCTGCCTCTGCCGGAGCCGCAGTATCGGCTGGAGTTTGTGGGCGACAGCATCACCAGCGGCGAGGGTGCAATTGGCGCTGTGCAGGAGGAGGACTGGGTGGGAGCCTTTTTCTCTGCGGAGAACCACTACGGCCGTCTGACCGCCGATGCACTGGGAGCCGAATACCGCTGCATCTCGCAAAGTGGCTGGGGCATCGTGACCGGCTGGGACAACGATGTGCGCCATGTGATGCCGCCCTACTATACGCAGGTGTGCGGTGTAGCTATGGGGCAGCGCAATGCCGCCCTTGGCGCACAGCAGGAAAACGATTTTTCTGCATGGAAACCGGATGCTGTCATCGTCAACTTGGGCACCAACGATACCAATGCCTTTGCCAATCCGGCGTGGGCCGACCCGGACACCGGTACGGAACACAAACTGCGTCTGCTTTCCAACGGCGATTTTCACCCGGAGGATGCGCAGCGCATCGCAGACACGGTGCAGCGCTTTTTGACCCTTGCGCGGGAGAAAAATCCGCAGGCGGTGCTGGTGTGGTGCATCGGGATGCTGGGCAGCGAGCTGCTGCCGGTATTGCGGCAGGGCATGGAGCAGTACAAGGCCATTACCGGAGACAGCTCTGTCTATCTGCTGGAGCTGCCCAACACCACGCCGGAAACCGTGGGTGCCCGGCAGCACCCCGGCGCAGAGAACCACCGGCAGGCGGCACAAGTGCTGACGGAATTTTTGAAGGATATCTTATAAAACAGAACGACCCCTGCCAACCGGCAGGGGTCGTTCTGTTTTTCACGGTTCAGGTCGATTCTCTCCGCACGAACCCGCCGGGCACGATGACGGTGGGAGCAATGGCAGGCTTATGCGCCATCTTGCGGCGGAGCTGTGCCACCACGGTTTTTGCCATGCCGTCCAGATCCACCCGGTAGCTGGTCAGCTGTGGCTTACAGAGGGTAGAAAACCGATAATCATCATAACCGGTCACAGCCACATCCTGCGGCACCCGGTAGCCGTTGCGCTTGAGGGTCTCCACCAGATTGTATGCCACCTCGTCGCAGTTGCAGACGAAGGCGTCCGGCATCTCGTGGGGCAGAGAGAACGGCATGAACTTGCCCTGATCGTCCCGGTCCTCCAGCCGCCAGTCGTCCCGGATGGGCAGCCCGGCACGGAGCATCGCCTTGACGTAGCCCAGATACCGGTCCATGATGGAACTGGTGGACAGCACGCTGCCCACAAAGCCGATGTTCCGCCGCCCGGTGGAGATCAGGTGCTCGGTCATAGTGTAGCTGCCGCTGGTGTTGTCGCTGAGCACGCAGTCGGCGGCAATGGCATCGTCATAGAAGTCCAGCAGCATAAAGGGCACGCCGGTCTGCACCGCCGTAGCAAGGTAGCGGCGGCTGATCTCGCCCATAAAAATCAGGCCGTCCACCTTCCGGTTTACAAGGAAGGTGGGCATGTTGCAGCTTTTTTCCGCCTGTGGGAGCACGATCTCCATCAGTACCGAAATGTCCTGCTCGGCGGCGCACTTGAGCACGGCCCGGTACAGGTTGGAGTAAAAGGCATTCTCGTTGAAAAAGCGGTCCGCCACCAGAATGCCGATGGTCTCGCCGCCGGGGTGGGTGTTGGTCCGGGCGGAGGGCTGGTAGCCCATCTCCTCAGCGGTGGCAAGGATCTTGGCACGCATCTCGGCGCTTACGCCTTCCTTCCCTGCCAGACCCTTGGAAACGGAAACGGTGCTGATGCCCAGCCGCTGTGCAATGTCCGCCATGCGTACTGCTTTTGCCATGTTCCTGACCAGCTTTCTTCTTGATTTGGTTATGAGGTAAATAGAATTCCGATTAACTTTATAACTAGCATAACAGTTTTCGGTAGTTTCGTCAACAAAAACCTTGGAAACCTTTAAGCTAACCACTATTTAGGCTAATTTTCTCTATATTTGTTAGCTAACAAAATGTTTTAAGCTTAATTTTCGTGTTGTATCCCGGATTTGCAGGTCAGTTTTCACAAGAAAATCGCCGAATTGCCACCAAAACACCGAATCTTTTTGGTGATATTGACAGTGCATCGTGAAAAGGCTATACTTAAATCACAAAAAACGAAAGAAAACAGTTAGCTAAACCAAGTTAACAAAAGCTTTCGCAACCCGGAAAAAGGTTCCACATTAAAGAAGGAGGACATCCCTATGCGTAAGATCAATCGTCGCAATTTCCTGAAGGCCACCGGTGTGTTGGCCGCAGCTTCTGCTCTTGCCGCCTGCGGCGGCAGCAGCAGTTCCACCGCCGGTTCTGCCGGCAGTGCCGCCGGTTCCGCTGCCGGCGCTGACGGTGCAAAGGCTTACAATGAGCTGACCGTCGGCACCGACAACACCGATCTGAAGGCTGAGCTGAAGATCATCAGCCACCGTACCGACCTCATCGACGACGGCACCTTCGACGGCTACGTTGCCGCATTCCAGAAGCTGTATCCCAACATCACCATCAAGTACGAAGGCATCACCGATTATGCCAACGACATGACCACCCGTCTGACTTCCAACGACTGGGGTGATCTGTGCATGATCCCCACCGCCATCCCCCTGACCGAGTTGGGCGACTACTTTGAGCCTCTGTGCGCACTGAGCGACATTGAGAACGATTACAACTTCGCTTCCAACCGCGCTTATAACGGCACCGTGTACGGCATCCCCTCCACCGGCAATGCACAGGGCATCGTCTACAACAAGAAGGTCTTTGAGGCTGCCGGCATCACCACCCTGCCCAAGACCCCGGACGAGTTCCTGGATGACCTGCAGAAGATCAAGGACTACGATCCTTCCATTGATCCCCTGTACACCAACTACGCCGCCGGCTGGACCATGACCGCATGGGATGCTTACACCAGCGGCGGCGCAACCGGCGACCCGAACTGGATGAACATTACCATGCCCCAGACCAAGGATCCGTTCCAGAAGGGCATTCTGGGTGCGGACGATATGGGTCCCTACGCTGTGTACTACATCCTGTACGAAGCAGTGAAGCGCGGTCTGACCGAGGCCGACCCCACCACCACCGACTGGGAGGGCTCCAAGCCCCGCATCAATAACGGCCAGATCGGTGCCATGGTTCTGGGCAGCTGGGCCATCGTGCAGATGCAGGCCGCCGGTGACCACGCCGACGACATTGGCTATATGCCGTTCCCCATCACCGTCAAGGGTACCCAGTACGCCAGCGCAGGTGCAGACTACTGCTACGGTGTGAACAAGAACACCACCGATGACAAAAAGCTGGCTGCCATGCTCTACATCAAGTGGCTGACCGAAAGCTCCAACTTTGCTTATGATCAGGGCGGTGTGCCGGTGCTGAAGAGCCAGGAATACCCCGATACCCTGAAGGCATTCGACGGCATCGACCTGATCGAGGATGCCCCCGCCCCCGCAGAGCTGGCAGACCTTGCCACCGAGGTGCAGCAGGAGGCTGAGCTGATGCTGAATGCCGACCAGACCCACGTCATGCGTGTGGTGGAGGCTGGTATCAACGGCGACGAGACTCTGGACGACATCGTGGCCGACTGGAACGCCGCATGGAACAAGGCCGTGGATGCCTGCGCACCGCAGTAAGCGATCTATCGTTATAAATCAGCAGGGCGGGCCCGTGTCCGCCCTGTTTTTGGTGAAAGGAGGTCTTTTACATGGCATCTTCCGCAACCGTATCCGCGCCTAAAAAGCGCAAGAGCTTCAGCGAATACTTTCACAGTATGCGCGGGCAGCAGCTCATCGTCACGCTGGTGTTCCTGTTTGTTCCGCTGGTGCTGCTGTTCATGTTCACCTATCTGCCCTTCTTCAAAATGGTGGAGTTCAGCTTCTTCAAAATGAAGTACATCGGCAGACGTACCTTTGTGGGGCTGCAGAACTACATCTCGGTCTTTACCCGCAAAGACTGCTTCCATGCTTTGAGCCTGAGCCTTTACTACATGGTAGGTTCGGTGGTGCAGATGGCGCTGGCGCTGCTGTTTGCCACCATTCTGAGCTTCAAGTGCAAGGGCAGCAAGTTCTTCCGAGGTGCACTGTACTTTCCCTGCCTCATCTGCGGCATCTCGGTGGGCTTCATCTTCAAGTTCTTCTTCACCCACGGCTTTGTGCTGGATACCCTGCTGAGCTGGGTGGGCTTCAACGTGGATAAGCTGCCCTTCTGGCTCCGGGATGAGTCCATCAACAACGTCGTGCTGGTGGCCTGCTCCATCTGGAAATACATCGGCCAGAACATCGTCATGTTCATCGGCGCGATCGCTTCCGTGGACCCTGTGCTGTACGAGGCTGCTGAGATCGACGGTGCCAACGCATGGCACCGCTTCAAGGACATCATCCTGCCCTCCATCAGCACCATCGTGGTGCTGAACCTCATCATCTCGGTGTCCGGCGCACTGTCCGCCTTCGAGATGCCCTATGTTGTCACCGGCGGCGGCTTCAACACCTCTACCTACTTCGTGGTCATGGACAAGATCGCCCATACCGACCAGAAGGTCGGTCTTGCATCCGCCATGGCTGTGGTTCTGCTGCTGCTCATCGTGATCGTCACCTACGCCCAGAAGGCTGTGGAAAAATGGCTGGAAAACCGCAGCAGCGGCGTAACCAAGTGAAAGTGAGGCAGAACGTATGAACGCAACCAAAAACGAGATCGCTTCCATCAAGATGAAGCGCGTCCTCATCAACATCTGCAAGTATGTGCTGCTGATCTTTGCCGCTTTCGTGGCACTGGTGCCCATCGTGTCCTGTATCTTCACCGCCTTTAAGACGGAGGAAGAGTATGCCAGCACCAACGTCATCACCCTGCCCAAGAGCTTTTTGAACTTCGATAACTTCATCATCGCATGGAACAAGGCCAACATGGGCAAGGCGTTCCTCAACAGCTTTATTATCCTGATCTGCGTGCTGGCAGGCAGCATCATGATCAGTGCCATGCTGGCATACGTGCTCAACCGTTTCAAGTTCCCCGGCAATAAGCTGATCCGCAACCTGTTCACCATTGCCACCCTGATCCCCGGCATCGCCTCTCAGGTCACGGTGTACCAGATCATGACCGCCCTGCATCTGGTAAACTCCATGCCCGGCTACATCATCCTGATGATGGGCACCGATGTCATTACCATCTACATTTTCCTGCAGTTCTTCGAGAACCTCTCGCCCACACTGGACGAAAGCGCCATCCTCGACGGCTGCACCTACTTTGGTGTGTTTTTCAAGATCCTGCTCCCCCTGCTCAAGCCGGCCATCGTCACCAGCGCGATCCTGAAGGGTGTGTCCACCTACAACGAGTACTACATGGCCAACCTGTATCTGCAGGATAAGACCAAGTATCAGGTGGTCGCAACCTCGCTGTATGTGTTCTCCGGCCCCATGGGCAACCAGTACAACTACATCTGCGCCGGTGTCATCATTACCATCATCCCCGCCCTTATCGTGTTCCTGCTGTGTCAGGATCAAATCTACAGCGGCATGGCTGCCGGTGCAGTGAAAGGCTAAAATTGCGACCGCCGCCTGCGGCGGAAACAGGGAGCAATTTTTGGTGCCGCGGTCAGCAGGACACGAGGCCCGCCCAAGGGCCGAAGTGGACGCTGGGCACCGCAAGAGGAAAGCCGTTTTCGGCCAGTACAACCTTTTCAAGACATCCACATTTTTCCTTCATCATCTGCTGCTTCTCCCGGCTTCTGTGCAGGGAGCCGGGAGAATACGGCAGATACAAGACAACAACTTTCTATTATAGGAGTTTTGATTATGAGCAACGTAAAAATGTTCTGCGATGCACTGCCCAACATTCCTTGGCAGGAAAAGCCTGCCGATGTTACCGCCCCGGTGTGGCGGTACAACGAGAACCCCATCATCGACCGCAACCCTGTGGAAGGGGTGGCACGCATCTTCAACAGTGCCGTGGTGCCCTACGAGGGCAAGTTCATCGGCGTGTTCCGCGGGGAGCAGATCGACGGCATCCCCTACATCTATCTGGGACGCAGCGAGGACGGCATCCACTGGAACTTTGACAAGGACAAGATCCCCTTCGTCAACGAAAAGGGCGAGCCGTTTATGCCGGTGTACGCCTACGATCCCCGTCTTGTGAAGGTGGAGGACACCTACTACATCATCTGGTGTCAGGACTTCTACGGTGCGTCCATCGGCATCGCCAAGACCACCGACTTCAAGACCTTTGTCCGCATCGAGAACCCCTTTATCCCCTTCAACCGCAACGCCGTGCTGTTCCCCCGGAAGATCAACGGCCTGTACACCCTGCTGAGCCGCCCGTCTGACAGCGGCCACACCCCCTTTGGTGACATCTTCCTGAGCCAGAGCCCGGATATGGAGTTCTGGGGCCGTCACCGCCATGTGATGAGCAAGGGCTCCAACTGGTGGGAGAGCGTGAAGATCGGCGGCGGTGCTGCCCCCATTGAGACCAGCGAGGGCTGGCTGCTGTTCTACCACGGCGTTACCGGCACCTGCAACGGTTTCGTGTACTCCATCGGCGGTGCCATTCTGGATAAGGACGAGCCCAGTAAGGTACTGTACCGCTGCGGCAACTTCCTGCTGACCCCGGAAAAGTGGTATGAGGAGCGTGGCTTCGTGCCCAACGTCTGCTTCCCCTGCGCCACCCTGCAGGATGCCGACACCGGCCGCATCGCTCTGTACTATGGCTGCGCCGACAGCTATGTCGGTCTGGCCTTCACCACCGTAGACGAGGTGGTGGATTACATCAAGACCCACGATAACGCAGGCCCCACCGACCACGAGGTGGGCATCCGCTAAGCGTCAAGCGCAACCCTCTCTGTCAATGCTTCGCATCGCCATCTCTGCAAAAAGAGATTTTACGTCCCCTACCGGGCGCTGGCACGGCGCAAGCCGTGACCGAGAGGGTTTTACTTTGTACAGAAAGGAAGTTCTGTATTATGTCTTCCATCAAACAGGCAGCAGAAGAAATGCTGCTGCAAACCATCATTCCCTTCTGGAAAGGGCTGCGGGACGAGGAAAACGGCGGCTTTTACGGCTACATGGATTTTGACCTGAAGCTGGATAAAAAAGCCGAAAAGGGCTGCATCCTGAACAGCCGCATTCTGTGGTTCTTCTCCGAGGCTGCCATGCTGACCGGCCGGGCAGACCTTGCCGAGGATGCCCGCCACGCCTACCAGTTCTTCCTGAAAAACTGCTACGACGAGGCAAACGGCGGTGTGTACTGGAGCTGCGATTATACCGGCAAGCCGCAGGACACCACCAAGCACACCTACAATCAGGGCTTTGCCATCTATGCCCTTTCCGCTTACTACCGGCTGACCAAAGACTCCGTTGCGCTGGCCTACGCAAAAAAGATCTTTCATCTCATCGAGCAGCACTGCACCGACAGCGAGGGCTATCTGGAGGCCTTTACCATCGACTGGAAGCCGGAGAGCAACGAAAAGCTCTCCGAGAACGGCGTCATGGCGGCAAAGACCATGAACACCCTGCTCCATGTGTTCGAGGGATACTCCGGGCTTTATCAGGCAAGCCGTGACCCGGAGGTGGAAAAGGCGCTGCGCCGCATCCTCGATATCTACGAGCACAAAATTTACAGCCCGGAGCTGCACCGTCAGCTGGTGTTCTTTGACCAGCATTACAACTCCATCATCGACCTGTACAGCTACGGCCACGATATCGAGTCCAGCTGGCTCATCGACTGGGGCTGCGATTTACTGGGAGATGCAGCGCTTTCCAAGCGCATCCACGCCATCAACTCCGACCTTGCCGCCCACATCTACAAGGAAGCTTACATTGACCACTCGGTGGTCAACGAGTGCGACCGCGGCAAGGTGAACACCACCCGCGTGTGGTGGGTGCAGGCCGAAAGCGTACTGGGCTTCGTGAACGAATACAACAAGAGCGGCGATGCAAAATACCGCGATGCCGCCGCCGATATTTACCACTACATCTGCAACGTGATGGTGGACAAACGCCCCGGCAGTGAATGGTTCTGGGAGGTGGACGCAGACGGAAAACCGTCCAGCCGCAAACCCATCCTTGAGCCGTGGAAGTGCCCCTACCACAACGGCAGAATGTGCATGGAACTGATAAGGAGGAACCCCGATGTCACAGTCTAAACTGCATCCCGAATACCTGCGCCAGAAGGCTTTGCAGGATGCTTACCTGGCCCGCAAAAACAAAAAGACCGATTTCTACAACGGCATCTACGACCGCTGGGAGAACCCGGTGCTGACCCGCGAATCCATCCCGCTGAGCTGGCGGTTCGACCTGAACCCGGAGACGAACCCCCACTTTATGGAGCGTCTGGGCGTGAACGCCGTGTTCAACTCCGGTGCCATCAAGCTGAACGGCAAGTATTATCTGGTGGCCCGCATCGAGGGCAACGACCGCAAGAGCTTCTTCGGCGTGGCAGAAAGCGACAGCCCGGTGGAGGGCTTCCACTTCTGGGAAAAGCCCATCCTGCTGCCGGACACCTGCCCGGAGGAGACCAACGTCTACGATATGCGTCTGACCCAGCACGAGGACGGCTGGATCTACGGCGTGTTCTGCTCCGAGAGCAAGGATAAGACGGTGAACGACCTGTCCGCTGCGGTGGCTGCTGCCGGCATCGTCCGCACCAAAGACCTCAAGACTTGGGAGCGTCTGCCGAACCTTGTTACCAAGCGCAGCCCCCAGCAGCGCAATGTGGATCTGCTGCCGGAGTTCGTCAACGGCAAGTACGCCTTCTACACCCGCCCCATGGATGACTTCATCGACACCGGTTCCGGCGGCGGCGTAGGCTTTGGTCTGTGCGAGGACATCACCCACGCCGTCATTGACGAGGAGATCATCACCAGTCCCCGCCGCTACCACACCATCACCGAATCCAAGAATGGCGAGGGTGCCACCCCCATCAAGACCGAAAAGGGCTGGCTGCACATCGCCCACGGCGTGCGCAACACCGCCGCCGGGTTACGGTATGTCATTTATGTGTTTGTTACCGCGCTGGACGACCCCAGCAAGGTGATCGCGGAGCCGTCCGGCTTCCTCATCGCTCCCCGCGACTGGGAGCGTGTGGGCGATGTCTCCAACGTGGTGTTCACCAACGGCGCGATTGCAGACGAGGACGGCAGCGTGTATATTTATTATGCGGCCAGCGACACCCGTCTCCATGTAGCTTCTACCACCATTGACAAGCTGCTGGACTTCGCCTTCAACACCCCCGCCGACCCCCTGCGCAGTGTGGACTGCGTGAAGCAGCGCTGTGACCTCATCGACAAAAATCTGGAATATCTCAAGAGCATCGGGGAGTAACCTTCCCCGGCTCCCCGAAAGGAAACGCCATGAAAAAGACCAACATCGACAGCCCCTTCTACCGCACTATGGGGAAGATCGGCGATCTGCTTTTTGCCAACCTTCTGTGGCTGGTGTGCTGTTTGCCCATCATCACCGCCGGAGCCTCCACCCTGGGGCTGTTCACGGTGGTGAACAAGATGGCGGCAAAGGAGGACTACACGGTACGGACGGACTTTTTCAGGGCGTTCAAGCGGGATTTTAAGCAATCTACTGCCCTGTGGCTGGTGCTTTTGCTGGCAGGCTTTGCCGCCCTCACCGGGCTGCGCACCGCCACCGCACAGGACACCCCCAGCACCGGCATTCTGGCGGCAGCGTCCTTTCTGCTGCTGGTGCTGGCGGGCTGCTGCGGCAGCTGGGGCTTTGCCCTGCTGGCACGGTTCACCTATCCCGGCGTTCTGCCGGTGCTGGCGGACAGCGGCCGCATGACCCTTGCAAACCTGCTGCCCACTGTGGGGAATCTGGCTTTTCTGGCATGGTTTCCGCTGCTTGCCAAGGCGGCCCCGGCGTGGTTCGTCTATCTGCTGCCGCTCTGGCTGCTCATCGGCAGCGCAGGGTCAGCGCTGGGCATGGCAAGCCTGATGCGCCCTGCCTTCGCTCAGCTGGAAAAAGCCGGACGCAAGGAAGAGGAACCGGAAGAAGAATCTGACACGGAGGACAGCGTGCAATGATCGTCTGCACCGAAACTGTCCTTATTGGAAGAAAGTGTGATTTCATGGAAGAAAAAGTCAAACAGCAGTATGACCGCTGGCTGGCACAGCCGGAAATGCCCGCCGACCTTGCCGATGAACTGAAAAGCATCTCCGGCGATGAGGAGGCCATCACCGACCGTTTTTACCGGGAGCTGGAATTCGGCACCGGCGGTCTGCGTGGGGTCATCGGCGCAGGCACCAACCGGATGAACATCTACAACATCCGCAAGGCGACGCAGGGTCTTGCCAACTACCTGAACGCTTCTGACCTGCCAAAAAAAGTTGCCATCGGCTACGACAGCCGCATCAAGAGCGATGTGTTTGCCAGAGAGACGGCGGCGGTTCTGGCTGCTAACGGAATCAAGGCGTACATCTATCCCCGTCTGGAGCCCACCCCGGCGCTGAGCTGGGCGGTGCGGTACTACGGCTGCGGCGCAGGCGTGTGCGTCACCGCCAGCCACAACCCCGCCAAGTACAACGGCTATAAGGTCTACGGCGCGGACGGATGCCAGATCACGCTGGAAGTGGCAGCAAAGATCCTTGCCGCCATCGAAGCCGTGGACTGCTTTGCCGTACAGCCTGCGGACTTTGACGCAGCCCTTGCCGAGGGCAAGATCGAATACAGCAGCGAGAAATGTCTGGACGACTTTGTGGATGCCGTGTATGCCCAGCACGTGGGTGACGGCGCAGGCATTGCCGACCTGAAGCTGGTCTACACTCCGCTGAACGGCTCCGGTCTGGAATGCGTGAAAAAGCTGCTGGCAAAGCTGGGCGTTTCTCATGTGACGGTGGTACCGGAGCAGGAAAAGCCGGACGGCAATTTCCCCACCTGCCCCTACCCGAACCCGGAGATCCGGGAAGCCATGCAGAAGGGTCTGGAGCTGTGCGACAAAGTGCACCCCGACCTGCTGCTGGGCACCGACCCAGACTGTGACCGCTGCGGCACCGCCGTGCCCGACGGCAAGGGCGGCTACCGGCTCATCACCGGCAACGAGATGGGCATCATTCTGCTGGACTACATCTGCCGCACCCGGAAGGCACTGGGCACCATGCCGGAGCATCCGGTGGCTGTGACCACCATCGTCTCCACCGATATGGCCACCCCGGTGGCGGCAAAGTACGGTGTGGAGCTGCGCCGCACTCTGACCGGCTTCAAGTTCATCGGTGAGCAGATCGGTCGGCTGGAAGCCGCAGGGGAAGCCGACCGCTACATCTTTGGCTTTGAGGAGAGCTACGGCTACCTGTCCGGTGCACACGTCCGGGACAAGGATGCCGTCAACGCCACCCTGCTGGTGTGCGAAGCCGCCGCATGGTACGCAAAGCAGGGCATGACCCTGCTGGATGCCATCAACAAGCTGTATGCGGAGTTCGGCTGCTACCGCAACGCCCTGCACAGCTTCGCCTTTGAGGGCGAAAGCGGGATGCACACCATGCAGGCGATCATGAAAAAGTTGCGTGAAACCCCGCCGCAGAGCATTGCCGGGATCGCCGTGGAGAGCGTGCTGGACTACAACACCGAGGGCACCGGCCTGCCGAAGGCAAACGTGCTGGAGTTCCGTCTGGCGGGCGGTGCCAAGCTGATGGTGCGCCCCTCCGGCACTGAGCCGAAGATCAAGGTGTATCTCTCTGCCGTTGCTCCCACCGAAGCAGCAGCCGATGCCATCAATGACATCCTTGGCAAAGCTGCCGCCGCTCTTTTGAAAGCATAATCCCCCGCAAGCTGGCTGCCTCGTTCCTGCCGAAAAATGGACGGGGCAGCTTTTTTGCACCCTTTTTTCGGAAAAATCGTTATTTTGTATGCAATTTTAGACATATTTGAGGTATGTAAAATGAAAGCATTTCAACTTATTCCCAGCTGCAAGGACTACCTCTGGGGCGGCGAAAAGCTGCGCACCGAGTACGGCATCCAGAGCGAATTACACCCCCTGAGCGAGGCGTGGATGCTGTCCTGCCACCCGGACGGCCCCAGCTACCTGCCGGACGGCTCCACCTTCCAGCAGTACATCAACACGCATCCCGGCTGCCTTGGCACCCACTGCGAAAAGTTCAGTGAGTTCCCCGTACTTGCCAAACTCATTGATGCCAAAAAGGACCTGTCCATTCAGGTGCACCCCTCCAATGAATACGCTTTGGAGCACGAGCATCAGTACGGCAAGACCGAGATGTGGTATGTGCTGGAAGCAGAGCCGGATGCCTCCCTCTACTACGGCTTCACCCATGAGATCAGCAAGGAGGAGTTTGAACGCCGCATTCAGGATAACACCCTGACCGACGTACTGAACGCTGTGCCGGTGCACAAGGGGGACTGCTTCTTCATCCCCTCCGGCACGCTGCACGCCATCCGCAAGGGCATCGTGGTGGCAGAGATCCAGCAGAACTCCAACGTCACCTACCGCATCTACGACTACGGCCGTCTGGGCGCAGATGGCAAGCCCCGGCAGCTGCACATCCCGCAGGCGCTGGATGTTACCCTCCGGGAGCCGCCGAAAGCGCAGGACTTCCACGGTCATCTGGCGCAGTGCGATTACTTCACGGTGGATGCCGTAGAGGGTGGCTTTGAGGATGTCTGCGACGAGACCTCCTTCACCTCTCTGCTGGTGCTGGAAGGCAAGGGCACCCTGACCGAGACCGCCACCGGCGAAAGCCTGCCCATCCGCAAGGGGCAGAGCCTGTTCCTGCCCGCCGGCACCGGGGCCTACGCCGTAACCGGCACAGACCTCAAGTGCCTGCGTACCCGGGTGTAAATAAAGCATGAAAAATTCCCGGGCAGTCTGCCGCTGCCCGGGAATTTGTGCTATGATAGATGCAGAAAAACAGACGAAAAGAGGACACAGCCATGGCATCCTACCGCTACGAACGGGATATCAAACCCGAAGACCTGCTCCCCGATCAGCCCCCGGAACTGACCCCGGCGCAGCAGCGTGCCAACTGGTGGCACTACCACTGGTATTATGTGGTGCTGATCGCTGCTGCCCTGCTGGCGGTGGGGTATTTTGTCTGGAACCGAGTCACCGAGGTGCAGCCGGACTACACCGTGGCAGTGGTGAGCCGCACCGACCCGGACACTGCTTTCCTCAGCCAGCTGGAGACCCGGCTGGAAGCTCTTGCCGGGGATGTGAACGGCGATGGCAAGGTGAAGGTCACGGTAAAGGGCATTTGGCTGGCACTGGACTTTGAAACGCAGGATGCCGACCTGCAGCGGCTGATGCAGTCCAGTGAGGACAAGCTGAACTCTGATTTTTATCTGTGCGAGAGCACCCTGTTCATCGTGGACGACCCCACCGCCATGGAGCAGCGGTATGGCTGCTTCCAGACGCTGGACGGCACCGACCCGGAGGAAGGAGACGTTCTGTCGGTGGCAGACTTTGCTCTGCCGCTGCAAGACACCGCCCTTGCCAATGTGCAGAGCGAAAGCTCTACCCTCTGGTACGCTGCTCGCCGCCTGAACGAGGGCATGGATGCGGATACTGCTGCCGCATTGAATGCACTGTGGGAGAAGCTGGTTTGAGGATTGCGAAAGCATCTAGCCTGTATCGGCACGGTGCAGTTCAAGGGTTTGGGTGCTCCCCAACAAGTATTTTGCAACGCAAATGGTGTTTGTATAGGCGACACATTGCTTGCAGATGCAGACGTTGTATATACGTCCGCCCTGCTTGCTGACGCTATGAAGCCTCTCAACGTGCTCGCCAAATTTGAAAATCATTTTGTAAATCAGACCGTCCGTTTTCAAGTTCAACTTGAAGCGGGCGGTTATTTTTCAGATTTATTCCTCCTTCCCTTCCAGTCTGCTTTTATACCCTTCGCCCCATGCCCACATGGCATCCAGAACCGGTTTCAGTCTATACCTCAGTTCCGTCAGCGTATATTCCATCCGGGGCGGCACTTCAGCGTAGACCTTCCGGGTCAGCAGCCCGCTTTCCTCCATCTGCCGCAGCTGAGCGGTCAGAACCTTCTGCGTTACATGGCCGATGGACTTTTTCAGCTCTCCAAAACGCTTTGTGCCCGGCATCAGATCCCGGAGGATCAGCACCTTCCATTTATCGCTGATGAGGGTCAGGGTGGTCTCCACCGGGCAGACCCCGATTTTTCGGGGTTACATAACAAAAAAGAACGCCAAATCTTACGATTTGGCGTTCAATATCTGGTGCACCTCGCGCACTCATATCCGAACTTTTCTCCGCTTTCACGGCTTCCCCGAAAGCGACCGTTTCTGTACCTTCCTTATAGTTAAAGGTAATAAGTACCTTATCATCGTAGAGATAGATGGCATTGATGAAGGTGTCCACCAGTGCCTGCCGCTGCTCCGGCTGGGTCATATCCAGCTTACGGAAACGGAGCAGCCAGAACCGGACGAATTCTTCTTTCATCTTCGGTTTTGCCAGCCGTTCTTCTGCAATGCGGGCTTGCAGTTCCTTCCGCTGTTCTTCCAGCGCTTCCAGCCGCTCCTTGGTGGAACTGGTCAGAATGCCCATCTGGATAGCGTTCAGCATATTGGTGATGCCGACTTCCGTTTCTTTCAACTGCTTTTCGTAGATGGGCAAATCAGTGCTTTCCTGATTTTGCAGTTCCATTACCTTGGCGATGATGGCGTTCATGGAAGCATCGTCTTCCACCAGTTTCATGGTCTCATTGACCACCAAATCTTCTAGCCACTGTTTCCGCACGGCCTTTTTATCGCAGGTCTTTTTCTTCTTGGCAGCAGCACACTTATAGTAGGTATACATTTTCCCGGTGTGGCTGACACCGCTTTCGCCAAACATCAGCGCTCCGCACTTACCGCAGTACAGCTTGGTGGTAAGCAGATAGCTTTCCTCTGCCTTATGACGGGCAGGAGCTTTTTTGTTTTTCGCCAGCTTTTCCTGCACCTTGTTGAACAAGTCCTCTGACACCAACGCCGGGATCGCATTGGGCTGTACCACATCCCGCAAACGCAACTCGCCGATGTACCGGCGATTACTCAGCATCCGCTGAATCGTGTTATAGGACATCTCCCCGCCCATTGAATTTTTGATGTTGTGCGCCTTCAACCAATCCCGCAGGTCGGTCATGGTCGCGCCGTCTGCATACTTCTGGAACGTCTGCTCCACATACGGAGCCAACAACGGGTCGGGCTGGTAATGCCGGGTCTCATCGATCATGTAGCCGAACGGAATCGTGCCGCCATTATAAATACCCTTGAGAGCGTTCTCGGTCATACCACGCACGACCTTTTCGGACAGGTCAGCCGAATAATACTCGGCATAACCTTCCAGCACCGATTCCAGAATGATGCCCTCCGGCCCCTCGGAGATGATCTCGGTGGCAGACATGAGCTTGACACCGTTCTTCTTCAGCTGGGTCTTGTACCGAGCACTGTCGTAGCGGTTCCGGGCAAAGCGGTCCAGCTTCCAGACCAGCACGATGTCAAACAGCTTTTTATCGCTGTCCTTAATCATCTGCTGGAACTCCGGGCGGTTGTCCGTCTTTGCAGAAATGGCACGGTCAATGTAGTGCTTGACGATGGTGATGCCGTTCTTTTCGGCATAGGCCGTACATTCACGAATCTGGCCTTCAATGGATTCTTCGCGCTGGTTGTCGCTGGAATAGCGGGCGTAGATCACGGCAGTCATGGCGGGCACCTCCCATTTATACATCATTGAACGGTGAAGCGTTCATCAAGGCAATGTTTCGTATAATGTATATACCATAACTTGTGCAGAATTGCAAGATAAATTTATATTGAAAACCGGCAGTTCTCTGTTTTCAAAGAACTGCCGGTCATACTTCTTATTTACCCCAGACGGTCTCAGCGATTTCCTTGACCAGTTTGAGCTTGTTCCACTGTTCCAACTCGGTCAGCTTATTGCCGATCTCGCAGGAGGCAAAGCCGCACTGCGGACTCAGGCAAAGACGGTCGAGAGGAATGTACTTCTCTGCCTCGCGGATGCGGGCGATGACGGCATCCTTATTTTCCAACCGAGGAGATTTGGTAGTGACAAGACCCAGCACCACTTTTTTGCCATCGGCCACATATTTCAGCGGCTCAAAGCTGCCGGAACGCGCATCGTCAAACTCCAGATAGAACGCATCTACATTTTCCTGTGCCAGCAGGAAAGGCGCAATGGTGAAGTAATCGCCCTCGCTGGCCCAAGTAGAGTGGTAGTTCCCACGGCAGACATGCGTGGTAATTGTCAGACCTTCCGGGCGGTTTTCCAGTGCCAAATTGTTCAGACGCAGGTACTCTGCGGCCACATCCTCCACTTTGGTATTGCTCTCCTTGAGGAAGTTCTGGTAATTCGGGTCTCCGATCATGCCCCATGTGCAGTCGTCAAACTGGATATTGCGGCAGCCAGCGGCATACAACTCCTGAATGACGGTGCGGTAGGCGGCAGCAATATCCTGAATCAGTTGTTCGTGGTCGGGGTAAACAGCATCCGTATTTTTGCCATTGTCCTCACGGTACAGTTCGGCCAATAGCTGCGCCGGGGCAGGCATGGTCTGGCGAGCGATGCAATTCTCATCCTCAAACTGCTTGACAAATTTGTAGTGCTCTACAAAAGGATGGTTCTCACCGCTGATCTTACCACTCACTTTAATGGAACCATGGGTAGTCTCCTCACCGTGGAAGAAATAACCGTGATCCAGTTCCACTTCATCAATACCGTGGAACCCCCACATAAAATCCAGATGCCAGTAGCTACGGCGAAACTCGCCATCGGTAATGGCGTGATAACCAGCACGCTTCTGCTTCTCGATCAGGCGGGTGATCTCCTCATTTTCCACAGCGGTCAGCGCGGCACGGTCGATCTCGCCGGCCTTGAACTGGGCACGTGCCTCTTTCAAGCGCTGGGGGCGCAGGAAGCTGCCCACAAAGTCATAACGGAACGGTGATTTCAATTCTGCCATATCGCAAAACCCTCTCTATACGTCATTTTTCCTGTTCGTTGCTTGATGGCAACAGTATACCGCAGGAGTGGGTTTGTGTAAAATACGAAATACAGGCGCTTTGATATAGCTTGAAATTATACCTGCTCTGTATACTTTTTTAGAATCGCAATATACTGTTTTCCGAATCGTCCGGGCTGCACCTGTTTGTGGGTCAGATAGCCGATTTGCATGGAATCATCCACCAAAAGCGGCACGGCACGGATGTTCGGACCGTTGAGTGCCTCGCTGATGACGCCGCTGCAAATGGTATAACCATCCAGACCGATCAGCAGATTGAACAGAGTTGCACGGTCTCGCACCAGAATGTCCTTTTTGCTGTCCAGAGTGCTCAAAATCTCCTCCGAAAAATAGAACGCATTGTGCTCCCCCTGCTCATAGGAAAGGCGCGGGTAGAGCTTCAAATCGTCCAGTGTCAAAGCCTTTTTCTGCGCCAACGGGCTGGCTGCGCTGACGAACACGTGGGGCTTTGCGGTGAAGAACGGCGTGAAAATCAAATCATGTTCTCGGATGACTTTGCGCAGAACGGTTTCATTGTCGTGGTTCAGATAGAGCACGCCCACCTCACTGCGCAGCTTCGCAACATCCTCAATGATCTCGTAGGTCTGCGTCTCTCGGATACGGAAATCGTATTCCTCTCCGCCGTATTCTTTCAACAGTTCCACAAAGGCTTCCACGGCAAAGGAATAGTGCTGGGCCGACACGCAAAACTGATGCTTGACCGGGGCCGAGCCAAGATATTTCTCTTCGATGAGTTCTATCTGAGCCAGCACCTGCCGAGCATATCCCAGAAACTCTTCTCCCTCCGGAGTCAGAGCCACACCCCGGTTGGTGCGGTGAAAAATGGTCAACCCAACTTCCTGCTCCAACTCTCGGATGGCATTCGTCAGGCTGGGCTGTGAAATATAGAATTGCTGTGCCGCCCGGCTGATCGTGCCGGTGTCGGCTACGGTGGTAACATAACGAAGCTGCTGCAAGGTCATAGCGGATCCCTCCCGATGGCTTTTTATCATCCTATCGCAGATGGAACAAAAACACAAGTTTTTTCTGTGATACCGGATCCGCATTGCAGGCATATTCAAGATACGTTTTACCCACGCTGCAAATTCTTTTATAATAGCACCGCAGTCTTGATGGACTGCGGTATTCCCATATCACAAAGGAGGCTTTCCGGTATGGGACAGCGGCAAAGTGAGATCATCAAAAATCACATGGAAGTCTACTGGCACGACTATGCGTCGGCCAGCAAAGGCATCCCCATCACGGAGGCAGGGCTTGTAGAAAAGGCATCTGTCATTGGCCGCACCGGGTTGATGCTGCTGGAATGCGGCACGGGTGCATGGCGTGTCCGAAGTTCTATGAATACCCTCTCGCGGGAACTGGGCGTTACGACAACGGCAGACATCGGTCTGCTGTCCATCGAGTTCACCTGTTTTGATGGAGATCAGTGCTATACCCAGTCGCTCTGCCTGACAAATACGGGTGTGAACACCTCCCGCCTGAATCGGTTGGAACATTTCGTCAACGACTTTGACCGGGAAGGAAAATTCATGACTGGCGAAGAACTGCACAGTCACCTCGATGAGATCGAGCGCATCCACGGTCTGTATTCCCCTACTGCGCTTGGTTTTGCGGCAGCACTGGCCTGCGGGTGCTTCACCTTTTTACTGGGCGGCGGCCCAATCGAGATGTTGTTTGCCTTTTGCGGCGCAGGCATCGGCAACTTTGTGCGCTGCAAGCTGACAAAACACCATTTCACTCTGTTTCTGGGCATCACGGCTTCAGTCTGTTCGGCAAGCCTCGTGTATGCTGTCCTGCTGAAGCTGGCTGAGGTGTTGTTTGCCGTATCGATACAGCATGAGGCAGGCTACATCTGCTCCATGCTCTTTATCATTCCGGGCTTTCCGTTCATTACCAGCGGTATCGACCTTGCCAAGCTAGATATGCGTTCCGGGCTGGAACGCCTTGCCTACGCCATGCTTATCATTCTGGTGGCTACCATGACGGCATGGATCATGGCACTTCTGCTGCATTTGCAGCCGGTACAGTTCCCGGCCCTGAGCCTGACGGTTCCGGAAGAGATCGTGTTCCGTCTGTTGACGAGCTTTGGCGGCGTATTCGGTTTCTCACTGATGTTCAACAGCCCCCGGAATCTGGCGGTCTGTGCAGCCCTCATCGGTGCCGTGACGAACACATTCCGGCTGGAACTGGTCAGCCTTGCCGGGTTCCCGCCCGCTGTGGCTGCGTTTCTGGGTGCGCTGCTGGCCGGTCTGCTGGCATCCTGCCTGAAGAGTGCCGCAGGCTATCCCCGTATCTCGGTCACGGTTCCTTCCATCGTCATTATGGTTCCGGGGCTGTATTTCTACCGTGCCATTTACAATCTGGGCATCATGTCTTTGACCGACTCAGCCACATGGTTTGCAAATGCCATCCTTATCATCGTGTCACTTCCGCTGGGTCTGATTTTTGCCCGTATCATCACCGATAAGACATTCCGTTATTGCACATGACGTGCGTGTCACCTCTCTCCCTCTATAAAGCAAAACGCAGAGAACTGTCTCAGCTCTCTGCGTTTTGTTTTGCTGTGTATGAGGTCATAAAAGGGAACCCGTTTACAGGGTGCTTACTCCCCGTAAACGATCTTGGTGGCAGTTTCCATATGGCGTTCCAGCCGGTCTGCAAAATGTTCCAGCGGCAGGAAGACGCCAAGTTCATCGTAGCGGGTTCCGCCGTCCTTGAGCGTATCCTGTCCATAGTAGACCACGGAACGGGGCAGTGCGTGCTGCAGCCTCATCTGGATATCCCAGACGGTGGAGTAGGCTTCCGCTTCCGTTACCTTCTGCTTCACGGTGTCCGGCAGTTCGTAGATCAGCAGCAGCCCCAAATGCTGGTTGTAGTGGTACTCCACCACATCCATCGAGCCTTCGTCGTAGCCGTGATACTTGCAGTAGCCGCTGGCAAGGTACATTTTTACCTTTTCCTGCTTCTGGAACACCCGGATGAACCGGTCGTATACTTTGCTGCTCACGGCAAATTTGTTGTTCGGCAAAAGAACGCCGGCATCATCCGTCAGGATCACCGGGTTCGGCTGACCATCGGCGTTGAATTTGAACGGGATCAGGGCAGCGTTCCGTAGCAGGTCAAACATACTGTGCTGGCAGATCGCCATCAGAAAGGCAGACAGATCCTTGTTCTCGTAGGCATTGAACAGCGCTGCGGCAAACTGCTGTGCACTCACGGTCGGCGCATCCAGTACGTCTGCCATGTCCAGCGAGTCGTTGAAGGTATCCATCAGGCGTCGGCAGGCTTCTGGATTTTTCAGGATCTCCCCGAACAGTGCCTCTGCTCTTTCTTCTCTTGGAAATATCGTTGCCATTGAGCAAGCCCTCTTTCTCTGAATTTCCAATGGTTATTATAAGGGCTGCGGGCAGAGATGTGAAATATCGGTTTTGTATCGACGGCATTTTATTGGGATATGAAAGATATGCTCTCCGTCTGCTTTGATGCAGCCGGGCGGGGTGAGTCTGCTTTTGTCATCATCTGCTGGAACTTCCGCGCCGCCGTGTTCAGCGGGCGGTGGTGGTCGTAGACGAGGCAGATGGAGCGGGTGGGGATGATCTCCTGCAAGTGGAGCTGGACGAGCTCGCCCCGCGCCAGCAGGTCTTTTGCCATGGGTTCCGGCACAAAGGCGAGGCCCAGCTCGCTTTTCACCAGCGTCAGCATCTGGTCGGTGGTGGCGGCCTCGGTGTCGGGCCGCAGCACCGCGTCGTGGTCGAGGAAGAACTGCCGGTAAAAGCTGCGGGTCATGCTCTCATCGCTCAGGGAGATGAGCGGGTAATTGCTCAGCTCCTTTAGGGTCAGGCTTTGGCTGGCCAGTGCGGTGAAGGTCCGGCCGCCCACCAGCACCTCGTAAAAGGATTTCAGCTCCACCAGCTTCAGCCCCGGTTCCACCTCGGCCGGGGTGGAGATGATGGCGAAATCGACCTCGCCGTTCTTCACGGCCTGCAATGCTTGGGGAGTGGAGTGGTTCGAGATGCGCAGCCGGATGCCGGGGTACTCGGTGTGGAAAGCCCGCAGCTTTTCGGAAAGGTAGATGTTCAGGGCCGTCTCGGTGGCGCTGATGCAGATGGCTCCGTGTTCCAGCGTGGCGCTGGCACTCAGCTCTTCCTCGGCGTCTTGGATCTGCACCGCCGCCGACGCGATGCGGGAATAGAGCATCTCGCCCTCCGGCGTCAGGGTCACGCCCCGGTTGGAGCGGATGAACAGCACGCAGTTCAGCTGGCTTTCCAGCCGGTTCATCGAGTGGGTGATGTTGGGCTGGTTGTTGCCCAGCACCCGCGCGGCCTTGGTAAAGTTTTGGTATTTCGCTACATAATAGAAAATTTTGTAGTATTCCCAGTCCACATACATGATGCGTCTGCCTCCTCCATGTAAAAATCACATTGCAGCTATGTGCAGGATACTTTTTACACATTCTTTCTCTGCTCGTATAATAGCAACTGCAATCGGAAATTGCAAGAGGGAATTTGAAAGTATTAAAGTTGGTTTTGAACGGAGGCAGTTACCGTGTCTGAAATCAAAAAGGTCGTGCTGGCATATTCCGGCGGTCTGGATACGTCCATCATCATTCCGTGGCTGAAAGAGCATTACGACAACTGCGAGGTCATCGCCGTCTGCGGCAATGTGGGCCAGAAAGGCGAATTGGAAGGGCTGGAAGAGCGCGCCAAGGCAAGCGGCGCTTCTAAGCTGTACATTGAAGACCTGACCGACGAGTTCGTGGAGGATTATGTCATCCCCACCATGCAGGCCGGGGCCGATTACGAGGGCTATCTGCTGGGCACCAGCTTTGCCCGCCCGATTTTGGCAAAGCGTGTCGTGGAGATTGCCCGCGCCGAGGGTGCCGACGCCGTCTGCCATGGCAGCACCGGCAAGGGCAACGATCAGGTGCGCTTTGAGCTGGCCATCATGCACTTTGCACCCGATCTGAAGATCATCACCCCGTGGCGTGAGTGGGACATCCAGAGCCGCGATGAGGAGATTGACTACGCCGAGGCTCATCACATCCCGCTGAAGATCAGCCGCGAGACGAACTACTCCAAGGACAAGAATCTGTGGCATCTGAGTCATGAGGGCCTTGACCTCGAAGATCCGGGCAACGAGCCGCAGTATGATAAGCCGGGTTTTCTCGAACTGGGCGTTTCCCCCAAGACGGCCCCGGACAAGTCCGAGTTCGTGGAACTTGAATTTGAAAAAGGTGTGCCGGTCAGCCTGAACGGCGAAAAACTGAAGCCTGCCGTCCTCATTGCCAAGCTGAACGAGATCGGCGGACGGAACGGCATCGGCCTGTACGATGTGGTGGAGAACCGCTTGGTCGGCATGAAGAGCCGCGGCGTCTATGAGACCCCCGGCGGCACCATCCTCTACAAGGCCCACGAAGTGCTGGAGACTCTGACGCTGGACAAGCTCACCGCCCACAAGAAGCGCGAGCTAGCCATCACCTTTGGTGAGCTGGTCTACGATGGCCAGTGGTTCAGCCCCCTGCGCAAGGCCCTGAGCGCCTTTGTCACCTCTACGCAGGAGCATGTCACCGGCAAGGTGCGTCTGGAACTGTACAAGGGCAACCTCATCAACGCCGGTGTCTGGTCGCCGTATTCCCTCTACCGGGAGGACATTGCCACCTTTGCCGCAGGCGGCGACTACAAGCAGAGCGATGCCACCGGTTTCATCAGCATCTACGGCCTGCCCACCAAGGTGCAGGCCATTGTAAACAACGAAAAAGAAGGTAAATAAAGAGTTATGCTTACCGCTGTTACTGGAATCAACTGGGGCGATGAGGGCAAGGGCCGCGTCATCGACCTGCTGGCCGAACATGCTGACATCGTTGCCCGCTATCAGGGCGGCAACAATGCTGGACACACCGTCGTCACCGAGAAGGGCAAGTTCATCCTGAACCTGCTGCCCTCCGGCATCCTGCACCCGGACGTGACCTGTGTGCTGGGCACCGGCATGGTGATTGACCTCGAGCACCTCGCAAACGAGATGCAGGCCATCGAAGCCCGTGGTGTGGAAGTCAGCCCCAAGAATCTGAAGCTCTCCGATAAGGCCACCATTTCGATGCCGTGGCACAAGGTGCAGGATGGGCTGGAAGAAGACCGCCTTGCCCAAAAGGGCAGTGCTTTCGGCTCCACCCGCCGCGGCATCGCCTACGCCTACAGCGACAAGTACCGCAAAAAGACTCTGCGTTTGGGCGACTTGCTCCACTTGGACGAGAAGCGCACCCAGAACCGGCTGCATATGATTTTGGACTCCAAGAACATGGAGCTGGCGGGCTGCTACCATCAGGAAAAGATGTCCTACGATGCCCTGCTGAACTGGTGCAAGTTGCAGGCCGAGCACTTTACGCCGTACATCTGCGACGTCGGTGCTTTTTTGCAGCAGGCTCACGACAGCGGCAAACGGATCGTGCTAGAAGCCCAGCTGGGTGCTATGCGCGACATCGATTACGGCATCTTTCCCTTCACGTCCAGCTCCAACACGCTGGCCGCTTACGCGCCGCTGGGGGCCGGTATCCCCAACTGCAAGCTCGACCATGTGGTCGGCGTGCTGAAATCTTACTCCACCTGCGTGGGTGCAGGTCCCTTCGCCGCCGAGAACGCCATGGGCGAAGAGTGGAACGAGAAGCTGCGCAAGGCAGGCGGCGAATACGGCGCGGCCACCGGCCGTCCTCGCCGCGTTGGCCCCTTCGACTGCGTAGCCAGCCGCTATGGTTTAGCCTGTCAGGGCGCGGATAAGATTGCCCTCACCAAGCTGGATGTGCTCAGCAGCATGGAGGAGATCCCGGTCATCACCGGTTACAAGTTGGATGGAGTGAAAGTCCCCCGCTTCGACACCCTGTCTGACCTCGACCGAATGGAGCCGGTGGTCACGATGCTGCCCGGCTGGAACAAGGATATTTCCGGCTGCAAGAGCTGGGACGAACTGCCGAAAGAAGCCAAGGGCTATGTGGAGTTTCTTGAAAAGCAGCTGGATCATGAGATTCAGTTCGTCTCCACCGGTGCCGAGCGCGAGAAGTTTGTGCTGAAGGGAGAATGGCTGTGAGACACTTCATCGAGCCGAACAGCTTTTCTCTGGACGAGCAGTTGGCCCTTCTCGACCTTGCCGACCGGATGGAAGCGAATCCCGCTCCCTATGCGCACCTGTGCGACGGGCGCATTCTGGCGACGCTGTTCTACGAGCCCTCCACGCGCACCCGGCTTTCGTTTGAGTCGGCCATGCTCCGCCTCGGCGGCAAGACGCTGGGCTTTGCAGGAGCCCAGCTCTCCAGCGCCAGTAAGGGTGAAACCGTGGCAGACACCGCCCGCGTTGTCAGCAACTACGCCGACGTCATCGCCATGCGCCATCCCAAAGAGGGTGCCCCGCTCCGGGCGTCGATGTACGCACGAGTGCCCGTCATCAATGCAGGTGACGGCGGACACGCCCACCCCTCCCAGACCATGATCGACCTAATGACCATCCGCCAGTGCAAAGGGCGGCTCGATCACCTGACTATTGGCTTTTGCGGCGATCTCAAATTTGGCCGGACGGTCCACTCCCTGACCGCAGCCCTCAGCCAGTTTGAGGGAAATCGGTTTGTGTTCATTTCGCCGGAGGAACTGCGCATCCCCCAGTACGTCAAGGACGAGACACTGACGCCTCTCCATCAGACCTACAAGGAGACTGCCGACCTCGAAGCAGAGCTGCCGCATCTGGATGTGCTCTACATGACCCGCATTCAGCAGGAGCGTTTTTTCAACGAAGAAGATTATCTTCGGTTGAAAGGATGCTATGAACTCGATGCCAAGATGCTTCAGTTGGCACAGCCGGATATGCCAGTACTGCACCCGCTGCCCCGCATCGATGAGATTAAACTGGATGTGGACAACGACCCTCACGCCGCCTACTTCGATCAGGTCCACAACGGCGTATACATCCGTATGGCGATCATTCTGGCCCTGCTGGGCATCCCCGACCCGTTGACCGGAAAGAAGGTGCTGGAATGCTGAGCATTGAAGGAATCCAGAATGGCTTTATTTTAGACCACATTCCCGCTGGAAAGGGGCTGGAACTGTATCAGCTTCTGGAATTGGAAGATAGTTCGGCATCTGTCGCTTTGCTGCAAAATGTCCGAAGCGGCAAATGCGGCCGAAAAGACCTGATCAAAATTGAAGGGACAGAACTTCCAAAGCGAATTGAAATTCTTGGAAAAGTAGACCCGAACATTACTGTCAACATTGTCCAGCATGGCGAAGTCGTAAAGAAATACCATCCTGTTCCACCGCAGAGATTGGTGAATGTGGTACGCTGCAAAAATCCTCGCTGCATCACTTCCATTGAAAGCGGCTGTGACCAGATTTTCCGTCTGGGCAAATCCGGCGAATACTATTGTGCCTACTGTGGGCAGAAGATGTAGTTTTGTTTTGATACATATATTGAAGGATGTGTCATACTTTTACTGCTTTACCACAATAAATTTTGCAAAACCATCTTGACGTGCTTTGCAATCCATGATAATCTCTGTCACAAATCCCCGCCCCGCAACACACCCGATTCATTTTGCCGCCGATTCACCCGACAAAATCCATCGCTGCGCTGCATGGGCGGTATTTTTCTTTTTCACAAATAAAATCTTATGTAGTTGTTAAATCTTCCAAAATTTGTTTTCAGTTGTTGACTACACAACTTCAAAGTGTTATTCTTGTGCTTGAAAGAAGCCGGACGTAGTGTCCGCACTGCGCCTAGCTTTCTTCATACTGAACCTTGAATCCTTCATAAGCCGTCTGAACGTGATACCGTGCCACGACCTCACACTTTCCGTGAGCGAGCCGGACAACGCCGCTGCACAAACAGGGGCAGGAACTTCGTTCGGAGCAAACGGTGACTCTCATACATGAGCAGAGACCTTTTACTTATTTTTTGCGTCTTAACAATTCGGAAACATTTGCTGATGAAGCGTTTTGAGCGCAGCGGTAGAGGGCAAGAACCGTCCCGTGGCCACAAATTTTCA
>OGIC01000066.1_pt1 | contig 89551 bp, 113 predicted proteins | sample 1571681 | NCBI WGS metagenome assembly OGIC01 (sample SAMEA2582046, study PRJEB24529) | metagenome | biome: Human gut stool | place: China | collected 2011
AGATGCACAAGAGCGCCGGCAACGGCGTGGAGCCCAGCGAGATCATCAAGGACTACGGCGCCGATATCATCCGTCTGTGGGTGGCTTCTTCCGACTACACCGTGGACGTGCGTGCCGGTAAGAACATCTTCAAGCAGCTCAGCGAGGCTTACCGCAAAATCCGCAACACCGCCCGCTTCATTCTGGGCAATCTGGACGGCTTTGACCCCAACATTGATTGTGTTGCAGACGACCAGCTGCAGGATATCGACCGCTGGGCACTGGCTGCGCTGGACGACCTGATCGTCAACACCAACGCAGGCTACGCTGTGTACGACTTCAACAAGGTCTACCACGCTGTGTACAACTTCTGCGTGGTGGCCATGTCCAACTTCTATCTGGACGTCACCAAGGATCGTCTGTACTGCACCAACGGCGCAGCCCGCAAGGCCGCCCAGACCACCATGTACAAGATCCTTGTCGCTCTGGACAAGATCATTGCCCCCATCCTGTGCTTCACCAGCCAGGAGATCTGGGACTTCATGCCCAAGACCGAGGGTATGAACAAGTATGTGGTGTTCGAGCAGATGCCCAAGGCTGGCCAGTACGCCGCCGACGAAGCCTTCAAGGCAAAGTGGGCACAGCTCATCGCCGTGCGCGACGAGGTCAAGAAGGTGCTGGAGCAGGCCCGTGCTGAAAAGCTCATTGGTGCTTCTCTGGAAGCCTCCGTCACCCTGTACTGCAGCGATGCCGTCTATGACCTGCTGAACAGCATTCCCATGGACGAGCTGGCCGACCTGATGATCGTCTCCCATGTGGAGCTAGTCAAGGGCGAGGGCGGCGCTGCCAGTGCTGTCGAGGGTCTGGGCGTTGCAGCTGCACACGCCACCGGCGACAAGTGCGAGCGCTGCTGGAAGTACTCTGCTTCCATCGGCAGCCACCCCGCACACCCCACCCTGTGCGCACGCTGCGCCAGCGTTGTGGAAGCATAAGCGTCCCGCATCAATACAAATCTGTTTTGTAAAAGGGCGGCGCTCCCTTGACCGGGGAGCGCCGTTTTTTATAACAGAAACGAGGTAGCAAATGGCATTTGTACTCTTCAATCTGGCGGCTGTGGCGGCTCTGGTCGGCATCGACCAGCTGATCAAGCTGTGGGCGGTGCAGACATTGCAGCCGGTAGGCGCTATGCCGCTCATCCCCCATGTGGTGGAACTGCGGTTCGTGCTCAATCAGGGCATGGCTTTCAGCCTGCTCAGCGGCAAGCAGCTGTTCCTGATCATCGCCACCAGCGCGGCGCTGCTGGCGGTCGCCTACGGCCTGTTTTTCCGTAGCCGCGGCAAGTACTTGCAGCAGGCAGCGCTGGTGCTGGTGCTGGGCGGCGGCATCGGCAACCTGATCGACCGCGTGCTCAACGGTGAGGTAGTAGACTATATCAACCTGCTGTTCATGCGGTTTGCCGTGTTCAATTTTGCAGATATCTGTGTTTGCGTGGGCGTGGCACTGTGGGTATTGGTGATCTTTCTGGATGAGCTCCACGCCGATGATGCCGCTAAGGAGCAGTAAACCATGGAACAGCGTGAATTTATCGTAGAGCAGGAGACTGCCGGTCAGCGCATCGACCGCTTTCTCAGCGGTGAGGATACCGGCCTGTCCCGCTCGGCGCTGCAAGCATTGGTGGCAGAGGGGCATGTGCAGTGCAACGGCAAAACCGTTGCCAAAAGCCTGAAACTCAAGGCAGGGGATACCGTGCTGCTGGAGATCCCGGACGCAAAGCCCATCGAGGCCGTACCGCAGGATATCCCGCTGGACATCGTCTACGAGGACTCCCATCTGCTGGTGGTCAACAAGCCCAAGGGCATGGTGGTGCACCCTGCACCCGGCAACCCGGACGGCACGCTGGTCAACGCCCTGCTGTGGCACTGCAAGGGCAGCCTTTCCGGCATTGGCGGTGAGATCCGTCCCGGCATCGTCCACCGCATTGATAAGGACACCAGCGGCCTGCTGGTGGTGGCAAAGGACGACGCCACTCACATCGGGCTTTCCCAGCAGATGGCGGTGCACAGCGTGGAGCGCGCCTACCAGACGGTGGTCTACGGCGGCTTTGCGCAGAACGAGGGCTTTGTGGAAGCAAACCTTGGCCGCAGCAAGACCGACCGCAAAAAAATGGCGGTCTACCCGGCCACCGAGCCCCACACCAAGTACGCCTACACCGGCTATAAGGTGCTGGAGCGGCTGGGCGAGTTCACCCTGCTGGAATGCCGCCTAAAGACCGGCCGCACCCATCAGATCCGCGTGCACATGGCCTCTATCCACCACCCGGTGGCAGGGGACCCGGTGTACGGCCCCCACAACTGCATCACCAGTCTCCACGGCCAGTGTCTGCACGCCAAAACGCTGGGCTTTGTCCACCCTATCACCGGGGAGCAGCTGCGGTTTGATTCCGAGCTGCCGGACTACTTTACCCATTTTCTCGCAACACTCAGGAGGAAAAACACATGAACGATTCTCTGGCATCCACTCTGGTGCTCTGTGATCTGGATAACCTGCTGCTGGGCGAGGATGGCAATCTGACCCAGGTGGTGCGGGACGTTTTGCAGCTGTTCAGCAGCCGCGGCGGCAGACTGACCGTTTTTTCGCAGCGCTCTCCGCGTGCCGTGCGCTCCATTTTGGGCAGCGTGCGTCTGGCTGCGCCTGCGCTGGTGTGCGGTGGCACCATGGCTTACCACTATGCCGATGGCAACCGGGTGCCCCTGTGCAGCTTTGCTCAGCAGCAGGAGCTTTTCAACTGCCTGCCGGATACCCCCGGCGTGGGTGTCGCCGTGCAGATGCAGGATGGCACCACCCGGGTGCTGCGCATGAGTAACGCACTGGAGCGCCATCTGCGGCAGGAGTGGACCCCCTATCTGCTGGCGAACGCCGCCGATATCCACCCCGAGCAGGTGCTGCGGGTGCTGCTGTATCAGGACAGCAAGTCTGTGCCCCTGATCTCGCTGGCAGAAAAGGCCATCGGGGATCGTGTTGCCCTGCTGGGCGAGCGTATCGCCCCGGACACCCTTGTCCTCACCCCGAAACGGATCTCCGGCCGTGAAATGCTGGACACCGTCTGCGCCATGGCACAGTTGGGTGCAGAGCAGGTTCTGGTGCTGGCTGGCAGTCAGCCCATGCTGGAGCTGGTGCAGGCTGTGGAGCACAGCGCTGTTGCCGCCGATGCCCCGGCAGAGCTGCGCCTTGCCGCCAGGCAGATCACCCTGACCGATGCCGCCGGTGGCGCTGCCGTGGAGGTTTTGTACCGCATGGTGCGTGCTGCTGAAAAATCCGTGTAAAATTTGTACAAAGCCCTCTGCAATTTTTCCGCAGAGGGCTTTCTTTTTAACAAAAAATCAGGTAGAATGGGAGAAGAAACTATGCCGGACAAAAAGCGCCGCGAAAGGCTGTTTCTGCTGCTGTGCCTTGCCGCCGCAGGGGTCTGTGCTGTGCTGGTGTTCCGCTTCACAGTGCCGCTGCGGTCGCAAAAGCCGCAGACGCTGCCGGACACCAAGGAACTGGCAGCGTACACACAGGTGGATCTGAACACCGCCGATGCGGATGCTTTGTGCACCCTGCCCGGTGTCGGCCCACGCAATGCTCAGGCTATACTGGACTACCGGGCGCAGTATGGCCCGTTTGCACAGGTGGAGGATGCCGCGCAGGTGCCGGGCATTACCCAAGCAATGGTGGATTCATGGGCAGGACAGGCGTATGTCCGCTAGGGTGTAGCCCGCTTGCTGCCTTGGTCAAAGAGGAAATATGGAGATTTATTGTTATGAGTGACGAATCGATCTTTATCAACCGCGAACTGAGCTGGCTGGATTTCAACCGCCGCGTTCTGGCGCTGGGCAAGGACAAGAATGTCCCGCTGGGCGAACGGATCAAGTTTCTGGCAATTTACGGCTCCAATCTGGACGAGTTTTTCATGGTGCGCGTGGGCTCCTTGCAGGAGCGCGCAAACCTTGAGCAGAGCAAGACCAAAAAGGAAAAGCGGGAAAACAAGACCAACATGACCGCTGCCGAGCAGCTGGCCGCCATTATGCCCAAAACGGCGCAGCTGCAAGAAGAATGTGATAAATTCTACGCAAAGGCGCTGGAAAATCTGGCGGAGAACGGCTATCATAAGGTAGATTTCGACCACCTGACCAAGGAGGAAGAGCATCTCTGGAAAAAATACTTCCAGTCGGAGCTGTTCCCCATCCTCAGCCCGCAGATCGTGGATAACCGCCACCCGTTCCCGTTTTTGCGCAACAAGGAGATCTATCTTGGTGTGCTTCTCAAGGAAAAGCACACGCAGGAGCAGAGCCTTGGCATCGTGCCCATCTCCAGCCAGATGGAGCGGCTGCACTTCATCAAAAAGGACGGCGCTGTGCAGTTTGCCCTCACCGAGGAGCTGGTGCTGCACTATACGTCCAGCATCTTCGGCAAGGATTCTATTCAGGAAAAATGCCTGTTCCGGGTCACCCGCAACGCGGATATCGACGTAAAAGAGGGCATGATGGATCACGATATCGACTATCGTGAGATCATGACCGAGCTGCTCCGGCGCCGCCGCAAGCTGGCCGCTGTCCGTTTGCAGATCACCCCCGCCCCCGCACCGGAGGTGGAGCGGCTGCTGTGCAGTCGTCTGGAACTGACCCGCAAGCGGGTGTTCTTGCAAAAGAGCCCGTTGGATCTGAGCTTCTTCTTCAAGCTTTCCGGCCGCATGGAGGCCGAGGGGCACCCGGCGCTGTTCTACGCCCCCGCGCGCCCCATGCTGCCGCCGCCTGACTACGACCTTGCTGCCGAGGTACAGAAGCATGACGTGCTGCTCAGCTACCCGTACCAGTCCATCCGCCCCTTTATCGCCATGCTCAAAAAGGCCGCACAGGACCCGGACGTCATCTCCATCAAGATGACCCTCTACCGCATGGCGCGGGAGTCCCAGATCGTGCAGGCGCTGATGGAAGCTGCCGAAAACGGCAAGGAAGTGGTAGCGCTGGTGGAGCTGCGCGCCCGCTTTGACGAGCAGAACAACATCGACTGGTCCAAGCAGCTGGAAAGCGCCGGCTGTACCGTCATCTACGGCTTCGAGGATTACAAGGTGCACTCCAAGCTGACCCTTATCACCCGCAAGGGCGCAGAGGGCTACTCCTACATTACCCAGATCGGTACCGGCAACTACAACGAAAAAACCAGCGAACTGTATACCGATTATTCCTTCATCACCGCAGACGAGCGCATCGGCGAGGAAGCCTCCAAGGTGTTCCGCAATCTGGCCGTGCAGCAGCTCACCGAGGAAAGCGACAAGATGCTGGTGGCCCCGCTGCGGTTCAAGAGCGTGCTGCTGGACGAGATGGATCACGTTATCGCTGCCGCCCGCATGGGTCGTCCAGCTTCCATGATCCTGAAAAACAACTCCATCAGCGACCGGGACATCATCCTGAAATTGCAGGAAGCCAGCTGCGCCGGGGTGCGCATTGATATGATCGTGCGCGGCATCTGCTGCGTGCGCGCAGAGGTGCCCGGCAAGACCGAGAACCTGCACATCCGCAGTCTGGTGGGACGGTATCTTGAGCATGGCCGTATTTACAGCTTCTTCGATGGCACCCACACCCGCATCTACATTGCCTCCGGCGACTTCCTCACCCGCAATACCGAGTGCCGCGTGGAAGTTGGCGTCCGGGTGGAGGATCCCGTTCTGGTGCAAAAACTCACGGATATCCTTCAGCTTCAGCTGCGGGATAACGTCAACGCCCGGGTCATGGATGCCAGCGGAAACTACCAGAAGGTAAAGCCCGCCGAGGGCGAGCCGTTGGTCAACAGCCAAATGGGCATGTACGAGTTGCTGCGCAACGACTGGCAGTGCACCGAGCCGTGGAAGCGCACCACCCCTGCGCCTGAAACAGAAAAACCGGCGGCAGTCTGCCAGGAAGTTACCGTGGAGCAGCTGAAGCAGGAGCTGCCCCATGTGTTCCAGCCTGCACCGGAAAAGGCCGAGAAGGCCGCCCCGGCGGCACAGCAGCCCGACCACTACGAGGCGCTGGAGCAGATGCTGAACAATAAGCCCCGCGCTGCGCAGCCCGTCCCCAAAGCTCTGGCTGCACCCCGCCCGGCTGTAAAGCCTGTTGTCACCGCACCCAAGAAAAAGAGCCTGCTGGAACGCATCGGGAGCTTTTTCCGGCGCTGATCTGTAAAATCATGTAAACCAAAGCCAGAGCTGCTGCGCAGAAATTTGTGCGGCGGCTCTGTCTTTTTGTTTATGTTCTCCCGCCCATTGCTTGTGCATACACTATTCGGGATAGGAGGGCGGTGTATGCGGGCGAAACGGAGCGGACAGGCAGCAAAAATACGCAGACGGCGTTGTGGCGTTGTGGCGCTGGTGCTGGCAGGACTGGTACTCTGCCTGCTGGCGGCTTTGCCGGTGCAGGCCGCGCGGAGCACGGAAAAGTACTGCTTTCCGCTGGATACCACGGCGTGGCGCATCTCAGACGCCTACGGCGCGCGGACAGACCCCTTTACCGGCAAACCTGCGTTTCATTCCGGGCTTGACCTTGCCTGTGCGGCGGGTACGGCAGTGCGGGCGGTGCAGGATGGCGTAGTGACTGCGGCGGCATACAGTCCAAGCTACGGCAACCATCTGCGCATCCTGCACCCGGACGGCTGCGAGACCCGCTATGCGCACCTGCAATACCTCTATGTCCGTCCGGGAGAGGTGGTGCGGGCCGGGCAGACGCTGGGCACAGTGGGGCAGACAGGGCGCGCCACCGGTGCGCACCTGCATCTGGAACTGTGGCGGCAGGGCGGTGCCTGCGACCCCGCCGCCCTGCTGGAGACCGCTCCATGAACCGGGTACGGGTGGGGAAGCTTGTATTCCGGGACCCGGTGCTGCTGTGCGGCGTGGTGTATCTGCTGCTCTACTTTGATGCCAGCGGTTTTCTGCGGCTGGGGCTGCTGGCGGCTATTCTGCACGAGCTGGGGCACATTTTTGTCTACTGCATCCAGCAAAGGCAGCTGCCGGTCATCGAGGTGACCATGACCGGCTTTTGCATGCACACAGCAGGGGAGAGGCTCTCCCTGCGCCAGCGGCTCGTGCTTGCCGCCGCCGGGCCTGCGGTCAATTTTTTACTTGCCGGGGTATGGGCGGTGCGCCTTTCACAGACCACCACCATCCGCGGCAGCGCGTTCTGGGCAGCGAATCTTCTGACGGGGCTGTTCAATCTGCTGCCGGTGCCCCCGCTGGACGGTGCACAGATGGCGGCGTGTGCAGGGGCGCTGTGGCAGCAAAAACACGGAAAGTATGCACAAACCGCCAGAAACGATTGCAAAACCGGCACATTTGGGGTAAAATAAAAAGAACGCAAAAAACGGATTGTTTATGGAGGACCCGATGTTTGATCCCAAACTGAAAGAAGCGCTGGGACGGGTGCAGAAGCCCGGCCGCTATACCGGCGGCGAGCCCGGCAGTATCTATAAAGAAAAGGATAAGGTGGATGTGCGCTTTGCCTTCTGCTTCCCGGATACCTACGAGGTGGGAATGTCCTTTCTGGGCGAAAAGATCCTGTACGAGCTGCTCAACAGCCACGAAAACTGGTGGTGCGAGCGCGCCTTTATGCCTTGGCTGGATATGAAGGCAGAGATGGAGCGCCTGCAGCTGCCGCTGTACACCATGGAGAGCAAAGACCCTCTTACGGCCTTTGATGCTGTGGGTTTTACCTTGCAGTACGAGCTTTCCTATACCAATATCCTTGCCATGCTGGACTTGGCAGGTATCCCGTTCTACTCCAAAGACCGTGATGACCGCTGGCCGCTGATCGTAGCGGGCGGCCCCTGCGCCTGCAACGCGGAGCCCATTGCGGATTTCTTTGATGTCATCCAGCTGGGCGAGGGCGAGAACCAGCTGCCCGCCATCTGCGCCGAGATTGAAAAGGCAAAGAAAGAGGGCATCTCCAAAAAGCAGCTGCTGCTCAACATTGCAAAGATCCCGGGCGTGTACATCCCGGCCTTCTACGATGTCACCTACCACGAGGACGGCAGAGTGAAGGCCATCACCCCCAACGAGCCGGGCATCCCCGCGCGCATCACCAAAGCTATCATCAAGGATCTGAACCAGTTTGCCCCGCCCACCAACTTTGTGGTGCCCATGGTAGGTGCTATTCAGGATCGCGCCAGCATCGAGGTGCTGCGCGGCTGCGTGCGCGGCTGCCGGTTTTGTCAGGCGGGCTTCTTGTACCGCCCCATGCGCCAGCGCGATGCCAGTTTGCTGAACAAGGCAGCACAGGATCTGTGTGCCAATACCGGCTACGAGGAACTGAGCCTTTCCAGCCTTTCCACCTCTGACCACGGTCAGCTGGAAGAACTGCTGGACGATCTGAACGAGTGGGCACCTAAGGAGCACGTCAGCCTGTCGCTGCCTTCCCTGCGTGTGGACAACTTCTCCCAGAGCCTCATTGAAAAAACCACCAAGGTGCGCAAGAGCGGCCTGACCTTTGCTGCAGAGGCCGGTACCCAGCGTCTGCGCAATGTCATCAATAAAAACGTCACTTGGGACGAGATCGAAAAGACCTGCACCATCGCTTTTAACGCGGGCTACACCTCGGTTAAACTCTACTTCATGATGGGCCTGCCCACCGAGACCATGGAGGATATCGAGGGTATTGCCGAGACTGCCCAGAAGGTGGTAGACCTCTACTACAAGAACACGAACCACGCCAAGGGACGCGGCGTGCAGGTGACCATCAGCTGCGCCTGCTTTGTGCCCAAGCCCCACACCCCCTTCCAGTTCGTGCCAATGGATACCGCCGAGACCCTGCAGGCCAAGCAGAAGCACCTGCTGGAAAGCGTGCACAGCCGCAAGATCAAGGTGAACTACCACGACAGCACCACCAGCTTTTTGGAGGGCGTGTTCGCCAAGGGCGACCGCCGCCTTGCCCCGGTCATCGTGGAGGCTTATAAGCGCGGCTGCTACTTCGACGGCTGGGAAGAGTGCTTCAAGTACGATACCTGGATGCAGACCTTTGCGGATCTGGGCATCGACCCCGCCTTCTACTGCCAGCGCCCCATCGCGCTGGACGAGGTGACCCCGTGGTCCCATATGGACTACGGCATCACCCACGAGTATCTGGTGCGGGAGTACAACAAGGCTCTGGCCGCCCAGACCACCCCGCCCTGCAACCGTGCCTGCAACGCCTGCGGCGCGAACCATCTGTTAGGAGGTCCCTGCTTTGATTACAGTCAGAATCTCGTTTGAAAAGAAAAATGAAGCCTCCTATATCTCCCTGCTGGACCTGCAGCGGGTGATGCAGCGAGTGCTCAAGCGCAGCGGTCTGCCGGTGTGGCATACGCTTGGCTTTAACCCCCATATCTACATGACCTTTGCCTGCCCGCTCTCGCTGGGACAGGAGAGCGAGTGCGAGTGCGTGGACGTCAAGACCGAAGCCGAAGCCCCGGATTTTGCCCAGTGGCAGAGCGCCCTCAACGCCATCATGCCCGCCGGTATCCACGTTACCCGTGTGGCTCCGGTGGAGATGAAGGCAGATAGCATCGCCTTTGCCTGCTACCGCATCAGCTACCCGGCGGCTGCCGCTGCAGTGCTGGAGCAGTATAACGCGCTGGAGGCAGCCCCTGTGGAAAAGCACAGCAAGCGCGGCAAAAAGATCGTAGACCTTAAAGAGCATATTCAGCAGCTGCGCTATACCGCAGCAGGGGACACCGTGCAGATAGAACTGTGCCTGCCCGCTGCGCAGGAGCTGAACCTGAACCCCTCGCTGCTCACCGGTTTTCTGGAAGAAAAGTTCGGCCTGTCCGCCGCCGGTGCCAACATCCTGCGCACCAAATTTTTAACGGCAGACCGGCAGCTGTTTGTCTAAAGCTGCGCAAAAGTCCGTCTATCAGGCAAAACAGAAAATTTTTGCAAGATTTTTCGCTAAATTGCTTGCATTCAAGCCGGTTTTGTGCTATCCTATTAGGGCGTTAGTGTCCGCTGAGACCACAGCGGGGTTAATGACAAGTATTTATCATTAAACGGGCGGTCCTCTGACGGCTATGCCGTGCATGAACGTCTAAAAACAAATGGAGGATTCAAAAATGGACGCACTGAAGATTATTTCTGAAGGCAGCATCAAGGCTGAAAAGCCTCAGTTCAACGTTGGCGATACCGTCCGCGTTGATGTTCGTATCAAGGACGGCGACCGTGAGCGCATTCAGGCCTTCGAGGGCACTGTCATCGCTAAGAAGCACGGCGGCGTTGCAGAGACCTTCACCGTTCGCCGCGTGGCTTACGGTGTCGGCATCGAGCGTGTCTTCCCCGTCAACAGCCCCTTCGTTGAGAAGGTCACTGTTGTCCGCAAGGGCAAGGTCCGCCGCGCAAAGCTGTTCTATCTGCGTGGCCGTACGGGCAAGGCTGCCAAGGTCAAGAGCGATATTTGATCATCCCCGATTTGAAACCGGGAGAAAAGGGACAACTTGTTGTCCCTTTTTTCTTTTTCAAAACCCGGGCGTATGTGTAAAATCAGGAAAGGATGGTGGCAAAGCTATGGAAAAACAGCAGCAGTCTGTCCCCGCAGTGCGCGGGCAGGGCATACTGGAATGGTACGAAGCGCTCATCTCCGCAGCGCTGGTGCTGGTACTGATCTTTTCGTTTTTCTTCCGCATCATTCAGGTGGATGGGCGCTCCATGGTGCCCACCCTGGCCAACGGCGATAAGCTTATCGTCTGGGCGGCAGGCTACACCCCGCAGCGGGGCGATGTGGTCATCGTGGACAGCTACACCGTCTACGGTAAACCTCTAGTCAAGCGGATCATCGCCAAGGGCGGCGACACCATCAGCATCGACTATGACGCCGGTACGGTCACGGTGAACGGCGAGCTTTTGCAGGAGGACTACATTGCAGCTCCCACCTATCTGGGCTACGATGTGCAGTTCCCGTTTACAGTACCAGAGGGAACCCTCTTTGTAATGGGGGATAACCGCAATGAATCGCTGGACAGCCGCTCCTCTTATGTCGGCTGCATTGACGAGCGTGATATTCTGGGCAAGGTACTGTTGTGCTTTATGCCCTTTACAGATTTTGGGGTGGTAAAATGAACGAAATGGATACCCGGTTTGCAAACCAGTACAATATTCAGTGGTTCCCGGGCCACATGACCAAGACCCTGCGCATGATGGAGCAGGAGATCCAGCACGTTGATGCCAGCCTTGTGCTGCTGGACGCGCGCATTCCGCTTTCCAGCCTGAACCCGGAGATCGAGCGCATCACCGACCGCAAGCCCAAGCTCTACGCGCTGAACAAGGCCGACCTTGCCGACCCGGCAGTGACCGAAGAGTGGATCCGCTACTTCCACGCCGCAGATGCCGGCTGCGTTGCCATCAGCGCCAAGCAGAAGGGCGGCGCAAATGCCGTGAAGGTGGCTATTGAAAAGGAGCTTTCCGGTCTGCTGGAGCGCCGCCAGAACCGCGGCATGGGCGGTGCCAAAACGCAGGTAATGCTGTGCGGCATCCCCAACGTGGGAAAATCCACCTTCATCAACACCTTTGCAGGCTCTGCCCGCGCCAAGGCGGCAGACCGCCCCGGCGTGACCAAGGGCAAGCAGTGGGTCAGCACCGAAAAGTTTGACCTGCTGGATATGCCCGGCGTGCTGTGGAAAAAGTTCGATTCCAAGACCATTGCCTCTAATCTGGCCTTCATTGGCTCCATCAAGGACGATATTCTGGATGTGGAAGAGCTGGCCATGAACCTGCTGGACGAGGTGCGCCGCAACTATCCCGACCTTGTGGCACAGCGCTACAAGCTGGATTCCGAAACGCTGGCACTGCCGCCCTACGAGCTGCTGGAAGCCATCGGCCGCAAGCGCGGGCTGCTGGTGCGCGGCGGCGAGGTGAACACCGAGCGCTGCGCCATCATGCTGGTGGACGAGTTCCGCGCCTGCAAGTGGGGGCGCATTTCTTTGGAACGTCCGCCGCAGCGGGATGATCTGACCGACTTTGCCGGGGAGGACGAGGAATGAAGCGCCGCTCGGACGAGGAAATCTCGGCGCCGCTGTACGCCTTTGATGCCGAGGTGCGCAGCCAGTACGGCTGCTTTGCCGGTGTGGACGAGGCCGGGCGCGGCCCGCTTTGCGGCCCTGTGTGCGTAGCGGCCTGCATTCTGGACCCGGAAAACCCGGTGTACGGTATCAACGATTCCAAAAAGCTGACCGAGAAAAAGCGCGAGACGCTGTTTGACGAGATCTGCGAAAAAGCGCTGGCCTACCGCATCGTTTTTGTGGGACCGGAGGTCATCGACCGGGAAAATATCCTGCACGCTACCATGGACGGGATGCAGCAGGCGGTGGAAGAGCTGGACATTGTGCCCAATCTGGTGCTGGTGGACGGCAATCGCACCCCCGCAGGCTTGCAGATCCCGGCACAGCCGGTGGTCAAGGGCGATGCCACCAGCGCCAGCATCGGCGCGGCCTCGGTGCTGGCCAAGGTCAGCCGTGACCGCTATATGCTGGAGCTGGACAAGCAGTATCCGCAGTATCAGCTGGCAAAGCACAAGGGCTACCCCACAAAGCTGCATTACGAGCTGATCGCGCAGTACGGAATTCAGCCGTTCTACCGCCGCAGCTTCCTTAAAAAGCAGGGCTACTGGCCGGAGAGCGGCAAATGAACCGCGCCGAGACCGGCCGCAGGGGAGAGGCTGCCGCTGCCCGCTGGTATCAGAAGCAGGGCGCGCAGCTGCTGGCCCATAACTATCATACCCGCATGGGAGAGCTGGATCTTGTGCTGCGGGAGCCGGACGGCACCATCGTCATCTGCGAGGTAAAGACCCGCAGCCAAGGGATGCTGCAGCGCCCCGCTGCCGCCGTAGACCCGGCCAAGCAGCACCGGCTGATCTGCGCTGCACAAGGGTATTTGCAGCAGACCGGCCAAAGCGAAGAACCGGTGCGTTTTGACGTTGCAGAGGTAGTTCCTCTTGACAGCGGGCGCTGGATGGTACATATTATAAAGGGTGCCTTTCTCTGCGAGACCTAAGGCAGAAACCGTGGCACCGGTGGGAAGTATGCGGCAAAGCGAGGGTTTTGCCGTACAACCGGGAACGTGCCCGGCACGTTCCGTGGCGAAAAGGAGCGATGACCATGCAGTTTTTCAGTACCAGAGATCAGAACCGCAAAGTAACTTCTTCTCAGGCAATTGCACAGGGGCTGTCCGATGAGGGCGGTCTGTTTGTGCCGGAAAGTTTTCCGCAGGTGGATGTAAAAGCTCTGTGCGGGCTGGACTACCCCGCGCTGGCAGCAGCCGTTGTGCGGGAGTACCTGGCCGATTACGACCCCGCTTTCCTGACCGAGGCCACCCGCAGCACCTACGGGGCTGCTTTTGGCGGCAAGGCAGGTTATCTTTCCCCGGTGGAAGGGGACACCTACGCCTTGGAGCTGTGGCACGGCCCGACCTGCGCCTTTAAGGATTACGCCCTGCAGCTGATGCCCAAGCTGCTGATGGAGGCCAAAAAGAACCTGGGCCGCACCGAAAAGACCCTGATCCTTGTGGCCACCAGCGGTGATACCGGCAAGGCAGCACTGGACGGCTACCATGATATCCCCGGTGTGGAGATCGCCGTATTCTACCCTACTGGCGGCACCAGCGAGATCCAGCGTTTGCAGATGGCAACGCAGGAGGGTGCTAATGTGGCGGTATACGCTGTGCGCGGCAACTTCGACGATGCCCAGACCGGCGTAAAGAAGGTGTTCGGCGATAAGGCCATCGCTGCCGAACTGGAAAAGCGGAACATCCGTCTTTCCAGCGCCAACTCCATCAACTGGGGCCGTCTTGTGCCGCAGATCGTCTACTATTTTGCCGCCTACGCCCAGCTGCTCAAGACCGGCAAGATCACCTTCGGTGACGAGGTGGACTTCTGTGTGCCCACCGGCAACTTTGGCGATATCCTCGCCGGTTATTACGCAAAGCAGATGGGTCTGCCCGTGGGCAAGCTGGTCTGCGCCTCCAACGAGAACAACGTGCTGACCGATTTCCTCACCACCGGAACCTACACCGCAAAGCGGGAGTTCTTCAAGACCACCTCGCCCAGCATGGATATTCTGGTGTCCTCCAATCTGGAGCGCCTGCTGTACCATGTGACCGGCAGCGATGCCGAGGTGGCGGGCTTTATGCAGCAGCTGGCTGCTACCGGCAGCTACACCGTCCGTCCCGAGACGCTGGCCGCCATTCAGGAAATCTTCTCCTGCGGCTGGAGCAGTGAGGACGAGGTTGCAGGGGAGATCCGCTCCCGCTACGAAAAGGACGGCTACCTGTGCGATACCCACACCGCCGTGGCCTTCCATGTGGCTGCACAGAAAAAGCGGCAGGGCGTGCCCATGGTGGTGCTTTCCACCGCATCGCCCTTCAAGTTCCCCCGCAGTGTGCTGAGCGCACTGGGCAAAGCTGCCCCGGAAAACGATTTTGAAGCCATGCAGCAGCTGGAGGCTGCTACCGGTCACGCCGCACCGGCAAGCCTTGCCGCTCTGCGCAGCAAGCCGGAGCGCTTTGATACCGTCATTGCCCCGGCACAGATCGCTGAGGTGGCGCTGGGCTATCAGGCATAAGCTTCTGCGGACAGACAGAACAGGAGTAAACAGACTATGGCACTTTTTGTGCTTGGCGACCCCCATCTTTCTCTGGGCGCATCCAAGCCGATGGATATCTTTCCCGGCTGGAACGATTATGTGGACAGGCTGGAGAAAAACTGGCGCAAGCTCATCACCCCGCAGGATACCATCGTGCTGGCAGGAGATATCAGCTGGGCCATGCGCCTGACCGATACCCGCAAGGACTTTGCCTTTTTGCAGCAGCTGCCCGGGCAGAAGATCATCATGAAGGGCAACCACGATTACTGGTGGTCCACCGCCAACAAGATGAACGCCTACCTCAAGGCCGAGGGCTTTGATACCCTGCATATCCTGCATAACAATTCTTACAGCGTGGAAGGGTACGCCATCTGCGGCACCCGCGGCTGGCTGTTCGATGTGGGTGAGCCCCACGATGAAAAGGTGATGAACCGCGAGATCGGACGTCTGCGCATGAGTTTGCAGGCTGCGGAGCCAGGGCTGGAAAAGCTGGTGTTCCTGCACTATCCGCCGGTCTACACTGGCACCAGCGCCCCGGAGATCGTGGCCACCCTGAAGGAGTTCGGCATCAAGACCTGCTTCTACGGGCATCTGCACGGCAACGCCATCCGGTTCGCCGTGCAGGGCGAGGTGGACGGCATCCGGTACAAGCTGGTAAGTGCCGACGGCCTGCGTTTTTGCCCCTACCGCATCAATTAACGGCGGTATAAAAGGGCAAAAACGACAAAATTTAAAAATTTGGTATGGCAATTGTGTCCAGAGCGTGCTATAATAAGTTTTGACGCGATTGTTGCACCCAATTGAGCGCGCGCGTCCCCGCATTCCGTGTGCATACAGCAAGGACGTGGTGCGCGGTTGCCCCGGGCAAAAACTTCCTGCCCTGAGCAATAGAATATTTGAGTGGAGGATAAACAAATGAATCTCATCAAGTGTGAAAAGCTCGAGAAGAGCATGGCAGAACTGCAGTTCTCCATCGATGCAGAGGCCTTCAAGAAGGCTGTTGCCGATGTTTTCAAAAAAGAGGGCAAGAAGTACCCTGTGCAGGGCTTCCGCAAGGGCAAGGCTCCCAAGGCTCTGATCGAGAAGATGTACGGCGCAGACGTCTTTACCTACGACGCCATCAACGAGCTGTTCCCGGAGGCTTTTGAGGCTGCCGCTAAGGAAGCCGGTGTGGAGCCCGTGGGCCGTCCCGAGGTCACCGTGGATTCTGCCAGTGAGGCAGAGGGCGCTACCCTGACCGTGAAGGTCGCCGTGAAGCCCGAGGTCAAGGTTGGCAGCTACAACGGTCTGACCGTGGAAAAGACTGTCCATACTGTTACCGACGAGGCTGTGGACGCTGAGCTGAAGCGTGTGCAGGAGCGCAACGCCCGTGAGCTGACCCGTGAGGGCGCTGCTCAGAATGGCGATATCGTTGATATCGACTTCGAGGGCTTTGTGGACGGTGTCGCATTCGAGGGCGGCAAGGCTGAGCACTACAACCTGACTCTGGGCAGCGGCAGCTTCATCCCCGGCTTTGAGGAGCAGGTCGTTGGCCACTCCGCCGGCGAGGAGTTCGACGTGAACGTCACCTTCCCCACCGAGTATCAGGCTGCCGAGCTGGCTGGCAAGGCTGCTGTCTTTAAGATCAAGCTGCACGAGGTCAAGTACAAGGAGCTGCCCGCTCTGGATGACGAGCTGGCAAAGGACTGCTCCGAGTACGACACTCTGGACGAGTTCAAGGCTTCCATCCGCAAGAACAACCAGGAGCAGCTGGACAAGCAGGACGATCTGGCTGTCGAGAATGCTCTGGTCGATCAGGTCATCGAAAGCATGGAAGGCGAGATCCCTCAGGCTATGTACGATGTCCGCATGGACGAGATGGTCAACGACTTTGCTTTCCGTGTGGAGCAGCAGGGTCTGCGTCTGGAGGACTACCTGAAGTATATGGGTCAGTCCATGGAGCAGTTCCGCGCCGCTTTCATGCCGCAGGCTGAGAAGCAGGTCAAGATCGGTCTGGCTCTGGAGGCTGTTGCCGCTGCTGAGCACATCGAGGCTTCCGAGGACGAGATCAATGCTGAGATCAAGCGCATTGCTGACCAGTACAAGATGGAAGAGGACAAGGTTCGTGAGCTGATCAACCTCGAGGATCTGAAGCAGGATCTGGCTCGCACCAAGGCCATCGACTTCATCAAGAGCCACGCTAACATCGTGGAAAAGCCCGCAGAGGCTGAGAAGGCTGCTGACGCTGAGTAATCAGTGCCGGGCCCTGTAAAGCGCCGCAGGCGTTTTATCAAAGGTTGTTAAAATTGACCGGTACGGCTGAACTTTACAGGGGACCCGTATCGGTCAATTTTGCCAATAAACTTAAACCATTTTCAGGAGGCGAACTTTATGAGTTTTGTTCCTTACGTTGTCGAGCAGTCGGCGCACGGAGAGCGTTCTTACGATATTTTCTCTCGTCTGCTGAACGATCGCATCATCGTGCTGAGCGAGGATGTCAACGATACCACCGCAAGCCTTGTGGTGGCGCAGCTGCTGTATCTGGAAGGGCAGGACCCGGATAAGGACATCAGCCTGTATATCAACAGCCCTGGCGGTTCCATCAGCGCCGGTATGGCCATCCATGACACCATGCAGTATATCAAGTGCGATGTTTCCACCATCTGCATGGGCATGGCTGCCTCTATGGGCGCATTCCTGCTGGCAAGCGGCACCAAGGGCAAGCGCTTTGCGCTGCCCAACGCCGAGATCATGATCCACCAGCCGCTGATCGGCGGTCAGGGCGGCGGCCTTTCCGGTCAGACCACGGATATCAAGATCCATGCCGAGCACATGGTCTATATCCGCGATAAGATGAACCGGATGCTCAGCGAGTACACCGGCCAGCCGCTGGAAAAGATCCAGCAGGACACCGAGCGCGACAACTACCTTACCGCGCAGCAGGCAAAGGAATACGGCCTGATCGATGAGGTCATTGCCCACCGGTAAACCGCTATAATCTATCCAGGATAAGGAAAAACAGCTATGGCAAATAACAATTCCGGCAAAAACGAAAAAGATCTGGTTTGCAGCTTTTGCGGCAAGCATCAGGACGAAGTGGAGCGCATGATCATCGGCCCCGGGGTCAATATCTGCAGCGAGTGCATCGGCCTGTGCCACGATCTGCTCTCTGACAAGCCGGATCAGCCCAAAAGCGCCCGTCCGGCTCGCGGCAGCGCAAGCCGCGCCCATGTCCAGCCCGCTGCCGCAGATCTGGATATCAACATCATGACCCCGGCCGAGATCAAGGAAGGTCTGGATCAGTATGTCATCGGTCAGGACGAGGCAAAGCGTGTGCTGTCCGTTTCGGTCTACAACCACTATAAGCGTATCCTCAGCGGCAAGGGCGGCGACGTGGAGCTGCAAAAGTCCAACGTGCTGCTGCTGGGTCCCTCCGGCGTGGGCAAGACCCTGCTGGCCCAGACGCTGGCCAAGATGCTGGGCGTGCCCTTCGCTATTGCGGACGCTACCACCCTTACCGAGGCCGGTTATGTGGGCGAGGACGTGGAAAACATTCTGCTCAAGCTGATCCAGGCGGCAGATTTTGATGTGCAGAAGGCACAGATCGGCATCATCTACATTGATGAGATCGACAAGATCACCCGCAAGAGCGAAAACCCCTCCATCACCCGTGATGTGGGCGGCGAGGGCGTGCAGCAGGCACTGCTGAAGATCTTGGAGGGTACTGTCAGCAACGTGCCGCCGCAGGGCGGCCGCAAGCACCCGCAGCAGGAGTTCATCCAGATCGACACCACCAACATCCTGTTCATCTGCGGCGGTGCCTTTGACGGTCTGGACAAGTATATCCTGCGCCGCACCGATAAGTCCGCGCTGGGCTTCGGCAGTGCGCTGAAGGATAACTCCACCGAGGCTGAGCGCGCATTGCTGCGCAAGGTAGAGCCCCACGATCTGGTCAAGTTCGGCCTGATCCCGGAGCTGATCGGCCGTCTGCCGGTCATCACCGTGCTGGATGATCTGGATGAGGATGCGCTGGTGCGCGTGCTCAAGGAGCCCCGCAACAGTCTGGTCAAGCAGTATAAAGAGCTGCTGGGCATGGATAACGTGGAGCTTACCTTCACGGACGAAGCCCTGCACGCCATTGCCCGCAAGACCATCGAGCGCAAGACCGGTGCCCGCGGTCTGCGCAGCGTGATGGAAAGCATCCTGCTGCCTATCATGTACGAGGTGCCCAGCGATGCCACCATCATCCGCGTGACTGTGGATGAGGACACCGTGGAGGGCGGCGAAGCACATCTGGAATACGGTGCTGTGCGCAAACGCTATAAAAATCAGGCCGCTCTCAGCTGACGGCATCGCTGCACAGCAGGGGAGTGTACCCGCTTGCAAGGCCCTGTTTCAAAAGCTTTTTGCTTTTGACAGGGCTTTTTGCTTTCAAATTCTTGTTTCTGACAGGAAAATGTACTATAATAGCAAAGTGTGGATCGTGCGGCGTGTGCTCTCTGGCAGGGGCATACCGCAAAAGACGAGCCATAGAATTGGGTAACAGGAAGAGTACTATAAAGGAGTGTGTTTTCAATGGCAAATTATCACGAGATGGATCGCGCTGCGCTGACCGCTGAAAAGGCCGCGCTGGAACAGGCTTATAAAGAGTTTCAGGCAAAGGGCCTGAAGCTGAACATGGCACGCGGCAAGCCCGGCCCCCACCAGATGGATCTGGCAATGGACCTGCTGAAGATGACCGACTACACCACGGATGCAGGCACCGACGCCCGCAACTACGGCGAGCTGGAGGGTCTGAGCGAGGCACGCGCCCTGTTTGCAGATGTGTTCGGCGTAAAGCCCAACGAGGTGTTCGTGGGCGGCAACTCCAGCCTGCAGCTGATGTATAACCTCATCAACATCGGCTATGTGTTCGGCTTCCCGGAGTCTCCCTGCCCTTGGTCTCAGGTGGAAAAGCGCAAGTTCCTCTGCCCGGTGCCCGGCTATGACCGTCACTTTGCCATTACCGAGGAGTTCGGCTTTGAGCTCATCAGCGTGCCCATGACCCCCAACGGCCCCGATATGGACGTTGTGGAAAAGCTGGTAGCAGAGGATGATACCATCAAGGGTATCTGGTGCGTGCCGCAGTACTCCAACCCCGATGGCTACACTTACAGCGATGAGACCATCGAGCGCTTTGCAAAGATGAAAACTGCCGCCCCGGATTTCAAGATCTTCTGGGATGAGGCCTACATCGTCCATCACTTGACCGAGGAAATCATTGAGACCCCCGTTCTGCTGAACGTGAGCAAGAAGTACGGCACGCAGGACCGCGTATTCATGTTCACCTCCACCAGCAAGATCACCTTCCCGGGCGCCGGTGTTTCTGCCATTGCCTGCAGCGACAACAGCATGAAGTATATGTGCAAGCGCTTTGCGGTGATGATCATCAGCTACGATAAGATGAACCAGCTGCGCCACGTCCGCTTCCTGAAGAACAAGGAGGGCGTTCTGGCACACATGGCAAAGCACCGCCGCCGTCTGGTGCCCTGCTTCGATGCCGTCAAGACCGCCTTTGCCGCCAACCTCACCCCCTGCGGCGATATTGCCCACTGGACCAACCCCAAGGGCGGCTACTTCATCAGCTTGTATGTCATGCCCGGCTGCGCTAAGCGCGTGGCGGAACTGTGCAAGAACGCAGGTCTGGTGCTGACCGGTGCAGGCTCTGCTTACCCGTACCACAAGGACCCGCAGGACTCTCATCTGCGCATCGCCCCCACTTACCCCAGTCTGGACGAGGTGGAGACCGCTTCCGAGCTGCTGTGCGTCTGCGTGCGTCTGGCCGTTGTGGAAAAGCTGCTGGCTGATATGGCCTAAGGCTTAAAATAATTTGTATATTCTCCTCTGCGGGGCTCTTTGCAGGGCTGGCAGGGGAGTTTTATCACAGAAAGGTCGGCACGACGGCTGCTCTGTGAGGAGAGGAACCGTCGGCAAAACTTGCGGTTCACAACAAAAACGGCTGCGGCTGCACAGCCGCCGCTTTTGGAGGTTCCCGACTTATGAAAACAAAAGGCAAAGCATGGCAGCTGGTCGTTACCGCGCTGCTGATCGTTGTGTTTGTCTACACCGCCTTTTTTGGCGTGGCGGCAAAATACGGCGATGTGACCACCACCTACATCAAGGGTGCAAAGGATATCCGCTTTGGTGTGGATATCAAGGGTGGCGTCAACGTCACCTTTGTGCCCTCGGATGGCTACGATGCCACGGACGAGCAACTGGATGCCGCCCGTCTGGTCATCGAGAACCGTCTGGTCGCATTGAACGTGACCGACTACGAGCTGTATGTGGACAACAACTCCGACAGCCTGATCCTGGAGTTTCCGTGGCAGTCCGGCGAGACAGATTTTGACCCCGAGTCTGCTATTCAGGAAATCGGTACCACCGCCTACCTGACCTTCCGCGAGGGAGCCAGCAAGGACGGCGAGCTGATTTTGGACGGCTCCATGGTTGAAAGCGCTTCGGCGCAGTATGGTGCTGTGAGCAACGGCGGCAGCTCTGAGTATTACGTTGCCCTCAAGTTCACCACCGAGGGCGCCAAGGCCTTTGGCGATGCCACAACCAAACTGGCCGCCGATAAGGGCAGCATCAGCATCTGGCTGGACGATGAGAACGTGAGCACCGCCACTGTCAACACCGCCATCACCGACGGACAGGCCATCATCACCAGTTCGGCCTCCAATCCCTTTACGCAGGACGCCGTGGTCAAAATGGCACGCCAGATCAACTCCGGTGCACTGCCCTTTGCGCTGAGCGTGGACAGCTACTCCACCGTAAGCCCCAGTCTGGGCGAAAACAGCCTTGGCGCCATGGTGCTGGCCGGCCTGATTGCTTTTGCCCTCATCGTGGTGTTCATGACGGTACTGTACCGTCTGCCGGGCTTTCTGGCCTGCATCGCACTGGCCGGTCAGGTGGCGGCTACGCTGGCCTTTGTGTCCGGCTACTTCCCGGTGTTTGAAAGCTTTACCCTGACCTTGCCCGGCATCGCAGGTATTATTCTGGCCATCGGCATGGGCGTGGACGCCAACGTCATCACCGCCGAGCGCATCAAGGAGGAGCTGAAAAACGGCAAATCTCTGGACGGCGCACTGAAGAGCGGCTTTGCCCGCGGCCTGACCCCTATCATTGACGGCAACGTGACCATCGTCATCGTGGCCATCGTGCTTATGGGTGCCTTCGGCCCCTCGGATGGCCTGTTTGCCAAGGCACTGCACTTTGTGTTCTTTGCCTTCGGCCCCTCTACCGCAGGCACTATCTACGCCTTCGGCTATACGCTGCTCACCGGCGTGCTGCTGAACTTTGTGTTTGGCGTATTCGCTACCCGTGTTATGATCCGTGGCGCAGCCGCCATCAAGGCACTGCGCAATCCGTGGCTCTACGGTGCTGCAAAGCCCAGGCAGGAGAAGGCAGAAAAGAAGCCGGTGGATTTCGTATCTCTGCGCAAAAAGTTCCTGACCTTCTCCGCCTGCTTGATGGCAGTCATCCTGCTGTGCGCCGCGGTGTTCGGTGTGCATCTGGATACTGAGTTCACCGGCGGTGCCATGATCACTCTGTCCTATGAGGGCGGTTTTGATCAGTCCGCTGTGCAAAAGACCGCTGCTGCGGCGCTGGAAAACACCGGCCTGACCCTGCAGACCGGCGAGAACGTGGCCACCGGCGACCAGACTCTGAAGATCTCTATGCCCGGCACCGAGACCGTGACCACCGAGCAGGTGGAGAACCTGCTGGACTCCCTGAACGAGAACTACCCGGACAACCAGTTTGCCCAGCTGTCCCTGAGCAACGTCAGCGCGGCCATGGGCACCAAGTTCCTGCAGAAGAGTCTGGTAGCTGTGGTGTTTGCACTGGTGCTCATTCTGCTGTATATCGCCCTGCGCTTCAAGAACATCGGCGGTCTGACCGGCGGTATGATGGCAGTGCTGGCGCTGGTCAACGACCTGATGGTGGTGTTTGGCACCTTTGTGCTGCTGCGCACCGCACTGGACGGCAACTTTATTGCCGCCATGCTCACCATCCTCGGCTACTCCATCAACGATACCGTTGTGGTGTACGACCGTATCCGTGAGAACCGCGCTCTCATGGGCAAAAAGGGCAGCTTTGAGGAGCTGGTCAACCAGTCGGTCAACCAGTCTGCCCGCCGTACCCTGATCACCACCATCACCACCGTGATGGCACTGGGTGTGATGTGCATCGTGGCAAAGCTCTATGGTCTGGACAGCATCTTCACCTTTGCATTCCCGCTGATGATGGGTATGATCAGCGGTGTGTATACCTCTCTGTGCGTTTCCACCTCGGCATGGGTGCTGTGGAGCGAACGCAGCAAAAAGAAAAACTGAGGCGGAGGAACAAAAGATGAAGTGCCCTTATTGCGGTGCGGAGGAATCCAAGGTGATCGACTCCCGCCCCACGGAAGATAACGAGCGCATCCGCCGTCGCCGCGAGTGCCTGAACTGCCACATGCGCTTTACCACCTACGAGGTGGTGGAAACAGTGCCGCTGGTGGTCATCAAAAAGGATAATTCCCGCGAACCCTTTGACCGGCAGAAGCTGTTCAACGCCATGCTGCGCGCCTGCGCCAAGCGTCCTGTCAGCTACGAAACGCTAGAGCGCGCCGTCAGCAGCATTGAGCAGGCTTTGTTCAGTTCCTACGACCGCGAGATCCCCAGTGTGCGTATCGGCGAGCTGACCATGGAGGAACTGAAAAAGATCGACGAGGTGGCCTATATCCGCTTTGCCTCGGTCTACCGCCAGTTTGCGGATGTGGAAAGTTTCCTTGACGAACTGAAAAAGCTTGTGGGCGACCGCAAGGAAAATCAGTAAACTATAACTTAAAAAGGACACTGCACGAAACACTGTGCAGTGTCCTTTTTGCTCATCTTAAACCAGCCGCCGGGCAAGCCATTCCAGCCGCTCCACCTCCACCTGTGCGCGGCGCAGCTCACCCAGAGCCTCCTCTGTGGCTTGCTGCTCAAGGTATCCGTCTGCCGCCCGCAGTGCAGCTTCCAGCTCCGTGTAGTCGGCCGTGCGCAGCAGATGGCTCATAGTCTCCCGCATGGTGTCGCACAGCTCTGCACCCTCGGCAAGTGCCTGCCGTGCGGTGGAAAAGTCCTTCTGCCGTACAGCCTCAAGGGCGCAGTCCAAGTCGGCTGAGATATCCTGTGCAAAGCCCTGCACCCGTCCGCTGCTGTAAAGGGATACCCCCAGCAGCGCCGCCACGATCAGGATACACGCATAGATCCGCTTCATCCTTTTCCTCCCGGCTGACGGCCTTCCTTTTTCAGCAGAAAATAGTCCTCGGTCTCGTTGCCGATAAGCAGCAGGATCTCCTGTGGCAGCACCGTGTTTGCCGTGGCGGTGCGTTCCAGCCACGCACGATCTTTGCCGCACCAGCGCAGATTATCCTCCAATATCTGTCCGTCCAGCACAAAGGGAATGGTGGCCTGTGTCTGCTGTACTTTCAACTGTAAATCGGAGAGGGTGGCTGCTTCCTGCTCCGGGCGCAGCGCCGCCGACAGCGTGCCATTTGTTTCGATTACGGCGTAGGACACCCTGCGCGGGTCGAAGATATCCTTGCCACGCAGCGCTTCCATCAGGTCGGCGGTGGTCAGCCGCAGCATCCGCAAAGCGTTCTGGTCGATCTTTCCGTCCAGAATGACCGTTTTGGGACGCCCGGAGAGAAAATTGAAGAACTTCTGGCTGCGGAAACTCACCACCGACCCCAGCAGCTCCAGTGCCGCAATGAGGAACAGCGGGATGAGACTGGCGGTGATGGGCACATCCTCCGATTCAATGGAGATGGACGCTAGATTGGAAATCAGGATGGTGGATACCAGTTCCTCCGGCTGTAACTCTCCCAGCTGACGCTTGCCCATCAGCCGCATGGCAAACAAAACGCAGAGATATAGAATGACGGTGCGGCAAAGAAGCAGTTTCATGCACAAACCCTCCCGGTGCGGTGTGCGCGGCGTATTCCGCTGCGGCAAAGCGGGCATACTGCACACACAAAGGAGTGATGGATGTGCAGCAGCTTTCGCAAAGCCTTGCGGAAAACCTGTCCGCGCTTGATGCTAGGTTTGGCAAATCGGCAGATTATTATGCGAAGCAAATCGTTTTGTACGGCTGCCCGGGGTGCATCGTAATGTTTGACGGCATGGCGAGCTTGGATTCGCTCTGGGAGCTATTACTGGACGCCGCCGGGCGGCAGTCTGCTTCTGTCCGGCTTACCGGCACACAGGCCTATGCGCATATCCTGCACGGCTCGGCGTTTCCGGCCGAGAGCACTCCGGTGCAGGATATGCCACAGCTCGTAGCGCGGCTGACGGCGGGCATGGCGGTGCTGCTTTTAGAGGGGTGCAGCAGTGGTATTGTTTTTTCAGTGCAGGGACTCAAGTTTCGCTCGGTGGAAGAGCCATCCGCCGAGGGCAATCTGCGCGGCAGCAGGGAAGGCTTTACCGACCTTCTGCGGGTGAATCTGAGCCTTTTGCGCCGTCTTGTCCGCACCGACACCCTTGTGCAGGAGGCCGCACAGGCGAGTACAAGCTGCAATACGGAGTACGCCCTTTGCTACTGCAAGGAGCGCGCCGACCCCGCCATGGTGCGCCGGGTGCGTGCCATTTTGCAAAGTGCAAGGCCGGAGCTGCTGCTGGATTCCAGCTATTTTGTGCCGTGGCTGCTGCCCGGCAAGGCGCGGCTGTTCACCCCGGTGCACTACACCGAGCGCCCGGCGGTCGCTGCCGCAAAGCTTTGCGAGGGAAAGCTGGTAATTTTGGTCAACGGCAGCCCCTCAGCACTGGTGCTGCCCGCGCTGTTCAGCGAGCAGTTCGAGTGTCTGGACGATTACGCTTCCACGGCGGTGTTTTCCTCTTTTCTGCGGGTGCTGAAGTACTTTTCCTTCTACCTTACGGTATTTTTGCCGGGGGTCTTTGTGTGTGTGGCGGTGTATCTGCCGGAGCTGCTGCCCCCGCAGCTTCTGTACAAGATCGAAGCAGCCGAAAAGGCCACCCCGCTGCCCCTGTTTGCCGAGATGCTGCTGGTGATTCTGATCTTAGAGATCATCCGGGAGGCCGGGCTGCGGATGCCGCAGTCGCTGGGGCACTCGGTCAGTCTGGTGTCGGCGCTCATCATTGGCGATGCCGCCATTGCCACCGGACTTATGAGCACCCCGGTCATCTTTGTGGCCAGCATCACGGCCATTGCAGTCTTTGTCACCCCGGGTCTGTACGAGCCTGCCACCTTGCTGCGCATTGGCACGGTGCTGCTGGCGGGGCTTGCCGGGCCGGTGGGACTTGCCGCAGCATTTTTCGGCTTTCTGCTCAGCATCGTCAGCACCGAAGCACTGGGTGTGCCGTATCTTGCGCCGCACCCGTTCCCGCAGCAGCCGCTCTCTGAGGACGGCGTTTTGCGCCGCAACTACCGGCAGCTGTCCCGGCACGGGTTCAATATCTGGCAAAAGCGGGAGAGAGGGAGAAAGCAGTCATGAAACAGCACACAGAACGTTTTACCCCGGCGGCGCTGACCCTCAGCGTGGTCACAGCAGCGCTGGCAGACGGCATCCCGCAAAGCGTTCCGGTGTGCCGGGCGCTGTGGCTGGGTGCAGTCAGCATGATGTGTCTGTGCATTCTTTCGGCGCTGGCAGTGGCAATGTTGCAGAACAAAGCGCCCTCCCTTGCGGTGCGGCTGGCACTGACAGCTGGGCTTTTTATGGAACTGATGCACACCCTCGTGCAGGCGCAAGGGCTGTGCACGGCAGAGTTTTCCTCCATGGCGCTGCTGGGCTTTCTGCCGCTGCTGCTCTGGGCGGGGTGGGCTGTCCCTCCTGCAAGCTGGAACGCTTCGGCACGGGTTCTGTGGTGGTTTGCCGCTGTGGGCGGCGTGGTCTGCCTGCTGGGGCTTGCAGGGCAGCTGCACTGGTACCGGCTGTTTACCCCGGCACAGCCGGCAGCAGCGAACTGGAACGTACCGGTCTACGCTGAATACTTTGCCGGAGCCCTTCTGTGCAGTGCGCGGTCTGCTCGCCGCACGGTCTGGCTGCCGGTATGGGGCTTTGCGGTGCAGGCTGCGGCTTTGCTGGGCGGCGCTTTGCTGTTTGGCAGCGGCGCATACCCCCGGCTGGAGTTGCTGCGGGTGTGGAGCAGCGGAAGCTTTTCCCGCATGGATGCGCTGCTTTTGCTGCTGTGGCTGCTGTGCGTTGTCTACCGGGCAGCCATGCTGTGTGCCGCTATCCGCTTGCTCTGGCAGCAGCCGGAAGCGGAGGTGCAGCCATGAGAAAACAGAAATCTTGCAAACCGCTGCTGTATTTGCTGCTGACAGGATGGTGCCTTTTATTCCTGCGCTGTGAAAGCACCGAGAAAAGCATGGTGCGGGCGGTATATCTGGCACAGACAGGGCAGGGGTATCAGGCAGGGCTGCTCTATCAGGCACCGCAGGCCGCCGCCGATGCCGCCGAGGCCTCTGCCGCGTTACAGTTTGTGCAGGCAGAGGGGCAAACGATGGAACAGGCACTGGCTGGGGCAGAGCAGGCACTGCCCCAAACCGCAAGCTACCGCTTGTGTGATTATCTGCTGCTGCCAAAAGCGGAAGAGCCATTACTAACAGAGTACGAGCAGCTGGTGCTGCGGCACGGCTGCGGCCGCACGGCGGCAAGGCTGCTTTGCGCAGAAGGAGAGACAGACCACCTTGCCGCACAGGCCGCTTTACCGGATGCTCTGATGGCACAAATAAAGGCCGCAGCACCCACCGCACCCCGGCTGTATGAGCACACAGAGCCGGGACTTCTGCCTGTTCTCGGGTGGAACGCGGAAGAGGTAACGATACAGGAGGGTGGTGTTCTGCATACCGTGGCGGCTAATATACCCTTGTCCCCGGAGCAGGCCGAGGTCTACCGTCTGCTTGCCGGGCAGGGCGGCACCCGGCAGCTCTGGCTGGAAGGGGAGCGCATCGGCATCCGGCGCTGCATCGTTTCGGTCACCCTGCAAAAGGGGCAGGAGCTTGTGCGGCTGGACTGCCAACGTGCCGCCCACAGCCCATTGCCCACGCAGGCGCAGCGGCAACAGCTTGCGGCGCAGTGCACCGCACTTTTGCAAAGCTGCTGGCAGCAGGGCGTGGATGTGCTGCACCTGCAAGCCCGGGAAGCGCTGCGGAGCGGTAGCGGCACAAGCTTTGACCCAACAAAAAACGCCTGCCCGCAATGGCGGACAAACGTGCATTTCATGCTGTATTAAGAGGCGGTAGGAAAGGTGACAGTGATGGTGGTGCCAACGTCTACCTGACTTTCCAGCTTGATGCGGGCGTTGTGGATGCGGGCAATATGCTTGACGATGGCAAGCCCAAGCCCAGTGCCGCCGGTGGCCTTGCTGCGGCTCTTGTCCACCCGGTAGAAGCGCTCGAACACGCTGGCCTGTGCTTCCCGCGGGATGCCGATGCCGTTGTCGACCACGGTCAGGGAGCAGTGTCCATCCCGGTTGCAGGTGGTGATGATTTGTACCTTGCCGCCCGGGCGGTTGTAGCGGATGGCATTGTCGCACAGGTTCTGGCACAGTTCATCCAGCAGCGCGCGGCTGCCCAGCACCGGGGCGCTCTCGCCCAGATAGGTCAGGGAGATATAGGCGCGGCGGGCGTTCAGTTTCTGGCGCTCCACACACTCCTTGGCAACCTCCAAAAGGTCTACCGTTTCCATCACGGGGGCGTCCCCGGTCTCGCTTACAGTGTCCAGCTTGGAAAGCTGCAAAATATCGTTGACCAGCTGGATCATGCGGGTGGCCTCGCTGTGGATCTTGCGACCGAAATCCGGCACATCCTCCGGCTTTGCAATGCCGGTCTCGATCAACTCTGCATAGCCGGAAATGCTGGTCAGCGGTGTCTTGAGCTCGTGGCTGACATTGGCAGTAAACTCCTGCCGCATTTTCTCGTTGTTTTCCCGCAGGATGCGGTCAGAGTGGATGCTTTCCGCAAAGGGGATCAGCTCCCGGTAGGGTACGTTTTCCTGAATGTGATCCAGATCCTCAGTCATGTTCAGTACCGGCTGTACCAGTGCTTTGGTCAGCAGGGCGGCCAGCACCGCAGCGGCCAGCATCAGCGCCACGCAGCTCAGCACGATGGCTGGAATGGTGGCATCATAGATGGACCACACGGTCTCAGCGTCCTGTGCCACGCGCAGCACATCCCCGCCGGAAAGCCGGAGCGCATAGTAATAGGTCTCATAGCCCATGGTCTGGGAATCGCGGATGTCCCGACCCTCGCCGTTTGCAATGGCATCGCGGATCTCCGGGCGGGTCAGATGGTTCTCCATGGGCTGGTCGGTGGCAGATTCAAACAGCACGCTGCCGTCCTGACTGATCAACGTCACGCGCAGATCATCGGTCACAAAGGCGCTCAGCTGCGCGGGGTCTCCGGTCTGCTCGTACCCGGCGCGCACAAGGTCGGTCTCGCGCTCCAAAGCCGACCATGCCTGCGCCGTAAAGGCTTTATGGAACACAAAAATGCACAGCGCTGCGGTGAATATAAGCCCCAGAAAGCCCATCAGGAACAACCGGTAGCTGATTTTTTCTTCCATGCTGCGCAGCTTCATTCTTCTTCGGCCTCCTCATCGGTCAGCTTGTAGCCCACTTTGCGCACAGTGCAGATGTAACGCCCCGCATCGCCCAGCTTTTTGCGCAGGGTGCGGATGTGCATATCCACGGTACGGCTCTCCACCGAGATGTCGGTGCCCCACACCACCTGCAAAATGGTCTCGCGGGTTACCACCAGACCGTTGTTTTCCAGCAGCAGCCGCAGCAGGCAGTATTCCTTGTAAGTCAGCTCCACGGGGGTGCTGTTTACCGTAACGCTGTGGCGGGCATTGTCCAGCTGAATTTCATGAAAGGCCAGCACGTCCGGTCTTACCTCCGGGGCAGAGCGCCGCAGCGCCACACGCACCCGGCTGAGAAATTCCATAATGCCAAAGGGCTTTGCAATGTAGTCATCCGCGCCGCAGTCCAGCCCGCGCACGGTGTCCAGCTCGCTGGATTTTGCAGTGACCATAATGATGGGCAGCTTGCGCAGAGAAGGGGTGTTGCGCAGTTTTTTCAGGATGGAAAAGCCGTCCTCGCCGGGCAGCATCACGTCTAAGATCACCAGCTCCGGCTCAGCGGCACGCATGGCCTGCCAGAAGGGCTCGGCGCTTTCAAAGCCCTGCACCTCGTAGCCGTTGGATTGCAGGGCGTACTGCTCCAGCTCCCGGATGGAAGCATCGTCCTCTACGATATAGATCATAACTCAGTTCTCCTCAGCAGTCTGTCCGTCCGGGAACAGATACCGCTCACGGTAGCGGTCCAGACGGCGGTGGAATTCTTCACTTTCCTTGGTGTCGTTGCCGTGGCGCAGGTCGTTCAGGTAGGCGTGGGTGTCAAAGCTGTCCTGTGCCACCTCGATCTGCGCAACTGCCACATTGCTGCAATGGTCGCACACACGCTCGTAGTTGGTCAGCAGATCGTCCAGCACAAAGCCGTACTCAATAGAGCAGCTGCCGGCCTGCAGGCGGGCAACGTGCCGCGCCTTGATGGCACGCACCAGCTCGTTGACCACGGCCTCCAGCGGCTCAACCTTGGAAGCAAGGTGCAGATCCCCCTTGCGGAAGGCATCGGTGGTGCGGCTCAGGGTGTCCTGTACCGCATCCTCCAGCACCTGCAGCTCCTCCTGTGCATCCTTGGAGAAGTGAATCTCCTTCTGGTGCATCTCCTCGGCGGATTCCAGAAGGTTGACGGAATGATCGCTGATACGCTCAAAATCGCTGATGGTGTGCAGCAGGGTGTTCACGCTCTGGCTGTCGGTGTGGTTCAGTTCCCGGCCGGACAGCTTGACCAGATAAGTGCCCAGTGCGTCCTCGTACCGATCCACCCGGCACTCCTCATCCCGCACCTTCTGGGCAAGTTCGTCGTTCCATTCATGGGTCAGACTCATGGCCTGCACCACGCCTACCCGGGCAAGCTCGGCCATTTCAGCGGTAGCGGCGCGGGCACGCTCCACAGCCACGGCGGGGGTATTCAGCAGACGGTCATCCAGCAGAGCAAACTCCTCTTTTTCCGGGGAGTCGGGAATGGTCAGGATGGCCAGCTTTTCCAGCCCGGTGGCGAAGGGCAGCAGAATGACGGTGGCCAGAATGTTGAACACCGAGTGCACGATTGCAATGCCCCAAGCCTCGATGGTGGTATTCACAAAGGCAAAGTGGCAGACGGCGTTGAGCCCGTAGAATCCGAACAGGAAGATGCTTACACCGATGATGTTGAAGTACAGGTGCACCATGGCAGCCCGGCGGGCGTTCTTGTTGGCACCCACCGAGGACAGCAGTGCGGTCACACAGGTACCGATGTTCTGACCCATGATGATGGGAATGGCACTGCCGTAGGTGATGACACCGGTGGCGCTCAGCGCCTGCAGGATACCCACGCTGGCGCTGGAGCTCTGGATGATGCCGGTGACCAGTGCGCCCACCAGAACGCCCAGCAGGGGGTTGGAGAAACGGGTGAACAGGCTGGTGAACCATGCCTCGTTCTGCAGCGGCAGCACCGCGTTGGACATGGTGGTCATGCCGGTCATCAGCACAGCAAAGCCGATGAGGATGGTGCCCACGCCCTTTTTCTTCTCACTCTTACACATATACAGCAAAATGCCGATAAATGCAAGCACAGGGCTAAAAGAAGTGGGCTTGAGCAGCTGGATGAGCAGGCTGTCGCCCTGCAAACCGGAAAGGCTCAAGATCCAGCTGGTCACGGTAGTGCCCACGTTGCTGCCCATGATCACGCCAATGGCCTGATGCAGCTCCATGATGCCGCTGTTGACAAAGCCTACCACCATAACCGTGGTAGCGCTGGAACTCTGGATGACGGCGGTCACGCACAGCCCCAGAAAAAAGCCCTTGAGGGGGTTATCGGTCAGTTTGCTGAGAATTTTTTGCAGCTGGCCACCGGCCTGCTTTTCCAGTGCCTTGCCCATGATGTCCATACCGAACAAAAACAGGGCCAGACCTCCCAGCAGCGAAAAGACATTAAAAATGGTCATAAGTGTTTTCCTCACTTTTCTTGACGTGTTTTTCTCCTGTGCTTTAAGTATAGAAAAACAATGTAAAATCTGAAATCGCCGAAATGTAAAACCCATGTAAAGTAAGAAAAATGTAAAAATCCTGTGCACACGCTGCGATGCAGCGTCGGTTTCCAGACGCGGGTACAAAAACCGCATCCCGGGCGTTGTATTTGCCGCCGAATTTTATTATAATAAGAACAAGAGTGCCCGCAGCACAGCGCGGCAAAAGGATACAGGAGGAACCAGGATGGGTACGTTCAATGTTTCGCTTAAAACGCTGACCGACCGCGTCAGCATGGAAGTGGTATACACCCCCCGGGCGCTGGATGAAATCAGCGTAGAGATCGCCGAGGTCAACCGCCCGGGTCTGTTTTTGGCGGGCTATTATGATTATTTCGATAAGCTCCGCCTGCAGATCATGGGTCTGGCAGAGATGAACTTTCTGTCCGGCCTGACGGCAGAAAAACGCTACGAGGCACTGGAGCAGCTGTTCCGGCAGCAGCCCCCGGCGGTCATCGTCTGCCGCAGTGAGGAACTGGCGCCCTTCCCGGAGATGCAGGAGCTGGCGCAGAAGCACGCGGTTGCCCTGCTGCGTTCCAACGAGACTACCTGCACTTTGATGGGCAGTCTGATCAGCGTGCTGAACCTGGAACTTGCGCCCCGCATCACCCGGCACGGCGTGCTGGTGGAGGTGTACGGCGAAGGCATCCTGATCCTTGGCGACAGCGGCATCGGTAAAAGCGAGCTGGCCATTGAGCTGGTCAAGCGCGGCCACCGTCTGGTGGCAGATGATGCCGTGGAACTGCGCAAGGTGTCCAACCGTCAGATCATGGGCACTGCCCCGGAAAATATCCGCCACTTTATCGAGCTGCGCGGCATCGGCATCGTCAATGTGGCCCGCGTGTACGGCGTAGGCGCTGTCAAGCTGAGCGAAAGTCTGGATCTGGTGGTGCAGCTGGAAGCGTGGGACCCCACCAAGAACTACCAGCGCACCGGTCTGGAAAGCGAATACTACGACATTCTGGGCGTGAGCATTCCCAGCACCAGCATCCCGGTCTCTCCCGGCCGCAATCTGGCTGTGGTGCTGGAGACCGCAGCCATCAATAACCGCCAGAAGAAGATGGGCTACAACGCAGCCAAGGAGCTGCTGATCCGGCTGGGACTGGATGACAAAATGGACTGAACCTCTCTATAAAAAGGAGCCTGACCCTATGGAACAACTCAAGCAGCTGCTGACCGCAGCAGGCATTGCTTATAAAGAAAATGAGCCGCTGGCGGCGCATTGTACCTTTAAAATCGGCGGTCCGGCGCGGCTGTTCGTGCAGCCGGTAGACCATGCACAGCTTTGCCGCACCGTTGCCCTGTGCAAGGCGCAAAGCGTCCGGTACTATCTGCTGGGCAACGGCAGTAATATCCTGTTTGCCGACGAGGGCTACGATGGTGCGGTATTGGATATTTCTTCTATGCAGGACACCGTGGAGGTGCACGGAACACAACTCACCGCCGGGGCGGGCGTGCGGCTCTCGGCGCTGTGCAAAACGGCGCTGGAACACGGCCTGACCGGACTGGAATTTGCTTATGGCATCCCCGGCACGGTGGGCGGCGCAGTCTACATGAACGCCGGTGCCTACGGCGGCGAGATGAAGGATGTGCTGACCACGGTGCAGTACCTTACCGCCGAGGGCGAAGTAAAAGAGACTGCGGCAGCAGAACTTGACCTGCGCTACCGCCACAGCATTTTTGAGGAAAACGGCGGCTGCATCCTCTCGGCGCAGTTTGCCCTGACTCCGGGCGAGCCAGAAGCCATCCGCGCAAAAATGGACGAGCTGATGGCAAAGCGGCTGGATAAACAGCCGTTGGATAAGCCCAGCGCAGGCAGTACCTTCAAGCGCCCGGTGGGCGCTTTTGCCGCAGCCCTTATCGACCAATGCGGTCTGCGGGGCTACCGGCACGGCGGTGCCGCCGTCAGCGAGAAGCACTGCGGCTTTGTGGTGAACCTTGGCGGCGCAACCTGCGCAGACGTGCTGGCACTGTGCGAGGAAGTACGAACCATCGTAAAGGAAAAGACCGGTTACGATCTGGAAAAAGAGATCCGCGTAGTCCGCTGAACTGCGCAAATAGAGGGAGTGTGGAACACAGATGGAGCTGTTGATCGTCAGCGGGCTTTCCGGCGCGGGAAAGTCTGTGGCTATGAATGCGCTGGAGGATATCGGATTTTTCTGCATCGATAATGTCCCGGCGGGGCTGCTGCCCAGCATTACGGCGTTTTCCAAGGCGGGCGACAACCAGCTGGAGCGGGTGGCGCTTTCCATGGATGTGCGCGGCTGCCGCAGCAGGGAACAGATCGAGACTGCCCTGCAGCAGCTGGACGAGCAGAAAACACCCTATAAGATCCTGTTTCTGGATGCGCCGGACGATGTGCTGATGCGCCGTTACAGCGAGACCCGCCGCCGCCACCCCATCAGCATTGCAGAAGGCATCTCCACCCGGGATGCCTTTTTGAAGGAGCGGCAGATCTTACAGCCCTTAAAAGAGCGTGCGGACTACACCATCAACACCGGGTTGCTTTCTACCTCTCAGAATAAAGAACGCATCTGCGATCTGTTCCTGAAAAACGGCGGGGCGAAAAATGCCATGCGGCTCACCATCATGTCCTTCGGGTTCAAGTTTGGTCTGCCGCCGGAAGCAGACCTTGTGCTGGATGTGCGCTGCCTGCCAAACCCCTTCTATGTGCCGGAACTGAAGCACAAGACCGGACTGGATCAGGAAGTGGTGGATTTTGTCATGGGCCACCCCGAAGCACAGGAGCTGCTGCGCCGGTACGAGAATTTTTTGCAGTACGCCCTGCCGCTCTATGTCAAGGAAGGCAAAAGCCAGCTGACCATTGCGGTGGGCTGCACTGGCGGCAAGCACCGCTCCATCACATTCGCACGCAAGCTTGCGGAATACTGCACCTCTCTGGGCTACGAGCCCGGGGTGCAGCACCGGGATGCCGTGCGCTGAAAACAGAGGAAATACTATGAGTTTTGCATCCAGTGCGCGGGAGGAGATCGCGCAGCGCAGCCCCACCAAGGAATGCTGTGTGCGTGCAGCGGCCTATGGCATTGCCTGCTTTGCCAAATACTTTGATGCCCGCGGCCTTGTGCTGCAAACCGAGCAGCCCCATACGGTGCAGCTGGCGCAGCAGCTGTTTGCCCGCTGCGGCATCCGGGGCGAGATCCTGGAAAAGCCCCGCGTCAGCGGTGTGCTGTACGAGTTCAACATCCGAGATGCGGAGCAGGTCACTCGCCTGCATGAACTGTTCGGCACCACCGGCAGGGAGACCAGTTTGCAGATCGACCCCGGGCTTATCCGCTGCCAGACCTGCGTCAGTGCCTATATCGCCATGGCCTTTTTGTGCAGCGGCACGGTCACCGACCCGCAAAAGGAATATAATCTGGAATTTCTCACCTCCCGGACAAACCTCGCCCGGGATTTTGAAGCGCTGCTGGCCGAGCACGAGTTTGCGCCCCACCGCACCCGCCGCAACGGCGTGAACCTGATCTACGTCAAGACCGGTGCCAATGTGGAGCGGCTGCTCCGCTTTATGGGCGCTGCGGATGCCGCGACCCAGATCAGTGTGCTCAAGGCGTTCAAGCAGGTGCGCAATCAGACCAATCGGCAGACCAACTGCGATACCGCAAACCTTGGCAAAACCGCGCGGGCGAATGCCCAGACCCTGAAAGCCATCCGCTATTTGCAGGAGCAGCACGCGCTGGAAACTTTGCCGGAGGTATTGCAGCAGGCAGCAGCCAAGCGTCTGCAATACCCGGATCTTTCGCTTACTGCGCTGTGCGGCTGCTTTGACCCGGCAGTGAGCAAATCCGGCTTATCACACCGGATGAAAAAACTGGAGGCGCTGGCGGAAAATCTGCGCCAGCGTCAGCAGGAGGGACAGGAGGCAGTACAATGAGTGAACCCACCGCAAATACCCGTCCCTTTGCCCACCTGCATATCCATACGGAATACAGCCTGCTGGACGGTGCTTGCCGCATCGACCAGCTGATGGAGCGGGTGAAGGAGTGTGGACAGACCGCCATTGCCTGCACCGACCACGGCGTGATGTACGGCTGTGTGCAGTTTTATAAAGCCGCTAAAAAGGCGGGTATCAAGCCAATCATCGGCTGTGAGGTCTATGTTGCCACCCGCACCCGCTTTGATAAGGTAAATAAAATAGACGGCAATAACCACCTGATTTTACTGTGCAAAAACGAGACCGGCTATAAGAACCTGATTAAAATGGTCTCGGCCGGTTTTGTGGAGGGTTTTTACTCCAAGCCCCGCGTGGATAAGCAGCTTTTGGAGCAATACCACGAGGGACTGATCTGCCTTTCGGCCTGTCTGGCGGGCGAGATCCCGCAGGCCATTCTGGCAGGGGACTACGAGCGCGCAAAGGCGACCGCGCTGTGGTACCGGGACCTGTTCGGTGCAGAGAATTACTACATCGAATTACAGGATCACGGCCTGAAGGAGGATTCCACTGTTCTGCCGCAGCTCATCAAGCTTTCCCGGGAGACAGGCATCCCCATGGCAGCCACCAACGACGCCCATTATCTACGCAAAGAGGACGCCAAGATGCAAAGCATCCTGCTGTGCATCCAGACCGGCAAGACCATTCAGGATGCCGACCGCATGGAGTTCCAGACCGATGAATTCTACGTCAAGACCACAGACGAGATGTACGAGTTGTTCTCCATGGTGCCGGAAGCCTGCGCCAATACGGCAAAGATTGCCGAACAGTGCAATTTTGACTTTGAGTTCGGTCACACCAAGATCCCCTACTACAAAGCCCCGGACGGCATGGACAATCAGGCCTACTTTGAAAAGCTCTGCTGGGACGGCTTGGAGCGCCGCTATGGCCCGGATGTGCCGCAGGCCAACATCGACCGCCTGAAATACGAGATCGGCGTGGTTAAAACGATGGGGTATACCAACTACTACCTCATCGTGTGGGACTATATCAATTTTGCAAAAAGTCAGGGCATCCCGGTGGGGCCGGGACGCGGCTCCGGCGCGGGCAGTATTGCCGCTTACTGCGTGGGCATTACGGATATCGACCCCATCCGCTATAATCTGATCTTCGAGCGCTTTTTGAACCCCGAACGCGTCAGCATGCCGGATTTCGATGTGGACTTCTGCTACGAGCGCCGACAGGAGGTCATCGACTACGTCAACCGCAAATACGGTGCGGACCATGTGGCGCAGATCGTCACCTTTGGTACAATGGCCGCCCGCAACGCCATCCGGGATGTGGGCCGCGTGATGGGTATTCCATACCAACAGGTGGACGTGGTAGCAAAGCTTGTGCCCATGGAGCTGAAAATGACCCTCAAGCGGGCATTGGAGGTTTCCAGCGAGCTGAAAAAGCTCTACGATACCGACCCGCAGGTGACCGAGCTCATCGACACCGCACTGAAGGTGGAGGGAATGCCCCGGCACGCCTCCACCCACGCGGCGGGTGTGGTCATTACGCCGGAGCCCACCGATTACTATCTGCCGCTTGCCACCAACGATGGCCTGCCGGTGACCCAGTTCAACATGACCGAGATCGAAGAGCTGGGTCTTTTGAAGATGGACTTTCTGGGTCTGCGCACCCTGACTGTCATCCGAGATGCGGAGGTTGCGGTGCAAAAGCAGCACCCGGAGTTCTCCATCCGTGATCTGGACTATGACGACCCGGATACCTACAAAATGCTGGGGCAGGGCGATACCGAGGGCGTGTTCCAGCTGGAATCCTCCGGCATGAAACAGGTGCTTGTGGGCTTGCAGCCCCAGAACCTTGAAGATGTCATCGCTCTGATCAGCCTGTACCGTCCGGGCCCCATGGACTCCATTCCCACCTATCTGCGCAACCGGCACGAACCGGATAAGATCAGCTACAAGACCCCGCAGCTGGCGCACATTCTGGATGTGACCAACGGCTGTATCGTCTATCAGGAGCAGGTCATGCAGATCTTCCGGGAGCTGGCAGGCTTCTCCTTCGGGCAGGCAGATAACGTCCGCCGCGCCATGAGCAAAAAGAAGCACGCCGTCATGGAAGCCGAGCGGGAACATTTTGTGCACGGCTGCACCGAGCCCGGCCATGAGTGCCCGGGGTGTGTTGCCAACGGCATCCCGGAGCAGGTGGCAAACCAGATCTACGACGAAATGTCCAGTTTTGCCTCCTACGCCTTCAACAAGAGCCATGCGGCCTGCTACGCCTATGTGGCATTCCAGACCGCTTATCTCAAGTGCCATTACCCCAGCCAGTTCATGGCAGCACTGCTTACCAGCGTGTTAGATAATACCGATAAGGTCATCGAGTATTCCGGCGAGTGCGCCCGTTTGGGCATCAAGGTGCTGCCGCCGGACGTGAACATCTCCAACGGCGGCTTTACCGCCGATGATAACGGACAGATCCGTTTTGGGCTGAACGCCGTGAAAAACGTAGGCCGCAACCTCATCGAGAACGCAGTCACCGAGCGTAAGGAAAAGCCCTACACCAGTCTTTATGATTTCTGCAAACGGATGCACGGCAGCGAGCTGAACCGCCGCGCGGTGGAAAGCCTGATCAAAGCCGGTGCCTTTGACTGCTTCGGCTCCAACCGCCACAGTATGGTGGAGGCGGTAGAGGGTATTCTCAAGAGCATCGAGACCGACTCCCGCCGCAATCTGGAGGGACAGTTGGATCTGTTCTCCGTAATGAGCGGGGAAGTGCAGCAAAGCCCGCAGGAGGATGTCTACGAGATCCGCCCCTTGGCAGAGTACACCCCTGCAGAGCTGTTGCAGCAGGAAAAAGAGGTCAGCGGCCTGTACCTGTCCGGCCATCCGCTGGACGCTTACCGGGAAAAATCCGCCCGCATCGGCTCCCACACCATCAAAGCCCTCACCGGCGAGGATGCCCATGTGCAGGACGGCGAAAAGGTGCGCATCGTGTGTGCAGTGGTCAAAAACCGCATGATGACGACAAAATCCAACAGCATGATGGCCTTTACCAGTGTGGAGGATCTGACCGGCACCATGGAGGTGATCGTGTTCCCCAAGGTGCTGGACAGGTTCCGGGATGCCATTCAGGAAAACGCTGTTGTGGTCATTGACGGCCGCCTTTCCGTGCGGGAAGATGAAGCCTCCAAGCTGCTGGCAGACAGCATTCTGCCCATCGACAGCTACGACCCGACCCGCTTGGACAAAGGCCGCCCGGACCCTGTTAAAACAGCAGCCCGGCGGGTATTCATCCGTCTGCCGTCCCGCAACTGCCCCCAGTACGATAAAGTGGTGAACCTGCTGGAGATTTTTGATGGTGATATCCCGGTGATCCTGTATCTGGAGGACACCAAGCAGAAGCTGGCTGCACCGCGCCGGCTGTACACTTCTGGGCATCCACTCTTCTTCAAAGAACTGGAGCGGCTGCTGGGTGCAGAAAACGTTGCAACAAAATGACATATTTGTGCACGAATGGCACCGCATGGGACGATTTTAAATTTTCCAAGTGGCACAAAGGACGAAAATAACACGATATATCGCTGCTATTTTGCACTGCATGGAATTGCATAAAGTCTCAAAACCCTATTGAAATTTGTCTGGATGGTGTGCTATAATCATTAAAGGCGAATCAAAGCTGTTGCAAAGCAGCTGGCCTGTTTCTGGAAGAAGAGGGTACAGGCAAAAGGGTAAATGAAGAACTGAACTGTAAATTGGAGGGAATCTCTCGTATGGAAAAGCAAATCAAAACGATTGGCGTGCTTACAAGCGGTGGTGATGCTCCCGGCATGAACGCTGCTGTGCGCGCTGTGGTACGCACCGGCCTGCATAAGGGCTTCCGTATGATCGGCATTCAGCGCGGCTATAACGGCCTGCTGAACGGCGAGTGCTTTGAAATGAACCTGCGCAGCGTTTCTAACATCATTTCTGCTGGCGGCACCATTCTGTATACGGCACGCTGCTTGGAGTTCAAGACCAAGGAAGGTCAGGATAAGGGCGCTGAAAAGTGCCGCGAGCTGGGCATTGATGCGCTGGTCGTTATCGGCGGCGACGGCTCCTACCGCGGTGCCCGCGCACTGGCACACCGCGGCATCCCCATGATCGGCCTGCCCGGCACCATTGATAACGATATCGGCTGCACCGATTACACCATCGGCTACGATACCGCCATGAACACCGCGCTGGAAATGATCGACAAGCTGCGCGACACCACCCAGAGCCACGACCGCTGCAGTGTGGTCGAGGTCATGGGCCGTAACGCCGGTTACATCGCTCTGAACGTGGCCATCGCCTCCGGCGCTATGGCTGTGCTGCTGCCCGAGAAGGAATTCGATATGCAGCGCGACATTCTGGATAAGATCGCCGAGACCCAAAAGACCGGCAAGCGCCACTTTATCATCATCGTGGCCGAGGGCGTGGGTCATGCACAGGAGATCGCCAACGAGATCCAGGCACGCACCGGTATCGATTCCCGCGCAACCATTCTGGGTCATGTGCAGCGCGGTGGTTCTCCCACCCTGCGCGACCGCGTGAATGCTTCTGCCATGGGCTATCAGGCTGTCTGCCTGCTGGAGCAGGGCAAGTATAACCGCATCGTCGGCATGAAGGGTGAGAAGCTGGTGGACTACCCCGTGGACGAGGCTTTGGAGATGACCAAGAGCCTTGACCCCGTGCTGGTGGACGTATGTAACACTATTTCTATCTAATCATAACTTCAAATGCAAGGGCCATCCGTTCGGATTTTCTGAGCGGATGGCTCTTTTTTGCTACAAATCATTCAAAGATGACGTATCATAGGTGAAATTCAACAACTTTTTGTTTACAAATATCTCCAAATCGGTTATACTTAGAAAAACGGAGGTGCTGCCATGAAATACAGCTGGATCGACACGGAGCTTCTGCAAAAGCCTGGCGTTACCAAAGACTTACAGGCAGAGTGGAACTGGATAAGATACCACATCGGCGGCAAAATGTTTGCAGCCGTCTGTCTGGATGATGCCACGGGAAAGCCGGTGTATATCACCTGCAAGCTGGACCCCGCCGAGGGCGATTTTCTGCGCCGACAGTATGAAGATATCATTCCGGGCTACTATATGAATAAGGTGCATTGGAACTCCGTAAAAGCAGAGGGAAATGTGCCGGACGCATTGCTGCGGGAGATGCTGGAAAAATCTTATCGGCTGGTGCTGGGCGGCTTCAGCAAAAAGAAGCAGCGTGAGCTGCTGGAAGGGGAAAAGAAGGATGCCATTTGACTATAAGAAAGAATACAAAGAATTTTATCTTCCACCGAAGAAACCGCATATCATCACCGTTCCTGCGATGAATTTTGCTGCGGTGCAGGGCAAGGGCGACCCCAACGACCCGGCAGGAGAATACAAAGCAGCGCTGGAACTGCTGTACGGCATTGCATTTACTATCAAAATGAGCTACAAGGGCAGCCATAAGATAGACGGCTATTTCGAATATGTCGTTCCGCCGCTGGAGGGGCTGTGGCATCAGCCCGGGGCAGAGGGTGTGGATTTTTCCAACAAGGAGACCTTTATCTGGACCTCCATGATCCGTCTGCCGGAATTTGTCACTCGTGCCGAATTTGACTGGGCAGTGCAGGAGGCCACTGCCAAAAAGAAAAAAGACTTTTCTAAGGTAGAATTTTTCACCTACGATGAAGGCCTGTGCGTGCAGTGTATGCACATCGGCTCCTATGATACCGAACCGGAGACCCTGCGGCAGCTGGATGCGTTTGCAGCAGAGCAGGGATATTGCCCGGATTTTTCAGACACGCGCTTTCATCACGAGATCTATCTGGGCGACCCGCGCCGCACCGCACCGGAAAAGCTGAAGACCGTGCTGCGACATCCGATCCGCAGAATGAAATGACAGAAAACTTCACAAAAACTGTCGCTTTTTCTTGTAAGATGTGCTATACTAAAATTATCTGTAAAACACACTTAAAAATGGAGGAAAACATCATGCAGCATGAAACTGTCATCGTGCTGGACTTTGGCGGACAGTACAATCAGCTGATTGCCCGCCGCGTCCGAGAAAATAATGTCTACTGCGAGATCTATTCCTATAAAACCGATCTTTCGGTCATCAAGGCCAAGAATCCCAAGGGCATCATCTTCACCGGCGGCCCCAACAGCGTTTATCTGGAGGACTCTCCCACCATCGACCCCGAGATCTTCAGCTGGGGCGTACCTGTGCTGGGTATCTGCTACGGCAGCCAGCTGATGATGCACCTGCTGGGCGGTCATGTCTGCCGCGCTCCCGAGCGTGAGTACGGTAAGACCGAGGTGTTCGTGAACACCGAGAGCAAGCTGTTCACCGATGTACAGCCCTCTACCATCTGCTGGATGAGCCACAACGACTACATCGAGCAGGCGGCTCCCGGCTTTGAAATCACTGCCCACACCGCAAACTGCCCTGTGGCAGCCGTTGAAAATGCCGAAAAGGGTCTGTACGCCGTACAGTTCCACCCGGAGGTGCTGCACACCGCCGAGGGCAAGAAGATGCTGCGCAATTTCGTGTATAACGTCTGCGGCTGCTCCGGCGACTGGAAGATGGATTCCTTTGTGGAGAACAACGTCAAGGCTCTGCGCGAGCGCATCGGCGATGGCAAGGTGCTGTGCGCCCTGTCCGGCGGTGTAGATTCCTCTGTTCTGGCCGCTATGCTGGCAAAGGCCATCGGCAAGCAGCTGACCTGCGTGTTCGTGGATCACGGTCTGCTGCGCAAGAACGAAAAGGAAGAGGTCTGCTCTGTCTTTGGCCCGGGCAATGCCAACGGCTTCGACATCAACTTCATCTGTGTGGATGCCCGCGACCGCTACTTCAGCAAGCTGAAGGGCGTCACCGAGCCGGAGCGCAAGCGCAAGATCATCGGCGAAGAGTTCATCCGCGTGTTCGAGGAAGAGGCCAAGAAGATCGGCAAGGTGGACTTCCTTGCACAGGGCACCATCTACCCCGACGTGGTGGAGAGCGGTCTGGGCGGCGAGTCCACCGTTATCAAGAGCCACCACAACGTGGGCGGTCTGCCCGATACCGTGGACTTCAAGGAGCTGGTGGAGCCTCTGCGCAACCTGTTCAAGGACGAAGTCCGTCAGGCCGGCCGTGAGCTGGGTCTGCCCGAGTATCTGGTCAGCCGTCAGCCGTTCCCCGGCCCCGGTCTGGGCATCCGCATCATCGGCGAGGTGACCCCCGAGAAGGTCACTATCGTGCAGGACGCTGATGCCATCTGGCGTGAAGAAATCGCCAAGGCCGGTCTGGATAAGGAAATTAGTCAGTATTACGCTGCTCTGACCAATATGCACAGCGTTGGCGTTATGGGCGATGAGCGCACCTACGATTACGCTGTTGCGCTGCGCGCCGTGACCACCACCGACTTCATGACCGCAGAAAGCTACGATATGCCGTGGGATGTTCTCGGTACTGTCACCAGCCGCATCGTCAACGAAGTTAAGCACGTCAATCGCGTGTTCTACGATTGCACCGGTAAGCCGCCTGCAACGATTGAGCTCGAATAATGGAATATTTGAAAAATAAACGTATCTACGATTGAAAAATGAGCAAAAATCGACTTCTGACATCATTTTGACATCATCCGTGGCAAAAAGCACCTGCTGGATGTGCCGGAAATGGTAGCACGGTTTATTATCGGAGAATAATTTGAAAGCCCCGGAAAGTAACGAGAAATCGAAACTTTCCGGGGCTTTTGCGACATCATGACATCAAAAAACGGGCTGTGACATCATTTGTTTTCGGCTTAGACGAGTGGCATCAAATCGGATTCATCCTTGGAGGAAGAGGAAGTACTGAGAGTTTCCAGCCTTGACACGAGTTCCTGCTGCTTATTGGGGTACAGATGGGCGTATGTCCGCATGACAACAGGAACAGTATCCCCGATCCGCTTGGCCACCAGAACAATAGAGTACCCAAGTTCGATACAGAGAGAAACGTGGCTGTGCCGAAGATCGTGGACACGAATGTCCGGCAGATAGGTTATCTGGGTGCAGCGGGTCAATTCTTTGTTAAGGGCTGTACAGGTCATGTAAAATACCCGGTCATCTGGGGTCAGGCCGTATAGTTTAGAACAGTAGGTACGAAATTCTTCTGCCAGCCAATGGGGGATAGGCACATTTCTGTTGCCGCCCTTTTTGCTATTCTTGGTGGGACCGAGAATGTCTTGACCCTTTTTCCGGTGATAAGTTTTATAGATTCGCAACTGGTCATCGTCAGTCAGGTCTTTCGGCAGCAGCGCCAACATTTCACCTTCACGGCATCCTGTCCAGAATAGAATATCAAATGCCAGAAGATAGGCCTCATTGCGAAATTCTTTTCGTAAAATCTCGTACTGGTCTTTTGTGATGATAAGCATTTCACCGGCGATAGAGGACCCCATGTAGCCGGCTGCATCGCACGGATTGAATTGCAGACCGTAGAATGTCTGGGCATAGTTAAAGAGGGCAGTCAACTGTGCATGAATGGTATAGAGATACGTTTCCGCATAAGGCAGACCAGTGGCTTCGCCCATCTCCTTGACCCGCTGTTGCCAGTCTCGAATGTCCAGGGCTGTGATTTCGTTCATTTTCCGATTTCCGAGAAGCGGAACAATTTTGGTGTCAAAAATATTTCGCTTAGTGTCCATTGTGGTGCCACGGACATGATGCTCCCGGTCGTTGAAGTATAACTCCACAAAGCTGGCAAGTGTCATATCACAGCTTTTGGCTTTCTGCAGATGAAATTCCCGCTCCCACTCCTGCGCTTCGCGGCGGGTTTTGAAGCCGCGCTTGCGCTTTTGCTTCTGCGCTCCGGTGAAATCAGTATATCGAAACTGGCAATACCAAGTTCCCGTTTTTTCGTCTTTATAGCAGGGCATCGAATATACCTCCTGAAGAGTTTATAAATCCCCGACCATTTTTATAATGGCCGGGGTCTTTTTTTATTGTGGAAGAATTGCCTTGAACTGGTCTACGTTGTCGGAATTGCTAAGCAGAAAATAAATATTTAGTCCGCTGTCAGAGCGGATGCGCAGCCTGCCGTATTCGCAGACAAGGCATTTCTTGTTGTTCTTATAGCGTCGGTCGGGGGAACCATCGGCATTGACCCGGAGCCAAGTTTCTTTGACCACCTTGCTATCCGCCGGTAGATGCTCCTGATCCGTGACACAGTTGACAGAATCGACATTGAAAGAGACCTCCGAAAGGTCGTATGCGCTGATTTTGCTATTGTGGAGATAGAACACCTTATCCGGGAAAATATAAATGGACTCCTTCTTATTCAGAGCGGCCGAAAAAACAGGCACATTTGTTCTGAGAAAATAGGGGAGTGCAGGCATTCCGAGAGCTTTTTCTTCGGATACGGTTTTCTCGGCACCGCCATTCTTTTTTGCGCTGCTGTTGGTGTGGGTTTCGGGTACATAGAAAACGGCATCACAGGCAAATAATTTACGCCAGGCGTTATACCATTCTTCGTAGGCATCAAACTGTTCATCGGTGAAGTCGTATTCCAAATTTACAGGAGCAATATAGTGGGCATAGAGAAATACGATGAATGACAAAATGGTCAGGAAAAGCCGCTGCGGTGTATGAAGAACGATGAAAGCGAGCAGGCCGATAGCCCCAACGATAAGTGAGGCTTTATTGAGAAAGCAAACCCGGTTGATTCGCTTCATAAGCGCCTTGAAGTCGGAATCTTTATAGTCTGCGCGGTCGGTAGATTGAATAACTTCCGTATCTGTATATGGTTCTTCTTTTAGAGCGCTTTTTCGTGCAGATTTATAAATGGATTCCTCGGTCGAATAACTCAGTCCGGTTCCCGGGATGGAGGCGGTTTGCCGGATTTTTCCGTTCGCTGTTTTGGTGATTCGATACCCGGGAACACCCCATGAGTATCCAACACCGCTACCAGAAATATTGATGCGGAACCCACCACCAAGCCGAATGCTTTTTCTATACCTGAATCCCATATCACACCATAACCTTTCCTGTTATTTTATCACGAGCATTGGTATATGTTTCCAAAAGCTGGAAATGCAAAGTACAGATGTCATACTCTTTCAATGGCCTATCTGTAAGCCGGGAAGGAGTGATGGCACATGGCAGCATCGGATGAACACCCGAAGCACGGAGAAGTGCTGGATGAAGTTCTGCGGGACGAAATCAAGGATTTACCCCCTGAACAGATCCGGCAGGTGCTTGAGTACATCGGGCAGCTGAAGGAGCAGTAACGCATCCTTCAGCATGGGCAGGCTCCCTTATTGGGGGTCTGCCTTTTGTTCTGCATCCAGAAATTTCAGGAAGCGAACGTATTCTATAACCTTTCGCATTTCATCATCGGTCAGGCCTTGTACACTGTCCATAAGTTGTTGCTGCATAGCATTTTTGACGTTTGATGCAGGGGCGTCTACCTCGCCGCGCAGGTAGGCCACGGACACCCCGTAGAGGTCCGCAATGATAGAAAGGTCTGCATCCGTTGGAGTTGCCTTACCGTCCTTCCAACCAGCAATCAGGGAACGACTTTTCCCACATAGGCGCGCTATAAAAGCGCCTGATGTGCCATAGTGTTCGGTCAGATCGACGATGCGTTGTACTGTAACCGTCATACGTTTTACCAGCTTTCTTCTAAGAATCTTGTGCACGGTGCTGAAATCTAACAAATGTTTGCTTTGCGGTCTTGTCCTCTAACAAGTGTTGGATTATTATATAATCACAATCAAACATTTGTTAGATTGCAAGAGCCAATGGAGGACAGGACAATGAGAACAGTAAAATACAGCGAATTGAGCCGGGCGATGCATGATTTCACAAAGCAGATTGACACGCTGGATGAGTGCATCGAAGTTGGCTTGGTTTCAGGCGAAAAGGTGCAGATTAGCATTTCGGCCAGTTGCCCGGAAGCAAACCCGGAGAGAGTAGCAGAGTTTGCAAAGCATCTGTCCGAAGTTGCAGTGGCGGCAAAGAACTTTAAATACGCTGGTTGTACAATTGTTCGATAAGGAGGAGCCGATTATGAAATTCGCAGACATCAACAAGGTATTCACAGCCGAAGTGAACAAGTATCTGGAGCGTGGCTATCACTTCAACACCGCAACGATGCGCGGCAGTCAGGGTGAGATCGCCCACATTGACCTGACGGATGGCGCTGAGGTCGTGCGCGTCCTGCTCCGGACCTTCACCGAGGGATGGGACAAGCAGGGTGTGGAGCTGATCGCTGGTCGCGTTCTTGAGAAGGAGCACATTTCCCCGGATGCCGAAGAGAACCACGCAGACACCATCTGGAATGACCGGCTGGAGCAAATCAGCATCCAGCGGTACTACGAAGTGAATGGTTACGGCGATTACAAAAAGTTCTATGGCACCGCAGCGGATGCAGAGGCCGTCAGCAAGGTGCGGATGCGCCGCTATGCACAGCGGCCTGACCGCCGGAACAAGGACATGACCAACGCCAAAACCATCAAGATCGCGGTTCCGTTCATTCGCCGGAAACTCGGCATCAAGAACGTGGACAAGAAGCGCATCGAGGTGTTTCGCACGCCGGACCACCGGTACATCATCAGCTACCGGGGCGCCGGGTATCAGGTGAACAAGAAGGAGGACTGATCCAGAGCAAAGCATTGTCCGAAAAATCATTTTTGAAGCACAGGAGGTTGAACGATATGTATTGCAACAAGTTCTTTGAAACGCAGGAAGAAGCGCTGGCTTTCCAGAGGTCCCATGGTGGGGCGCTGTACAAGAACATCAAGCGGAGCCGCACCAAGGAATCGTATCGAGTAGAAGCCATGATGGCCATTGATGGTGGCTGGCTCCGCAGTGCCGACATTGAAACGCACCCGTACTGTGTAGCATGGAACGGCGAACCGATGGTAGCAGGAAAGGAGAACTAAGCCATGAAAGCATTGAAAATTGAGCCGGGCAAGGCACCGGAACGCATTGACATCGACAACACGCTGGAAGCCCTGCAGAACGCTGTGGGCGGCTATATTGAGGTGATTTACCCGGATGAACGCCGCCCGGTTGGCCTGATCTGCAATGAGGAGGGCAAGTGCTGCGGGCTTGAACTGAACAGAGCCTTATACCAAAACGGTAAGCCCTACGACATCATTGCCGGCACATTCTTGGTAGTTGGGCTCTCGGCAGAGGACTTCACGGATTTGCGGGAAGAAGATGCGGCCTACTTCGAGAAGATGTTCCATACACCGGAGAAGTTTGGACACTTCGCGGGGCGGCTCATTATCTCCAAGGTGGTTTCCGGCGGGGCGTAAGCCCCGCTTTTTTCAAAACCGAAAAACCCAGTCGGTTTTTCTGGGGTTTTTAAAAACCCAACGAAACCCAAAATAACCCAACAAAACCCAGAGAAACCCAAAAAAGCCAAGAATAAGATTAAGAATAAGATTAGATGACTTCGTCATCATCAAGCGCGCGTGCGCGCGTTATATAGGCGCGGCAAGTTACAGGCAAGTTAAAATCACCAAGCACGCTATACAGACGACGATGACGAATCCAATTGATGAAGAACAGGATCATCGGTGCGGCCAAGCAGGTAGTCAACGGAACAGTCCAGCTTGTCAGCCATGGCAACGAGAGCTTCTATTCGCGGAAAGCTGCCACCTGACTTCATGGTGGACAGCGTATTCTTGCTCAGGTTGCAGTCAACCAGTAGGTCTTTGACCAGAACGCCCCGCGTATGGGCGGCTTGCTTGATGCGGTCAGCAATTTGGGAAGAAGTGAACATAAAATGCACCCCCAATCTGTGCAAAAGATAGAATCCCATAATTTTGGGAATAATGCGTTGAAATCCCATAATTCTGGGATTATAATATATCTAACAAGTGATTCATTCACCTGTTAGATGGAAAGGAAACACAACATGGAGAGATTTGTAGCACCCATGGCTACATGGGAAATCGTGGGCGGCGACCTGCCGCCTGTCCGGGTTCGTGCCCGGACGTTCGATGAAGCACTTGCAAAGGCAAGGCTTCGCAATCCCGGCTATTGTGCCGGATGGGTCGTTGAGGAGGAGAAGAACGATGTTTGACAAAGAACTCATGAAGCAACTTGCCACGATCCCGGCGGAAAGCCGGGCGGAGTGGATAGCGGAGCGGAAGAAGCTCGAAGCTCTGGCCGGTGAGATGACCCGTCTCAACGTCGAGGAGATGATTCCGAAATACGGAATCGCTCGTGTGCTTCGGGTTCTGGCCGCCACCATCAAGCAGTCGCCGATGGAGTACGACTCCGATGTTGTTACAATGGCGAATTGGATTCCTCCCATCCGGGCTGGCCGAAACGCGGAACTGTGGTTCTGCTCAACCATCCACCGGGCATACATCCAGGACCTGTTTCGCCAGTATGCGAACCTTCGGAAGCTATGAGAAAGGAGCTTAAACCATGAAGAATGTCATTTTCACCTACGACAGCCGCGTGAAGGGCGAGGAAGGGGAGACCTGCATGAACATCCTGCTGGATGACGACCGGGCAGCGGCTATTAAGGCTGCATATGATAACCGGCAGGGGAGCAGCGAGATCGAGGACATCCTCTTGCGGTGCAAGGTCGATGAACTGTGCGCCGCTTGTGAAGCACTCCGGGGGCGAAAGTACCTTCGCAACAGCATCAAGTGCGTGAAGATCGAGGAGGCTTGAGCCGTGAACATTGAAATTAAATATCAGGCCGAGGATGGCGAGATTCGGTATTACCACTTTGAGTCGTGGGAACTGGCTGAAGACGATGCCTTTCGGGAAGCGATGCAGGAGTTCCGCAGCACTCGCACAGGAAAGAACAAAATCCTCTCCATCCGGGATGCATCGATTGGTGCAGGCCGCAACTGGAAAGAATAACCCGCCTGATGATGGCCGCTGGTATCGGCCGAAACCATTTTCGTGGCATCACGAAGATGGTCGCGGGAACCAACACCGCAAGCTAAAGGAGGTGACAAGAATGTCGATAGGTGAACAAATCAAGGCGATGCGCAAGATTCGAGGGCTGACGCAAAAAGAACTTGCCGAAAAATGCAGCATGGCTGATTCGGCAGTGCGGAAATACGAGTCGGGAAAGATCGTTCCGAAAATCGAAATGCTAAAAAGAATAGCAGATGCACTTGAAATGCCGGTTGGTGCGTTTCTTCCATCCATGGGGCTAGGAGAGAGCACCGGCAGCAGAATCAAGATTGCGAGGGAACGCCAAGGCGTGACACAAGCGGAACTGGCCGAGAAAATGGGCGTAACGCCGCAGACTATTAGCCAGTACGAACGAAATATCATAAATCCAAAGCCGGAGACCATCAAAAAGTTTGCCGATGCCTTGGGCGTTGATGCTCGCTGGTTGGAAGTTGGGGAATACGAGGACAACAGCTTGTCCGGAGAGGAACAGCAGCTTCTTCGCTATTTCAGAATCATGTCCCCCGAAGGGCAGCGTGTTGCGCTTGAGCGCATGGATGAACTTTCCCAGCATCCGAGATACAAAAAAGACTTTTGACCTCAAGACACAGAAAGGACAATCAACATGAAGTATGAGATCTACCAGCTGAAAGAGGACACCATGGAGCAGGTAAAACTGCGGTTCATGGCATCCGATCAGGCCGCACAGCTGGGCGGCATCCACCGGGAAAACTACCGCCGGGTATACGGCGGTGAGATTCCGTCTGTCCCGGAAGTGGGCAGGATGCTCCTCCGTCTGTTCGCGCTCTTCAACGGGCCAAATCGACCTACCGATTTCTCCGGCCATAGCATGAGCGTGTCCGATGTCGTGCGGCTCACCGAGAATGGTGCATCCAGCTGGTGGTACTGCGAACCGTTCGGTTGGATGGAGCTGGTCGGGGAAGAATGGGGGCAGACCTGATGCGCCACTACACAAAAGCGGAGTGGCGCAAGATCCCAGAGTCCTACAAGGGACGTTGGGAAGCATCTCCGTACAACCTTGAACGAGTGAAGCGAGGCGAACTGCCAGCTGAGTACATCGGCAAACGGACAACCATCGTCAATGACGAGCATCGCGGTACGGTGCTTATCACCGAGGGCGCGCACTTCGTCATTGATGGCTGATTTCACCAAATCGAACAAACGTCCACAGAGAAGCGATTTGAGCCGCATATCCTGCCGGGCGGCAAATTCCATGCGGGAGAATAGAAAACGCAAAATAGAGCCATCGGAGCGGCTCTGAACATTATTTCCGCTGGCTCAGAATGAACTGAAGGAAATCCGTAACCTTTTGGCGTTCTTCATCTGTTAACTCCATACGCTGCACAGCGGGGTCAACGGTGCGCCCCATAAGGAAGTCCATGGAGCAGTCCAAGTAGTCAGCGATGCGCGCCAGACTGTCGGCGGCAATCATGCGACCGGTTCTCAAGTTGGAAAGAACGCCTTTGCTCATTCCGAGTTCAGCGTACATATCCTTCAGCTGGATATTGCGTGCCTTTGCCTGAATTTTGATGTTTTCCGCAAGGGCGATAGAATCATACAAATTTTCGGTTGTCATTTTGTGTATCCTCACAAAATCCATCAATTGATGCTTAAATAGCTTGAAACGTTGCAATTGATGGATTATAATACACTTGTACAGAACAAATGTTAAGTGAAAGGGTACAGCGCTTACCATTCAGCGCGTTCCCCCAGAACCTCTCAGCAAAGGGGTTCGTTCGTACCACGCAATACGAACCATGAACGTTGACCTCCTAAAGACAAGCGCCGCTGCAAAGCATAGCGGACAACAGCCGCAAGTTGGATGCTGTGCAGTTATAGCGCCGCTCCCATGACAGCTTCGCTTAACGACAGGGGAACGCGTTGAATGGTGGGTACTGGCTCTTTCATTTTATCAGAAATCTAACAAGTGTTCAATACACTTGTTAGATAAATCTTTGTTAGGAAGGAGAAAAAGCATGAAAAAGACTACGATGCCGGATTGGTGCGTGGCTGTCAAGAAGGCCATGATCGACCATGACGATATGACCGTTACGGAACTGGCAAAGGAAACGGGCTTTTCTCGCTCGCATATCAGCCAAGTCGTCAATGGTGTGCTGGTGCCGTCCGAGAACGTCCAGGGCGCAATCGAAAAGTGCCTGAACATCAGCGGGGTGGCGTACCGGAGCTAACCTACATCTCAAGTATACCAGAAAGGACGGCGTGAAAAAATGGCGATTGAAAGCCAGAATATTTACAAAAATGCGCGGAAATCTGCTGGTTTTACGCAGGAAAAAGCATCGCAGCTTTTGAACGTGTCGGTTGACAGCCTGCGGGACTATGAGCAGAGCCAGCGTCCAGTGCCCAGCGATGTAGCGAGCGCCATGTGTGACGTGTATCAAGCCCCATATCTGGCCGTGCAGCATCTGCGGTTGACATCAGATCTCGGCAAACGGGTCGTGCCTGAGATCCAGTTGAAAGACCTGCCGGAAGCCGTGCTGGGCGTTCTGGCGGCGGTTCAGCGCTTCTGTGCAAAGCGGGAGGCAATGGTAGAAATCGCCGCAGATGGCCAGATCACTGAGAGCGAGCGAGCTGAATGGGACGAAATCATGCGTTTGGCCAACGACCTGAATGTGGCAATGAACAATATGCGTTTTTCGAAAGGGGGACGGCAGTCGTGAGCAAAGAGTCGTATTTCATCGGTTGTGCAGAGGTTGCGGAACTGGTTGGCTGTGGCAAGTCCCGGGCATATAAGTACATCCAGCAGATGAATCAGGAACTGGAAGCAAGGGGAAACCTCACGTTTCCCGGCCGGGTGCCCCGGCGGTATGCGATGGAACGTTTTGGTCTTTTGGAGGAGGTGCGGGAGGATGAAAGTACAAACGCTCGTGCCGCTGGCAGCAGCGGCAGCGGCGCAGCTTCTGGTGGTCGGAAACATCGCCGCGGCGTTCGCTTTCCAGCAGAAGCCGCCGGTTGAAACGTTGGTTACGGTACCGGTGGTGGCCGAGATCGAGCAGGTTGAATGCGTTCGTCAGGACCCGGTTCCGTATGAGCCGGTTACATATCAGGTGCCGCTGGATGCGGAACTACAGTCCTACACGGAGAAAATGTGCGACCTCTACGATGTGCCCTTGGAACTAGCTTATGCCGTCATGCAGGTCGAGAGCGGCTTTACCCCGGCGGCGCGCAGCTCTACCGGGGATTATGGCTTGATGCAGATAAACAGCATAAACGCCGGGTGGCTCAAAGATAAACTTGGCATAACGGATCTGCTGGATGCCCGCCAGAACATTCAGGCTGGGTGCTATATGCTGGGTATGTATCTCAGCGAGTACGAGGGCAATGTGAATTGCGCTCTGATGGCCTATAACCTTGGCACAGCCGGAGCCAAAAAGGCTTGGTCTGCTGGCACATATAGCACAGCCTACACGGACAAGGTGTGGAACGCAATCGTAGGGCTGCTGGAAGGAGAAAGGGATGTTTCATAAGATGGCGCAAATGATTCAGGCGCACACCGAGAGGATGCTGCTGGACGAAGTTTTTGCAACATATCGGGATGTGCAGGATGCTGCCGCCGAAATGGCGCAGGTGCTTCCGTGCCCTCGATGCGGAAAGCAGACCATGAAGATGCGCTTGCACAGCAATGCTCTTTCCCGTCAAGTTCCGGGCATCACGATTTGTGACCGCTGCGGAACCGAGGAAGCACTGGAAGATGCTGTTCGCCAGCCGATGGATGTTCGCAAGTGGGCACTGATCGAAACCTACATGAAGGGGGCAAACCTGAAATGAAGCGCAAAGAAAGGCATTTGACCGTGACGGGCTGGGTCGTTGTTGGACTGCTGGACACGCTGGCCGGCGTAATTTCCGGGGGGCTTATGGCCTTGTGGCAGCTGCCCAGTACATATCGCTGGCGCGGCTACTGGGCAATCGGCGGGGAGTGGATTCTCATTGTTGGTGCAATCATTATTGCATCCCGCCTGATGCACGAACTGCAGATGCAGGCGCTTTTTGGAGGAAAGAAGAAGAATGACAAGGTGCGCTCGGTGTCACAGGGTCATTACAGATCCGGCGGCAATCGAAGTGGGGTACGGCGCGAAGTGTTACGTCAAGGAGTTCGGAAAACGGCTCCGAGCACCCGCAAAGCCCCGCAGAATCAGGACTGTCACACAGCCTAAAATCACCGCTGAGCGCCAGATTGTAGGGCAGCTCTCGGTGTGGGATATACTCGCCGCACACGAAAAAAGCGCTGACCAGAACGGCCAGCGCGCTACAAATGGATAGAGACCCGCACATTCCGTTGGTGCCCATTGCAGGAACAAAGGGCCGGAAGATGCAGGTCTCCACCACACACAACCATATTGTAGCATAAACGGTTGATTTTTTCAACATTCGGTACGAAGCGGCGGTCAGGATGGTTCCGACTGCCGTTTTTCTATACAAAGAATCAGGAGGTACACATGGAAAAAGAACTTACAACCACAGCCCCGGCGATGCCGGAAAGCCTGATCGTGGTACAGCAGCTGCCCATCATCAAGGAACAGCTGCACAGCATCAAGGCGCAGGCGCAGCAGTCGGTGGATGAAGCGCTGGCGCTGGCCTGCACAGAAGAATCTCTCAAAGTGGTCAAGGAACGCCGAGCGGAGCTGAACCGTGACCGCAAGGATCTGGATGCCCGCCGGATGGCGGTCAAGAAGCAGATCATGCAGCCGTTTGAGGACTTCGATGCGGTGTACAAGGAGTGCGTCACGGACGTGTACGGCCCGGCAGATGAAGCGCTGAAGGGCAAAATCACGGACGTAGAAGCCGGACTGAAAGCCGACAAGGAAAAAAAGGTCAAGGATTACTTTGCTGAGATGGTCAAGGCCAGCGGCGTTGAGTGGGTCACCTATGAGGATGTCGGCGTTGCAGTCACGTTGACCGCAAGCCTGAAATCCCTGAAAGCCAAGGCCAAGGAGTATGTGGAAAAGGTTGCGGCTGACGTAGCCTGCATCAACGGCATGGAAAATGCCCCGGAGATCATGGCCGAGTATAAGCTGTGCGGAAGTTTGGCTGTTGCCATTAACAGCGTGAGCCAGCGCAAAGACCGTGTGGCCCGCGAGGAAGCTGAACGGAAACAACGTCTTGAAGCCCAGCTCCGTGCGCAGGAAGCCGAGTCGGCAGTGCTGGATGCGGTGGAGGAAGAGCTGGCCGCGCCGCAGGTCATGGGCACCGAGCCTCCGGTTATGGATGAGCAGGAGGTCAAAGAGACCCAGCAGGAGAGCAAGGAACAGGTCATGACCGCCAAGTTTGCTTTCATGGGCCGCACATTCCAGTGCCGCGGTACATTGACCCAGCTCCGGGAGCTGAAGTCTTTCGTAAATGAAAAAATCGACGAAATCCAGAAGCATATGGATTCCGTCGGCATTGAGAACGAGGAGGTAAGCGATAATGGCTAAAGCTATGCAGCCGCAGAAATTGCACTTCTCTCAGGCAATGCAGACCGAGAAATACAAAAACCTCATAAATAATACCCTAGGCGACCCGGTACGCGCGGCACGATTCGCTGCAAATATCACTTCTGCTGTGGCAGTTAACCCTACCTTGCAGGAGTGCGATGCGGGTACTATTTTGGCGGGTGCCCTTTTGGGCGAAAGCCTGCTCTTGCAGCCCTCCCCGCAGTTGGGCCAGTTCTACTTGGTGCCGTTCAAATCCAAAGCAAAACGTGACCGGCAGGGTAATGTGATTGAGCCGGCGTGTCTCAAGGCGCAATTCGTTTTGGGTTACAAGGGATACATCCAGTTGGCTCTGAGAACGGGCCAGTACAAGCGCCTGAATGTCCTGGAAATCAAATCCGGGGAACTGGGCGGTTGGGATCCCTTTGAAGAGCGTTTCCATGAAATGCACTTCATCGAAGATTTTGAAAAGCGTGCAGCAATGCCGACTGTGGGCTATATTGCCCACTTTGAGTATATCAATGGCTTCGAGAAAACTCTGTACTGGACGGCAGACCAAATGATGTCTCATGCGGACAAGTACTCCCCGGCATTCAGCGCCGCCGCATATAAGAAGCTGCTGAATGGTGAAATCCCGCAGGAAGATATGTGGAAATATTCCAGCTTTTGGTACCGGGATTTTGACGGCATGGCAAAAAAGACCATGCTGCGCCAGCTGATTTCCAAATGGGGAATCATGACTGTTGAAATGACTACCGCTTATGAACGAGATGGTCGAGTGATGGTTCCCAACAGTGCGGACGACGGACTTCTGCCGGAGACGCCGGATTTCGCAGATGCCGGACAGAATGGACTCGGCGAGCAGAATCCGCCAAAAATCGAGCGGACGGCCAAGACTATGGATTTACCGGAGCCGGAAGCAGATGAAGTAAAAGCGGCTGTTGACTTGGCGGCACTCTGATGGTCAAGTACAACATTATCAGCACCGGAAGCGACGGAAACGCCACGATTTTGGAAGAGTTTGTTCTGATAGACTGCGGCGTTCCATATAAGGCGCTGGAGCCGTATGTGCCGAAGCTGAAGTTGGTCCTACTCACCCATATCCACAGCGACCACTTCCAAAAGCGCACCATCAAGCGGCTTGCCGAAGAACGGCCAACGCTGCGTTTTGGGTGTTGCCGCTGGCTGGCACCGCCGCTTCTGGCCGCAGGAGTACCGGAACGTCAGATTGATGTGCTGGAACCCCGGACAATGTACGGATACGGCTTGTGCAATGTGATTCCGTTCATGCTGACTCACAATGTACCGAACTGTGGGTACAAGGTACATTTTCCATCTGGCAAGGTGATCTATGCCACCGACACCAACAATTTGAACGGTGTGCAAGCGCTCGGATATGACCTCTATTTGATAGAAGCCAATTATCGAGACGAGGACATTCAGGCCAAAATCGCAGAGAAAAAGGCTGCTGGACAGTATGCCTACGAACTGCAGGTGCTCAGAAATCACCTGTCAGAAGCGAAATGCAATGACTTTTTGGCACGGAATATGAAAGCGAACAGCGTTTATATTCCGATGCACGTCCATGTGGACAAGGAGAACGCGCATGATTGTGACAGCGAAAATTGAGAAGCTGGAGAACGGAAAGCTCGTCCTGAAACCCGACGTAGACATCAGCCGGTTTGTGGCCCAGAAACGGCCCCGGCGGGTTGAGGTCCGGCTGGATGATGGACGAACTATTTCCGCAGACCAGCGCCGGAAGATTTTTGCCATTATCCGTGATATCTCTCTGTGGTCTGGGCAGGAACCGGAAGAACTTCGGCTCTATCTGGAATGGGACTTCTGCTCCCGCTGCCTGCGGGAGTGGTTCTCCCTTTCGGACTGCGATATGACCACGGCCAGAGAGTTCATTACATACCTGATTCAGTTCTGTTTTCACTGGGGTGTCCCAACGAAGGATAGCCTGCTGACCCAGACAGACGATATCGGAAAATACCTGTATTTGTGCCTTGAAAACCGCCGGTGTGCAATCTGCAACCGCCCGGCAGAGGTGCATCATGTTGACCGTGTCGGCATGGGTCGGGATCGTGAAGCTATCGTCCATGTGGGGCTGAATGCGATTGCCCTCTGCCGGCAGCATCACGAAGAAGCGCACCGCAGGGAAAAGGCTTTGTTCGCCGATTACCATATCTACGGCATCAAGCTGGATAGGCACCTGTGCAAAGTGCTTTCGCTCAATCAAAAACCGAAAGGGGAGGTGGAGCGTGGCCGCAAATGATTATGTAAAGCTGTGGATCGAAGATTATAAGCTGCTCCTTGAACCGTATAGCATGGAAGAACGTGGCCGCATTATCTGGGCGATGATGGATTATAAAGGAAGCCATATCGAACCGGAGTTTGTCGGAAATGAGCGCTTTGTATGGCCCTCGATAAAGCAGCGGCTTGATGCTGAAATTGCAGCCTATGACCGAAAGGTTGAAATCAATCAGGCTAATGGTAAGAAGGGCGGCAGGCCGAAGAAACCCAAAGAAACCCAAAATAACCGACTGGGTTTTGAGGAAAAACCGACAGAAGAGAACCCGGAAAAATCTACTGGCCCGCCGGATGATTCGCCAGAAGCCTATTGGGTCTGGGCTGAATGCGACAGCATGGTCACTCCGTATATAGCTTCGGAGTTCCGGAATCTGCGTGAGGCCGGCTTTGAGGATGCCTTAATTGTGGCGGCGCTGAAAGAAGCGGTACGCCACCAAGCGAATCATCCGTGGGTTTACGCAAAGCGCATCCTCGATCAGGCAGCAGCGCAAGGGACAAAGACCCTGAAAGAGTGGGAGAAAACACATCTTCCCAACAAAGGAAACCGGGTTAACCGGGAAACACCAAGCGGAAACGACATCCTTCGTTTTGACAGGTGCATGGATCGTCTGAAACGAAAAAGCCTTTAAAGCAAGCGAAGGAAAGTCCGCTCGTCTAAGGAGGCTATTTCTGTGGGCAGTGACGTTCGGCACGTTCGCGGTGAAGCGCAAAAGGAACTCGTGAGAATGTTTGAGTCGTTCTCGAACAGAGGGCATTCACGCTGGAAGGTATGGAGCGATTGGATTACCATGAGCGCCATTGCAATCTCCAATGTGACGGACAAGAGTCATTTTGACGAGAGGGAAAAGCAGTATCTGAAAATCGTTGAAAGATACACAAAACAGGAACTTGAAACCTTTACGGATATGCTTACGACCCTCTTTATGGCGTTGAATGACAACCCAGATCAGGACTTCCTTGGAGAACTGTATATGCGCTTAGAGCTTGGAAACGACCATGCAGGACAATTCTTTACGCCCTACCACCTGTGTGAGTTCATGTCCGCAGTAACGACCCCCGCAGAAGAGTTTCAGCAGAAAATCGGAGATAGGGGATGGGTTGCGGTCTGTGATCCGACCTGCGGCGCTGGGGCCTTGCTGGTGGCGTTCGCAAACGAATGCAGAAAGAAAGGCATCAATTATCAGACGGATGTGCTGTTTGTGGCGCAGGACATTGACTACATCGTGGGCATGATGTGCTATCTGCAAATGAGTCTGCTTGGAATGCCGGGGTATGTCGTCATCGGTGATACGCTTGCAAGCCCGTCTGTGTCTTATGACAAAAGGGGGCTGCTTCCAGTTAACAAAGGAAACGTCTGGTATACGCCGATGCTCAGGATCCCGGTTTGGCAATATCGAATCTTTATGGCGCAGATGGAACTGGTCACTCAACCGATAAGGAAAGAGCGTGTTGCAGATGCGCCAAAATCCGAACCACAAAAATCCCCTGAAGCCCCTAAAAAACTCGAGGAACCAAAGAACACGGGAAAGCCAAAAGCCGCTAAAAAGCCGCAAAGAGCGCCGGAACAGGAACCGGTGTTCTCCGAGGGCAAGGGTGGGCAGCTTAGCTTTTTCTGATAGGAGGACAATATGGATTCCACCACACACACCACAACCACAGTTGAGTTCGTTGATTGGCGAGCTAAAGCAAAAGCAAAGCTGGAAGCTGAGGACAAGCTGTTCAAGGGCAGTCGTGCCGCAAAGAGCGTGCAGAGTTATGTTCTGCGGACACTGCTTGGCTTTGTAGACCAGGAGCCGCGGTTCGCAGAGGTCGTCTGCAACACGCAGCGCACATTCTCCGAATGTTGCGCCGCTGTTGTCAACAACGCAGGCGAAGTTCTGTCCGACCTTGAAACCTACCGCCGCGCCGTGCAGTTTTACTTTCCGAATGCCGAGGTTTCGTTCAGCATGAACATCAAACTCACTGGCGCACCGCCTACGGAAGCTGAGATGCAGGCTCCGGCCACCGTCAAACCGGAAGATGCATCCCCCAATGTTCCGAAGCAGGCGGCACCAGCTCACACAACCAAGCCTGCGTCCAAAGCAGAAAAGAAACCGGACGCGAAAAAGCCGGCAAAAAAGAAGAAGGAAACGCCTGCGGAAGACGATATGCAGCTTTCCTTGGATGGGTGGCTCTGATGATTTTAGGATTCAAAGGATTCAAGCCGGGGCTGATTGCTACGCTCGGCGATGGCAGCTACCAGTACCAGCCGGGCGAAGTAAGCAAGACCGAAAAGGCAAAATGCGCCAATACGGGCTTCCATTACTGTCTGGATCCGCTGGACTGCCTTAACTGGTATGCTTGGAACGGAAAAAACGAGTTCTGGGCTATCGCAGCTGGCGGTGATATCGATGAGGATGACTACCGGACTCGAAGCAGCTGTACCGAAATTGTACCGCTTCGCAGGCTGAAAGAAGACGAGTTCCTTCTTATGCACGCAAATTATGTGTTTGAGCATCCGGCAGAAAAATTTGAAGATTGCTTCAAGAGACCGTTCCATATTGCGTATGGTCAGGGAAAAGAACTGGCTGGCGCACGTGGCGAATGGCTCTGCTTCATCGTCCGGGGAAAAAATGAATTTACCTGCATTGCTCAACCAGTCGATGGGGTGAAGGTTTTGCCCGGGAAAAACTACACGTCGGAGAGTTTGGAGGCGGCACACGATGAAAAAGGCTGAAGAATTAAAACTTTATGCGCCGGAGCCGAAGCGGCCAGAGCTGGATGCGGCGCTGTGTATGTCGGTTGCAGAGGGGCAGGGCGTGGGCCGCTACATCAAGGGAAAGGTGCTGACGGTGGCCGTCTGGGACAAAAAGGAAAAGCCTCTGGTCGTGTGGCGTTTTTTCGGAGGTTACTGGACGGGGGAACTTCGCGGGAGTGAGAACCCGAAAAAGAACGAGCTTTCGCCGCGTCAAATTGAGGTCAAGCCCTGCCAGTGTTTGACATGGAGAACCGAAGTGCCGGCAACAAAGGGAGAATCGGAACTCCTGCAAAACTATTTTGGTGACCGCAGACCGGGCTATCTGATTGGCATTGTAGAAGATGCGCTGTCGGCTCATGCCAGGAAGAAACGCGAAGAGCGCAACGCCAGACAGGCGGCTGAGACCCAGAAGCTCTTTGAAAATCTGCCGGAGCCGCCGGAAGATTTTAGTAAACAAGTTTTGAAAGTGTGCAGTGATGCGGGCTTTCTCTGGGTCACCAATGACAAACAGTGCGTAATCGAACCCGGCGGCGTTGAGAAGAAAATCTTGATTCAGCGGGCAAGGTGCGATAGCTGCGGTGGTGAATATACGCTATCGGAACTACTCAAGCACAAAAGCGAAGCAGTGTGCGAGTGCTGCGGGGAGAAAATGCAGGTTCGCAATACCCGCTACTCGGTCAAAAGGCTGTGGGCCGCAAGGACATTCCTTTGGAGCAAGCCGCAGGGGGATGGAGTCTGGATTCGCCGATATCTGGTGTACTTCGATTTCAGCAATCATCGGGCAGAACTGGAATTTCACGGCCGAGGGATCTGGTGGACGAACGGGACGACCGTCAAGCAGTGGAAACGCAGCTGGAGTGAAAAAGAGGAATATATTATGTGCCAGCGCCCGAAGCTATCCGCAATGCTGACGGCCCCATCTGGTCCGTATCAGCCGTATGTATTGGCATCCCATACTGACCAATTTGAGAGTGATGTTCGGAAAGTGATGAAATCTGAATGGATGTACCAGTACGATAACCACCTCAATTTTCCATGGGAAGTTCGTCAGTGGGAAATCGTGAATCGGTATCCGATGGCCGAAAGTCTTGTCAAAACGGGCTGGGCCGATGCACTGTGCTCTCAGGTGTACGACGAATATGAGCACAGTGCCCGCATCAATCTTCGCGCAGAGACCTATTACGGTGTGTTTGGCTTAAACCGTCAGGAACTGGCCGTGGTCTCGCAGAGCAAAAAATCGTTTCGAGAGGTGGATAATGCGCTGGAATGGAAAGATGCCGGCCTCGCAATCAATGGAAAGAACATGGCAATGACGGCCAACATCCGAAATCTCTCAGGAATGGCCAAGACATTACAGAAAAGCGGAATGACGCGAAGCTTGAAATATCTCCGCCAGCAAACAAGACGAATCACGGGTAGCTACAACGGCCATATCGCACTTAGAGTTGCACAGGATTGGGCGGACTACTTGGACATGGCCGAGAAAGCTGGTATGAATATGCAGCTTGAAAGCGTAATGTTCCCGCTTGACCTGAAACGCCGGCATGATGATCTCGTGCTGGAGCGTAACAAACAGCACCGGATGGAAGCCATGAAAGGCGAGCAACACTCTATCAGAAGAGAAGCGGAACAGCTGGAAAAGCAGTTCCATATCGAAAACATCTACAAGAAGATCCGCAAAATCTACGAGTACGATGGAGCGGAGTACATTATCCGGGTGCCAGAGGGCGCAAAGGACATTTTGCAGGAGAGTAAGTTCCTTGACCACTGCATCCAGCGCGGGACCAGATACTTTGAGCGCATTTCTGTTCGGGAAAGCTACATTTTCTTCCTACGAAAGAAGTCTGACCCCAATACGCCGTGGTACACCTTGGAGGTGGAGCCGGGCGGTACAGTTCGACAGAAGCGCAGCTATAACAACGACCAGTATGCAGATCTGGAAGATGCCAAGCCATTCATCGAGGAATGGCAGCAGGTGGTGCAGAGGCGCATGACGGCATCGGAAATTTCTTTTGCAAAGCAGTCCAAAGAAATCCGTGCACAGGAGTTTGCAGAGTTAAAGGAAAACGGAAACATTATTCGCACAGGCGCGAATGCCGGTAAGCTGCTGGTTGACGAGCTGATGCACGACCTGATGGAGGTAGAAAAGCGTGTTGGCTAAAATCGAACTTTCCCTTGCGCCGTCTAAGGCAAAAGGACTCTCGGAAGATGAACGCTTAGAGTTGGGACGGTTGCTCCTGAAAGCGGGGTATCGGGTTGACATCGTGCGCCGCCGTCCAAACGCCAACCCGGGCACCCAGTACGAGTACTATATGATTCTGGACAAGGGGGATAGCAATGCCTGATACCCGCAAAGGACACAACCCCAGCGGTGCGCCGGACCCCACCCGGGCGCGTGCTGAAAATAGCATCCAGAAGGACGAGAAACGGGTGCATGATCTTATTCACGTTCTGCGGTATGTGGCAGATGCCGCAGGGTTTGAGATTGCAGAGCGCATTGTCCTGATCGACAGTCAGTCGGGGAGGATCTATCGGTGAACAGAACAAAAAACGAATTGGCGGATTACGCATGGAATCCTGTAACAGGATGTCTGAAAGACTGCCGATATTGCTACGCAAAAAAGAGCGCTTTACGCTTTGCCAGCGACTGGAGACGAAATCTTGCAGAACGTCCGAAGGTTCAGCAGGTCGGAGCGAACCTCTTTGAGCTGGACGCTCCATGGGAAACCACAAATAACCGCTTTCTGAACAACCCAACCGGATTTATGCCCACGATACATAAGTATCGCATGGATTGGCCACAAAAGGTCAAAGTGGGCTCAACCATCATGGTATGCACGGACGGCGACTTGTTTGGTCCGTGGGTGCCGGAAGATTGGATTCTTCAGGTATTCGCTGCGGCCGAAATGGCACCCCAGCACCAGTACATTTTCTTGACGCAGTACCCGGTGAGATATCAGAACCTTGCAAACCATGGGGCACTTCCACAGAAAAACAATTTCTGGTACGGCTCTACCGCAACGATTCTGTCAGACAGCGTGTGGGCAAACGAAAAGTATAATACGTTCGTAGCCATAGAGCCGCTTCTCGGACCGTTTGAAGGCGATGCAACAAAAACGTTCCGAAAGCTGAAATGGGCGGTTATTGGAGCGGAGACAGGCCAAAATGCCGAAAAGGTTATTCCAAAGGCTGGATGGATACAGGACATTCTGACATCGGCAGATGCAGCTGGTACGCCGGTGTTTATGCGGAGCAACATGGAAAGCATAGTGGGCGCTGAGAATATGCGCCGGGAAAAGCCTGCGGCATTTTTGCAGAAAATCCCGACAGTGGAACAGAAAAAGCGGCTGTGGGAACATTGCACCGTTTGCGGCAAGTACCGGCCTATGAAGGAAATGTACGCCCTGCTCCTGCGCAGAAAGCGTGGCGATAACCCGGAGCGGGTGGCTTATATGTGCCCTGAATGCTATGGAAAATTCAGCATGAAGCACTTTGAGAAAGGAGAAAAGGAAGATGAAGTTTGAGCGAAGCGAACTTGGAGCGCTGTTTTCCAAGTTGCGCACGGCGGTGCCGGAGGTTCGGGCGGTGGGCACCGATGATGCAGGAATCCTGTTGAGCGGCTCCAATGCATACGCCACCAATCTGGAACTGAGCGTCCGTGCTGGTCTGTCCAAGCCGGTTGAGCAGGATGTGGTGGTTCCACCGCGCGGTGTTGATTTTATCAGCGGCACGGTAGCACCGGAAATCAGCATCGAGGCCGGTAAAGGAATCCTTACCGTGAAATCCGGCACGGCCAGGGCACGCCTGAACACAACGCCGGCAGAGAACTACCCGGAGTTTTCTGGCCCGGGCAATGATGCAAAGCGGTGTATCGTGGGGGCCAACGATTTAAGCTGGGCAATCTCCAAAGTCCTCTATGCGGTGTCGAAGGACGAAAAACACCCTGCGCACCGTGGCCTGTGCTTCTCTCGGAAAGGCGAGGATGTGCTGGAAATCTGTGCGCTGGATGGATACCGGATGGCGATTGCCAGAATCAATTGCACAGCTGATGGTGATTTTCGCTTTACGCTTCCTGCGGCCACGGCAAAGGCAGTTGATACGCTTTCTATGGATGGTAGCGTGGAAATTGTGCGTGACCGGAAAAAGGCTGTTTTCAGTGACAGCAATTTCGAGGTGAAGTCCCGCCTGATTGCGGAGCCGTTTCTGGACTATGGTAAGGTTGTGGCCCAGAGAAATGAAGGAACCCGAATTGCGCTTGACAGAAAAGAACTGCTGGGCGTTCTGGGTCGCGTCAAGCTGGCCCGGTCTGCAGACGCAAAAGAAAAGAGCGTTCTGGTAATGGACCTGGAGCCCGGCGGCACCGGCAGAGCATCAATGCGTAGCACGATCGCGCAAATGAATGAGGAGTTTTCCTTTAGCGGAAAGTTGGAAGACCCCTTGCGAATCGGCTTCAACCTTGAATTTCTGAGCGAGGCTTTGAAGTCGATGGAAGAGGACGAAGTCAGCGCATGGGTAGTTGGGCCGCTGTCCCCTGTAAAGCTGATTGAACCGCAGTATGAAGCGCTGGTGCTTCCCGTTAAGGTAAGGGGTGAAGCATGATGCAGGATAGAACTTTTCGCGGGCAGTCTGCAGATGGCGTTTGGCATGAAGGATTCCTGATTCGCTCCCCAGGTGTGAAAAACAGTCGCCCGGGCGAGGGCTGGTACATCAACTCCGAGCAAGAGCCGGCATACGCCCATCTGGTCAAGCCATTTACAATCGGCATGAGCACTGGCGTAAAGGACATGGAAGGAACGATGGTCTTTGAGGGCGACATCATCAAAACCACCGGCCCCAACGAGCGGATTTTCTCTGTGGAGTTTGGTGAGTACATTGCCTATGGCGTGGGCCATATCGGGTTCTACGCAAAGATTGCCGGCAAGAACTCATGCGACTACAAACCGTGCTGTCTTCGGGCGTTGCTCTACATTGGAAAAGTGGTTGGAAACATGAGCGACACGCCATACCTGATGAAAGAAGCTGGAGAGGAGCAGAAAAAATGAAATGGACTGAAACAATTACCCCGAAGCAGGCAGTCGAAGAACTGGGCGTGCCCTATCACGGCTGGATGCGCGAGATGGACCGGGCATGGGTCAGCGAGGATGGACAGTACAGCGTTATGTCCCGCCTGCTCCGCACGCCTGTCGGCAAGGTCGAGCACGTTGCTATCACGTCGGCCGCAGGGTGCGGCAAGTGCGATGGCAGCGGGGACATTCCGTGGGCGGTCAAGATGCAGATCAAAAACGAATTGTTCGGCGAAAAGCGCGCCGCCATTGAGGTATACCCGTCGCAGGACAGGCTGGTGGATGCCGCCGATACCTATCACCTGTGGGTGTTTGAAAAAGGGTTTAAGATGCCCTTTGGCATCCATCCCCGGGATGAAAAGCCTATGGTGGTTAATCGGGGCAGCACAAGGGTACGCGCTGTTGATTGCCAAGGTCAGGAATACAGCATCAAGGAACTGCTGGAGCGTAACGGCGCGGCCGATATGCCCAAGCGCGCCTATGCTGACCTGATGGCCGGCTACATGGCGAAAAACAATTTGCTGGGAGGGTGACACAGAATGAGCATTTGGATTGTTCTGGCAATTCTGGCGGCGATGGCTGCACTTCTGATTTATGTGGCGTGCTGTGTGGATGGTGATATAGACCGCCAGAGCGAAGCGCACCCGCCGAAATCGAAGAAAGGACGAGACGATGGCAAAGTATGAGATGCTTATCGCTGCATCCGGGAAACGTGGCTCTGCGCTCCTGCCGTGCGTTATTGTCGATGAAAAGGGCATTAAGCGTGCTGCTGTACGGGCTAAGGCGATGGCCAGAGCTTGCTACCCGGAGTATGAAAAATTCAATGTGGTGAAGATGAAGGTGACTCCTAATGAGTGAAAAAGGTCTGATGGACTGCGTGAATGGCGTAGTTACGGCTGCTTTTGAGTTGTACGCGGCGGATGGCAAAAAACTGAACAATGGCGATAGTTTCACAGTGAAACTCAATAACTGTGCGCTTTTCATTTCGCTGAAAGACGGGAGCTTGAACGTGCAATTTGACCCGGATGCTGATGCCGCAGGGGATACCCCGTACACGCTGAACATGGCACTTGATATTTATGAGGAGGAAAACGATGGATAAGAAGAAAATCCCCTATGCGGTTCGGGTTTCGGCTGCATTGCTGGCAGGAAAGACAGATGAAGCATTCAACACCATTGGTGAAGCACTCACCAATATTGTCGGCAAAATCAGCAAAATTTCTCACGACTACTGCTACGTTGACCTTCCCTTTGTAATCGCGGCCCTGCGAGTTACTGCCAATGCCTTTGAAAGCACTCTTGATGATAAAGGCAAAGAACTGGCTCACACCGTTTATGAGAAAACCGATGGCATTGTTATCAATGCTGCAGAACTGATGAAACAGGCAAGGGAGGGCGGCAACGATGACCGAGAAAAGGCCGATTGATGCTAATGAACTGATGGCAAGGTTCTTCCGCAAGGAATGTTTGATGCGGGGGCACAATGCTGCGGCAAGCGCTGCTTATAAAGATGCTCAGAAAACGGTAGCAGCTGCGCCTACGGTAAGCTTGTGGCCGGAATGGCGAAATCCCGAAACAGATCCCCCGAAAGTCGAAGAGGATGTGATGATTCTGTTTGAAACCGCCTGCGGTGGATATGGGATTACGACGGCTCACTACGAAGATGGTACAGTCTTGTCCGAAAAGAGCGCTTTCTACTGGGAAGAAATTTTCGAATGGGGAACCTACGATGAAGAAAGCGATGATTACTTTATTCCTAAAGGCTGGTGGGAATATCGTTATTTCAACCCGGATGACGTTTACAATAACCGTGTAGATTCTCCCGTGGTTGGGTGGATGCCTTTGCCGCCGAAGGAGGTAGCGAAAAGTGAGTGAGAAAAAACTGATTTACGCAGATGATCTGTACGACAAGGTCTCAAGTATGGGCTTGCAGAATGGCTCCGCGCTTGGCCATCACAGTGGCACAGCTGATGCCATCGCGGAGATGATTCAGAATGCCTCTGCTGTTGACCCTGCAAGCTGCCTGAACTGGCACACTGGAAAGCCGCCGGAGCATGAATCTAAGTTTGCAAAGTTCAAGGGCACCGAGAAGTGGTTATACGGGATGTTTGAAATGACATCCGATGAGGTGCTTGTAACCGTCGAATTTCCCGATGGATACCGGCTTACCACTACAACGCACACGACAGATGGCGAATGGAGACCGCGCTATACAGGTATTGGGGGCCACATAGTTGCGTGGACTGAGATGCCTGCGCCTGCAAAGGAGGTGGCGAAAAAATGAGAACGCTTAACGCTGACCAGCTGAAGGCCGTGCTGAGCATGGAAAGTTCACTGGGACATATTCACACGCTGGCAGATGTCGAAAACACGATTGATTATCTTGCCAAAGAAGAGCCGGAAGCCGTAGCCGGTGTAGAAAAATTCAACATTTTCGATACCATGTGGTCGAGGAAAATTCAGGCGGCGTTTCCGCAGTCGTTCGTGAATATGCAAAACGAACTTGTTTTCAGTCTGAGAACTGATTCCGGCTTCAGCCTGAAAGATGTGACCGACGAAACCCAGCTGAAAGCAAAAATTTTGGAGTGGCTTACGCGGACTGCAATTAAAGCAGTCTCGCCCAAGGAAAGAAAACTCCACTTTGAGGGCATCAACAAGCTGCTGGGTACGAATTTTACGTTGGAGGAAATGACGGACATCTACACCTATCTTGGCAACGGAATCGAGCACGACCTCTGTGTGAAGTTCGTGGAAAGTGGCTATGACATGACGCTCCTTCCAAATGAGGTATGAGAAATGGGGAGAGAGACGTTAAAACCTTGCCCGTTCTGTGGTGCGGCGCTCAAGCCTTTTATTAGCACCCATGAGGTCACAACGGCCGATGGAAGGAAAATCGGCGAAATCAAGCACGGCCATTGGGCGCACCCGGATGATTCCAAGTGTCCGCTTGGATTTGGGTTTTCTCTTGCGCTGGAGGAGGCTGATAGTTGGAACCATAGAAAAGAAGATAGCCTGCGCTGGCGTAAGACCGAAGAGGAACCACCTGTGGAAAAAGACGGGAACCAGTATGGTGATGTTCTTGTTTTGGATGCCAGCCTTGAAGGATTTGTTACAAACAAGGGATGGCTTTATGTAAAAAGGGCGCCGGACATATATCCTATTTGGATGCCGATTCCTAAACCGCCAAAGCCCTATTTGGAGGATGAACAATGAGCAAAGAAATCTTACTTATACGCAATGATGATGGCGAATTTGAGCTGTACGATGACACCTACGACGTAGTCATTCATTGCAAAAATCGGCAAGGCATGAAAGAGACCTGCGAGATTCTGCGCAAGGTGGGTACCGATGAGGAAGCACATAGCGCTTTATTGGTGGATCCCGTTGATATGGCAATCGCCATAAGGAACCATTGCAAATCTCGCACTGATGGCTGTGAGGGCTGCTGCTTTGATAGACCGACCAGTGATAACGGAGATGGCGAATGTGTTTTGGGCTGTCCTGAAGACTGGGAAGTGTGAGGCTAAGAGATGGCATATAAGAAAATCATGGTTGAGCATGAGGTTTCACCGGGGCGTGAAAAGTGTACCTTCGGTGGTGACTTTTGGGGAAAAGAGGTATGCAAATACCATGCACTCCGCACCCAAACTCACGGAAACAAGGCTCCACCTGAATACAGGAAGCCGAAGTGCCTGCTGTTCAACTGCTGGCTCGAAGAGCCGTACAAAAAGTGCGAACCCTGCCGCAGGGCGTGCGCGGAGGTTGATGGAAAGTGAAAGCAGTCCTTTTGAGCATTCGGCCAGAATGGTGTAAGAAGATTCTCAGCGGAGAAAAGACAGTTGAGGTGCGCAGGACTTGCCCTGTGCATGGAACACCGTTTAAGGTGTACATCTACTGCACTTTGGCCGGGAGTGACAGCCTGTTTATGGATGTCCTCAACCGGGATGTGGCCGCGTGGAACCGTGGCGGCTGGCCAGAAAAAAGGGGGCGCGTCATTGGCGAGTTCACCTGTAAGAAAATTACCGGCCTAACCCATGTTGGAGAAACAGGAAGCTGGGAACCGGCAAGCCTGTACGTTATGGCACCCGGATCATATTACAAACCAGCCGATGAACTTCTTGAAGCGGCCCGCATGAGCAAGGAAACCGCCGAAAAATATCTCAAAGGCCGTGACGGCTGCGGCTGGCACATTTCCGACCTGAAAATTTACGACCGCTCACGACCGTTGAGCGATTTTACAAGGCTGCGGGCAACGAAATTTGGCTATGAGCCTGTAGATATTGAGCGACCACCGCAATCCTGGTTTTATGTGGAGGATGCAGAATGTACGTCATGAACAAAAAATGGGACTCTATCACGAACATTGCCCAGTGCACCAGCGTGTATGTGAGCCCCGAACACGAAATCAAGGCGGTTCCTACGGGTGGCGGCGCGGTATATCGTCTGGGTCAGTACGAAACGGCAGAAATTGCCCGCGCTGTGCTGAATGATCTGTATATGCACATTCCGACTGGCTGCATCTACCAGATGCCGAACGACCAGAGGGCACTGGTTCTGGCTCGCGGCATGGGCGATGAACGGCCTGAAAAGTTTGCTGGGAACGGCAAGAAGCCGGTGCGTAGGGGAGGATCCTGATGGAGAAAACAGGTACGGTTCTCCCGTGTCCTAAATGCGGGAGCGGCTTTTTGGCATGGGGCAAGCCGTTTAGAAGCGCGACGCCGAAACTTGTCGTACTGTTAGGGCAGCATCGCAGAATTGTCTGTTGCGTGATGTGCGGATACTATGCGCCCTTGAAAAAATGGAACAAAGAGGAACGGAAAAATGAAAGCACACATTGAACCTAAGAGCCGGGAGTGCCCTTTCTGCGGTGCACCGACCTATGAGGTTGTAAGCGTTACAGGCATGAAGTACGTTCGATGCACCAACAAGAGAACCTGCGGTGCAATCGTCAGCTTTAACAACAAGGATTGCGATGAACGCGGCATTTCGCCGGTGGTGTACTTCAATCGGCGGGCAGGAAAGGAGTGAATAAGGGTGCCGTACTATGAGGTCGCAATCGAAGCAAGAAAAAATGATACGGCAGAAAAATGTATGTTTTCTGCATGGATTCGTGGAGAAAACACTCCGAAAGCCGTAGAAGAAGCCTTGCAGAAAGTAGCTTATGAACACCCCAATTTTGGAATGCTGCGCCCGGTATGCGTAGAAGAGCAAAAACTGGTAGCAGCGTATTGGCAGGGAACATCGGCACCTCGCCGGCAGTGGAAAATAGTTCATAAGTACAAAGTGGAATATAGATCCCCAGTGAGTAATAGGGAACTGCTCAAAAAATCTTATGTGTGGGCAGTATCCGCAGAAGAAGCTGTGGGCTATGCAAAAGAGAACGTTGGAATTTCGGGACTTATAGTGAATGCGGAGGAATCTAATGAATCTGATTCGTGAAATTTTCTTTAGTCCGATGGTCGTGGATGCGGCCGGAATTATCCTGATCGTGGCCGCATTGCCCATGGCGGGCTGGTCCTGGGCTGTGAATCACATGGCGGGCCCGAAGGTCAAAAATGCAAAGGAGGGCACATGAAAGCACATCTGGCGTTCCTGTGCAATGGCCGGTGTCAGTGGTGCAAAAGCCGTTGGGACTGCGGCAAAGCGAGAAGATTCCTAGCAAAAATTTTCGGGTGCAAAGATTGGAGATGGCAAAACAGATGAAGAACATTCGCCAGCAGCGGGCTGATGAACGGGATAAAGCGGCGCAGATCTTCACTTGGTGTATGGTGGTGGCTATGCACCAGGAAGAGGGCATTGGAGCCACACGCTTGGAGCGGGCCTGTAATGAGATGCACGAGTTTCAGTAGCGGTATAGGACAAAAATCCTGACCGAGAACCGCAAGAGTGCAACGGATGCCATGCGGGAGGACTTGAAAGGCATCTGTGATTTTGAGGTCCGGCTTCCGCAGACCAAGGCTCCGCGCAACCGCAGGGAAGAGCAGCTCCGCATGGCCCAGAACGAGATCTCCCGCCGCATGAAAGCCATTTGAGCAAACAAAAAGAGGACTGCTTGCGCAATCCCCCGAGAAAAGCAACTCTATTATACCTAAATTGATGGATTTTGGCAACGTAGAACAGGAGGATGCGCAAAATGACTATCCCGGAAGACATGATGACATTCATCGAAGAAACCGCCCGTAAAGCCGCCCGCGAGGGCGCAAAGGAAGTTGTGGCTGAGCAGGCTCGAAAAGCCGCAGGCCGGTGCGACCGCCGGTTGCGGAACACGAAGCTGCTCCTGAAGAACTACCGGATGTTCAAAAAGCACTGCACTGGTGCCGTCTACACCGATGAAGCTGGTGAGCATGATGGTCGGGAGGAAGAAACCGCACTGGAACTGCTGGACATGATGCTCCAGCGGAATAATGCCATTACAGTTGAATCCATCCGTAGCAGCTGCCGTCGCACGAAGATTATGATTCGTCATATTGATGCTATGCTCGGCTTGTATGAGACCTATTGCAATCAGGGCGACAATGAAGCACTGAAGCGGGGGCTGCGTATCATTAAAGCTATGTACATTGACGAGAACACTAAATCTGTGGAGCAGATTGCGGCGCAGGAAAACGTGAGCGCCCGGCAGGTTTACCGTGACCATGATGCAGCAGTGGATAAAATCTCGATGCTGATGTTTGGTATCGACGCATTGGAAATGTCTTAGCTCAATGTCAAAAAGATGTCATGGACGCGTCACGGCAAAAGTGGTACAATAATACCGTAAAATTCTAATCATAGCGCATTGCCCGCCCGGTTTCGCCACCGGACGGGTATTTTTATGCCCAGAAAGGAGGAAAGATACCGCCGCTCCCTAATTTGTTCCGCAACGCCAGCGGAAAAGCAAAGAAGGGAGAAAAAATGAATCAGCAAGTAGTGTATCAGGATATTTCGCAGATCCGTCCCTATGAGAACAACCCCAGAAACAACGAAGCGGCCGTTGGTCCGGTAGCCCAGAGCATCAAGGAATTTGGATTCCGGGTGCCCATCTTGATTGATGGAAAAGGCACGATCATTGCCGGACACACCCGCTATGAGGCCGCAAAACGGCTGGGCATGGACAAAGTGCCCTGCATCCGGGTCGATGACCTGACGGACGCGCAGATCAAGGCATACCGCATTGCAGACAACAAGGTGGCGGAAGCATCCTCTTGGAATGATGATGTGCTCCGCGCCGAAATGGATGCGCTGCAAGCGCTGGATGTAGATCTGAGCAGTACCGGCTTCAGTGAAGTGGAACTTGATGGCCTGCTTCGGGATGTGGATGATTCCGATTTTGAAGAGTTCTTCACAGAGCCTGCCCAGCAGCCGCCCAAAGTGGCCGATACAGGTTCGGACTCTGAAAGCCAGCAATCTGGACAGCCTGCACCTTTTCAGCCCGCTACGGCGCAACAGAACGGCTCTAAGCTTATCCGATGCCCGCACTGCGGAGAATGGTTTGAAACATGAGGCTGTGCTTGGCGGGCACCTTCCCGGCAGAGAAGGTCGTGCGGGAAAACAGGCCGGAGTACGTTCTGGAGAGTTTTTTCTACATCAAGCCGTGGCAGGTCGAGGAAATGTCGAAGTGGAAAATGTTTCTTCTCGACAGCGGGGCGTTTACTTTTATGCACGGCATAGAAGCATCGTCAAAGCCGGTAGACTGGGATGGTTACCTGAGTCGGTACATCGACTTTATCAACCGCAACAACGTGCAGCATTTTTTCGAGTTGGATGTAGATATCATCGTAGGCTATGATGCTGTAAAACGCATGAGAATGCGCCTTGAAGCCGAGACAGGCAAGCAGAGCATTCCAGTCTGGCATCGCTCCCGCGGCCTTGACGAATTTAAACGCCTGTGCAGGGACTATCCCTATATCGGCATCGGTGGCTTCGCAATCAAGCACATTCAGCCCAGCGAGTACGGCTACATCAAACGGCTGGTGCAGTATGCGAACGCCTGCGGGGTGCGGGTGCACGGTCTGGGCTACACCAAAAAGGATGCGGTTGACTTTGGCTTTTATAGCGTGGACAGCACCACATGGACTACACAGGTCAATTTTGGCGGCTTGTCCTACTTCAACGGCTCAGAAATGGTTGTGGTCAGACCCCCGAAGGGCATGATAGGCGCAGACTACCGGATTCGCCGAGAGTATGCGCTGAAAGAGTGGATCAAATACCAGAAGTACCTTGATACGAAAGGAAAATGGCGTGGATAAAGATATCGTATACCGCGTTGAGGATGGCATGGACAGAGAAAAAATTCTCTGCACCACCTACCAGATGCGGAATTTTTATATGCAGTTCAGAGACGGTTTCTTCACCAATCTGGACGTAATGAACTACATCCAGCACCTTGCCGCCGCCCACATGGCGAAAAAGGGCATGAATGTGCTGGATGTGTGCTGCGGCCGCTCTCTGATGCTCCCGCTGCTGCGCTACTACGCAAAGGATATTGCATCCTATACCGGCGTAGACATCAGCAAAGCGAACATCAAAGAGGCTATGCGCGGTGCAACCGCAAAGAACCTTGAGCCTAAAGATCTGACTTCCTACTACCCGTTCCGGGTGGGCTGGAAGCTGGGCAACGTTGCTGAGATGTCGAAAGTCATCCCGGCGGGGTTTGCCGATTTTGTGATTTACACCTCTGCCATTGAGCATATGCACCCTACGGACGGCGCAAAAAGCCTTGCAGAATGCTACAAGGTAATGAAGCCGGGTGCAAAGATGTTTCTCTCCTGTCCGAACACCCCGGGCAATGGGTATCAGACCCAGTACCGCGCTCATGTCTATGAGTGGGGCTACGATGAACTGAAAGCCAAGCTGGCCGAAATCGGATTCAGCATTGTGCAGGAGGTAGGACTGGTCACCAGCGTCCGAGAGATGGACGAGTTCTATTCCAAGCAGGAACCGGCGTTGCGGGACTTCTACTCCCGGATGAAAGCCTATGTCCCGTCTGCATTCCTTACAGCCTTTATGGCAATTCCGTTCCCGCGTGAAGCAAAAGAACTCCTGTTCATCGTTCAGAAGCCGAAAGGAGAAGAAAACAATGGCTAAGTTTGAAAATCGCTACGGCGTGCGTAAAATCGTCTATAAGCAGAAATGCCGGTGCTTCTGCCCCATCGGAAAGGCATACTACACCAATGAATTTACTGTGACCATGGAGCCGGCAGAGATTATCCCGGACTACTGCGAAATCGACAAGTTCATCCGCGAATGTCTGGAAGGTGAAAGTTTGGTCATCGAGGAAGCAGCCAGCAAGCTGAAGAAGAAGCTTGTTGAGGACGTGCACCCCAGTTGGATCATGGTCGAATCTGCGGTGAACGACGCATCCCATGGCAATGTGGTCGTTATGGTATGAGGGGGGCAGGGGATATGAGAAACACCAAAGCCCTATGCCAGACCGCAGTTGTCGCGGCTCTATATGTCGCATTAACCACCCTGAACCCGTTGTCATGGGGAGTTATCCAGTTCCGGGTGGCTAATATGCTATGCGCTCTCCCGTTCAAGGATAAGCGGTACGCCCCGGCGGTTCTGCTGGGGATTGCAATCGCAAATGCAACGAGTCCTTTCGGCCCGGTCGATGTGCTCTTTGGCCTGCTGGCTGAGGGGACTGCATACGCACTGGTGGTCTGGGGGCCGTGGAAAAGGCTGGGGATTCTGTGGAAAGCAGTCATCCTCTCCCTGTCCGTGGCTCTCTTCATCGGTGTGGAACTGTCTGTGATGGTCGGCGCGCCGTTCTGGTTGACAAGCGCTGGCCTGTTCGTGGGCACATTCCTGGCCGTAGAACTGGGAAATTTGATGATCTCCAAAACCGCTCTCGCAAAGGTCGTGTGAGAGGGGCGCGGCGCTGGCTCTGCAAAGGGCCGGCGCTTTTTCTTTGGAAACAACACAACAGTCCGGGTAGATACCGGGACAGAAAATGAAGAAGGATAGTGGTGGCGATGTAGATGGAAACGCGAGATAAGGCGTTCACCCTTTATAAGAAAGGGATGGGATGCACCGAAATCGCAAAGAAGCTGGGCGTATCGCTGAACACTGTGAAATCGTGGAAGAAGCGCTATTGGGATACACAAAAGGGTGCACCCAAGAAACGCACCCCGCCGCACCCCAAGGGTGCATCTTCTAAGTGCACCCAGAAAGCCCCGCAGGATGGCAAGCCAAAGTCGGGCGCACCGCTGGGTAATGTCAATGCAGTTGGCAACCATGGAGGCGCGCCGCCGGGTAACCAGAATGCCTTGAAACACGGTGGCTGGTCTGCGGTGATGTTTGGCTCTTTTTCAGAGGAAAACCAAAAAGCCATTCAGGACTGCACGAAGGATGTTGATGCAGAAGACCTGTTGATACAGGAACTCCAACTGCTGACCGCCCGGGAGGCTTTTCTACTTCAACGCATTTCCGCTGTTCAAGAGAAAAAACAGCACATTCAGTCGGTGCATACCTCCAAGTCTGGCAGATCGTTTACTCGTTTGGACGAGGACAAGGAAAAAGAAGCCCACGACAAGGAGGCTTACATTGAGCGGATAGATGCTAAAGTCGATCGGGAAGAAAGGCTCCCCGGCACCACCGTGGAAACATCAACCACCGTCGAATCAAGCTACCTTATCGTGGAACGCTTAGAGCGGCTATTGACCGATGTACAGCGCCAGAAGTCCAAGGTGATACAACAGCTTGCCGACCTGCGCAGAATGAGCAACAGTGGCAAGAATGAGCTGGTAGACGATTGGGTTGCGGCAGTCGAGGCGGCAGACACGGAAGTGGAGGATGCGGACGATGGCACTGAGACAACGTGAAGTCTTTGCCAAGCGAATCCCGCTGTACCGTAAAGACCCTTGCCTGTTCTTCAAAGAGGTCACTGGCTTCAAGCCTGATCCGTGGCAAAAAGAAGCCGCCACAGCTATTGCGCGGCATCGCAAGGTGTCTATCCGCTCAGGACAGGGCGTTGGCAAGACCGCTTTTGAAGCGAACCTAGTCCTTTGGTTTCTGTCCTGTTTTCCGTATCCACGCGTGGTGTGCACGGCTCCGACCCGCCAGCAGTTGAATGACGTCCTCTGGGCTGAGATTGCCAAGTGGCAGGAACGCAGCCCTGTCTTGCAGGCTATGCTTGTGTGGACAAAGACTCGTGTTTACATGAGAGGACATGAAAAACGCTGGTTCGCCGTGGCTCGAACAGCCACTAAGCCGGAGAATATGCAGGGCTTCCACGAAGACAATATGCTTTTCGTGGTGGACGAGGCATCTGGTGTTGCTGACCCCATCATGGAGGCTATACAGGGCACGCTTTCCGGCGATAACAACCGCTTACTGATGTGCGGAAACCCAACGCAGAACACTGGCACATTCCACGATTCACACACCGTAGACGCACAGTCCTACTACTGCATGAAGGTGTCCAGCAGGGACAGCCCCCGCACGAATAAGCAGAATATCGCTGACTTGGAGCGGAAGTTTGGCAAGAACAGCAATGTAGTCCGCGTCCGTGTTGACGGCGAGTTCCCGGAGAATGAGGACGACGTCTTTATTCCGATGGCACTCGCCACAAAGGCTGTCAATACTGAACCTCTGGAACATTGTGCTCCAGCCCGGATCTCCATCGGGTGTGACGTTGCCCGCTTTGGCAACGACGATACGGCCATTGCACAGAACATTGATGGAGATATCCAAAAGCTGGTCACGCGCCATGGTCAAGACCTGTACGCTACGGCAGACGATATCATTGCGATATATAAAACCATGCGTGCAGCGTATCCGCAGTACCGCGGTCTGATTTACGCGGTCATTGATGACACCGGCGTTGGCGGAGGCGTGACCGACATACTCAACCGAGAAAAGATTCGGCAGAAGCTAACCAAGCTGATGGTCGTGCCGGTAAACTTCTCCAGCGCTGTGCCGGACAAGGAAGCCGCCGGGCGCTATGCAGATATCGCAACGTGGATGTGGGCGGTCCTACGGGATATGGCCACGGCGGGCACCCTGCATATCCCGAACGATTCAACCCTGATAGGGCAGCTTACCACCCGTAAATATATCTTTAGTGGTGCTCCAGCAAAGTTGAAGCTTGAAAGCAAGGATGCCTTGAAAAAGCGCGGTCTGACCAGTCCTGACCGCGCTGATGCGGTAGCTCTTGCGCTATACGAGGGCGGCATCTTTGATGTACGCAGTCTGATATGATAGCCGGAAAGGAGAAAAAGGTGAAAAGAGTTATCCCCGGAAAAATCAAAACGCAACTTCGCCTCGACGGCTATTACAACGTTCTGAACAAGTATGGTACCCAGCACGACAGCACTGAGTATTACCAGTGGGCAACCGGTGCAGCTGTGACGGATGCGGAATTGGCCGACCTTTATGCAGGAAACGGACTATTCTCAACCATCATTGATGCCCCGGCAGACGATGCCACCAAGAACGGTATCGACCTTGGCGTCAAGGATAAGGATTTGCAGAAGCGTCTTGACGACCATCTGCAGACTATCCACTACCAGAGCAGGCTCGCGAAAGCGCTGAAATGGGCGCGGCTGTTTGGCGGCTCTGCTGTTGTTATGTTGGTGGACGATGGAAGACTTCTTCAGGATCCGCTGAACTGGCGGGACGTTCATGGCGTGGAAGAACTGTTGGTTTACGGACGGAATGAGGTGTTTCCGCTGTGGATCAACGGCTACGAAAACAATCCGGCAGATGAAGACTATCGTAAGGGCGGAACTGGCATCCCGGAGTTTTATCAGATAAACAGTGTGTACGGCAGCTATGTAGTACATTCCTCGCGATGCTTAGTGTTCCACAACGGAGAAATCCCCGAAGGCTCCACGATGTCAAATCTCTACCGCACATGGGGCATCCCGGAGTATATGCGCATCCGCGAAGAACTTCGCAATGCCTGCATCGGTCCGGGCTACTCCATTCGCCTGCTGGAACGGCTGTCAATGGTGACATACAAAATGAAGAACCTCGCAAACGTCCTGTCTACGGTAGACGGTGACGATACGGTTCTTCAGCGCATGGAAATGCTTGACCTTGCCCGTAATCTGCTGAACATGGTCTTCATTGATGCAGATGGCGAGGATGTTGGCATTCAATCCCTGTCCGTGGCGGGAGTCAAGGACATTCTGGACAATGCCTGTGCTATGCTGTCCGCTGTGAGCCATATTCCGCAGACAAGGCTCTTTGGACGCTCCCCGGCCGGCGAAAATGCCACGGGTGAAGGGGATATGGAAAACTATAAGGAGGCCGTGTCCGGCATCCAGTCCGGTGACCTCCGGGACAACACCCGCACGCTGGTCGAACTGATTCTGCGCGGAATGGCGTGGAACGGTGAAATCGATAAGGTGCCAGAGTATACCATTACCTACAAGAGCGCTTGGAGCTTGTCTGACGATGAAAAGGCTACGCAGGATCAGGCGAATGCTGCAGCCCAACTTGCCAGAGCACAGACGGCTTCCGCATACGTTACCGCTGGCATCTTGGAAACCGACGAGGTTCGCCGGTCTCTGGCGCAGGATGAACAGTTTGATCCTGAAAACATCATCACGGAAGCGGATGTCAATCAGGACTGGGGCTTGGGTGGGGCTAACGTTCCCCAGCCGACCAATCCGCAGAACCCGCCTGCGGCAGGTAACCTGGTTACGGATGAAGGGGACTGCGGTTATGTTGCCGGCTTCGTCCTGAACGATGGGAAAATCCTCTGCGGCCAACGTTCCGATGGGCAAGGTTGGTGCGGCCCCGGCGGTCACATTGAACCCGGGGAAACGCCGAGTGTGGCATTCCGCCGGGAAGCAAAGGAAGAGTTCAATATTGACGTAGGGGACATTACCTATCTCGGTAACTGCAAGGGCAAGCCGGATGAGGTGCTTCCCGTTCAGATCTATCTCGTCAATGGCTTCGATGGCGTTCCTCGGTGCGACCAAAAGGAGATGTTCACGGCTACATGGATGCCCCCTGAACAGATTTTGAAACAGGATGTGCCCGGTGGGCTGGTGTTTGAACCGTTTCTCAGAAGCGTGAAAGAATACCTTGAGCAGCTGGGCATTACGCTGGACGACTTTGACGAGAGCAAGCACAATCGCGACGAGAATGGAAAATTTTCCAGTTCTGGCGGCTCCACATCATTAAAAGATATATCGAGCGAGGAAAATCCATCAAAAGACTTGAATGATTCTCAAAGTCATGCTAAAATAAATTCTAACGCAGTTTCGGCAAAAGGCGCGAACACTTTCAAGGTGAAAGGTTTCCCCAACAAGCAGAAGCTGAACAACCACTGGCAGAATGGAAGAACCCACGCCGCTGAGTACGCTCCCGATGGCATTACGACAAAGGAGCAGTACGAAAAGCGGGCGGTTCAACTTTTGGAAAGCCCGTGCGGAAACGGCATAAAAGGCTACAAGACAAAAGATGGCCTTGTGTGCCGGTATGACGCAAAGAAAAATGACTTTGCAAAAGGTTCCCCAGAGAAGGGTGTAAGAACGATGTTCAAGCCTGACGATGGGGAAGATTACTATAAACGTCAGCTTGAATTGGAAGGAATCGAAGATGACTGAGAAAATCATCTGCCCGGTATGTGGGCAGCATAGCTTTGATGAAGACAACGATTTTGAGGAATGCCCCGTGTGCGGCTGGGTAAATGATGGCGTGCAGAGAGCGGATCCTGATTATCGCGGCGGTTATAACCGCATCAGCCTGAACGAAGCTAAAAAGAAGTTTGCTGAAGGCAAAAAGGTGTTTGACTAAAATATTGGCGTTGAGAGCCTTTGCAGGTGACGTGAAAGCGTCCCTCGCAAAGGCTCTTTTTGTTTGCAGTCATAGCTCAGCTGGTAGAGCGCCTGCCCTCCAAGCAGGATGCCGCGGGTTCAAGCCCCGTTGACTGCTCCATATCGAGGGTTGGCCAAGTTGGATAAGGCATGGGCCTTTGACTCCCAGACCGCCGGTTCGAGCCCGGTACCCTCGGCTTTTACGCTGGTGTAGCTCAATAGGATAGAGCAGGCGATTTGTAACCGTCAGGCTGTGGGTTCAATCCCCACCTCCAGCACCACCCGCCGTACACCGTAATCGGCACCTCGATGGCATGAGGGGGCACTGACCCTGCTCCCAACAGACCGCTGCGAAGTGTTCTGGCCTGTTCCATGACAGAGCCAGCGCGGAGCCATAAACCGCGTTCCTTCCGCTTCGCGCTTGGACGGATGCGCGCTGTAAGCAAAAGGTCAAAATTCAAGTGCTGCATGCCATAAGAACAAAGACCCTGCATCAAGGTGGAGATGCAGGGTCTTTTTGATGCCTGCAAAGGGAAGATGGTTCCCAGAAAGATAATGAGGTGGATATGCCTGTGAAGAATAATGGGCCCGGCATGACCGGGCGCTCTTCAATGACGAAAAAATCAAAGATCGAGCCGGAGTATCCGCAGTGGGCAGAAAGCAAGATGCGCGCAATCGAAAATCGGCGGTTGAAAGAACTGCAGAAGATTGTGCGAGAATCCATGCCTGAAATTCTGGCTATCGTTGCGGAAGAACAGAAAACCGGCTCCGACAGCATCAGACATGATGGATACAGCGACATGGTTCGCCGCATCCAGAACAGGTTCCGCATTATGCGTGACCGGCTCAGTCGGCGGCTGAAAACCGATCCGTTGGAACGGGATGTTCGCCGGTGCGCTGACTACACCGACCGGCGGCAACTCAAAGAATGGCAGCGCAGCGTGCGCGCCACGCTGGGAGTGGATATCCATGATGATTTCTTTCTCGGCGAAAGATACGACCTGATGCTTAAAAGATGGGTTGAGCAAAATGTCAGCTTCATTACCAGCATTGAAAGCGACTGCTTCGATGATATGGAGAACGTCATTATTGAGGGCTTTGCAAAAGGCCGCACCCCGGCGGCGATTTCCAATGAAATTCAACGCCGGTTTGATGTGACCAAGTCGAAAGCAAATCTTCTTGCGCGTGACCAAGTGGGCACTCTGAGCGCGAATCTGACCCGTACAAGGCAGGAATCCGCTGGGGTAGAGGAATATATCTGGAGTTCATCAGGCGATGAACGTGTGCGTGAATGCCACCGTGAACTTAACGGCCGGAAATTCCGCTATGACGACCCGCCGGCCATGTGGTACATGACAAAGCACGGCAAAGTGTACAGCGGGCGGCATTGCAATCCCGGAGAGGACTACCAGTGCCGCTGTGTTGCAAAACCTGTCTTTAACTTCGATAGGCTGAATTCTGTAGCCTTTAAGGAGAAAAAACAATGAAACAGAATACCCCGCCGCTAGTCCTTCGGAGCGAAATGCGGACAGACAGTGTGCCTGTCGATGAGCATTACAGCGCCGAGGGATATTTTTATGATAACCCCATTCTGACCCGCACGGGTATCTTCAAGTACACGCTGGAAGATGGCTCGGAGCGTCGAGAATTGCGTAGACCGGAAGATGTGTTTGACCCGGAAAGCCTTGCAAGCTATGAGGGAAAGCCCATCATCATAACCCACGATGCGCAGGTGATCGACAAGGACAATGCCCACCGAGAGAGAGTGGGAACAATCCTGACCCCTGGACAGCAGGACGGAGAAACCGTCCGCGCAAAAATCGTCATTGACGACCCGGATGCAGTAAAGGCATCCGGTCTGCGGGAACTGTCCGTTGGGTATTATCAGGATCTTATCATGGAACCCGGAGAATGGAACGGAGAACCGTATGACGCAATCCAGACCCATATCCGTGTCAATCATCTGGCGCTGGTAGCTGTCGCTCGCGCCGGTGATGATGCCCGCCTGAATATGGACAGCCAAGATAGCAATGGAGGTATGACCCCTATGGATGAGAACGAGAAGATGAACAACCCCACTCAGGACGATGATGCCACCGTGGACACTACGAAGCCTACCACAGATGATGGCGAGGGCGCGGGCAGTCCCCCTGCGACTCCCGGCCTTGACCCTGTTGGCGTTCAGGCAGCAATCAAGGCGTACCTGACGGCAACAACCGGCGGCGCTACTGCTGATGATGAGAACAACCCGGCGGCAGGCGGTGAGCCTGCAAAGCCCACCGAGGATGATGGTGAGGATGATTCCACCAAGCCTGATGCACTGGCAGAGATTACCGCCCGCCGTGACGCCATGGAGGACGGTCAGGCCAAAGCGGACATTAACACCCTGCTGTCCATGCTGGATGCCGCAAATGCCCGCGCTGATGCCGCAGAGGACGATACCAAGCCCACTGAGGACGAGGATGATAACCCGGATGGTTCCAACAGCCAGCTGAACCATGATAGCGCCAGCGCTATTGCGGCGCAGGTCAGCCAGCGCGTTGAGTTGTGCCGTCTGGGAGACAAGCTGCATCTTGATGGCATGGAGACCATGCCGGTCATGCAGGCAAAGAAAAAGGTCGTGCACGCCGTTATCCCGGGTATGCGCTTGGACGGCAAGAGCAGTGCCTATATCAACGCCGCTTTCGACATCGCCAAGGAGAAAATCAACGGTCGCAAGAGCGTGGCGGACCAGCGTCGCCAGATTTTCAATGCGGATTCCGCAAATGCGGCCGTCCGTGATGCCGGCAAGAAGAACGACCCTGCTGCGGCTCGCAGCCGCATGATTCAGCGTCACGCTGCTGAAAAGGAGGACTAAGTTATGAACATGGCTGTACAGATGAACTACGGTGAACCGAGCCGTGGCATTCCCGGTCTGCTTTATGACCGCGCAAACTACGAGGCCGTCACTCGCCGGAATGGCGCTGATGATGGCAAGATGTTCTTTGGTCTCGGCGTTGTGCAGGGCGCAGAGCCGGGCAAAGATATTACCCTGCCGGCTACCGGCGCAACCGTCGATAAGTTTGAGGGCGTTGTAATGTACAGCGCCAACACCGAAATGGATGATGATGGTGCCGTTCTCCTGCACAAAGGCCAGATTCTGGATGTTTGTCAGTCTGGCAAGCTGTGGGTGCAGCTGGTTGATTCTGTGGAACCTGCCTATGGTCAGCCGGTATATCTGGTGATTGCCGGTGATGATGCTGGCAAGTTCACTCCGACCAAGGGCACCAATCTGGCTGTCAAGGCTCGCTTCATCGGTGCGGCACAGAACGGCATCGCACCTGCCCAGTTCGTAGAGCAGCTCTAAGGAGGTATAACCCATGTCTAAGTTTAATCCCTTTGACCCCGCAAACGGCTACAGCGAGGAGGATCGCGCTGCCCTGTCCGGCAAGTGTTCTTCTCTTATCAATGAGGCCTATAAGAACCCGTTCCCCGGTGCGGTTCTTCGCATGGATGCTGCTGACAATGCAGGCATCTTCTTCGCCAAGCAGCTGGCGCATGTCAAGACCAAGGCGTACGATAAGGACTTCCCGGAGTTGTCCGGCCTGAAGCTCTTCCCTCAGACCAGTGAAACCGATGAGGGAGCTGCGTATATCGAATACTACAGCTATGAGCCGGTTGGCTTTGCTGATGTTATCGCCAACTACGCCAGCGACCTGCCCCGTGTCGATGTGAAGGGCACTCCCCATCGTGCGGAAATTGTCAACATCGGTGACAGCTACGGCTACAACGTACAGGAACTGCGTGCCTGCCGCCGCAATGCGGTTCTGGGCGTTATGAAGTCTCTGGACTCTGCGCGTGCTGAAGCGGCCCGCCGGGTGTATGATGTCAAGGTGAATCACCTGATTTGGCACGGCGACGAGAAGACGGGCATCATCGGCGTTCTGTCCTCCGGCAATAATATCCCTATCTATACCCTGCAGAACGGTGCAGCCGGTAAGGCCGACTGGGCATCCAAGACCGCAGACGAGATTGCGGCCGACATTGCTGGCATCCTGAACTACATCGACACCCTGACCCAGAATGTGGAGCACCCGGACAGCTGGGTCATGCCCAACGACCTGTACACCAGCCTGAACCTGCGCCGCATCGATGGCACCGGCGAATCCGTTCTGTCCTACATCAAGGATCACACTCCCCAGATTAAGAACTGGGAAGTTGCTGGCGAACTGTCCAAGGGCAACAAGGACTACAACAGCACTGGCAAGAACATCGGCCTGCTGTACACCAAAGACCCGGACAAGATGTCCCACGAGGTTCCCATGGCTTTCCTTCAGCACGCGCCGCAGGATCGCAATCTGGAAATCGTTATCAACTGCGAGGGCCGCGATGCAGGCATGATGATTCCTTATCCGCTGTCCGCCTGTCTGGTCTACGGCCTGTAAGAAAGGAGTAACACCCCATGAAGATCAAAAACATTTCCGTGAAGCCCATCTGTATCGGCGATGCGTCCATGCTGCCGGGCGATACTGCAGAAGTTGGCGAAACCTTTGCTGACACTGTTGGCTTTTATATCAGCATGGGGCTGATGCAGGAGGTGCAGGAGAAGAAGGCGCGCAAGGCCAAGGCAGAACAGGAGCCTGCTTCCGATGCCACCGCAGAGGCTGAATCCTGATGGATGCCGTCGATGTGGCCGCAATCACCAAAATTGTAAAGATGGTGGGTGCTGAGTTTAAGGCTATGCCGGACGATGACATTTCGTTCTGGATCGGTCTGCAAGCACCAGTTATTTCGCAGAAAAAATTCGGCGCGGACTATAATCTGGCAGTGGCGCTTTTGGTGTGTCATGCTATGAAAATGGCAGGTAATGGCGATAACTCCCTTGGAACCATTGCAAACACTGGGCGTCTTGCCAGCGTATCCGAAGGTGGCGTGAGCATATCCTTTGCCACCAGCACCGCCGGGGCCACCGGAGATGCTGAGTACCAGCTTACTTCCTACGGCTTGCAGTTTATTTCGATTCGGAACCGGCATATCGTGCCTATCATGATTCGATAAGGAGACCTGCCCATGGCGATAGCCAATGACATCGGCCTTGACCTGACGCCAGAGGGAAGAGCGGCGATGGAGCGCCTGAACGAACTGTCCAATGTGACCATAGAGGTTGGGTATCAGGCAGACCAAAAGGCGGCTGACGATGAAACATCGCTGGCCGAGGTCGCCTACTGGAACCACTACGGAACCCTCCACAAAGACGGGTCGGCGATGATTCCTGCCCGTCCCTTTATGGACGCCATCAAAAAGCACTCGGAAGAACTATCAGAGTTTTCGCAGCAGGCTTTGTCCTCCTTGGAAACAGCTGATGCGGTTTCCAATGCGATTGGTTCTCAGGCAAAGTCCATGATTCAGGATGCAATCAAAGATGAGGAATGGGCACCCAACGCGCCCATCACCATCGAGGGCGGCTGGATGATGAACGAATATGGCAAGGAAGGCCCGGTGCCTGTGCATATTAAAGGGAAGAGTTCCACGAAGCCCCTGATTGATACAGGCGCCTTGCGTCAGAACTGTCAGTACGTTATCAAGAAAGGAAAGAAATGAACATCTTTAAGCAGATGTACACTGTGCGCCGCTATAAGGGCACCAGCTGGGACAGTGGCACAGCCGAAACAACTTACTCGGATATGCAGCTTCCACTTGATGTGCAGGCCAAAACGCGCCGCAATCAGGACGATGCTTCTGGCTGCTCTACGACCGGCGTTTTGACTGTGTATAGTGATGTCCAGCTTCTTCCTACGGAACCGGATAAACAGACAACGGGAGATCGTCTGCTTTACATGGGGCAGTGGTACGCCTGCAAGTCGTCCATCTACTGGGGAAACACCATCCTGAAGCACTGGATATCAGAGTTTGAAGCTGTTGAGGGCGAGAAAGGGGAGATTGCCAATGACACCAGCTGAGTGCCGCGAGGCGGTTCGGCTCATGTTTGTGGAACTGTACCCTCATTGCACAGTGATTTACAGCTATCCCAATTCCGTTCGTCCACCGCTTCCGTATGTCGTTCTCGACTTTGAACGCATCGAGCTGGTGAACGCGTTTGAGTACGTCAAGAACGGGATTCTTTGGCAGGAAAAATGCAAGCGCATTCCGTTTTCTGCTGAACTGGTCACCGAGAGCAAGACGGAACATGCTGCCGGGGTGAAAAAAGTTGGCTTGTCAACGGTCGTGGACGACCTTGAACAAGCTATTCAGTTCTTTGATAGCCAATACGCAGGTGACAAAATGCGCGCCATGAATATCACGGTATGCACGGAAGGGTCACCTGAACCGATCCATAACAGCGCGCCCGGCGTAGAGAGGGCGCGCTGTTCTTTTTATGTGGATTTTGTGCAGCGTACTAAGGAGTACGCTGCCTTGGCTCCGATTGACGGCGAGTATTCGGAAGACCATGCCAGTGCAGCATCCAAAAAAGCTGCAGACATGGAAGCCGGATGGTTTGACGAAGTCGAAGTCAAAAAAGAAATCCGAAATGAGTAAAGGAGCGAAACCACATGAATATCGACAAAATCGTTGAGGTCAATATCCAGATCTCCGAAGCGATGTCCATTGATGGTGGTTATGACACCATCCTCATTGTCGGCCCTCTGCCTAAAGCCCCTGGCGGTCGCGTTACACCTGATGTTGCCGGTTATGCGAGCTTGCAGGACCTCAAGAGCGCCGGATTCGCAGCGGACGATCCTGTGTACATTGGTGCCAGCAAGGTGTTTGGACAGTCCCCGAAGCCGCCCGCGGTAATGATTGCGGTGCAGAAGCTGTCCAGCGGCTCCACCGAAAAGGTGGATGTGACTCTTGACAGAGCCATCGGTATGCCGGGCTGGTACTGCATCTGCCCGGCGGGCATCAAGGAGGACTTCTACCAGAGCATTGCCGACTGGACAGAAGCCAATGAAAAGCTGTGTATCTGCGAGACGACCGGCATTTCGTCCTCTCCGGTATCGGATGCGATGCTTCGCACTGCGATCATTCACGCTACCGCCGAGAACGACTGCGTGAACTGTGCTTACGCTTCCCGGTTCCTTTCCTATGACCCGGGCAGTGAGCAGTGGTGCTTTAAGTCCCTTTCTATGGTGTCTGCACAGGGACTGTCCACCACGGATATTGCAAGTCTGGAAACACGCAATATCTCGTATTACACAACTGTTGGCAGCAAGGCCATGGTGCAAGGTGGCAAGGTGAGCGGCGGCGAGTGGATCGACACCATTCGTTTCCGTGACTGGCTGAAGACCGAAATTCAATCCAAGGTGCTGAACCTGCTTCTGGGCTTGCCCAAAGTGCCTTATACCGATCAGGGCATTGCGCTGGTGCAGAACGCTGTCATTGATGCGTTAGAAGAGGGCGTGCGTGCTGGTGGCATTGTGCAGGATGCTTCTTCCGATGATGGGGAAGCGTCTCGCGCATATACCGTCACCGTGCCGCGTGCGGCCGATTTGGATGCCGCAACTCGTAAGAGCCGCCGTCTTACCGGTGTGACATGGACAGCACAGCTGGCAGGTGCCCTGATCGCCGCGAAAATTGGCGGCACACTGAATTACTGAGAAAGGAGAACCGCTAAATGCGTGGAGATGTAACCGTTTACTCCCCGAAAAACGTTCTGTGCACCATGGGCATTCACATCGCGTCTGGTTTTACGGAGGATGGCTTTATTACCATTACTCCGCAGGGCGATGGTGTGACGGATGAAGCCGGTGCAGATGGCGAAGTGGTCGTTTCGATTCCGGATGATCCTCGCTATGAAATCAAGTTGGTTCTGCAGTACGGTTCCAAAACAAACAACTGGCTGCTGAAGAAGTACAACAACAACAAGCAGACCCCGGGCAGCGGCCTTTTCAATATGCAAATCAAAGATCTGGGCTCTAACCCGGATTTCACGGCGCCCAAGGCATGGGTTTCCAAGCCTGCCCCGTGCGCTTACGGTAAGACCGGCCAGAATCAGGAGTGGACGCTGCGGGCTGTTGGCAAGATGGAGCCGAAGAACTGAAAGGAGGAAACCTGATATGAAAATGAAACGCATGGAAATGCGCGACATTACGGTTGGTGAATACCAGTTTAAGATTCGCCCATTCGGTGCCAAGGATGCTACCTACATCTTTGGCGATGTCGCATCCATCATCCTTCCCATTCTGGGCACCGTGTCGGTTGCTAGCGACGATAAGGATGCTGTCAACATGGAAATGTTTGACGGGATGGACATGGACAAAGACTCGCTGGTCAAGGCGCTTGCCCGCATCAATGGCAACGCATTGAGCAAACTGGTGAGTGAGCTCCTGCTGGATCACAGCAACATCCGCGTTTTGGATCCTGAGAAAAACACTTATGAGGTCATGGGCGAGGATGATTTTGATGAAATTTTCTGCCAGTACCTCGCCGGAATGCTCAATCTTTGTGCTGAGGTCATTCGCTTAAACTTCAGCGGTTTTTTCAAAGATGCGAGCACCCTCTTTGGAGGCCTTATCAAAGTGCGCCGGGCGGGCAGCTCGAACAGTACGGAGAGTTCGACAACGACAGAGTAACGAACCTTGAATGGATTATGTATACCCTGATTCGTGAGCGGGTGGCTTCGATGTACGAACTGACCTATGTTTATAATCTGGATGAAATGCTAAAACTTTACGACCTGATTATGATGCAGCGGGACATTGAGTACGCCAAAAGCCAAGAGGACAGAAGGGGGGATACATAAGTGGCGGCAAAGGAAACTGTAATCGGAAAGTTCGTCAATCAAATTCTGTTCAAGGTCGATAAAAGTTCTGTTGATGACGCAAAAAGCGCTATCAGCGAAGTAAAAGGCTTTGCGGCTAAAGCACTTGGCGCAATCGGCATCTGCTTTTCCTTTACTAAGCTTGCTAGTCTTGCAGAGGAATTTGGCAGTATCAACGATACCATCCGCGGGGCAACCCGCGAGATGGGAGACCAAGCGGATATCCAGCAGAAGATTCTGCAAGGGGCCCAGGATTGCCGTGAAGAATACGGGGTCATGGCCGGAGATGTGACAAAGCTGGTGCAGCTGAACAGTAAGCTGTTCCCAGTTGATGATGCTGTGAAGTTTGTTTCGCTTGTCGAAAAGCTGGAAAAAGGCTCCGGCAGAGAAGCAAATCTTGACAACACCATGAGCGTACTGCAAAAGGCTATGTCTTCGGGCAAGCTGGACAAATCTAGCTTTTCCAACTTAAAAACAGCTGCCCCAGAGGTGGTGAAAGCCATTTCGTCTGCAATGGGGGTGTCCGAAAAGCAACTCCAAAATCTGGCAGAGAGCGGAAAACTTTCCGCAAAGCAACTGAAAGAAGCGTTCTTTGCGGCGGAAAGCGACATTCAAAAGAACTTTGATGAACTCGGTTTCGGCATCGGGGACGCTCTTACTTATGTCAGAAATCAGTGGGGGCTTTGGCTTGCAGGCGCAGATGATATGCTTGGCACCACAACCAGTATTGGAAAAGCAATAAAAACCATAAGCGATTTCCTGATAGGAAAAGCACAACGGCTGACTTCGTGGTTGAAAAATATTGCTGAGAAACTTGGCGGCGTAGAACAGCTGCTGAAGCTAATCGTGATGGTCGCCACAGCTCTGTTCCTTGCAACCAACGGAAGCAAGATTTTGTCTTTCTTAGCGGGCGCAGTGAAACTCCTGCAAGGATTTAATCTGCAAACTGCCCTTGCGGCCGCAAAATGGCTCTTGCTGTTC
>OGIC01000076.1_pt1 | contig 82199 bp, 64 predicted proteins | sample 1571681 | NCBI WGS metagenome assembly OGIC01 (sample SAMEA2582046, study PRJEB24529) | metagenome | biome: Human gut stool | place: China | collected 2011
AGCTGGCCATGACCGAGGAAGAGAAGCACGCCCTGCGTGAGGCTGGCCACGAGTATGGCGCAGCCACCGGCCGTCCCCGCCGCGTGGGCCCCATCGATCTGGTGGCAAGCCGCTACGGCGTGTTCTGCCAGGGCTGCGACGAGGTGGCTCTGACCCTGCTGGACGTGCTGGACTACATGGAAAAGATCCCCATGGTCACTGCTTACAAGCTGACCGACGGCACCACCACCACCCGCTTCCCCATGGGTGAGGCGCTGGATACCGCACAGCCCGTGGTGGAGTACCTGCCCGGCTGGCACTGCGATATCACCGCAGCCCGCAAGTGGGAGGACCTGCCCCAGCAGGCTCGCGATTATGTGGAGTATCTGGAAAAGGCTGTGGGCTGCAAGATCACCTATATCTCGGTGGGCGCAGAGCGCGAGGCCTACATCCACCGCGGCTGAGCTGCCGCCAAAAGCAGCCCCCGAGTTTCAGAAAAGGAAGCGTCACAGATGTTTGATATCATTACCGACAGCGCCTGCGACCTGACGCTGGACACCGCCAAGCAGCTTGGCATCGAGGTCGTGCCCTTTTATGTATCGCTGGACGGCGAGCATTACCGCAAGGAAGGGCTGGAGATCCCTGTGCGGGACTTCTATCAGTTCATGGTAGATAACCCGGCGGCCTACCCCAAGACCAGTCTGGCCTCCATCGAGGACTTTGAAAAGGCCTTCCGCGCACACGCCGAGGCGGGTCGGGAGGTATTGTGTCTGGTGTTCACCGGCAAGATGAGCGGCTGCGTGGGCAGCGCCCGCAACGCCCGGGATCTGGTGCTGGAGGACTACCCCGATGCCCGCATCGAGGTCATCGACTCTGCCGCCGCCACGGTGACCGAATCCACCATGGTGGAAAATGCCGTAGCCATGCGGGACGCAGGCTGCACCTTGGACGAGACTGTGACTTGGCTGGAAGCGGAAAAGTCCACCAACCAGATCTTCTTCACCGTTGGCAATTTGGATTACCTCATCAAGGGCGGGCGCATCGGCAAGGTGACCGGCCGCGCCGCCAATATGCTGGGGCTGAAGCCCATGATCCTGTTCAAGGACGGCGAGATCTTCTCCGGCGGCGTAGCCCGTGGTCGGCAGAAGAGCTTTGAAAAGGCGCTGGAACAGCTGATGAACTATCTGGATGCCCACGGCGGCACCCCGGACGACTACCGCATCACGGTGGGCTACGGCTACGATGCCGACGAGGGCAAGCGTTTGTGGATGCAGACCCGCGCCGCCCTGCGCGCCAAGTACCCCGGCGCACAGTGTGAGGTAGGGCTGTTGCAGATCGGCTGCACCATCGCGGTGCACACCGGCCCCTATGCCTTGGGCATGGGCGTCATGCGCCGCTGGAAAAAGCAGGGCTGATAGAAAACAGAAGAAACCGGATAAAAAAGAGATAGACTTTCTCGGAAGGGAAGGTCTATCTCTTTTTTGTTGCAGGCTGAAACTGTAACGAATCGGATACCGTAAGAACGGCTTCTTCAGGGAAGAGGCGCTGTCTTATGCCCTTTTTTAATCTGTCTTATTTGTCTTTCCATTGGCAAAATTGGGAAAAAATGCTTGCAACTAGGCAGTTTTGATGATAAAATCAAAATGTTACAGTACGCCCAAAAGCAGGGTGTACAGGAAGGTGAAGTTTGACATTGCGGCAACGGGGGTATTGCGTGCTGCCAAGATGCGGTGCGCAGAGAAAGAGGCAGGGAAAACAAAATGGAAACAAGTGCGACAATAAAAGAAAAGCGTCTGTGGCTGGAACGCTATGCACAGAATGTGCCGGGCGGCTTCCACTGTTGTGCGGATGACCCGGAAAACGGCTATCCCTTTATTTATATCAGCGACCGTTTTCTGGAGATACTGGGCTGGGAGCGGGAAGAATTTGCGGCAAAGTTCGATAACCGCTACACCGCGCTGGTGCACCCGGACGATCTGGAAAGCGGGCTGCGCTACCGGAACGCGGAAAACAGCACGACCTACGCACAGAACGGCGACAGTGTGTTCCGGCTGCTGGGCAAAAACGGCTACCGCTGGGTCACCAGCGCGGCCAACCGAGTGGAGTGGCGCGGCGATAGCTGCATCGTGAGCACCATCACGGATATCACCCCCTATATGGAGCTGCGGGAAAAGCTGGAACAGCAGAACCGCGCCCAGAAGGAGGAGCTGGAAACCGCCAACCGCAACCTGCTGCGGATGATGCAGCAGATGGAGGAGCAAAAAGCGCAGCTTGCCCAGACCACCGCCCGGAATATGGAAAAAGAAAAGAGCTATCAGCAGCAGCTGAACCATGACGCCCTGACCGGCGCCTACAACCGCCGCTATTACGAGGAAGTGGCGCGCAATAACATCGGCCCGGCGGGCATCGCCCTGATGGATATCGATGATTTCAAGATCTGCAACGATACCTACGGTCACCACGCCGGAGATATGGCGCTGGAAACGGTTGCAAAGACCATCCGCTCCTGCATCCGGGAAACAGATCTGCTGATCCGCTACGGCGGCGATGAGTTTTTGCTGGTGCTGGCTGGCATCCCGGCAGACTTTTTTAGAACAAAACTGGAGCAGATCCGCGATGCCGCGCAGAAAACGGTGGTGCCGGGCTACCCCCACTTCCGGCTGTCGCTGAGTATCGGCGGCGCAATGCAGACCCTTGCCGACCCTATGGAGAACGTGGTGCGCCGGGCAGACCTTCTGATGTATCAGGCCAAGAGCCGCAAGGACGCCGTGGCGGTGGACACACAGGGCAGCCGTCTGGCTCCACAGGAGGAAGTTTTGGAGGAAAAGCCCACTATCCTGCTGGTGGACGATGCCATGATGAACCGCATGGTGCTTACCGGTATTCTGGGAGAAGACTACCATATTCTGGAAGCCGGGAACGGCGAGCGGTGTCTGGAACTGCTGCGGGCAAATGCCGGGCAGATCGCGCTGGTGCTGCTGGATATCAACATGCCGGTCATGGACGGCTTTGAGGTGCTGCGCACCATGAACACCAACCACACCATTGAGGATGTACCGGTGATCATGATCTCCAGTGACGACTCGGAAGAAGCCATCCGCAAAGCCTACGAGCTGGGCGCCAGCGACTATGTCAACCGCCCCTTTGATGCCAAGATCGTCTACCGCCGGGTGGCAAATACCATCAAGCTGTACGCCAAGCAGCGGCGGCTGGTGCAGATGGTCTCTGACCAGATCCGCGCGCGGGAAAAGAACACCGATGTGCTGGTGGGCGTGCTGAGCCAGATCGTGGAGTTCCGCAACGGCGAGTCCGGCTCTCATGTGCGGCATATCCGCGTCATCACCGAGACGCTGCTGCACCGGCTGATGGAGCTGACCGACCGCTACGAGCTGACCCCCGAGCAGCAGGATAACATCGCGCTGGCGTCGGCGCTGCACGATATCGGCAAGATCGGCATTGACGAAGCCATCCTGAATAAGCCCGGCAAGCTGACCGCAGAAGAATTTGCGGTGATCAAGACCCATAGTATGCTGGGCGCAGAGATGCTGCACAAAACCGAAAACTTTGCCGAGCAGCCGCTGCTGCAGACCGCCTACGAGATCGCCCGCTGGCACCACGAGCGCTGGGACGGCAGGGGATACCCGGACGGGCTGAAGGGGGACGATATCCCCATCAGCGCGCAGCTGGTCTCCATGGCGGATGTGTACGACGCGCTGACCAGCGAGCGGTGCTACAAAAAAGCCTTCCCGCACGAGACCGCCGTTCAGATGATCACAAACGGCGCGTGCGGAGCGTTCAACCCACTGCTGACACAGTGCCTGCTGGATGTGCAGGGGGAACTGAAACAGGAAATTTTACAATGGTAATGTGAGGACAACTACGCGTGACAAAACAGCGATCCAACTATAAAATACCTCGCCGCACCTTTTTAAAGGTGTGCGCGGCGGCTGCGGCCGGGCTGACCGCCTGCGGCAAAATGCAGACGGCGGAAGCACTGCCTGAGCTCACGGTGGGCAGTGATAACTACCCGCCTTTTATCTACCTGAACAATGACAGCACCCCCACCGGCATTGATGTGGACATTGCCACCGAGGCCTTTGCCCGCATAGGGTATGCGGTACGGTTTGAAATCATTGACTGGGAGCAGAAAACCAATCTGGTGGAAAGCGGTGCTATCGACTGCATCTGGGGCTGCTTTTCCATGGACGGGCGGGAGCAGCTGTACCGCTGGGCAGGGCCGTATATGGTCAGCCGTCAGGTGGTGGCGGTCAATGCCAACAGCGGTATTGAAACGCTTGCCGACCTTGCGGGCAAGACCATGATGGTGCAAAGCACCACCAAGCCGGAGGAGATTTTCCTCGGCGGTACCGACCCCCGCATCCCGCAGTTTGGTGAACTGCTGAGCACCGAGGACCGCAGCGTGCAGTACGCCATGCTGAACTGCGGCTATGTGGATGCTATTGCCGCCCACGAGACCGCCATTTTGCAGTATATGCAGGATTGCAATGCCGATTTCCGCATTCTGGAAGAGCCGCTGCTGGTCACCGGCATCGGCGTAGCCTTTGCACTGAACGACACCCGCGGGTTGGACGAAAAGCTGACCGAGACCCTTGCCGCCATGCGCGCCGACGGCACACTGAAGCAGATCGTAGGCAAATATCTGCCGGACCCGGAAAAGTATCTGGAGGTGGACGCCCTTGAACCGTAACAAGAAAACGTTCACGCCCAATATGCGGGTGGCGGCGCTCTACCTGCTGATGGGCGTGCTGTTTCTGCTGGCAGTGACCCTCTTCTCCGGGCAGGAGTCCATGCGCGCTACCGAGGAATACTTTGACCGCACCATCAACTTTGTAAAGGTGCAGTCCACCAGCTACGAAAAACATAACGATACCATCACCGCAAGGGCACTGCGCCGGATGGCAGTGTCGGTGCGGCAGCTGGCCGAAAATGATACCTTGGATCTCTACGACCCCGAAAGCCTCCGGGCAGAAACGAAGTCCCTCTGGCTTACCGGCATTGCCGTACTGGATGAAAATGGAGAATCACTGTGCGAATATACGGATGGTAATATCGGCTATGCGCAGTTTGCGGAATCTCTGCGGGAGCAAGCCGCGCTGAACGTGCTGCAAAACCCGCAAAAGACCTACCTCAAGCGCATTCTGTTACAGGATGGCACGGCGGTGGATGTTGCCACCCGCCGCGCCGCAGCAGGGGACGCCGTGCTGCTGGCCTACCGGGTGACCCCGCCGGAGTTTGTGGAGGGCGCAGCCCTGTCCATCCAGAGCGTGCTGGACGGCTACCCGCAGAATATCAGCGGCACGATATTCATTGTGCAGAACAACAAGGTGATCGCCGCAAACGACCCGAGCCTCATCGGACTGTACACCACGAACAGCCCGCTGGTGCAGGGCATCCGCAAAGCCGGTGCGCCCGATACCTTGACCCACACCCGCGACTGGGCAAATTCCGGCTGCTATTTCGGGATGTACAGCAACGGACGGAATTTTGACCTGTATCTCTATATCAGCGAAAAATCGGTGTTCCGCAATACCAGCAGCACGCTGCTGGCTGCGCTGATCCTCTATCTGAGCTGCGTGGCAGTGCTGCAAATGCTGCGCTATCGCTCCATAAAGGCTGCGGAGCAGCAAAAAAAGGAGCAGGAGCGGGAATACCACGCCCGGCTGGAAGAGCAGAACCGAAAGCTGGAACTTGCCGTCCGGCACGAGGCAGCGGCAAACCGCGCCAAGCGGGAGTTCTTGTTCAACATGAGCCACGACATCCGCACCCCGATGAACGCCATTATCGGCTTTACCTCGCTGGCGGCGACCCATGTTGAGAATAAGGAACAGGTGCTAGACTACCTGAAAAAGATCTCCACCTCCAGCCAGCACCTGCTCTCCCTCATCAACGATGTGCTGGATATGAGCCGCATTGAGAGCGGCAAGGTAAAGATCGAGGAAAAGGCAGTGCACCTGCCGGATCTCGTGCACGATGTGCGCTCCATCATCCAGCCCAATATCAGCTCCAAACGGTTGTCGCTGTTCATCGACACCATGGACGTAGTGGACGAGGACATCATCACCGACCCGCTGCGGCTGAATCAGGTGCTGCTGAACATCCTTTCCAATGCCATCAAGTTTACCCCCACCGGCGGCATGGTGAGCATCCGCATCGCCCAGAAGCCCGGTGCACCCAAGGGCTGCGGCAACTACGAGTTCCGCATCAAGGATAACGGCATCGGCATCAACAAGGAGTTCCAGAAGCACATCTTTGAGGAGTTTGCCCGGGAGGAAAGCTCCACCGTCAGCGGCATTCAGGGCACGGGTCTGGGCCTTTCCATCACCAAGAACATCGTGGATCTGATGGGCGGCACCATCGCCCTTGAAAGTGAGCCGGGCAAGGGCAGTGAGTTCATCGTGAATCTCTGCTTCCCCCTCAGCGGGCAGAAGGCAGAGATCAAACAGCTGCCCCAGCTGGAAGGGCTGCGGGCACTGGTGGCAGACGACGACACCAACACCTGCCTGAGCGTCAGCACCATGCTTTCCAAGATCGGCATGCGGCCGGAGTGGACCATCTCCGGCAAGGAAGCGGTCATCCGCACCAAGTACGCCGTGGAGCAGGGCGATGCCTTCAGTGTGTATATCATCGACTGGCTCATCCCGGATATGAACGGCATCGAGATCGTGCGGCAGATCCGCAAGGTCATCGGAGACAGCTGCCCCATCATCATCCTGACCGCCTATGACTGGGCGGATATCGAGGAGGAGGCGCGCGCCGCCGGTGTGACCGCTTTCTGCGAAAAGCCGCTCTTCCTCTCGGAGCTGCGCAAGGTGCTGGCAGAGCCCTTCCGGGTACAACCGGAGCAGACGCCCACGCTGCCGCCCAAGGCAAGCTTTGACGGTAAGCGCCTGCTGCTGGTGGAGGATAACGCCCTGAACCGGGAAATCGCCGTGGAGATCCTGAAGGAAACAGGCTTCCTTGTGGATACCGCCGAGGACGGTGTTGAAGCGGTGGAAAAGATGGAGCAGTCCGCGCCCGGGCAGTACGACCTGATCTTAATGGACATCCAGATGCCCCGGATGGACGGCTACGAAGCCACCCGGCGTATCCGTGCCCTGCCCGACCCCTGCAAGGCGGGCATCCCCATTTTTGCCATGACCGCCAACGCCTTTGAAGAGGACAGGCAGAACGCCCTGAATGCGGGCATGAACGGCCATATCGCAAAGCCGCTGGATATCCCGCATCTGCTGAAAGTACTGGAAAAAGCGCTGCAATAAACCCTCTCAGTCATCGCTGTGCGATGCCAGCTCCCCCTCGGGGGAGCTTTTTTGTTTCTGCCGGTCAGCGCCTGAGAGGGCTTAGTCCGGCGGGGCATTCCAGACCGTTCCGCGCAGCAAAAAGCCGCCGCACAAAAAGTGCAGCGGCTTTGCGGGGCGTCACATCACAGCCAGCGCTCTGCGATGATCCACCACATACCGGGCAGGTTGATCCGACCCAGCAGATGCTCCAATACGATCAGCATGGTATTCTCCTTTCAGACCGTCCGTTTCAGCCGAACAGCCCCTTCAGTAAAAACAGAAGCAGCTTAGTCAAGCTGCCGCCGCCCAAAAGGCTGAGCAGCGGCCCAAGGCCTTGAAACATGGAAGGGTTGCTCCTTTCGTTTCATTCCGTCCCGACTGCTGCCGGGTGCCGGTCTGCCTTATATACGAACCAGCCCGCCGCAGGATTGCAAATGCCGTGGCGGTAAATATTGGAAAGGAAACCCTCTCAGTCATCGCTGCGCGATGACTGAGAGGGTTCAGCGGGAAGCTGCCTCGCCCGGGAGACACCCCTTCCGTCTGCTCACTGCGTTCGCAGCCACCTTCCCCAAGGGGACGGCTTTTGGCAATGCCGTAAAGTTGCCCGCCACCGCTGAAGCCGTCCCCTTGGGGAAGGTGGCTTGACGCGAAGCGGCAAGACGGAAGGGGTATCGCAGCTGCCGTCTGCCTTTACGACCCCTTCCCGTGAAAAAGTTGCTCAGAAACGCCCGCAGGCGTTTCTGAGCAACAAATCAAAAATACTATTTCCGCTGCAACGACGACGACCGCCGCCAGTGGCGGAAACAGGGAGGAGTTGTTGGGGCAGCGGCCAGCAAGACGCGAGTGCCGCCCAAGGCACGATGCGGATGCTGGGTGCCGCAACCCGGAAAGCGCGGAGGGCATTCCAAATCGTCTTACTTAAAACGCTTCCATGCCGGGGTAGACGGCGCTTTCGCCCAGCTGCTCCTCAATGCGCAGCAGCTGGTTGTACTTTGCCACACGCTCGGTGCGGCTGGGGGCACCGGTCTTGATCTGGCAGGTGTTCAGCGCCACCGCCAAGTCCGCAATGGTGGTGTCCTCGGTCTCGCCGGAGCGGTGGGAGCTGATGGCGTTGTAACCGGCCTTGTGTGCCATTTTGATGGCTTCCAAGGTCTCGGAGACAGAGCCGATCTGGTTCAGTTTAATCAGGATAGCGTTGCCCGCACCCAGCTGGATGCCCTTTGCCAGACGCTCGGTGTTGGTCACAAACAGGTCGTCGCCCACCAGCTGCACCTTGCCGCCCAGCTCGCGGGTCATCTGCTGCCAGCCCTCCCAGTCCTCTTCATCCAGACCGTCCTCGATGGAGATGATGGGGTACTTTTCCACAAGGCTCTTCCAGTGCGCGATCAGCTCGGCAGAGGTGAACTCGGTGCCAGCCTTGGGCAGCTTGTAGAAGCCCTTGCCCTTGGGGCTCTTCCACTCGGAGGCGGCGGCGTCCATTGCCAGCATAAAGTCCCTGCCCGGCAGATAGCCCGCCTTTTCGATGGCAGCCAGAATGGTCTCGATGGTCTCCTCGTCGCTGGAAAGGTTGGGTGCAAAGCCGCCCTCATCGCCCACGGAGGTGGCCAGCCCCTTGGACTTCAGAATGGCAGCCAGCGCGTGGAACACCTCGGCGCACCAGCGCAGCGCTTCTTTAAAGGAAGGTGCGCCCACCGGCATGATCATGAACTCCTGCGTATCCACGGTGTTGGCGGCGTGTGCGCCGCCGTTCAGGATGTTCATCATGGGCACGGGCAGGCGGTTGCCGTTCACACCGCCCAGAAAACGGTACAGCGGCATTTCCAGCGAAGCAGCTGCTGCGCGGCAGGCTGCAATGGACACCGCCAGAATGGCGTTTGCGCCCAGATTGGACTTATCCTTGGTGCCGTCTGCCTTGATCATGGCGGCGTCGATGGCGTAAATGTCGGAAGCATCCATGCCCACCACTGCGTCTGCAATGACCGTGTTGATGTTCTCCACCGCCTTGGTCACGCCCTTGCCCAAGTAGCGGCTCTTGTCGCCGTCTCGCAGTTCCAGCGCCTCAAACTCGCCGGTGGATGCACCGGAAGGGGCACAGCCGCGCGCCACGGTGCCGTCCGCCAGCGTGATCTCGGCTTCCACGGTGGGGTTTCCGCGGGAGTCTAAAATCTCGCGGCCTACAACAGATTCAATTTCCAGATAATTCATCTTGAAACCCTCCTGAATATCATTTCCTCTCCCATACTGCCCGGGCGGGCAGAGGGGGAACTGCTCTGTTTAGATAGTTATATATAACTAACCGTCAATATCCTACCACGCTTTGCGCCCCGGCGCAAGAGCCGGTGCGTATGTTTGCAGCCCTAAATTTTTAACAGGGACGCAAGCTGCCGTGGAAAACCTGTTTACAGTCTGCCCCCTTGCGGCAGCGGGGATACGTTATGCTTACCATGTGTTTTTTATATGGCAGATATACCAAAAATTCTCTTTACTTTTTGGCAGCTCGGTTCTATACTGATTGCGGCGTTTACGCTGTTTTCCCATTTATAGTCGTTATAGAGGAGGATTTTTGCAATGAATAAGGATCTGACGGTGGGCAAGCCGTCACAGGTATTGTGGCAATTCTGTCTGCCCATGTTCGGCAGCATCATTTTCCAGCAGTTGTACAACATCGCGGACAGTCTGGTAGCAGGCAAGTTCATCGGTGAAAATGCGCTGGCTGCGGTGGGCAACAGCTACGAGATCACCCTGATCTTCATCGCCTTTGCCTTTGGCTGCAACATCGGCTGCTCGGTCATCGTATCCCGCTACTTTGGCGCAAAGGAATACCGCGAGATGAAGACCTCGGTCTACACCTCCCTCATCGGCTCTGCGGTGCTGTGCGCGGTGCTGATGGGCATCGGTCTGTTTGGCTGCGACGCCCTGCTGGAGCTGATCAACACCCCGGAGGAGATCCTTGCGGGTTCTGCGCTGTATCTGGATATCTACGTTCTGGGCCTGCCCTTCATGTTCTTCTACAACATTGCCACCGGTATCTTCTCTGCCCTTGGCGACAGCAAGACCCCCTTCTACTTCCTTGCAGTCTCTTCTTTGTCCAACATCGGCGTGGACATCCTGTTCGTGGCCGGTTTCCAGATGGGCATTGCCGGTGTGGCATGGGCTACCTTCCTGTGTCAGGGTGTCAGCTGCGTGCTGGCCATGGTGGTGGTGTTCCGCCGCATCCGCGCTTTCCACACAGAGGGTCATGTGCAGCTGTTCTCGTGGAATATGCTGGGCAAGGTGGCCGTGGTGGCTGTGCCCAGCATCCTGCAGCAGAGCTTTGTCTCGGTGGGCAACATCATCCTGCAGAGCATCATCAACACCTTTGGTGCCAGCGTCATTGCAGGCTATTCTGCCGCCGTCAAGCTGAACAACATGGTCATCACCTCCTTTACCACCTTGGGCAACGGCATCTCCAACTACACCTCCCAGAACATGGGTGCAGGCAAGATGGACCGCGTGAAGGAAGGCTTTGGCGCAGGCCGCAATCTGGTGTGGCTGCTGTGCGTGCCGCTGGTGGTGCTGTACTTCTTCTTTGGGCGCTTCCTGCTGCTGCTGTTCATGAACGACCCGCAGGGCCCTGCCATTGACACCGGTATGCTGTTCTTGCGCATCCTCTCTCCCTTCTACTTTGTGGTGTCGGTCAAGCTGGTGGCAGACGGCATCCTGCGCGGCTGCGGCCTGATGGTGCGGTTCATGATCGCCACCTTCACCGACCTGATTTTGCGCGTGGGCATCGCCGCCGTGCTCAGCGCCACCGCGCTGGGCTCCACCGGCATCTGGATGGCATGGCCTGTGGGCTGGTGCATCGGTACGGCACTTTCCATGGTGTTCTACGTCACCGCCATCCGCAAGGCACTGGCACAGCCGGTGGCTGCTGCCGAGGCCGAGGGACAGGCCGCAGAGGTGCGCGCCGAGGCCGAATTTGCCGCCGACGCCGAGATGGACACCCTGTAACCCTTTTGTGAATTGTGAATTCATTTCATGTCACAGATAAATAAAATGAACAATTTGAAATAGTGCACAAAAACGTGCTAAAATTTTTGTGGAAAGTATCAACAAAGCCGAGAAAAAGCGCCCAAAAGTATGGACGGTTTGTGAATTGCGGATTTGAACACAGATAGCTATAATAACAGACAAGAACAGAAGCAAGGCCGCTTTTAGAGGGGAAGGGCCTTGCTTCCGTTTTTATCCTTGATTCTATTCTAGCCTATAAATTACTCCGAAGGAGGAGATTTTTATGAAAAAGGTGTTCACTCGTCGTCAGTTCATGGCCGCTGCCGGTGTTGTTGCCGCAGCAAGTGCACTGACTGCCTGCGGCGGTTCCTCCGCAAGCACTGCAGGTTCTGCAGCCGGTTCCGCTGCCGGTTCTGCTGCCTCCGGCAGCACCATCAAGGTGGGTGTGCTGGGACCCCTGACCGGTGACGCTTCCGTTTACGGTCAGGCTGTTGTAAACGGTGCCAGCCTGTACCTGAAGCAGGTCAATGCCGATGGCGGTGTCAACGGCAAGCAGCTGGAGATCATCGCCATGGACGAGCAGGGCGATGAAACACAGGCTGTCACCTGCTTTACCAAGATGGTGGATCAGGGCATCACCGCTCTGGTGGGCGATGTGACCACCGCCCCCACGTTGGCTGTTGCCGCCGAGAGCGCCGACTACAATATGCCTATGGTCACCGCTTCCGCCACTGCCGAGGCTGTTACCTACGATGCCGAGACCGACACCGTGAACGGGAATGTGTTCCGTGCCTGCTTCACCGACCCCTTCCAGGGCGTGAAGATGGCAGATTACGCTTACGAGAAGCTGGGCTACACCAAGGCAGCCGTCATCTTCCTGAAGGGCAAGGACTACAACGAGGGTCTGGCCGAGAACTTTGCCAAGGAGTTTGAGGCAAAGGGCGGCACCATCGTGGATCAGGAGAGCTACTCCGAGGGCGACGTGGACTTCAAGACCCAGCTGACCAGCATCCTTGGCAAGAACCCCGAGATGGTGTTCTGCCCCAACTACTATCAGGAAGTGGGTCAGATCCTGGCTCAGGCCGAGAGCGTCGGCTTGACCGTTCCCTTCCTCGGCGGCGACGGCTGGGATGGTCTGGAGGGCTACGCCACCGCCGACCAGCTGAAGGACTCCTACTTCTGCGCCTGCTACGCTAAGGGCTCCAGCGCCGCGTTTGAGGATGCCTACAAGGCCGAGTACGGCGAGGCCTATCCCAACGGCTTTGCACCCTTGGGCTACGATGCTGCCATGACCGTCGTGTACGGCATCAAGGCTGCCGAGGAGCAGGGCCTCGAGGCCGGCTCCGACGAGTACAAGCAGGCCATCATCGACGCCATTGCCGGCGGCACCATCGAGGGCATCACCGGCACCTTTACCTTCGACGAGCACCACAACCCCGTCAAGAGCACTGCCATCCTGACCTATGTGGACGGCAAGCCCGAGCTGAAGGAAATGTTCTGATCCGCGCTGTTCCATCCACCGGTGATGGAGCCGCCCGCACAGAGCAAACCCCATGATTTTCTGGAGAACGCCGGAACAGCTTTTTTCTGGTCAGGCGTTCTCCGTTTTTTATATCAAAAAGTGTAAACGCCGCAAAGAAAGGAAGTATCTGACCATGACAGTGTTCTTTAGCCAGCTGATCAACGGCTTGTCCCTTGGCAGCATCTATGCACTGATCGCACTGGGCTACAGCATGGTGTACGGCATTATCCTGCTGCTGAACTTTGCCCACGGCGATGTCATCATGGTGGGCGCATACATGTCGTGGTTCGTCATGAACCAGCTGGGTCTCGGCCCGGTCACTGCTGTGTGCGCCACCATCATCACCTGTACGCTGCTGGGCGTGGTGATTGAAAAGATCGCCTACACCCCCTTGCGCGGCGCACCCCGTATCTCGCTGCTGATCACCGCCATTGGTGTCTCCTTCTTTCTGGAGTACACGGCAGAGCTGATCCTCGGCTCGGGTGCAAAGGTGATCCCCGCCTACTACACCAACCAGACCTTCCGTCTGGGCAAGGTGCCGCTGGGTCTTACCTCCATCATCACGCTGGTGGTCACCGTGCTGTCCATGCTGGTGCTCACCTTTCTGGTGCAAAAGACCAAGCTCGGCAAGGCCATGCGCGCCGTCTCGGAGGATATGGATGCTGCCCGCCTGATGGGCATCAACGTCAACAGCACCATCTCCTTTACCTTTGCCGTGGGCTCGGCGCTGGCGGGCATCGGCAGCGTGCTGTACTGCTGCTCCTACCCGCAGGCCACCCCCACCATGGGCTCCATGCTGGGTCTGAAGGCCTTCGTCGCCGCCGTGCTGGGCGGCATCGGCTCCATCCCGGGTGCCATGGTCGGCGGCATTGCCATCGGCCTGTGCGAGTGCTTTGTTTCCGCCATCGGCCTTTCCGCATGGAAGGACGCTGTTACGTTTGCAATTCTGATCATCGTGCTGCTGGTCAAGCCCACGGGCTTCCTTGGCCGCAAGGTGCAGGAAAAGGTGTAAGGGGGCATAACGATGAATACCAAACGCAAGACCCTCAAAATGCCCGTGCGCTACCTGATGAATCTGGTGCTGGTGGGGCTGCTGTTCGTGGGGCTTTCCTATGTGACCGGCAATATGCTGTCCACCTACCAGAATAAGGTGCTGCTGACCGTGGGCATCAACATCATTCTGGCCGTCTCGCTGAACGTTGCCACCGGTTATCTGGGGCAGCTGCCGCTGGGTCATGCCGGTTTTATGGCCGTGGGTGCCTATGCCTGCGCCCTGTTCACCAAATCCTCCAATCTGCCCAAGGGCGTCGCCTTTGCCATCGGTCTGGTGCTGGCATGGGTGATCGCCGGGCTGTTCGGGGTGCTTATCGGCATCCCTGCCCTGCGCCTGACCGGCGACTATCTGGCCATCCTGACGCTGGGCTTTGGCGAGATCATCCGCATCACCCTGAATAACATTGATGATGTGCTGGGCTTTAAACTGTTCTACGGCTCCAAGGGTCTGAAAAACATCCCCAAGTATTCTAACTTTACCAACGTGTTCCTGTGCGTGGTCATCACCTGCTTTTTGATCCACGCCATGATGAAGAGCCGCCACGGCCGCGCCGTGCTGGCCATCCGCGACAACGAGATCGCCGCCGAAAGCTGCGGCATCCAGACCACCTATTATAAGGTGATGGCCTTTGCCTTCTCCGCTGCCTTTGCAGGTCTGGCCGGCGGCCTGTATGCCTGCTACATCGGCGTGCTGAACCCCTCCACCTTCGGCTTTATGAAGTCCATCGAAATTCTGGTCATGGTGGTGCTGGGCGGCATGGGCTCCATGTTGGGCTCCATCCTGTCCGCTACCGTGCTGACCATCCTGCCCGAGGCGACCCGCAGCTTTGAGAGCTACCGCATGGTGGTCTATTCGCTGGTGCTGGTGCTGATGATGATCTTCCGCCCGGGCGGACTGCTGGGCAGCTACGATTTCTCCCTGAGCCGCATCGTGGAAAAGGCCATGAATGGCGAACTGTTCCGCAAACATACCAAAAAGGAGGCCGCTGACCATGAGTGAGTTCAAGACCAGACTGAACAGTGTGCCCTCCGGCGGTTTTCTGACCGACCGCGACAAGGACAAAAAGCCCATTCTGGACGTGCGTGAGCTGGGCATCGACTTCGGCGGTCTGACCGCCGTGGATAACTTTAACCTGATGATCGGCCGCAACGAGATCGCCGGTCTGATCGGCCCCAACGGCGCAGGCAAGACCACCGTGTTCAACCTGCTCACCAACGTCTACCAGCCCACCCGCGGCTCCATCCTGATCGACGGGATGCCCACCGCCGGCAAAAAGACCTATCAGGTCAACCGCATGGGCGTGGCGCGCACCTTCCAGAACATCCGTCTGTTCAAGGAGCTGAGCGTCATCGACAACATCAAGGTGGGTCTGCACGAGTCCATGAAGTATAATCTGGCGTCCTCCCTGCTGCGGATGCCGAACTACTGGAAAGAGGAAAAGCAGTGCACCGAGCGTGCGCTGGAACTGCTGGACATCTTCCACATGGCAGACCTTGCCAACGCGCAGGCCGGCAGCCTGCCCTACGGCGCACAGCGCCGGTTGGAGATCATGCGCGCACTGGCTACCGGCCCGAAGCTTCTGCTGCTGGACGAGCCTGCCGCCGGCATGAACCCCTCCGAGACGGCCGAGCTGACCGAGACCATCCGCCGCATCCGCGACGAGTTCAACATTGCCGTGCTGCTTATCGAGCACGACATGAGCCTTGTCATGGGCATCTGCGAGGGCATTGCGGTGCTGAACTTTGGCCGCATCATCGCCAAGGGCACCCCGGACGAGATCCGCGATAACCCGCAGGTCATCGAGGCCTATCTGGGCAAAAAGGAGGGCTGAGCCATGGCTGATACATTACTGAAGGTGGACGGCATCAACGTCTACTACGGCAACATCCACGCCGTAAAGGATATCTCTTTCACCGTCAACGCGGGCGAGATCGTTACCCTGATCGGTGCCAACGGTGCGGGCAAATCCACCACCCTGAAAACCATTTCCGGCCTTTTGAAGCCCCGCACCGGCGATGTGCTGTACAAGGGCAAAAGCATCAAGGGCGTGCGCGCCCACAAGATCGTGGAAAGCGGCCTTGCACAGGTACCGGAGGGACGCCATGTGTTTTTGCACATGACGGTGGACGAGAACCTTGATATGGGCGCGTACACCCAGCCCGCTTCTACCATCGCCGCCAACAAGGAAAAGGTGTTCACCCTGTTCCCCCGCCTGAAGGAGCGCCGCAAGCAGCTGGCGGGCACTATGTCCGGCGGCGAGCAGCAGATGCTTGCCATGGGGCGTGCACTCATGAGCAACGCTTCCATGCTGATGCTGGACGAGCCTTCCATGGGTCTTTCGCCGCTGCTGGTGCAGGAGATCTTTGACATCATCCGCGACATCCACAAGGAGGGCATGACCATCCTGCTGGTGGAGCAGAACGCACAGATGGCGCTTTCGGTGGCCGACCGCGCCTATGTGCTGGAGACCGGCCGCGTGGTCATGGACGGCACCGGTGCCGAGCTGCTGACCAACGAGCGCGTCCGCAGCGCCTATCTGGGCGGGTAAACGGAAAAAAGTTTGATTTGCAGTTCCGAAACGCCCAAGGGCGTTTCGGAACTGCTTTTTCCTGCTATCACTTTACTTTCGTAAAAAACTGTGCCATAATGGGTGCAGTATTCCGGCTTTGCAAAAGCCACGCCTCGGCTCGGGAAAGCGGGGCGCAAACCACACAGAATGAGGGGTAAACGTTATGAGCAAGATCATCATCCCGGCAAACTACAAACCCGCGCTGAACCTGTACGACACGCAGCGCGCCATCGGCACGGTGAAGCGGCTGTTCGCTGATACCCTGTGCGCCACGCTGAACCTGTACCGCGTGTCCGCACCGCTGTTTCTGGAGGCTTCCACCGGCCTGAACGACGACCTGAACGGCGTGGAGCGCAAGGTGACCTTTGATATCAAGGACAGCGGCACCGAGGCACAGGTGGTGCAGTCACTGGCAAAGTGGAAGCGGCAGGCGCTGAAGGACTACGATTTCCGCGTGGGCAAGGGCCTGTACTGCGACATGAACGCCATCCGCCGGGACGAGGAGCTGGATAATCTCCACTCGGTCTATGTGGACCAGTGGGACTGGGAAAAGATCATCACGGTAGAGGACCGCAACGAGACCTACCTGAAAAACGTGGTGCGCTGCATCGTGTCTGCGGTGTGCGCCACCGAGATGAACCTGCACGCCATGTTCCCCCAGCTGCAGGATCTGCCCCTGCACACCCCCAACGTGACCTTTGTCACCACGCAGGAACTGGAGGACAAGTACCCCGATCTGACCCCGAAGGAGCGGGAGAACGCCTTTGTTAAGGAGAACGGCACCACCTTCCTGATGAAGATCGGCGCACCCCTGCGCAGCGGCAAGCCCCACGACGGCCGCGCCCCGGACTATGACGACTGGGATCTGAACGGCGACCTGCTGTTCTGGAACGACCCGCTGCAGTGCAGCTACGAGCTGAGCAGCATGGGCATCCGCGTCAGCCCGGAGAGCATGGACAAGCAGCTGACCATGGCGGGCTGCGATGACCGCCGCACCCTGCCCTTCCACAAGGCAGTGCTGGCTGGCGAGCTGCCCTACACCATCGGCGGCGGCATCGGCCAGAGCCGCCTGTGCATGCTGCTGCTGGGCAGCGTCCACATCGGTGAGGTGCAGGCCAGTGTCTGGGACAAGGCCACCCGCGAGGCCTGCGCCAAGGCCGGCATCCCGCTGCTGTAAGCCGGACGATTTTGACGGAAAAATATTTTTGATTTGAAATTCAGCCAAGCCTGCGGGCTTGGCTGAATTTTGTTTTCATGGGAGGTTTAGATACACCCTAAGATAAAAGGCATGGTTTTGCGTCTATTCTGCAAACTTTTTGTGAACCCTATTGACAAAGTAGGTGGATAGGAGTATATTTTTAGCAGTCGAGCAGATAGAGTGCTAAAAACAAAACAAACTGCTCCGCGGGAGGTGTGCAAAACCATGAAGAAGAACTTCTATACAATTCAATCACGGCTCTGCCGCCGCCGGGCGCGGAGTTGCTAGCAAAGAACTTATCCGTCCGCTAAAATAAACCTTCCGGTATGAATGGAGGCTTGACTTTATGAATACCAATCAATATACCCAAAAGACCCTTGAGGCTTTGCAGGCAGCCCAGCAGCTGGCTGTGGAGTACCAGCACAACGCGCTGGAGCCCGCCCACCTGCTGCACGCACTGGCTGCGCAGGAAAACGGCCTGATTCCCCAGCTGCTGCAAAAGTTGAACGTTGACCCCGGCAGCTTTGCCGCCGCCGTGGCGGAAAAGCTGTCCGCGCTGCCCCGGGTGTCCGGTTCCGGCCGTGACCCTGATAAGGTCTATATCTCGCAGGCAACCGATAAGGTGCTCAGCGCCGCCGCCCGCGAAGCCAAGGCCATGAAGGATGACTTCATCAGCGTGGAGCACCTGTTCCTTGGCCTGCTGGACGAGCAGGATCAGACCACCAGCGAGTTGTTCCGCGCCTTCAACCTGAAAAAGGACGCCTTTTTGCAGCAGCTTACCGCCGTGCGCGGCAACCAGCGGGTGACCACCGATAACCCGGAGGATACCTACAACGCATTGCAGAAGTACGGTCAGGATCTGGTGGAGCTTGCCCGCAAGCAGAAGCTGGACCCCGTCATTGGTCGAGATCAGGAGATCCGCAATGTGATCCGTATCCTGTCCCGTAAGACTAAAAACAACCCCTGCCTGATCGGTGAGCCCGGCGTTGGTAAAACCGCCATTGCCGAGGGTCTGGCGCAGCGCATCGTGCGCGGCGATGTGCCCGAAAACCTGAAGGATCGCACCGTGTTCAGCTTGGACATGGGCGCTCTGGTGGCCGGTGCAAAGTACCGCGGCGAGTTCGAGGAGCGCTTGAAGAGCGTGCTGAACGAGGTGAAGAAGAGCGAGGGCAAGATCATCCTCTTCATCGATGAGCTGCACACCATCGTGGGTGCCGGTAAGACCGACGGCGCTATGGACGCAGGCAACCTGCTCAAGCCCATGCTGGCGCGGGGCGAGCTGCACTGCATCGGCGCGACCACGCTGGACGAGTACCGCCAGTATATCGAAAAAGACCCCGCACTGGAGCGCCGGTTCCAGCCGGTGCAGGTGGATGAGCCTACCGTGGAGGATACCATCTCCATTCTGCGCGGCCTGAAGGAACGGTATGAGGTGTTCCACGGCGTAAAGATCAACGATAGCGCCCTGATCGCCGCTGCCACCCTTTCCGACCGCTATATCACCGACCGCTTCCTGCCGGATAAGGCCATCGACCTTGTGGATGAAGCCTGCGCCATGATCAAGACCGAGATGGACAGTATGCCCAGCGAGATGGACGATCTGGCACACCGCATCACCCAGCTGCAGATCGAGCAGGTGAGCCTGAAAAAGGAGACTGACGCCCTGAGCCAGAGCCGCTTGAAGGATCTGGAAAAGGAGCTTGCCGAATTGCAGGATAAGTTCCGCAGCATGAAGGCAAAATGGGAGAACGAGAAGAACGCCATTGGCAAGGTGCAGACCCTGCGTGAGCAGATCGAGCAGACCAATGCCGCCATCGAGAAAGCCCAGCGTGAGTACGACCTGAACAAGGCCGCCGAGCTGAAATACGGCAAGCTGCCCCAGCTGCAAAAGCAGCTGGCCGAAGAGGAAAAGGTGGCTGCCGCCAAGAAGGAGGACAGCCTGCTGCGTGACCGCGTGACCGACGAGGAGATCGCCCGCATCGTGGCACGCTGGACCGGCATCCCGGTAGAGAAGCTGGTGGAGGGCGAGCGCGAGAAGCTGCTGCATCTGGACGATGTGCTGCACCAGCGGGTCATCGGGCAGGATGAGGCTGTGACCAAGGTAAGCGAAGCCATTCTGCGCAGCCGCGCCGGTATTGCCAATCCCAACCGCCCCATCGGCAGCTTCCTGTTCCTCGGCCCCACCGGCGTGGGCAAGACCGAGCTGGCTAAGGCACTGGCACAGGCACTGTTTGACGACGAGCGCAACATGGTGCGTATCGATATGACCGAATATATGGAGAAGTTCAGTGTCAGCCGCCTGATCGGCGCGCCTCCGGGATATGTCGGTTATGAAGAGGGCGGCCAGCTGACCGAGGCTGTGCGCCGCAAACCTTACAGCGTGGTGCTGTTCGATGAGGTGGAAAAAGCCCACCCCGATGTGTTCAACATCCTGCTGCAGGTGCTGGACGATGGCCGCATCACGGATAGTCAGGGCCGTACCGTGGACTTCAAGAACACGGTCATCATCCTGACCTCCAACCTTGGCAGTGATATCATCCTGAACGATCTGGAGCAGCGCCGTGCGCAGGGCTCCAACGAGCTGAGCGAGGACGCAAAGCACCAGATCGACCTGCTGCTCAAGAGCAAGTTCCGCCCGGAGTTTTTGAACCGTCTGGACGAGATCGTCTACTACAAGAGCCTGACTAAGGACGAAATGCGCAAGATCGTGGATCTGCAGCTGCAGGATCTGCGCAACCGCATGGAGGAGGGCAAGCACCTCAAGCTGGAGGTCACCACCGCCGCCAAGGACTTCATCATCGATTCTGCCTACGACAGTGTTTATGGTGCACGTCCCATCAAGCGCTTCATCCAGAGCCGCGTGGAGACCTTGATCGCCAAGGCCATCATCAAGGGCAGCTATGCCGAGGGCGATACCCTGACGGTGGATTATGACGGAAGTGCACTGGTTTTACGCTGAATTTTACAGCTTTTGTACGCGGATAACAGGCCAAAAGCTTGCACCCGTGTGCAGAATATGTTATTATAAAAAGTAACATTGATGTGCTTTTCATCGCAGAAATGGCAACGATGGAAAGCACATTTTTGTATGTAGGAAAAATATAGGCAAAACCCTCTCAGTCATCGCATAGCGATGACTGAGAGGGTACAAATCAAAACAGAAAGTTGAGTGTGATTTCCCTTTTTATGGACGATGGCAGTAGTATGACGCTCTGGGTAGCGCTGGTAGTATTGGTGGCATTCTCCGCCTTTTTCTCCGCATCCGAGACCGCATTTTCTTCCCTGAATCAGATCCGCCTGAAAAGCCGCGCCGAGGACGGCGATGCCTCTGCCGCCCGGGTGCTGGCAATGGCTGAAAAATACGATAAGCTGCTTTCCACCATCCTCATCGGCAACAATATCGTGAACATTGCCGCAGCCTCCATCGGCACCATCATTTTCACCAAGATGCTGGGTGCAGAGCGGGGCGCTACGGTGTCCACCATGGTGCTGACCGTGGTGGTGCTGATCTTTGGCGAGGTGACCCCCAAGAGCCTTGCCAAGGAGATGCCGGAAACGGTAGCCACCGCAGTTGCACCGGCGCTCAGCCTGCTGATGCTGGTGTTTACCCCGCTGACATGGCTGTTCAGCCAGTGGAAGCGCTTTCTGGGACACTTTGTCCACAGCACCGAGGAGGACACCATCACCGAGGGCGAGCTGATGACCATGGTCAGCGAAGCCGAGAATGACGGCGAGCTGACCGACCGGGAAAGCGAACTGATCCGCAGCGCCATCGAATTTGATGACGTGGAGGTGGAAGAGATCCTGACCCCCCGTGTGGATGTGATTGCGGTGGAGGACGATCTGCCGCTGGAAGAGGTGGCACAGACCTTTGCGGAGTCTGGCTACTCCCGTCTGCCGGTGTACCACGACACCATTGATAACATCATTGGTGTGGTACATGAAAAGGACTTCTACATGGCACGCCTGAAAAAGGAGGTCAAGCTGGAGGATCTGGTCAAGCCCACCCTCTACACCACCGGCTCCACCCAGATCTCCCAGCTGCTGCGCACCCTGCGCGAGCAGCACCATCACATGGCTGTGGTGGTGGACGAGTACGGCGGCACCGAGGGCATCATCACGCTGGAGGACATTCTGGAGGAGCTGGTAGGCGAGATCTGGGATGAGCACGACGAGGTGACCGAGGACTTCCGCAAGCAGTCGGACGGCAGCTGGATCGTGCTGGGCAGCGCCGGTGTGGACGACCTGTACGAGCGGCTGGGGCTGCCGGAGGACGAGGATATCGACTCCAACACGGTGAACGGTCTGGTGCAGGAAAAGACCTGCCGCCTGCCCAAGGTAGGTGACCGCTTTACGCTGGGCAGCTACGACGGCGTGGTCACCCGCACCGCCAAGCGCCGCGTGACCGAGGTGCGTCTGACCCCCGCAGAAAAGCCTGAGACCAAAAAGGACGAAGAGGAAAAAGGCCACTTTGGCAGAATGACCTCTAAATAAAACACTGACCGGCTGCTGCACAAAACGTGCGGCAGCCGGTTTTGTTGAAAAACTCCCTCAGTCAAAACCTGACGGTTTTGCCAGCTCCCTCGGAGAGGGAGCGAACCCTCTCAGGCGCTCCCGCGCCAGCTCTCCCGAAGGGAGAGCCAAGGCCTAAGGCTTGTTGCTAAAGTATTGGGCGTAATGAGGAAGTTTCCGGCAGTGCTCTTGGCTCTCCCTTTGGGAGAGCTGTCAAAGCCGTCAGGCTTTGACTGAGAGGGCGCACGCCGTTAGCCCTGTCGCTAAAGCATCAAATGCAATGAGAAACCTTGCCGCTATCGCCAAAAGCTCCCCCTTCGGGGGAGCTGGCACGCCGTCAGGTGTGACTGAGAGGGTTCGGCCGTCCCCTTGGGGAAGGTGGCTGCGACCAACGGGAGCAGACGAAAGGGGTATTTCTCCGGTGAAAATGCAATGCCGGAGCGCATTTAAAATCGTCTAATTTGCCTATGAAAAATCCCCTCGGCGAGCAGCGCCGGGGGGGATTTTTTTCAGGATTTACTTAGGCTGGCGGCCGATATAAGCCAGAATGCCGCCGTCGGCGTAGAGGATCTGGCCGTTCACAAAGTCGGATGCGTGGCTGGCAAGGAACACACAGGGGCCAACCATGTCCTCCGGGTCGCCCCAGCGGCCTGCGGGGGTCTTGGCAACGATGAACTGGTCAAAGGGATGACGGCTGCCGTCCGGCTGACGCTCGCGCAGAGGCGCGGTCTGGGCGGTGGCAATGTAGCCGGGGCCCATGCCGTTGCACTGGATGTTGTACTCGCCGTACTCAGAGGCGATGTTCTTGGTCAGCATCTTCAGTGCGCCCTTGGCGGCGGCGTAGGCAGAAACGGTCTCGCGGCCCAGCTCGCTCATCATGGAGCAGATGTTGATGATCTTGCCCGCGCGCTTTTCCATCATGTCTGGCAGCACGGCCTTGGAGCAGTTGAAGGCACCGCCCACATGAACGTCGATCACACGCATAAAGTCGGCGTGGCTCATCTCGACCATGGGCACGCGCTTCATCAGGCCGGCGTTGTTTACCAGAATGTCCACCGGGCCGACCTCGGCCTTGATCTTTGCTACCATGGCGTTTACGGCAGCTTCGTCGGAAACGTCTGCCACATAGCCGTGGGCGTCGATGCCGGCAGCCTTGTAGGCAGCCATGCCCTTTTCTAAGCTGGCCTCAGAGGAGCAGTTGAAGCAGATGACGGCGCCGCACTTGGCCATGCCCTCTGCGATAGAAAAACCGATGCCGTGGGCACCGCCGGTGATCAGGGCCACTTTGCCCTGCAGGTTGAATGCAGACAGATCCATGATGTTCTCCTTTTTTCACAGTATCCAAGTTAATTTTTTAGCAAAACGCCCCGTGCCGGTTTCCCGGTACGGGGCGTTTGATTGGTGCTTTTAGCGCAGGTCAGTGGTAGCGATGTTGTCCATGTCGTCAAACTCCATGTTCTCGCCGCCCATTGCCCAGATAAACGTATAGTTCGAGGTGCCTACGCCGCTGTGAATGCTCCAGGAGGGGCTGATGACAGCGTCCTCGTTGTGCATCACGATGTGGCGGGTCTGGGTAGGCTCGCCGCACATATGGAACACCACCTGCCCCTCGGGCAGTTCAAAGTAGGTATAGATCTCCATGCGCCGCTCGTGGGTGTGGCTGGGCATCGTGTTCCAGTTGGAACCCGGTGCCAGCTCGGTCATACCCATGCTCAGCTGGCAGGTCTTCAGCACATCCGGGTGGATGAACTGGTTGATGGTGCGCTTGTTGCAGGTGTCCACGCTGCCCAGCGGGCGGTGGTTTGCATCAGCCATCTTGATCAGACGGGTCTGGTAAGCGCAGTGTGCCGGAGCAGAGACCATGTAGAACTTGGCGGGATGCTCCGGGTCGGCGGAAGCAAAGGTGACTTCCTTGGTGCCCTGCGTAATGTACAGGCAGTCCTTATAGCCCAGCTCGTACTTTACGCCGTCGGCCACCACGATACCGGTGGAATCCTTGCCGATGTTGAACATGCCGATCTCGCGGCGCTCCAGGAAGTAGTGGGTGCCGAAGTTGGCCCAGATGTCGATGCCCTTGTCGATGGACACGGTCTCGTGCACCGGCATACAGCCCAGCGTGACCATACGGTCCACATGGCTGTAAACGGCCACCACTTCATCTGCCTTGTACAGGCCGGTGATCAGCATCTCGTCCCGCATTTCCTCGGTGGTATAGCGCTTGAAATCCTTCTGGTTGCAGGAATAACGGATATCCATAGCGGACTCCCTCCTACACTTAGCGCTGGATACGGCCGGAACCGTCGCCGCCAGCCAGCTTCTCGACCTCGGACACGGTCATCATGTTGTAGTCGCCCTCAATGGAGTGCTTCAGAGCGGAAGCTGCAACTGCGAACTCCACAGCCTCCTGGGTGCTCTTGCCGGTCAGCAGGCTGTAGATCAGGCCGCCGCCGAAGGAGTCGCCGCCGCCAACGCGGTCGATGATGTGCAGGTCGTACTTCTTGGAGAAGCAGTACTCGTTAGAAGCAACGTCGTACAGCATAGCGCTCCAGCCGTTGTCGAAAGCGCTGTGGCTCTCACGCAGGGTGATAGCCACCTTCTCGAAGTGGAACTTGTCAGCCAGCTGCTTGGCAACGCTCTTGTAGCCCTCAGCGTTCAGCTTGCCGCCGTAGATATCGGTAGCCTCGGCCTCGATGCCGAACACGTCCTTTGCGTCCTCCTCGTTGGAGATGCAGACGTCAACGTACTGGCACAGGTCGGTCATGGCAGCGCGGGCCTGCTCACGGGTCCACAGCTTGCCGCGGTAGTTCAGGTCGCAGCTGATCTTCACGCCGTGAGCCTTAGCAGCCTTGCAGGCCTCGCGGCAGATCTCGACGACGTTCTCGCCCAGAGCCGGGGTGATGCCGGTGAAGTGGAACCAATCCACGCCCTCGAAGATCTTATCCCAATCAAAGTCGGAGGGCTGAGCCAGCTGGATGGCGCTGTTGGCACGGTCGTAGATGCAGACGGAACCACGCTGAGAAGCGCCCTTCTCGTTGTAGTAGATGCCCACACGGTCACCGCCGCGGGTGATCATGCTGGTATCAACGCCGTAGCGGCGCAGGCTGTTGACAGCGGCCTGACCGATGGCGTGTGCGGGGAGCTTGGTGACGAAGGCTGCGTCCAGACCGTAGTTGGCCAGAGAAACAGCAACGTTGGCCTCGCCGCCGCCGAAGGTGAACTCCAGGCTGTTAGCCTGAACGAAACGCTCGTAGTTGAAGGGCTGCAGACGGACCATCAGTTCGCCAAAAGTAACGACTTTCATTGGTTATTCTCCTTTATATCAGGTGTTTCATTCATCCCGCCGCAGGGCATACCCGCTGCGGCGGGGCTTTTACGGGTAAAAGGGGACAGGCGCTTATGCCTGCACCAGATGGAAGGCAAAGCCGGCGATCTCGTCTGCCATGTAGCAGGCAACGGTCTTGCCGTTCTTCACGTTCTTGCTGTCCAGATCGAACTTCACGCCGCGCTGAGACAGGTGGTAGATGGCGCGGTCCACGTTGTTGCAGCCGATGGCGATGTGGCCATTGGTGCCGCGGCCGGGCTTCTTCATGATCTCGAACTCCTTGTTGCCGACAAAGATGCTGGAGTTGCCGGGAGCGACCTTCATGTTCAGCATGGTGCTGATCAGGTTGGCTACCTTCATGGCCTCTTCCTCGTTGTCGGTGTTGATGCCGACATGCAGCAGCTTCAGGCCCAGCATGGTGTCAACAGCTTCCTTGCTCTGTGCGGTGATCTTTGCCCAGTCGCCGGCCTTGATCACATCGCTCTTGCACATCCAAGTGCCGCCCACGGCAAAGATCTGGTCATAGCCCAGATAATCGTTGACGTTCTTGGCGTTGACACCGCCGGTGCACATCCAGCGTGCGCCCTTCAGGGCAGCGCCGATGTTCTTCAGCATGCCCACGCCGCCGTTTGCCTCAGCGGGGAAGAACTTCAGAGCCTCGCAGCCCATATTCATGGCCTGCTGCATCTCGCCTGCGGAGCAGGTGCCGGGCATCATGATGCCGCCCTTGTCGATGACGTGCTTGCAGACTTCGGGGTCGAAGCCGGGAGCAACGATGAAGGAAGCACCGGCAGCCATAGCACGGTCGGCCTGCTCGCAGGTCAGAACGGTGCCGGCGCCCAGCAGCATCTCGGGCATCTCCTCGTGGATCTTGCGGATGCACTCTTCAGCACAGGCAGTGCGGAAGGTGACCTCAGCTGCGGGCAGACCGCCCTCAGACAGAGCCTTGCACAGGGGCAGGGCCTCATCAACGCTGTTGAAAGCGATAACAGGGATAATGCCGATCTGATAGACCTTTTCTACGATGGGATTCATAACGCATTTCTCCTTTTATATTTGAACTCTCTTGGTGCGTCGGGCTGGCCCCTGCGGGCGCAATACCCCTATACGCGCTTATGATACTAGTATAAACGAACAGCCCGTCTTTGGTAATACTCAACAAGCACAATGTTTTGCATAAGAGCTTGTATACATTGCACAAAAATGACGAATGACCCGAAAAATTGGGGCAGAAGCCGGTAAAAATGCTGGGAAATTGCTGCAAAAACTGGCTCAGATGCCAAGGGTTTCCAGTATCTCCGCCACGCCGTCGTGGTCGCAGTCGGCCTTGCTGACAAGGTGCGCCAGCGCCCGGATCTCCGGCATGCCGTTGGCCATCACAGCGGCCACCCCGGCCTTTTGCAGCATGGCGCGGTCGTTCTCACTGTCGCCCACCGCAAGGGTGCATTTGTGGGGGACGCCCAGCCGGTCGGCCAGCGCGCGCAGCGCCTCGCCCTTGTCCACACCGGCGGCGGTCACTTCCACATTTCTCGGCGACCCCTGTACGATCTCCACGCCCGGGACGGCGCGGAAGCGGGGCAAGGCAGCCGCAGCCTGCTGCGGGTTTTCAAAAAACACGCAGAGCTTTTCAATGGCAAAGGCGTTGCGGCTCATCCACTCGGCTGCGTCCCGCAGAATGGTAAAGCGGCCATCGTTGGGCTGGCGTGCTTCGGTGCTGTCCTTCTTCGCTGCCCGGGCAGCGGCCAGCGCAATGCTGCGGGCATCGGTGCAGGCGTATCCGTCCGAGAAAATGCGCAGGTCGGCGTGGCAGCTCTCGCAGACGGCAAAGGCTTCGCGGGCAGTCTCCACCGGCATCAGGCTGTGCAGCAGGCAGACTGGGGTGCTGGTGCGGTGCTCTTTTGCGTTGGAATAGCGGCTGTACACTGCGCCCACGGGGTCGGTGCCCAAATCCCACACGGCGGCACCGTTGCAGGTGATAACGTAGCGGATGCCGGGCAGCTGCGCCACCTCCGGCGGCAGACTGGCCAGCGGACGGCCGGTGGCGGGCACGATGTACACGCCTTTATCCACAGCAGCTTGCAGAGCGGCGCGGGTGCGGGGGGTGACGTGCCCCTCGCGGTTCAGCAGGGTGCCGTCCAGATCCAGCGCGACCAGACGGATGGCGGGAAATTCTTGTGGCATGACGTACTCCTTTTATAAATAAGTTGCAGCTTGTTTTTATTGTATCGCAGGGGCAGCAATTGCGCAAGTGGACGGAATGTGCTATAATAACACGTCAATTCACATAAAAAATAGGAGAAACGACATGAAACTTAGCCAACTGCGCAGCCGGTGCCGCCCGCATTTGTGGTACCAGCTGTACTGGGTGGTGTACCTGATCTGGTTCTTCTGGCTGGATCTTACCATCACCGCCCCCAAATATATCCTGCACAGCCCGCTGGACGATCTGATCCCCTTCAACGAGTGGTTTGTGCTCCCCTATTGCAGCTGGTTTCTGCTGCTGGCGGGGGTGACGGCGGCACTGTGGTGGTGCGATACCGCCACCTACGATAAGCTTTGCCTGACCATGTTTTCCGGCATGACCTTCTGCCTGATCGTGTACATGATCCTGCCCAACGGGCTGGAACTGCGCCCCGCCGTGGAGACTCTTGGCCGGGATAACCCGGCGCTGCGGATCATGCAGCTGCTGTGGAAGGCGGACGCCGCCGTGAACGTCTGCCCCTCCATCCACTGCCAGAGCTCTGCCTGCATGGCAATGGCCTTCAGCCACAGCAAGCTGGCAGAGGGCAAGCCTCTGCGCAAAGTGCTGGCATGGGCGTGGGCGGCGCTGATCTGCCTTTCCACCGTGTTTACCAAGCAGCACTCGGTCATTGACGTGGCCTGCGGCTTGGCGGTGGCTTTTGTGTGGCTGCCGGTGGTTTACCGCCCGGCGCGGGCACTTCATTGAACAAAATAGCAAAAAAAGAAGGGCAATTTTCGGTTGCTCCTGCTATTGACAGTTGCGCGGCAGTTGGGTAATATGGTCATATACTAGTATATCACCAACTGACCCCGAAGGGAGAACACTGCAATGGCATCTTTGAGTGCGAGGGAACAGGCGTATCAGACCATCCGCAGCCGGATCATCACCATGGAGCTGAAGCCCGGCGCCCCCCTGAACGACAGGGAACTTGCGGAGCAGATGGGCATCAGCCGCACCCCCATGCGGGAGGCGCTGATCATGCTCAACATTGCCCACATGGTGGACATCAAGCCGCAAAGCGGCACCCATGTGGCACCCATCGACCTGAAGCGGATGGAGCTGGAGCAGTTTGCCCGCTTCACCCTTGAAAAAGAGATTTTGAACCGCGTGCGCGGCCGCTTGACAGACCAGCAGGAGCAGGAGTACCGGCAGATCATCGAGAACTACCGCTTACTGGAAGCCGATCAGACCCAGCCAAACCGGGAGACCCGCCTGCTGGAACTGGACAACCAGTTCCACCGCAAGGCCTTTGAGATCACCGGCATGGAGGCGCATTTTGACCACATGCTGGGTGAGCTGCAGCACGTTGAGCGCATCCGCAAGTTCAGCTTGCAGACCAACGAGAACAAGTCTGTCTGCGATGCCCACACCCGCATTCTGGAAATGGTGCTGCACGGTACCGCCGATGAACTGGGCGAAGCGCTGGAAAGCCACCTGAACCGCTATAAGCTCTCGGTGGAGCAGGCCCGCAGCGTCCACCCGGAGTATTTCACCGAAGGGTAAAATATCGCTCGCCGCCGCGCGGATGTTTCCGCAGGAAACTAGTGTGGCAGATGCCGTTTGCCATTACGACCCCTCCTGTGAAAAAGTAGTTTCAAAACACCCGCAGGTGTTTTGAAACTACGAAATAAAAATAATCTTTCCGCTGAATATGCCCAGAGCAACGCGGAGGGCAGTTCCAATCGTCTTGCTTATCGAATATAAAAAAGCCCGCCGGCAGAGCAGTGCATCGCTGTCTGTCGGCGGGTTTTCTGTTAAGCAGCGGGGGAAACGCGGGGTTTAGCTCTGCTTGCCGGTCTCGGCTTTCATGGCGTTGTAGCCGATGAGCACGGTCCAGACGTAGGCGCAGGTCTTGGGGATCATCAGCATACCGATCAGGGGGTTTACGTCTGCCCACAGCACCACGGGGATATAGAAGCCGAAGCTCAGCACGATGGTCAGCCACATCCAGCGGAAAGCCTTGTCGTTGTTCTGCTTGGCGCTGCGGTAGAACAGCACGATGATCAGCAGACCCAGCAGGGCAAAGGGCACATTGCGCAGGATGCCCCATGCCAGCGGGGTGTGGTTGGTGAGCCACTGGTTCTGCGGCATCATGCACAGCACAACGCGCACAGCGGACAGGGCGTACACGGCGGCAGTCACGTTCTTCTGTCCCTTGATCTGGTAGCGCTTGCGCCAGACGTAGTACAGCAGCACATAGAACACGGTCATAGTCACAGAGGTGATCCACTTGCCCAGACCCAGCGGCACAGCGTAGTTTTCCAGACCGGTGGTGCACAGTGCCAGTGCGCGGGGCACCAGATGGAAGGAGTCGCCCGCGCCCAGCACAACGGCCATCAGGCCGAACAGGCGGAACTGGGTGCCAGCCTTGCTGCCGCGGATCATGCGGATGCCCACAGTGAGTACGGTGACCAGATAGAAGATATCGAAAACGGTCTCAATGATTGCTCTCATACGTTTTTCTCCTTTATTTGTTTTGATTGCAGTTTTTGATTTTATAGCGAACCGGCGCGGCAGAGCCGTACCGGAAGCATCATAGAAAAAGGGTTGCAGTAGTATGTTTCGCGGGGCGCAGAAGTCAAATTGAACTATGTTCACATTCAGGCTTAAAAAACTCCCACAAGGCTTGTGGGATGTTTTTTGCTTAATAAATGCTCCTGCGCACGATCTCCAGCACCGCAGAGGGGTCGAAGCTCTGCTGCACCACCGCAGACAGCATCAGGGAGAACAGGATGCCCGCAAACTGCTCCGGGGTGAACTGCTCGGTAAAAGCACCCGGACGGATCTTGGCATCGTGGCGCAGCACGTTGCACAAAGCATCCAGAATGTGCTGCCATGTCTGCCGCATCTGCTGCTTGCCGTTGGCAGTGTCCTGCTGCACAAAGCCCAGCGCATGGTGTGTGAAAAAGCCGGGATACTGCTGGCAGCCGTATTCCATCTGCCGGTACATCCACCGGATGCAGGACAGGGTGTCCTGAAACACGGCTTCGTCCTCCGGGCGGTGGAAGATGTCGTTCCAGATGCTTTCCACTGCCGCGCTTACCAGCTCGGTCTTGGAGCCGAAGTAGTTGTAGATGCAGCCCACGGAGACGCCGCAGGCTGCGGCGACCGCACGGATGTTGACCGCTGCCCAGCCGTTCAGCTGGATCAGCTCCCGGCTGGTTTTCAGAATGTCCGCTTTGGACGTTGCCATTGGATTCATACACTCGCCCTCCAACATGAACAGCGTTCACGATGAACAGTATACAGCGGCGGTGGGCTGTTGTCAAGGGGAAAATAAAATTTTTTGCAGCTCTATTTCGCCGTCTGCACAGCGGCAGGAAACGAAAGCTGCATATATGCAACCTGTTTCATGTTTACACCGCCTAAAATGTGCCAGATTCGTGTCAAAATGGTAACAGTTCCTGTTTTATCGTTGATTTTTGACGAAAAAAGCTTGATTTTTTTGTCAATGTGCGTATAATAGAAGGACATCAGCCCAACCAAGGCAGTTGGTATGCTGCCGGGGGTCTGAAACCAGAAAAAAGTAGAAAAAGGAGATAATCCCTATGAAGCTCAAGACTGTTGCAATTGCCGCTGCCGCTCTGGCACTGGCTGTCGGCATGACCGCCTGCGGCGGCTCTGCCTCTACCGCTGCATCCTCCACCGCATCCTCTGCTGCTGCCTCTTCCGAGGCCGCTTCTTCCGAGGCTGCTTCTTCCGAGGCCGCTTCCTCTGAGGCTGAGGCCACTTCTGCCGAGTACACTGTGTACAACACCACCGGCAGCAAGGTGACTGAGCTGTACCTGTACGATGCAGGCTCTGAGGACAAGGGCGAGAACCTAGCAGGCGAGGGTCTGGCTGACGGCGAGAGCATCGTCATCACCCGCGATGTCGAGGCTGACAAGCAGGCTGACGTTGTCTACGTTCTGGAGTTCACCACCGAGGACGGCAATACCCAGAGCTTTGACACCCTGCACTACGAGGTGGCTCCCATCTCTCTGAAGAGCGTGGACGCCGCTGCCGGTGCTACCGCTATTGCTTTCGAGGCTCCCCAGAAGTAAGAGCAAACCCTTACATCAGCAAACAGAAAAAGGCTGCTGCACCGTGCGTGCAGCAGCCTTTTTGGTTAAAGCAGACGATTTGGAATGCGCTCCGCGATGCTCTGCGCATAAATAGCGGAATTTTATTTTTATTTGTAAATCGGGAAAATCTGCGGATTTTCCCGATTTACTTTTTCACGGGGAGGGACGCAGCGGTTGACAGGTGGTTTTCCTTTATGACCCCTCCTGTGAAAATGGGATAGCGGAACGCCCGCAGGCGTTCCGCTATCCCGAAATTTAAAATAATTTTTCCACTGAATATGGCTAGAGTGCAACGACGACGACCGCCGCCAGCGGCGGAAACAGGGAGGAGTTGTTGGGGCAGCGGCCAGCAAGACGCGAGTGCCGCCCAAGGCACGATGCGGATGCTGGGTGCCGCAACCCGATAGCGGAAGCCATTTTAAATCGTTCTCTTTCCGTTACATTCTGAACCCGCGGAAGCCCCAGCCGCCGCAGCAGCAGTTGCACAGCAGGTTCAGTAAAATCATGCTCCAGCACCAGCGCAAAAGCCCGCCGGGCTGGGCGTAGGTGGTCTGGGTGCGGTAGGTCTGGCCGGGGTTCTGCATTCGGCGCAGGTGCATCTGGTACTCGGTGTTGTTGGGGTCCAGCTGTACGGCGCGGCGGGCGTCCTGCAAGGCGTCCACGCTTTTGCCAAGCCCCTGATTGGCCAGTGAGGAGAGATAATACCACCGCGCATTGCGGCCGGTCATGCCGTCCAGCACCCGGCGCGCCTCGGCGTAGCGGCCATTGGCCACAAAATTGCGGGCGGCCTGCATCTCCGGGGTGTCGGTGCCGGAGGCGCTGGGCCCGGCCTGCTGGTAGCCGCCAAAGCCAAAACCGAAGCCAAAGGGGTCGAAGCCTTCAAACCCGTCAAAGCCATCAAAGCCGGTGTAGCCGTAGTTCTGCTGGCCGTAACCTTGCTGACCATAGCCTTGCCGGTTGTAGCCCTGCTGCTGGTAACCGCCGTAGGGGTTGCCGCCCATCTGGGGGCCGGTATCGCCTTTGGTAATGGCATCGTAGGCGGCCTGCACCTCCTTGAAGTGCTCCTCGGCCGTGGGGTCGTTGGGGTTCAAATCCGGGTGCCAGCGCTTGCACTTGGCGCGGTATGCTTTTTTGATCTCGTCGTCGCTTGCGCCGCGCTGAACGCCCAGCACCTCATAGGGATCTCTCATGCTCGGTATACTTCCTCACTCATTATACTGACGGTACAGCACCGCTGCACCGCATCCGTTTTATTTTACCGGAACATCGGCACAAAATCAAGACGCATCGGGCTTTCCGGTGCGTTTTGCGTTTTTGCAGTTGTATTTCAGCCACACGCCGGAATACAGGATGTTGCGCAGCAGGTCCGTGTCCTCCACGCAGGGCAGACGCTCAAAGTTCTGCGCACAGCGTGCCAGCAGCAGCTCGAAGATGTCCAGCATCTCTTCCTCATAGTCCGGGTGGGTGCTCAGCTCCCGCAGGGGATTGTATGCGCCCCGGCGCTTGTCGCGGGGCAGGTCGTCGTAGGCGTCCAGCAGGTAGATGAACTTGCCCAGATGGAAGCCGATGCTGCGCAGCTCCGGTGCCCAGCGATCCTGCCGGTAGTCGAACAGCTCTGCCATCAGCGCACCGAAGCAGCCGGACACCGCATCAAGGTCGGTGCTGCCGGCGGCCTCGTACGCAGCAAGCTTGGCAAGACAAGCGCGGATCGCATTGCACTGACGCGGCCAGCGCTGGGCAGCCTCGGCGGTGCTGTTGTCCAGCAAGGCGCTGTAGCCCAGCGCCAGCAGGTTATGGTCATCCTGCCATTTGTCCTGTGCGTTATAGTAGTGCAGCGCCACGCTCAGGTCGGCGCAGTAGTCGGTAGGGTCGGCGCTGCGCCAAAGTACACCGTGTACCGGGTGGATGGGACAGCGGTCGATGCCGCTGTCTGCGGGGGTCTCGCCCTCGTACAGGCTGCACAGCAGGATATTTAAAAAGGTCAGGTCATAGCTCAGGCTGAACCGTCCCCGCAGCCCGTGCAGAGCATCGATGCGGCGGCACAGCCCGCAGTAGGCTGAGCGGTAGCGGCTCTGCGCCTCGGGGCTGAGGCTGGCCCGATCCGGGATCACATATCCGAACATGGCGGCTCAGCTCTTTTTGATGAACTGGGTGCCGCAGCGGGGGCAGGAGATCTGGATGCGCCCGCGTCCCCGGGGCACCCGCAGCTTCTGGCGACACTGGGGGCAGCGGTAGTAGTGGTACAGTTTGCGGTTGGCCCACTGCTCTTTCAGGCTGCGGAACTTATTGCTGAACCGATCCTTCAGGCTGTAAAAACGGTAGTTCTCCTCGGTGCGCTTGGAGATGTTGCGGCTCAGGCTGCGGTAGTAGCACAGGATCAGCAGTGCCGCGCCCAGCCATGTGAACAGGGAAACACGGGTGAGCAGCGACAGCAGCAGCATCACGATGGAGCTCATGCTCAAAAACTGATTCAGGCCATCGGTGCCGTAGCGCCCGATCATGAATTGACGGAATTTTTCTCTCATAGGTTTTCGCATCCTCTTCTCTGGGACTTTACACACGGAAACACAGGGCAGCAGCGCCGCCCTGCGGAATACTTTGTGCTTCTAGGATATCAGCCAACCATGATAAAATTTTGAACAGACTGCAAATCTATCATGAAAGGACGTAAATTAAACGTTTTGCTCCTCCCGGCTGCGCACAGTGAGCACCGCTTCGGTGTCCAGTGCGCCCTCCATGCGGCAGTGCAGCACGGCGCGTCCGGCCTCGCCGGTGGTGGCAAGGTAAGTGCCCGCCATGCCGCCCCGCAGGGGCACTACGCTGGGGCCTAAAATTTTCAGCGGCCCCTCCACGGACAGGCAGACGGCCTCGCCGCAGTAGGGCAGCAGGTTGCCGTTCTGGTCGATGGCGCGCAGGCTGACGGCGGCGCAGTCCCATGTGGGGCCGTCGGTCAGCAGGGGGTTGTGCACGGTGCATTCCAGCCGGACGCTCTGCACCGGCTCCCGCACCACAGTGCGCACGGCGCGGCCATGCCACACCGCCTCGAATCGGTACACCGGCGCAGAACTGCCCAGCACACCGATGTATTTATAATACATCCGCAGCAGCTCGTTCCAGCTCAGCCGCAGCGAGAGCATCCGCGCCTTGGAAAGGGGTGAAAGCGCCATGGCGTCCCGCCGCAGCTCATTGAGGATGGCGGCGACCTGTGCGCCGGTGGCGTGATCCATACCCTCATACTTTTCCAGCAGCGAGCCCACAAAATCGTTGATCTCGATGGGCGGGTGAGGCAGGGCGGCAAAGCGTCCCCGCCGGTCGGGGGTAAACTCTGCCACAAAGTCGTTGCCGCGGTACAGCCGCACGCTCTCGGCGTTGGTGAACACCCAGCAGGCGGCTGCTGCGCCGCCGGGCAGGTCGCCCAGCGTCATGGCAGAGGAGACCTCCAGCACGATGTCGGAGGGTGCGCGGGGCGTTTTCTGGCTGGCGTAGACGGCGGCGGAAAGTTTGGGATTGCGGAACAGGTCCATCACACCGTGGTAGCAGATGCGGTCGCCGCTGCCGAACTCCCGGTGGGTGTTGTAGTCGGTCATGCACCAGCCAAAGCTGCCCGCCACGCCCGGCTGGGCAATGCTGTCGTTCAGCACGGCGGCGTGGTGCAGCGCCTGCACCAGACGGTGAGGTTCATCGTCAAAGGGCTTGGCGGGGAAGTTCTGTCCACCGAACTCGCTGATAAGGTAACCCTTGCGGGTGTCGGGAGTCACGGCGGCGCGGTTCTCGCAGCCTGTACCGCGCCCGGCGTAGGAATAATCGTTGTAGGCGTACACGTCCTCCAGCAGCTGGCTCTTGCGGGTGCTGCGGGTGCCCGCCGTGGGACGGGTGGGGTCCAGCCGGTGGATGGCCTCATTGGTGCGCTTATAAAAGGCCTCGTTGTCGGGGCTGCCGCTGATGCGTGCACCCCACAAAAAGATGCTGGGATGATTGCGGTACTGGCACACCATCTCCCGGCAGTTTTGCAGCGCCTGCGCCTGCCACACTTCGTCACCGATGTGCTGCCAGCCGGGCATTTCGGGGAACACCAGCAGACCCAGCTCATCGCAGGCGTCCAGAAATGCCGGGCTGGGGGGCGCATAGCAGGTGCGCACGGCGTTGCAGCCCAGCTCCTTTTTCAGCAGCTGAGCGTCCAGCCGCTGGATGCTGTCCGGCATGGCGTAGCCCTGATACGGGTAGCTCTGGTGCCGGTCCAGCCCGCGCAGCTCCAACCGCTGGCCGTTCAGGTACAGCCCGCCTGCCACGAACTGCACGGTGCGGAAACCGAACCGCACCGTTTTTTCGTCCAGCACCCGGTCGGGCAGACCGCCGGTGCCGGGGCGGATGAGCCGCATGGTCAGGGTGTACAGGGTGGGGTGCTCCAGGCTCCACGGGTGCACGTTGTTCAGTGTGCCGGTGATGGGCAAGGAAAGCTCGCCGCTGTACACCGCCCGGCTCCCGGCGGGGCTGCGGATCTCGGCCTGCAGGGTGCAGCCGATGGTCTCGCCCACGGTGGCAGTGTAGATGCGGAAATCGCCCTCGGCCTTGGCCTCGATGAACACGTCCCGCAGATAGGCGGGCTCTTTGATATCCAGACTGACGGCGCGGTAGATGCCGCCGTAGGTCAGCGCATCCAGCTGCCCGCCGAAGGGCGGGATATTCAGATCCTCCCGGCTGTCGCAGCGCACAGCCACCACGTTTTTCTGCCCCAGTTGCAGCGCACCGGTCAGGTCTACCGTAAAGGCGGTGTAGCCGCAGCCATGGTGGAACACCCGCCGCCCGTTGCAGAACACGGTGGCATCGTGCGCCACCGCCCCGAAGGTAAGCAGCACGGTGCGGCCCAGCCACTCCTTGGGGGCAAAAAACTCCCGCCGGTAGCCGCACAGGCGCTGGTAGTCGTTCTCGCTGCAATAATTATAGGGCAGGGGCTTGACCGTGTGGGGCAGCCGCACCGGGGTAAGGGAAAGCTCCGGGCACTCCGGGCGCACCAGCGCCGGGTCAAAGGTGGGGGCGAACAGCCAGCCCTCGTTCCAATCGTAGTGTTCCATAGCAGGATCTCCGTCTGAGTGATATGCTTATAGAGGTATGGTATCACAAAGTTATGAACGAAAAAAGCATTCACGCCCCTTTTGTGCCGGAACAGCAGAAATTTTGCAGTGCGCGGAAGCTGCCGGGTGGCATTGTGCCCAAGAAATACTTGGGAAAATTGTATAAAATCGCCCATAGAAATGGAGCCCCGGAACGCCAGCGGCGTTCCGGGGCTCCAAATTTATTCATACCTCAGCGGATAAAGTTGGTCATGGGGCGGGGCGGGTTCTGCGGGTGGTCGATGCCTGCGGCCTTACCGGCCTCGATGCAGCGCAGCAGCCATGCCATGTTGCGGCCCAGTTCCTGCATCACGGCGCAGCCCTCGGCGTCCTGCAGTACCTGCTCGGGGTTGGAGCCGTGCACCATGGCCCAGTAGGAGCCGTTGACCAGCGGCATGTGGAAGAACTGGGGGTATTTGACCAGCTGGTCAAGGGTGGAGGTGGTACCGGCGCGGCGGGCAGAGCAGCAGACGGCGGCGGGCTTGTAGGCCAGATACTTGCCGCCCGCGTAGGCCAGACGGTCCATAAAGCTGGCCATGTTGCCCGCAGCGGAGGCGTAGTGCACCGGGCTGCCGAACACGAAGGCGTCGGCGGTCTTGGCCTTCTCGATGGCCTCGTTGACCACGCCGCCGAACACGCATCCATTGCCGCTGCGGCAGCCGCCGCAGCCGATGCAGCCGCCCACGGGCTGACCGCCGACGTGCAGGATCTCGGTTTCGATGCCCTGTGCCTTCAGTTCCCCGGCGATGAGGGAAAGGGCGGTGTAGGTGCAGCCCTTCTCGTGGGGGCTGCCGTTGATGAGCAGAACTTTCATGCTATATACTCTCCTTTGCTGAAATGCGCCGTAAAATGCGCAATATTGCTGCTATGATTGTAGCACAAAGCCGTGCGCAGCGCAATGCGGGCTCTTGACAATGCTATGCAGTTGGGAGATAATAAAGGATACGAAAGAGTTCAAACCGGCTGCCGCGGGGGCGGCAGCTACGGCAAGGAGGTAACATCATGCGCGTGATCGCAGGAGAAGCCCGGGGCCGCAGGCTGGAAGCACTGCCCGGCACCGATGTCACCCGCCCCACCCTCTCGCAGGTCAAAGAGGCGATGTTCAGCATCGTACAGTTTGACCTGCCCGGGGCACGGGTGCTGGATCTGTATGCCGGCAGCGGCCAGCTGGGCATCGAGGCGCTCAGCCGTGGTGCGGCCCGGTGCGTCTTTCTGGACGAGAGCCGGGAGGCCGTAAGCATCGTGATGCGCAACTGCAAGGCCTGCGGCGTGTTCGACCGCAGCCGGGTGAATATCGGCGAGGCTGCGCGGTTCTTATCGGCCTGCCGGGAGCAGTTCGATCTGGTGCTGCTGGACCCGCCCTTCCGTGGCGGCACGCTGGAAAAGATCCTGCCCGCCGTGGAAAAGTGCGTTGCTCCGGGCGGCATCGTGCTGTGCGAGAGCGAAACAGGCATCGTGCTGCCCGCGCAGGCGGGCAGTCTGACCCTGCAGAAACAGTATAAATACGGCAAGGTGCTGCTGTGGAAGTACACAAAGCCCATGCAGCCCGCCGCTGAGCAGGAGGGAGAAGCCTTATGAACGTGAACGAGCTTTTGGATACCATTGAGGATGCACTGGAAGAGAGCGCAAACGTGCCTCTTTCCGGCGGCAAGCGCATCGTGAATGTGGAACAGATCCGGGATTATCTGGACGAGGTGCGGGCGGCTTTGCCCGGCGAGCTGCGGCAGGCGCAGCAGATCGTGAATGACCGGGCACAGATCGTGGACAGCGCCAACGCACAGGCACAGGCTATTGTGAAAAAGGCCGAGGAGCGCGCCCGCATTCTGGTCAGCGACGCCGAGATCGTCAAGGCCGCCCAGCAGCGCGCTTCTGAGATCACCTCCGCAGCCCAGACCGAGGCGCGCACCCTGCGCCAGACCGTGACCGACTACTGCGAGAATATGCTGCGCACCACCGAGGATACCATGGTGGAAAACGCCGCACAGGTCAAAAACATCCGTAACAGCCTGCGCCAGAACGCCAAGAAAAACGGCTGATAACGGTCAACTTTCCACACAAATTCCACACATTACGGAAAATGCAGTCCCTGCGAGCAAAAATGACGGCTCACAGGGACTTTTTTTGTGGATTTTTGCGGCCAAAAGCCGCCCGAAAACCCTTGCATTCACGGGTCTGATTTGCTACAATAAAGATGTATCGGTGGGGCAAAGTGGGTAAAAGTAGGGCACACGCCCTGAAAACGCCCCTGAAAGGGGGAGCAGCGCGTGTTTTTTGGCCGTTATGATTACACCATCGACGCCAAGGGGCGGCTGAACTTCCCCGCAAAATTCCGCGATGCCATGGGCGAGAGTTTCGTGGTGCTGGAATGGGTGGACAGCTGCCTGTTCGCACTGCCCATGGAAGAAGTGGAGCGGCTGGCGGACAAGCTGGAAAGCGATGAGCTGATGGACAGCTGGGCGATCTCCGGCGACCTGTTCAGCACCGCCTGCGAGGTGGTGCCGGACAAGCAGGGACGCATCCTGCTGCCCGCGGAGCTGCGCGCCTACGCCGGGCTGGAAAAGGACGTGACCATCATCGGCAACCGCAACCACGCCGAGATCTGGGCCACCGAGGTCTGGAACGCCCGCCGCGCCGCCGTGACCAACGACCAGCGCGCCGAGCGGCTGCGCAAACTGCACCTCTGATGCAAAAAACTAAAACCGAGAAAGGAGGCCGTGCCAATGGCCTTTGAAGAACAGCAGCCCTTTGACCCGGCCTCGTTTGAGCATATCCCCGTTTTGCTGAACGAGTGCCTGACGGGGCTTGCCATCGACCCGGCGGGCACCTATCTGGACGGCACCGCCGGCGGTGCGGGACATTCCCGCCAGATCGCCCTGCGGCTGGACGCCGCCAAGGGCGGCAGACTCATTTCGCTGGATCAGGACCCGGACGCGGTGCAGACCGCGCGCGCCCGCCTTGCCGGGCTGCCTGCTACCGTGGTGCAGATCAATTTCCGTTATGCGGGACAGGCGCTGGAGCAGCTGGGCATTGAAAAAATTAACGGCGCACTGCTGGATCTTGGCGTTTCCAGCCACCAGCTGGACGATGCCGCCCGGGGCTTTTCCTACCGGGCAGACGCACCGCTGGATATGCGCATGAGCCAGCAGGGCGAGACTGCCGCAGACCTTGTGAACACCGAAAGCCGCGAGGAACTGGCCCGCATCCTGCGGGATTACGGCGAGGAGCCCTATGCGTGGCAGATCGCAGGAAAGATCGTGGAGGCGCGGGAAACCGCTCCCATCCTGACCACCCTGCAGCTGGCAGATATCGTAGCAAGCGCCATGCCCCCGGCAGAGCGCCGCAAAAACAAGAACCCTTCCCGCCGCACCTTTCAGGCACTGCGCATTGCAGTGAACCACGAACTGGACGCGCTGGAAGAGGGCTTGGATACCATTTTTGATCACCTTGCACCGGGCGGCCGGTTGTGCGTGATCACCTTCCACTCTCTGGAGGACCGGCTGGTCAAGAACAAATTCCGCCGCTGGTCCACAGCCTGTACCTGCCCGCCGGAGTTTCCGGTGTGTGTATGCGGCGGCAAGGCAAAGGCAAAGCTTATCACCCGCAAACCCATTGAAGCTGACACGCAGGAGCTGGAGGAGAACCGGCGCAGCCGTTCCGCCCACCTGCGTGTGCTGGAAAAATGCTGAGATGCCGGAAGCACCGGCATCGTGAGGAGGAGAGAAACCATGGGTCAGCCAGCATACGATCATAACGCGGCGCGCCGCCGCAGGGCACCGCAGCCCCAGCGCAAAGCAAACCTGCGGGTAGCAAAGGGCGGCAAGCGGCGGTTGAACCCGCTGCAGGCCGCCGTACATAACGCCATGAATCTGGTGGCGGCAGCACTGCTGGTGGGCTTTGCCATCAGCCTGCTGTGGAGCGAGGCGCAGCTGGTGGAGCTGAACGACCAGATCCAATCCGCAAAGGCACGTCTGGTCAGCGAGCAGAGCCAGTATACCTACTACAACAGCACTCTGAACAGCAAGACCAACATTGCCAGCGTGGAGGAGACCGCAGGGCGGCTGGGTCTGATGAAAGTAGACCCCAGCCAGATCACCTACATCCGCCTGGGCGAAAGCGGCGCACTGGTGCGCCGGGAATCCACCGTGCGGCAATGGACCGACTTTTTGTACACCGGCGCGGTGAACATTCTGGGCACCGTGAGATAAACAGAGAAAGCGTGCGGCAGCGCACGCTTTTTTCGGTTTATGGACACCGCAGTCTGAATAAATAACAGCGCAGGGCGCGCGGAATGCAGTGCACGCCCCGCAGGAGAGAACCAATGCAAGAACCTTTCCGTAACAAAAAAAGCAGGGGCTACCGCCTGCGTCCGGCCTCCGGCCGGGACCGGCTGGACAGCCGGGTGCGGCGGCTTTGCAGCCGTCTGGGCATCCTTGCGGTGGTGGCGGCAGCCGCCATCGTCATCCGCAGCCTGTATAATATCCAGATCATCCACGGGGCAGAGTACCGCCAGTACGCCGCCCAGCAGCAGCTGCTGGATACCACCATCAAGGCCACCCGGGGCGAGATCTACGATGCCTCCGGCATCACCCTTGCCTCCACCAGCGTGGTGTGGACCATCTGGGCAGACCCCAGTTACAGCAGCATCCTTTATACCAGCAAGACCAACGATGACGACACCGTGACCAAAACGCTGGACCCCGCCATGTGCGCCGAGGTGAGCCGGGAGCTGACTCTGCGTCTGCTCTCCGGGGACGGCGAGAGCTTGGACAGCGTGAACACCTCCTCGGCAGAGTACCAGCAGCAGTACCAGACCGTTTACGATGCACTTTCCCGGCTGGATTCTGCCTACGTTACCCTTGCCACCAAGGTGAACAACGCGGTGAAGCTTTCCATTGAAAAATACGTCACCAGCTTCAACAAGGCGCACAAAAAGGCCACCGACACTTCCCGCAAGGGGCGCATCTCGGTGTCCTCGGAAAAAAGCTTCCAGCGCAACTACCCCTACGGCGCCTTTGCCGCAGCGGTGCTGGGCTTTACGGATGCGGACGGCGTCGGCACCTACGGACTGGAAAAATCCTACCAGTCCACCTTGGCCGGTGTGGATGGCCGCACCATCACCCAGCGCAACGCGGTGGGCAACGCCATTGCAGATGCCAATGCCACCACCTTTGCCGCCAAGGACGGCTCCAATCTGGTGCTGTCGCTGGATGTGAACGTGCAGGAGATCGCGGAGCGGTACCTGAACGAAGCCATTGCAGCCAATACGGTGGAAAACCGCGGCTGTGCCATTGTAATGAACGTTAAGACCGGTGCTATCCTTGCCATGGCCTCCAAACCGGACTTTGACCCCAACGACCCGCTGAACTACACCGCCAACGAGGCTTACCTCAACGAACTGGTGCACGCAGAGCCGGAACTTTACGGCATCTATAAAAAGGATGCCGACGGCAACTACATCACCGACGAGCAGGGCAACAAAATTCTGGATGAGGAAGCGGACTATTCCGGCTACTACCGGGATATCCTGTGGAAGAACAAGACCATCACCGAGTTGTACTACCCGGGCTCTGTGTTCAAGGTCATCACCTCTGCCATGGGCATCGACTCCGGCGTGGCGACCATGAACACCACCTTTACCTGCTCCGGCGCTTACGGCGTAGCCAAGGAGACCTACCACTGCGCCGGACGCAAGGCGCACGGTCTGCTTAATATGGCCGAGGCGCTGCGCAAGAGCTGCAACATCTACTACATCCAGCTGGGGCAGCGCGTCGGCTCGCAGCAGTTCTATAACTACTTCGATGCCTTCGGCTTTACCGCCCGCACCGGGGTGGACCTGCCCAGCGAGACCAACTTTATGCAGTACTACCGCGCCGACCAGCTGGGCGAGGTGCAGCTGGCTTCCTCCTCCTTCGGTCAGGCCATGGCCATCACCCCGCTGCAGATGTGCACCGCCATTGCGGCCACCGTCAACGGCGGGTATCTGGTCACCCCCCATGTGGTGGATAAGATCACCGATGCCAACGGCAATGTCATTCAGGAGATCGGCGCAAATGTGCGCCGTCAGGTCATCAGCCAGAGTGCCAGCGAGGTCATCCGGGAGATGATGGAGTACGAGGTGGGCAACGGCACCGGCGGCGGCAAAAACGCCTATGTGTCCGGCTACCGCATCGGCGGCAAGTCCGGCACCTCCGAGCAGCTGAATATGCACCGCCGCGCCGATGGCGACTATAAAAAGGTGGCGTCCTTCGTGGCAGTGCTGCCCGCCAACGACCCGGAAATTCTGGTCTATGTCATGCTGGACGACCCCAACAACGCCCGGACGGACTATTCCTCCATCCTTGCAGCCCCTGTGGCGGGCAATATCATCAGTGAGGTAGCCCCTTATCTTGGCATCGCCACCGACGGCGAGGACCGCAGCGGCACCATCGTTACGGTGCCGAACCTTGTGGGCACCGAGTGGAGCAACGCACAGGTGAGCCTGAACATTCAGGGCTTAAAGCATCAATTGCAGGAGAGCCAGAGCAGCCAGACTGCTGCCCCGGTCACCTATCAGTACCCCCACGCGGGGAGCAAGGTGCCCTACGGCACCACCATCTACCTGTATACCGATACCTACGAGGGCAGCCGCACCGAGGTGCCGGATGTGACCGGCAAGAGCCCGGACTTTGCCCGCCAGATGCTGAGCGCCGCCGGGCTGAACTGTGTGGTGGAAGGCAGCGGCACGGTACAGGCGCAAAGCGCCGAGCCTAGCTCCAGCGTGCAGCGCGGCACCATCATCACCCTGACCTGCGGGTAAAACAGCTTTTTCGGCATCCTCGCCCAAGGCTTTCAGCGTAAAGCACTGCCGCAAGGCAGTGACGGATGAGGGTGCAGCATTCAATAGAACGAGAGGGGATAGAACAATGGAAAAGATCCATGCAAGCAAGCTTTTGGCAGGGCTGGTGCCTGCCGGAAAACTGACCAGTGACCCGGAGGTGGCACTGGTCACCACCGACAGCCGCGAGGTAAAGCCCGGCTGCATTTTTGTGGCCTTCCCCGGCGAGCGGTTCGACGGCCATGATTTCGCTGCCCGTGCGCTGGAGCAGGGCGCGGAGTATGTGGTGGTCAACCACCCCGTGCCCGGTGTGCCGGAAGAAAAGGCCATCCTTTGCCCGGACAGCTACCACGCTATGATGGTGATGGGCGCAAACTACCGCAGCCAGTACCACCCCAAGATGGTGGGCGTGACCGGCAGTGTGGGCAAGACCACCACCAAGCAGATGACCTACGCCGCCCTGAGCAGCTTTGGCGAGACCATCAAGACCGAGGGCAACCAGAACAATGAACTGGGAATGCCCCGCACCCTGATGCGGCTGGAAAGCAGCACCGAGTACGCGGTCATCGAGATGGGCATGAGCCATGCGGGCGAGATCGACCGTCTGGTGCGGGCAGCACGCCCGGATGTGGGCATCATCACCTGCATCGGCGTGTCTCATATCGGCAATCTGGGCAGTCAGGAGAACATCTGCAAGGCAAAGCTGGAGATCTGCAACGGTCTGCCGGAGGGTGCGCCGCTGGTACTGAACTACGACGACCCCTTCCTGCGCAAGGCAGTGCTCCCCGCCCATGTGCGCCCGGTGTGGTTCAGCCTGAACGATGAGAATGCGGATGTCTGCGCTCTGTCCATCCGGCAGGAGACTGACGGCATGAGCTTTGTGCTGGAAGATCAGGAGCATGGCACCTTTGTGGTGAACATCCCCGCCATGGGACGCCACAATGTGGCAAACGCCTTGGCTGCCTACTGCGCCGCCACCCGTCTGGGATGCGATGCCAAGAGGGTCATCCGGGGCCTTTCCAACTTTGAGCAGACCGGCCGCCGCCAGAAGGTGGTGGACAGCAACGGCGTGACCGTCATCGAGGACTGCTACAACGCAAACCCGGACAGCATGAAGGCCGCGCTGGCGATGTTTAAAGATTTCCCCTGCAAGCGCCGCTTTGCCCTGCTGGGCGATATGCTGGAGCTGGGCGAACTGAGCCGCGAAGCACACGAGGAACTGGGGCGCCTTGCCGCCGAGAGCGGGCTGTACTGCCTGATCACCTACGGCGAGCAGGCCAAGCGCACCGCCGTGGTGGCTGCCGCCAAGGGGGTAAAGACCCTGCACGCGGAAAATTACCGCGAGGCCGCCGATGCCCTGCTGGACCGGGTGCAGCCCGGTGATGCCGTTCTGGTAAAGGCCAGCCACGGCATGGCACTGGAAAAAGTGCTGGATATCTTCTACGAAGAGCATAAAGAAGCGGAAGTATAACTATTTGGCGAAATGGAGTGTCTGATCTATGGAGCGTTTCGCCTTGGCAGCGGCGGTGGTGCTGGGCTTTGCCCTTACGGCAGCCCTGTGCAGCCTGTTTGTGCCGCTGCGGCGGGTGCTGGAACGCCGCGAACAACAACAGCAGCCGGTACAGTCTGAGCAGCCCCGGCCTGCACCCCTGCGCGCCCCGCTGTGGGGCGGGCTGTGTGCGGCGGCGGGCACGGTGGCTGCGGTGGGTGTGGGCTGGCTTGCCGCCTGCGTGGGTCAGCCGGAGCTGCTGGGCAGCGAGAGCCGGCTGATGACACGGCTGCTCACGGCACTGGCCGGAAGCCTTGCCTTTGGGGCAGTGGGTCTTGCAGAAGATCTTGCCCGGATGCGCAGCCCGGCGGCGCTGGGGCTGCGGCGGGACGTGCGGCTTTTGCTGGAAGCACTGGCCGCGGCATTCGTTCTTTTGCTGCTGCGGGCAGCGGGCTGTCTGCCCCGGGGGCTGGGCGTGCCCGGGGCGGGGTATGTGCTGCTGGGCAGCGCCGTACCTTTTTTGTGGGCGGTGCTCATGGTGGCGCTGGCCGAGTGTGCCCGCATCGCCGAGCGGGACGAGGGCGCGGTGTGCGGTGCGGCCTTTGTGGCCATGCTGGCGCTGATGATGGTAGAGGCCGGTCTGGGCGTTTCCGGGCTGGCGGTGCTGCCCGGAGCGCTGGCCGGGGCACTGGTGGCGCTGCTGCTGTGGGCCTTTCCCCCGGCAAGGCTGGGGGTGGGCTGCTGCGGCAGTCTGCTGGCGGCGGGTGCTGTCGGCTGTATCCCGCTCAGTCTGGACATGACCAGCCTGACCGTGCCGCTGGCGCTGCCCTTCTGGGCGGCGGGCGGACTTTTGGCAGCGCAGCTGCTGGGTGCAAAGCGCACCGGCAAGCCCTTGCGCTGCTGGGTAAAAAAGCATAAAATGAGCCCGGAGACGGTGTTCCTGTGCAGTTTTGCACTGAGCGCTGTCGGCTATGTACTGGCGCTGGCGCTGCTGCGCTGGTGCTGACCGGGCACAGAGAGGGAAGGGAGCGCAGATGGCGACTATCCGCAAAAAACACAGAGCGCCGGTGTCGGTGTTCCAGCGAGACCCGGGCCCGTGGTCCCGGCTGCTGATCGACTGGCTGGCTACGCTGGCCGTTATTATGATCTTTGGGCTGGTGATGCTGTTCAGTGCCAGCTACACCACCGGTTACCTGCGCATGGGCGACAGCTTCCACTACATCAAGCAGCAGGCGCTGTGCATGATGATCGGGCTGGCCTGTATGTTCCTGATGAGTTATATGGATCACCGCTTTTTGCGCAAGATGGTGGTGCCGGGCTACATCATCGTGCTGGCCATGCTGGCCGTTACCCTGACCATGGCACCTCTGAACGGCTGCCGCCGCTGGATCCGCTTCGGCGGGTTTACACTGCAATCCTCCGAGGTGGCAAAGTTTGAAATGATCCTGTTCAGCTCCCATCTTGCGGCCAAAGCGCCGCAGGTGGAGCGGCTGGACCCGGAGCGCCGCATCCTGCTTACCCCCGGGGAGTGGCTGCGGGTGCGGGTGTGGAAGCAGCTGGTGGTGCCGGTGCTGCCCCTTATACCGGTGGTCCTCCTGCTGGCGCTGGAACCGCACATGTCCGGCATCGTGCTGACGGTGGCGGTGGTGGGCACCATCCTGCTGCTGTCCGGCAGCGGCGGTGTGCTGACATGGGCGGGTGCCATCACGGCAGGCGCCCTGCTGGAAACGCTGCTCTCCCATGTGGACTCCATTCCTTACCTGCAAAAGCGTCTGGACGGCTGGACGCAGGATCTGAGCAAGATGACCGACCAGACCGTGCAGAGCCTTTATGCTATCGGCTCCGGCGGGCTGAAGGGGCTGGGGCTGGGCAACAGCGTGGAAAAGCAGCTCTGGCTGCCGGAAAGCACCAACGACTTCATTTTCAGCGTGGTGTGCGAGGAGCTGGGCTTCATCGGCGCGGTGCTCATTATCGTGCTGTTCGTGCTGTTCATCGTGCAGGGGCTGCTCATCGCCTATAAGGCCGAGAATTTGTACTGCACCATGGTGGGCATCGGCATCATGGCGCAGATCGCGTGGCAGGTGTTCTGCAATATCGCCGTGGTCACCAACACCCTGCCCAACACCGGCATCAGCCTGCCCTTCTTCTCCTCCGGCGGCACAAGCCTGATTTTGCTGCTGGCAGAAATGGGCGTGATGGTGAACATAGGCCGCAACGGTGAGCGGGCGGCGCAGCAGCGGGAGCAGATGCGTGCCCAGCGAGAGACCGCCCGCGCCGAGCGGGAAGCAGAGCTTGCCCGCAAGACCATTGACTTGGCTTCTGCCCGCGCAGCCCGTACAGAACAGTAAAACAAACCGCAAGCCCGCCCGGCCGCAGGCCGGGCGTTTATAAGGAGGAATCACCATGCGCGTTCTCATCGCAGCCGGCGGCACTGCCGGACATATCAACCCCGCACTGGCCATTGCCGGTGCTTTGAAAAAAGCCGACCCTACCGCCGAGATCCACTTTGCAGGCCGTAAGGAGGGCATGGAGTACCGTTTGGTCACACAGGCGGGCTACCCCTTCCACCACATCGAGATCACCGGTTTTCAGCGCAAGCTCAGCCTGCACAACATCAAGCGCAACATCATTACCTTGTGGAATCTGGCCCTCTCCGGTCCCAAGGCCAAGGCCATGATGAAGGAAGTAAAGCCGGATCTCGTCATCGGCTGCGGCGGCTATGTGTCCGGCCCGGTGGTGCGCTGCGCCGCCAAAATGGGCATCCACACCGCCCTGCACGAGCAGAACGCTTTCCCCGGTGTGACCAACAAGCTGCTGGCCCCGGATGTGGATATCGTGTTTGCCGCCGTGCCCGCCGCTGTGGAAAAGCTGGGCGCACCGGACAAGACCCTTGTGGTGGGCAACCCCGTGCGGCCGGAGGTGTTTGTACAGGCCGCCAACCGCGAGACCATCCGCGCACAGCTGGGTGCGGGCGACCGCACCGTCATCCTGTCCTTCGGCGGCAGCTTGGGCGCACGCCGGGTCAACGAGGTGGTGGCAGACCTGTGCGCATGGGAACAGCATGAGCACAAGCCGGTGCTGCACCTGCACGCCACCGGCCAGTACGGCGTGCAGCTGTTTGAGCAGCTGCAAAAGCAAAAGGATTTTGCCCCCGGCGACAGTCTTGTGGTAAAGGAATACATCAACAATATGCCGGAGCTGCTGGCTGCGGCAGACCTCGTCATCAGCCGCGCCGGTGCGCTGACGCTGGCCGAGCTGGAAGCTGTGGGACGCGCCGCTGTGCTGATCCCCAGCCCCAATGTGGCGGAGAACCACCAGTACTACAACGCCATGGAGCTGCAAAAGGCCGGGGCGGCTGTGGTCATTGAAGAAAAAGACCTGACCGGCGAAAAGCTGGTGCAGACTGTTTCTGCCATGCTGGCACAGCCCGGCAAGCTGGCCGAAATGGGCAAAAACGCCCGCAGCCTGTCGGTGGACGACAGTCTGGACCGCATCACTGCGGCGCTGCTCAAGCTGGTCAAGACCCCGTGATGCAGACGTGGAATAAACAGGAAAGAAGGTGCGAATGATGCAGCAGAACCGTGACCGCAACGGCAGACCCCGGAACACGAGACCCTATGACCTGAACCGGGATGTGGCGCGCACCTCTGCGCCTTCGCAGGATCATACGCCCCGGAGCACCGGCAGCAGCCGCTACGGCTACAACGGCGAGCCGCTCAGCCGCCCGCCCTCCCGCAGCGCCAACGGCAGTGTACGCTCCTCCCGGGCAGATAACAGCATCCAGTTCCCCACCCAGTCCCAGACCCGCCGCCCGGCGCAGGGGAGCAATACCACCCAGTACCCCGCCGGTAACCGCCCGGCGGGCAGCAGACCCAAAAACGCGAAGTCCGGCGGCAAGCAGCGCCGCCCGGCAAATAATGCCCGCAGCGGGCAGAACAGCCGGAAAAACCAGAATTACCAGAATGCAAACCGGCAGCACCCGGCAGGCAGCCAGAGCCAGCGTCTGCGCCCGGCGCAAAGCGCCCCGCATCAAAGCCCTGCCCGGCGGGAAATGCGCAAAAAGCGCAAGGTGACCCGCGCCACATTGCGGCGCCGCCGGATGCTGCGCCGCCTGACCGCCTTTGCCATGCTGCTGTGCGTCATTGGCGCAGGCATCTACCTGACTATGACCATGCTGTTCCGCATCAATTCCATTCAGGTGCAGACCCCGGACGGCAAGCAGGTGACCGAGATCGCTGGCTACTCCGCAGACAGCATTTTGCAGCGGATGGGCGTGCAGCTGGAGGAGAACATCTTCAGCTTTGAACCCGGCGAAAAGGCCGCTGTGCTGGAGCAGAACTTCCCGCTGCTGGGCTCCATCAAGGTGATCCGGGACTACCCCAACACCGTGGTGGTGCAGGTGACCGAGGCCGTGCCCGCCTACGCGGTGCAAAACGGCAGCAAGTGGCTTGTGATCTCGGACAAATGGAAGATTTTGTCCGAGGAAAGCACCCAGCCCGAGGGGCTTTGCACCCTGTACGGCGGCAAGCTGCAGGACACCACTCCGGGACAGGGCTTCTGGTTCGTGGACGATGCGGACGCGGCAAGCGCCTCCGGCTCGGAAACCGCCGAAAGTGAAAGCACGGTGAGCACCGAGACTGCCCGCATGGAAGCGCTGCGCACTCTGGTGGGCAAGCTGGAAGAATACGGCCTGTCGCAGGATGTGACACGGCTGGAAGTGGCAGACACCGAGCAGCTCGCATTTTTGTATCAGGACCGCATCAGCGTGCTGCTGGGTACGCTGAACGATCTGGATTATAAGCTGGACCGCGCCCGCTATGTGCTGACCAACGCCGACGGCAAGGGCTGCGGCCCCACCGACACCGGGCGGCTGGATTTCAGCCATACCAGCGCCAGCAGCACCCGCAAGATCTATTTTGCACAGGGCGAGCCCACCCTGCCCTCCGGCTATGTGGTGCCGCCCAAGGCCGAGGAACCCGCTCCGGCAGAGGATGCCGCCGACAGCACCGACAGTGCAGAAAGCACGGATACTGCCGACACCACCGAACCGGCAGCTGAAACGGACACCGAGCAGCTGCCCCTGACCCACCCTGACCGCATGACGGCCAACGAAGAAGAAAACCCCATGTAAAGAAACTCTATGGAGGAGACTGTATGAAGCTGGAACAACTGATGGAAGGCGTGCCCTTTACCCTTGTGCAGGGCAGTCTGGATACTGAGATCGCAGATATCATCTACGACAGCCGCAAGGCTGCCCCGGGGCTTTTGTTCGTGTGCATCGTGGGCACCCAGCGGGACAGCCACACGTTTGCCGCTGACTGCGCCGCCAAGGGGGTCAGCGCGCTGGTCATCCAGCACGACATCGACCTTTCTGCCCTGCCCGGGGTGACCGTGGTCAAGGTGGAGAGCAGCCGCTATGCCATGGCGTTGATGAGCGCCAACCTCTTCGGCAACCCTGCCCGCCAGATGACCATGATCGGCGTCACCGGCACCAAGGGTAAGACCACCACCACCCACATGATCAAAAGCGTGCTGGAGGCCGCAGGCCGCAAGGTGGGCATGATCGGCACCAACGGCATCTACTATATGGGACGCCACAAAGATACCGCCAACACCACCCCGGAAAGCTACGAGCTGCAAAAGACCTTCCGGGAGTTTCTGGATGCCGGCTGCGACACCGCGCTGATGGAGGTGTCCAGTCAGGGTCTGATGATGGACCGCGTGGCGGGCGTGCACTACGATGTGGGCGTGTTCACCAACCTTTCGCCGGATCACATCGGCCCCGGTGAGCACAAGACCTTTGAGGAGTACCGCAGCTGGAAGGGACAGCTGTTCAAGCGCTGCGATGTGGGCGTGGTGAATATCGACGACGAGAACACCGCCGCCCTGCTGGAAGGCCATACCTGCAAGCTGGTGACCTATGGCCGCAGTGAAGCCGCCGACTACCGCGAGACCGGCTACGAGCTGCTGCGCACCCACGATTTTCTGGGCGTTGCCTTCCACGTTACCGGCAAGGATGAGATGGACGTCAAAGTGAATATGCCCGGCGAGTTCAGCGTGTACAACGCGCTGGCAGCGCTGGCCGTGGGCAAGGTGCTGGGTCTGCCGGATGCCGCCATCCACGACGGTCTGGGCAAGTGCGTGGTGAAGGGCCGTGTGGAGCTTGTGCCCATCAGCAAAAAGTTCACCATCCTGCTGGACTACGCCCACAACGAGGTATCCACCGAGAGCCTGCTTACCACCCTGCGCGCCTACAAGCCCCACCGTCTGGTGGTGGTGTTTGGCTGCGGCGGCAACCGCTCCAAGCTGCGCCGCTACGGCATGGGCGAGATCTGCGCTAGGATGGCCGATTTCTCCATCCTCACCGAGGACAACAACCGCTTTGAAAAGGTGGAGGATATTATTGCGGATATCCGCGAAGGCATGAACAAGGGCAACCCGGACGCAAAGTTCGTGGAGATCCCCGACCGTCTGGATGCGCTGCACTACGCAGTGGATCACGCACAGGAGGGCGACCTGATCGCCGTCATCGGCAAGGGGCACGAGACCTACCGCGACCGCGAGGGCGTCAAGACCCCCTTCCTTGAGCGGGAGCTGCTGGAAGAATACGCCCAGCAGATCGGGCTGGAATAAGAAAAAAATAAACGGTTGAGAATGCCCTCCGCGTGCGCTCTGGGCATTTTCAGCGGAAAGAATATTTTTATTTCGGGGGACAGGAAAGTCTGCGGACTTTCCTGTCCCCTATTTTTACTGTGAGGATGCTACGGGAATACCCCCTCAGTCTTTGCTGCGCAAAGCCAGATTCCCCCTTTTGTCACCTGCGGTGACATCTTCCCCCGGCCGGGGGAAGTCGGCCCTCAAGGGGACGCCTTTGGGCAATGCCGGAAACTTTGCCGCCACCCCTGAAGCCGTCCCCTTGGGGAAGGTGGCTGCGAACGTAGTGAGCAGACGGAAGGGGTGGTTTCCGGGACTGCAAGTTTCCCGGCTAAAGCACAAAGTACTGTGCAGCGGCCTTTTTGCGCCCTGCGGGTGCCCCTATATAAAAAGGAAGCAAACTGTGACAAAACTGTAAAAGATAAAAATATTTAACTAAAACCATTGACTTATCCGACGACTTGGCTATAATGGTCGTGTTCGATACCTCACAAATTTTAGGTAAATAATCAATACAATCATACAACATAAAGGAGAATACTGCCATGACTTTCGAGGAAATGAAGAAGATCGTTGTCGATACCCTGAGCTGCGATGAGGACAAGGTGACCATGGAGGCCAGCCTGACCGAGGATCTGGAGGCCGACAGCCTGGACGCTGTGGAGCTGAACATGGCACTGGAAGAGGCCTGCGGCGTGTCCATCCCCGATGAGGAGCTGGCATCCCTCAAGACCGTGGGCGATATCTTCAACTACATCAATGCCCATGTCTGAGGCTGACCGAGGCGAAACGCGATGAACAGTATCAAAGACCTGCTGCCGGGCAGCATGCGGGAGCGCACCTTCCAGCTGAAAGCCCGGCGGGATGCGGGTGCCGTGTGGAACGACCCGCAGTTCGTGGAATGCAAAAAGTGCGGACGCCGCGCCACCCGCCAGATCTGGAACAAGGCGCAGTATGTCTGCCCCAACTGCGGGGTGCACCTGCCCATCGGCGGGTACTACCGCCTGAGCCTCGTCCTTGACAAGGGCAGCTTCCGGGAACTGGACGCCGATCTTGCACCGCAGGATGTGCTGCAGTTTCCCGGTTACCCGGAAAAGCTGGAAGCGCAGACCGGCAAGACCGGCCTGAAGGAAGCTGTCATCACCGCCACGGGGCGTATCGAGGGCACCCCGGTGGTGGCTGCAGTGCTGGACAGCCGGTTCTTTATGGGCAGCATGAGCACCACCGTGGGCGAAAAGATCACCCGCGCCGTGGAGCACGCCGCCGCAAAGCACCTGCCGCTGATCATCTTCTCGGCCAGTGGCGGCGCCCGGATGCAGGAGGGCATTTTCAGCCTGATGCAGATGGCAAAGACCTCTGCCGCCATCGAGCGGTTCTCCGCCCGGGGCGGGCTGTACATCAGCGTGCTGACCCACCCCACCACCGGCGGCGTGACTGCCAGCTTTGCCAGCCTTGGCGATATTATGCTGGCAGAGCCCGGGGCGCTGATCGGCTTTGCGGGCCCCCGGGTCATTGAACAGACCATCGGCGAAAAGCTGCCCGCAGGCTTCCAGCGCAGCGAGTTCCAATACGAGCACGGCTTTGTGGACAAGGTAGTGCCCCGTACCGAAATGCGCGAAACACTGGCGCAGCTGCTGCGTCTGCACGCCTGAGGAGGAAGCGCCTTATGATCAAGGACATCTTACAACAGCTCGCACCGCTGGATGAAAAGATCGCCGCACTGCGCGGCGACCCGGCGGACGAGAACATGACCGATATCACCAACCACGCTGCCGAGCTGGCAGAGCTTTCCGCACAGGAGGACGCTTTGCTGTCCGGCTGCGGGGCGCTGACCGCAGAGGACAGGGTCTTTCTGGCACGCCACCCGGAGCGCCCCCACATCGACGAGATCGTGGATGCGCTGTTCACCGATTTCTTTGAGCAGTGCGGCGACCGCCAGTGCAAGGAAGATGCCGCCATTCTGGGCGGTGTGGCGCTGTTCCACGGCCAGCCGGTCACAGTCATCGGCCACCGCAAGGGCGGCACGCTGGAGGAAAACCTGCGCTGCAACTTCGGTATGCCCGGGCCGGAGGGCTACCGCAAGGCCCTGCGCCTGATGAAGCAGGCGGAAAAATTTGACCGTCCCATCATCACCTTCATCGACACCCCGGGCGCATACCCCGGCAAGGACGCCGAGGAGCGCGGACAGGGCGAGGCCATTGCCCGCAACCTGATGGAGATGAGCGGCCTGACCGTGCCGGTGATCGCAGTGGTCACCGGCGAGGGCTCCTCCGGCGGCGCGCTGGCGCTGGGTGTGGCAAACCGCATCCTGATGCTGGAAAACGCCGTCTACTCGGTGCTCAGCCCCGAGGGCTTTGCCAGCATCCTGTGGAAGGATCCCTCCCGCAGCGGCGAAGCCTGCGAGATCATGAAGCTGACCGCACAGGATCTGTACAAGGACGGCATCGTGGAAGAGATCATCCCGGAGCCGGTGGGCGGCGCGCAGCGCGCCCACGGGGTACTGTTCGGCAATCTGGACGAGGCACTGCAGCGTCAGCTGCGCAGCCTTGCCCGCATGAACGGCCGTCAGTTGGCCGAGCAGCGCTACCAGAAATTCCGTCAGATCGGAGAAATGAGGAAAGCATGAAGGGTTTGCGTCTGATCGCCACCGGCGGGGCTTTGCCCGGCCGCACGGTCACCAACGAAGAGCTGAGCCGTACCGTGGATACCAGCGACGAGTGGATCACCACCCGCACCGGCATCCGCACCCGGCACTACTGCACCGAGGGCGAAAACGCCGCCACACTGGCCATTGCCGCCGCAAAGCAGGCGCTGCAGCGCAGCGGTCTTGCTCCGGCAGACATTGCCTGCTGCGTCTGCGCCACCCTTTCCGCACCGGACGCCACCCCAAGCGTGGCCTGTCAGGTGCAGGCGGCACTGGCACTGCCGGAAAACCGTCCTGCACTGGACGTGAACGCCGCCTGTTCCGGCTTTTTGTACGGCACGGCGGTGGCGCGCGGCCTGCTGGCTACGCTGGGCGGGCGGTATGCGCTGGTCATTGGCACCGAGGCGCTCTCCCGCCTGATGGACCCCGCCGACCGCTCCACCTGTGTGCTGTTTGGCGATGGTGCCGGTGCGGCAGTGTTTGAGCTGACCGACACCTCCGCGCCCTTTGCCATCACGCTGGGTGCCCGGGGCGATGCCGCCATCCGTGCCGGCGGCCCCAGCCGCGCAGGCTCGGCACCCATCAGCATGGACGGCAGGGCAGTGTTCCGCTTTGCGGTGGATGCCCTGCCCAAATGCCTGCACACCGTGCTGGACGAGACCGGCCTTACGCTGGACAATCTGGACTGGGTGGTCTGCCATCAGGCCAACAGCCGCATCATCGACCACTGCGTCAAGGCGCTGCACGCCGACGGTGCAAAGTTCTACAAAAACATGGATCGCCACGGCAACACCAGTGCTGCCAGCATCCCGGTGGCGCTGAACGAGCTGGCTGAGAGCGGCCAGCTGCACCCCGGCCAGACCCTTGCCTGCATCGGCTTCGGCGGCGGCCTGACATGGGGCGGCATGATCGTGGAATATGACCCTCTCAGGCGCTGACGCGCCAGGTTCCCCCTTTTGTCACCTGCGGTGACATCTTCCCCCGGAGCGGGGGAAGTCTTTCCTCGAAGGGGGAGCTTTATGGGCGGGTAGGGTCAGTGTGCTTTTCAAGAGAAAGTTCAGCTGACAGAAAAGCAGAAAAAAGCTCCCCCCTCGGGGGAGCTGGCAATGCCGGAAGGCATTGACTGAGAGGGTTTTTCAATGAAACTTTTAAATGAAATTTTAGGTACCAAATACCCCATCATTCAGGGCGGCATGGCCAACATTGCTACCGGCGAGTTTGCCGCCGCCTGCTCCAACGCCGGTGCGCTGGGCATCATCGGTGCGGGCGGCATGAATGCCGATACCCTGCGCCAGAACATCCGCCGCTGCCGAGAGCTGACCGACAAGCCCTTTGGGGTGAACATCATGCTCATGCACCCGCAGGCAGATGAGTTTGCCAACATCGTGGTGGAGGAAAAAGTCGCTGTGGTCACCACCGGCGCAGGCAACCCGGGAAAGTACGTTCCCATGTGGAAAGCTGCCGGCATCAAGGTGATCCCGGTGGTGGCTGCTGCCGTGCTGGCACGACATCTGGAGCCGCTGGGCATCGACGCCGTCATCGCCGAGGGCACCGAGAGCGGTGGCCATGTGGGCGAGATGACCACCATGGCACTGGTGCCGCAGGTGGTGGACGCGGTCAGCGTGCCGGTCATCGCCGCAGGCGGCATTGCCGATGGCCGTCAGCTGGCGGCTGCGCTGGCGCTGGGCGCTTGCGGGGTGCAGGTGGGCACCTGCCTGCTGGCAAGCGAGGAGTGCCCCATTCACCCTAACTACAAGGCCGCACTGCTCAAGGCTGGGGACAGTGACACCATCGTCACCGGGCGCACCGTGGGTGCACCGGTGCGTGTGCTGAAAAACCGCATGAGCCGGGAGTATGTCCGTCAGGAAAAGGCGGGTGCGGATAAGATGGAGCTGGAAAAATACACGCTGGGCAGCCTGCGCCGCGCCGTCTTTGAGGGCGACACGGTAAGCGGCAGCCTGATGGCCGGTCAGGTGGCCGGAATGCTGCACGAGGTGCGCCCTGTGGCTGACATCCTTGCCGACCTGTGGCAGGGCGGGAGGCAGCGCATTGCCGCGCTGAACACCGAATGCTGACCCTTGGCGGCAAGCCCCTGCAGGTACCCATTTTGCAGGGCGGCATGGGCGTGGGCGTCTCGCTGGGCGGGCTGGCCGGTGCAGTAGCAGCCTGCGGCGGCATGGGGTGCATCTCCACCGCCGATGCAGGCTACCGCGAGCCGGATTTTGCCCGTGACCCGGCGGCAGCCAACCACCGCGCTCTGACCGCAGAGATCCAAAAAGCCAAGGCCATTGCCGGGGGCATGGGTCTGGTAGCCATCAATGCGATGGTAGCCACCCGGGACTATGTCGAGGCTATCCGCACCGCCGTAGCGGCGGGGGTGGATGCCGTGGTCTCCGGTGCGGGTCTGCCGCTGGAGCTGCCGGGCATCGTGGGCACCAAAGAGGTGGCCATTGCGCCCATCGTGTCCAGCGCCCGGGCGGCAAAGCTCATCCTGCGCCGCTGGGCAAAAGGCTTTGACCGCACCGCCGATTTTGTGGTCATCGAGGGCTGCAAGGCGGGCGGGCATCTCGGCTTTGCCGAGGAGGACCTGCTGGCTGACCGCTGCCAGACCTTGGACGAAATTCTGCCCGGGGTGCTGGCTGAGGTGAAGCCATATGAGGAGCAATACGGCCACGCCATCCCGGTATTCGTGGCGGGCGGCGTGTACACCGGTGCCGATATGGCACACTTTACAAAGCTTGGCGCTGCTGGCGTGCAGCTTGCCACCCGCTTGATCCCCACCTACGAGTGCGACGCCTCCCAGACCTACAAGGACGTGCTGCTGGCGGCAAAGCCGGAGGATGTGCGCATCATCCACAGCCCGGTGGGAATGCCCGGCCGTGCGCTGAACACCCCGCTGGTGCAGGCGCTGGCCGAGGGCAAACGCTTCCCGCCCAAGCACTGCGCCCGGTGTCTCAAGACCTGCGACCCCGCCGCTGTGCCCTACTGCATCACTCACGCCCTCATCGAGGCGGTGAAGGGCAACGTGGAGGAAGGGCTCTTCTTCTGCGGCGAAAACGTGGGCAGACTGGACCGGATGCGCACCGTGCGCGAGCTGATGGACGAACTTGTGACCGAATGGAGGCAGAATTTATGAAGCTTGCCGTACTTTACGCCGGTCAGGGTGCGCAGCACCCCGGCATGGGCAAGGAATTTTACGAAGCATCTCCCGCCTTCCGGGCGGCCTTTGACAGCGCAGCGCTGGATTTTGACCTGCACCGCGTCTGCTTTGAGGACCCGGACGGCGTTTTGAACCAGACCGAATACACCCAGCCCTGCATGGTGGCCTTTGCCTGCGGCGTGACCGCCGTGCTGGCCGAAAAGGGCGTAAAGCCCGCCTATCTGGCGGGGCTTTCGCTGGGCGAATACTCCGCGCTGCAGGCAGCCGGGGTGTTCACCGCAAAGCAGGCCATTGAGCTGACCGCCTTCCGGGGCAAGGCCATGGCCGAGGCTGCAAAGGGCCTTGCCTGCGGCATGACCGCCGTGCTGGGACTGGACAGAGAAAAACTGTCTGCCTGCTGCGAGCAGGCGGCTGAGGCGGGCTGTGTGCAGATCTGCAACTACAACTGCCCGGGGCAGCTGGTCATCGGCGGTGAGAAAGCCGCTGTGGAGCAGGCTGCCGCGCTGGCAAAGGAAGCCGGTGCCCGCCGCTGCATCCCGCTGAAGGTCAGCGGCCCCTTCCACACAAAGCTGATGGCTCCCGCAGGAGATGCACTGGCACAGCGCTTTGCGGGCGAAACCTTCGGTACCATGGAGACGCCGGTGCTGTTCAACTGTCTGGGACATGAAAAGGCCGAGACCGACAGCATCCCGCAGCTGCTGGTAAAGCAGGTGCAGAGCAGCGTCTACATGGAAGATACCCTGCGCCGTCTGGGCGAGCTGGGCGTGGACCACATTCTGGAAGTCGGCCCCGGCAGCGCCCTGAGCGGTTTTGTGAAAAAGACCCTGCCCGGGGTGGTCTGCACCGCAGTGGAGACCCCGGAACAGCTGGATGCGGTGCTGACCGCATGGAAGGAAGCAGAATGAGCGAAGAAAAGCTGACCCGCGCCGCCATTGTTACAGGCGGCAGCCGGGGCATTGGCCGCGCAGTGTGCGTGGCACTGGCAAAGCAGGGCTGCAATGTGGTGGTGAATTATTGCCACGGCGCAGAGCCTGCGGAGCAGACGGCAGCCCTCTGCCGCGCCGAGGGCGTGCAGGCGGTGACCGTGCAGGCGGATGTATCCACCGCCGAGGGCTGCAAGGCGCTGTTCGATGCCGCTGCCGAGGCCTTTGGCCGGGTAGATGTGCTGGTGAACAACGCGGGCATCACCCGGGATAACCTGATCTTGCGCCTGACCGAGCAGGATTTTGAAGCGGTGCTGGACACCAACCTGAAAAGCGCCTTTCTCTGCTGCAAGGACGCTGCCCGCCGCATGGTGCGCCAGCGCTATGGCCGCATCGTGAACCTTTCCAGCGTGGTGGCGCTGCGCGGCAATGCCGGGCAGACCAACTACGCCGCCAGCAAGGCGGGGCTCATCGGCCTGACCAAGAGCCTTGCCCGGGAGCTGGCCGCGCGGAACGTGACCGTGAACGCGGTAGCACCCGGCTTTATCGACACCGACATGACTGCCGTGCTGCCGGAGGCGGTGCGCACCGGCATGACGCAGGGCATCCCCGCAGGCCGCGCAGGCCAGCCGGAGGATGTGGCACAGGCAGTGGCGTTTTTTGCCGCAGAACAAAGCAGCTATCTCACCGGGCAGGTGCTCTGTGTGGACGGCGGCATGGCAATGTAAAGGAGAACCCTTATGGAAAAACGCAGAGTTGTGATCACCGGCCTTGGCACGGTGAACCCGCTGGGCAACAACGTGGCCGACAGCTGGGCGGCAGCCCGTGCCGGTAAATGCGGCATCGGCCCCATCACCCAGTTCGACACCACCGACTTCAAGTGCAAGCTGGCCGGTGAGGTAAAGGATTTTGACCCCGAGACAGTGGTGGACAAAAAGGAAGTCCGCAAGATGGCACGCTTTACCCTGCTGGCACTGGGCGCTGCCGCCGAAGCCATTGCAGACAGCGGCCTTGATACCGAGGCCGAGGGCAAGGACATCGGCGTCATCCTGTCCAGCGGCATCGGCGGTCTGCCCACCATTGAGGAGCAGCACGCCCGCGGCGAGGAAAAGGGCATGGAGAAGGTAAGCCCCTACTTTGTGCCCATGGCCATTGCCAACATGGCAGCGGCGCAGGTGGCCATCCGCTTCGGTCTGAAGGGCATGTGCACCTGTCCGGTCACGGCCTGCGCCGGCGGCACCAATGCCGTAGGCGACGCCTTCCACCGCATCCGGGACGGCTACGAGTCGGTGATGGTCTGTGGCGGTGCGGAAAGCTGCATCAGCCCCTTGGGCATCGGCGGCTTTACCAGCATGAAGGCGCTTTCCACCGCCACCGACCCGGACGCTGCCAGCCTGCCCTTTGACGCCCGCCGCGGCGGCTTTGTCATGGGCGAGGGCAGCGGTGTGCTGGTGCTGGAAGAACTGGAGCACGCAAGAGCGCGCGGCGCACACATCTATGCCGAGGTGGTGGGCTACGGTGCCAACTGCGACGCCTACCACTTTACCGCGCCCGCACCCGGCGGCGCAGGTGCCATCGACTGCATGAAGCTGACTTTGGCGGATGCCGGGCTTGCGCCGGAGCAGGTGGACCACATCAACGCTCACGGCACCGGCACCCACATGAACGATGCCTGCGAGACTGCCGCCATTCACGCCGTGTTCGGCGCACACGCAAAGGAGATGACCGTGGTCAGCACCAAGAGCATGACCGGCCATCTGCTGGGCGGCGCGGGCGGCATTGAAGCCGTGTTTACCGCGCTGGCACTGCGGGACCAGTTTGCACCGCCCACCATCCACTACGTCCAGCCTGACCCGGAGTGCGATCTGGACTATGTGCCCAACACCGGGCGGCAGCAGGAAATGCAGTACGCGCTGAGCAACAGCCTGGGCTTTGGCGGCCACAACGCCTGCATCGCCCTGCGCAGATGGGAGGGCTGACCCATGGCAGAGCCCCGTACCGTGCGTGAAAACGCCAACACCCTGAGCAGTGTGCAGATCGCAGAAATTCTGCCCCACCGCTACCCCTTTGCCCTCGTGGACCGTGTTTTGGACTACGAGCCGGGGCAGTGGGCCATCGGCCGCAAGTGCGTCACCCGCAACGAGGAATTTTTCAACGGCCACTTCCCGGCGCAGCCGGTCATGCCCGGCGTGCTGCTGCTGGAGGCGCTGGCACAGACCGGCGCTGTGGCGGCGCTGAGCCTGCCGGAAAACAAGGGCAAGCTGGCGCTGTTCGGCGGCATCAAGAGTGCCCGCTTCCGCAAGCAGGTCACCCCCGGGGACGTGCTCACCCTCCACTGCGAGCTGGTGCAGCAGCACGGCGCTGTGGGCGTAGGCAAGGCCTCGGCATGGGTGGACGGTAAGTGTGCCGTCACCGCAGAGCTGACCTTTGTGCTGACCGAAGCAGCGGAATAAAAATGAATGCAAAAAGAGATAGGCGATCCCTTTTCGGGAAAGCCTATCTCTTTTTTTGTTGGGGTTATTTGTGCTTATTCCAGCTGGCTTACTCTTCGGCAGCTGTCCCGGCGTCTGCTTCAGCAGTGGGGGCAGACTCTGCCGTGGCGGTTTCTGTTGGGGTGGTCGCTGCCTGTTCCTTTTCCATCCACTCCCGCACGCGGTCGGGGCGGTTGGTGATGTAGGCATCGGCGCTGGTGCGCAGCAGGCTGCGGACGGAATCTTCCGTGTCCACCGTCCACAAAGACACCTTGATGCCCATCTTGTGCAGTTTGTCAATGAAACCGGCGTTTTTGTAGGCGGTGTGGTACTCGCAGCTGACCCACTCCGGCACAAAGTCCAGACTGCTGATATAGGCGGGCAGATCCCGCTGCGCCATCAGGTTTTTGTAGATCTCGTTCAGGCTCTCGCCGGGAAAGTTTGCCCGCAGCATACTTACCTTGTCGCTCATCCAGCGGGTCATCCAGCTGCAATTTTCCTCGTCAGCTGCGCTCTCCGGCAGGGCGGCATCCATGGCATCCATGTCCTCCATGCCGTTGGTCAGTCCCAGATCCTTCCAGATGATGGGCGGCGGCAGCAGCATGCTTTCCAGCTCACCGTATACCAGCGCACCCACCCGCAATTCGGGCATCAACTGCTTTGCCTGCCGCAGCAGCGCATGGTTGAAGGAGATCAGGATCACCTGTTCTGTCATCTCCGTCTGCCGCAGTACCTCCAGCACCCGGGGCACAAAGTCCGGGTCGTTGTTCATGGTGGATTTCAGCTCCAGATGCACGGTGCATCCCGGCATCTGCCTGCACAGCTCCATGGCTTCCTGTAAGGTAGCAATCTTTTCGTCCTGATAGATGGCGTCCTTCCAGCTGCCGAAATCCAGTTCCTTTAAATCGCCCATGGTCATATCATAGATCTTGCCGGAAATATCCGTATGCAGATCGATCATATAGTCGTGGTGGATCACAAGCCCGGCGTCAATGGTCTGCTGTACGTCCATCTCTACGCCGTCCGCGCCAATCTCCATGGCTTTTTTAAAGGCTGTCAGGGTATTTTCCGGTGCAAGATAGGAAGCACCGCGGTGTGCAATGATCTGTGGTGTCATAAATTTTCTCCGTTATCGGTTCGTCCTCACACGTTTACGCCCCGGCGCTGCCATACCGCAAACAGTGCCGGGGCGCTTGCTCAAGCCAAGTCCTCGCCGTCCGAGGCGATGACCTTTTTATACCAGTAAAAGCTGTCCTTCCGGCTGCGGGCAAGGGTGCCGTTGCCGTCGTTGTCCTTGTCCACATAGATAAAGCCGTACCGCTTTTTCATCTCGCCGGTGGAGGCGCTTACAAGGTCGATGGGCCCCCATGTGGTGTAGCCCATCAGGGGCAGACCGTCCTCGTTGATGGCCTTTTCCATCTCTTCGATGTGCGCCCGCAGATAGTCGATGCGGTAGCTGTCGTGGATGGAGCCGTCCGGCTCTACGGTATCCACCGCGCCCAGACCGTTTTCCACGATGAACATGGGCTTTTCGTACCGGTCGTAAATGGTGTTCAGGGTCACCCGCAGACCCACCGGGTCGATGGCCCAGCCCCACTCGCTGGCTTTCAGGTAGGGGTTCTTCACCGATGCCGACACGGCGTTGCCTTCCGCATTCTCTGCCGCCATCAGCTCCTTATCCACCGTGATGCAGCGGCTGGAATAGTAGCTGAAGGACACAAAATCCACCGTGCCCTCCCGCAGCGTGCGGTCGTCCTCGGGCTGTGTGTGCAGCTGCACCCCGGCGCGCTCCATCCGCTTTTTAGCCCATACGGGGTAAGCGCCGCGCACCTGTACGTCGGTAAAGAAGTAGTTGTCCCGGTCGGCCTCCTGCGCCGCCCGCACATCCTCCGGGGCACAGGTGCGGGGGTAGAACTGCCCTGCCGCCAGCATACAGCCCACCATGGCGTCCGGCATTTTTTCGTGCGCCAGCTTTACCGCCTTTGCGCTGGCCACCAGCTCGTGATGGGCGGCCTGATACTTGACCTGCTCCACATTTTCACCGGGGTAGAATACCAGCCCTGCGCCGGTAAAGGACAGGTGCAGCAGCATGTTGATCTCATTAAAGGTGAGCCAGTACTTCACCTTGCCTTTGAAGCGGTCGAACAGCACCTCGCAGTAGTGGACGTAGGCGTCCACCATGCGGCGGTCTTTCCAGCCGCCGTATTTTTTGATGAGGGCAATGGGAGTGTCAAAGTGGCAGATGGTGACCAGCGGCTCGATGCCGTACTTATGGCACTCGTCAAAAATGCTGTCGTAGAAAGCCAGTCCTGCCTCGTTGGGCTGAGCGTCATCGCCGTTGGGCAGGATGCGGGTCCATGCAATGGACAGCCGGAAGCACTTGAAGCCCATCTCTGCAAACAGGGCGATATCCTCTTTATAATGGTGATACAGGTCAATGGCCTCGTGGCTGGGGTAGAAATGTGCGTCATCACAGCCCAGCATTTCCATATAGCCCGTTGCCACCGGAAAACGGTCCGGGCCGAAGGGGGTCACGTCCACCGTTGCCAGACCCTTGCCGTCTGCCTGCCATGCACCCTCGCACTGGTTGGCAGCGGTAGCGCCGCCCCACAAAAAGCCCTTGGGAAATTTGCCCATACTCTTTACCTCCTTGTTTACTTTTGCGCCCCTGCGGAGCGCAGATATATTCATACTACTATGATACCGCAACCGGCGGCGCTTGTCCATGACTGCATTTTGCAAAGGTGCGTGCATTTGGGGATAAAGTACGACTTTTATCGTCAAAACGCCGAAATTTCCTGCTGTTTTTTTGCGCACTTTTCACGATAAAAACACAAAACTTGCCCGTTTTTCTTTTATTCTGTTCCTTTTAAACCGCGCGGCAGTATGGTAGAATAATAGGGTAAGAACTGCGCTGCGCTGCTGCGCTGCTGAGAACATGGAAAAATGGAGTGTTTGATTATGACTGAGTTCAAACCCATCAAAGAAGGCAAGGTCCGCGAGATCTACGACAATGGCGACAGCCTGATCATGGTTGCCACCGACCGCATTTCTGCGTTTGACGTCATCCTGAAAAACAAGGTCACCAAAAAGGGCACCGTGCTCACCCAGATGAGCAAGTTCTGGTTTGATTACACCTGCGATCTGCTGCCCAACCACATGTTGAGCGTGGATGTGCAGGATATGCCGGAGTTCTTCCGCCAGCCCCAGTTCACCGGCAACAGCATGATGTGCCGCAAGCTGACCATGCTGCCCATCGAGTGCATCGTGCGCGGCTACATTACCGGCAGCGGCTGGGCAAGCTACCAAAAGACCGGCAAGGTGTGCGGCATCCAGCTGCCCGAGGGCCTGCAGGAGTCCGATAAGCTGCCCGAGCCCATCTACACCCCCTCCACCAAGGCAGAGATCGGCGACCACGACGAGAACATCTCCTACGAGCAGAGCATCGACGTGCTGGAGAAGCAGTTCCCCGGCCACGGTCTGGAGTACGCCACCAAGCTGCGGGACTACACCATTGCCCTGTACAAGAAGTGCGCCGAGTATGCACTGTCCCGCGGCATCATCATTGCCGATACCAAGTTCGAGTTTGGTCTGGACGAGGACGGCAACGTGGTGCTGGGCGACGAGATGCTGACCCCGGACTCCTCCCGCTTCTGGCCGCTGGAGGGCTACGAGCCGGGTCACAGCCAGCCCTCCTTCGACAAGCAGTTCGTGCGCGACTGGCTGAAGGCCAACCCTGACAGCAACTACGACCTGCCGCAGGATGTGATTGACAAGACCATTGCCAAGTATCTGGAGGCCTACGAGCTGCTGACCGGCAAAAAGCTGTAAGCGTATCCCGTATCCATAAAAATCAAGGCTGCTGCGGAAAATTTTCCGCAGCGGCCTTTTTTGCGCCCTGTCCCTTGACATTGAGCGAGGATATGAGTAATATATGTATCGTATCAAACAGTTTCACATCGAACAACTTGAATAGAGGAAACCATTATGTGTACACAGCACCCTATTGAAGAGCACTGCAAGCTGGACCCGCCGTGGGATGGGCCGCAGGTCATCCCCGCTCAGCTGCGCCGGGTGGATAACCTGATCTTCCGCAGGCTGAACCAGTTTTCCCGCGCCAACGGGGTAGAGCAGACCACCCCCATGCACGGGTGGATCATCGAATATCTCTACCGCCACCGGGACGAGCCGGTGTTCCAGCGGGACATCGAGCGGGAGTTTTCCATCACCCGCTCTACGGTGACGAACATTTTGCAGCTGATGGAGCGCAAGGGCTACATCCAGCGGCTGAGCGTGCCGCAGGATGCCCGGCTCAAGCAGCTGGTTTTGACCGAGGAGGGCATCCAACGGCACGAAAAGACCCTGCTTTCCTTCCACCAGACCGACGATTATGTGGCCGGACTGCTGACCGAGGAGGAGAACGCAGAACTGCTGCGGCTGCTGAACAAGCTGCGGGAGGCACTAAAATAAAGGGGAGCGAACCCTCTCAGGCGCTCCCGCGCCAGATTCCCCCTTTTGTCACCTGCGGTGACATCTTCCCCCGGAGCGGGGGAAGTCTTTCCTCAAAGGGAGAGCCAAGGTCTAAGGCTCGTTGCTAAAGTATTAGGTACAAAGGGGAAGTTTCCGGCAGTGCCCTTGCCTCTCCCTTTGGGAGAGGTGTCACCGCAGGTGACGGAGAGGGCGCACGCCGTCAGCCCTATTTTAAAGTATCAAGTGCAATGAGAAACCTTGCCGCTACCGCCAAAAGCTCCCCCTTCGGGGGAGCTGGCATCGCGCAGCGATGACTGAGAGGGTTCGTCCCTTGGGGAAGGGGCACCCCACCTTTTCCGTCAAAGCGCCGAAAAAGAACTTGCTAAATTAGCAATTATGAACATTTTACGAAACGTCTTGACATTTAAATTGTTTTGTATAAAATTGTTTCGTACCGAACAAATAAATTTAAATAGGAGGGAACTCAGATGATCAAAAAGCTTGTGTCGCATCTGGGCGAGTATAAAGCCGCCTCGATCAAGACACCGCTCTTTGCTGCGCTGGAAGCCATTATGGATGTGCTGCTGCCCACCATCATGGCCTTTATCATTGATCAGGGCATTGAAAAGGGCGATATGAACGCCATCCTCCGCTACGGCCTGCTTACCTTTCTGGTGGCAGCCATTGCGCTGGTGCTGGGCGTGCTGGCGGGCAAGTACGCCGCCGAGGCATCCACCGGCTTTGCCGGAAATCTGCGCGATGCCATGTATGAAAACATCCAGCATTACTCTTTTTCCAACATCGACAAATTTTCCACCGCAGGTCTTGTCACCCGCATGACCACCGACGTGACCAACGTGCAGAACGCCTTCCAGATGATCCTGCGTATGTGCGTGCGCGCCCCGGTGCATCTGGTGTTTGCAATGTTCATGGCTGTGTTCATCGGCGGCCCGCTGTCGCTGGTGTTCGTGGTGGCAGTGGCCTTTCTGGTGGCGGTGCTGGCTGCCATCATGATCCCTACCTTCCGCATCTTTGACCGTGTGTTCAAGAACTATGATAACCTCAACGCCTCGGTGCAGGAGAATGTCTCTGCCATCCGCGTGGTCAAGAGCTTTGTGCGCGAGGGCTTTGAAAACGAAAAATACACTGCCGCCTGCGAGAGCCTGTACAAGCAGTTTGTCAACGCGGAAAGCCGCCTGAGCTTCAATAACCCCGCCATGCTGGTGGCGGTGTACGGCTGCAACATCGCGCTGAGCTGGTTCGGCGCAAAATATGTGCTGCACGGTGCTATTACCACCGGCCAGCTGAACGCCTTGTTCGGCTATATCATGAACATCCTTATGGCACTGATGATGCTGAGCATGGCCTTTGTCATGATCGCCATGTCCGCCGCCTCTGCCAAGCGTATCGTGGAGGTGCTGGACGAGCACACCGACCTGCCCCCGGCAAAGCAGCCGGTGCAGCAGGTGGCAGACGGCAGCATCCAGTTCGACCACGTTACCTTCAAGTATAAGCACGGCAGCGGTCAGCCGGTGCTGAATGATATCAGCTTTACCATCCAACCCGGCGAGACGCTGGGCATCATCGGCGGCACCGGCAGTGCAAAGTCCAGTCTGGTACAGCTGATTCCCCGCCTGTACGATGCCGAGAGCGGCACCGTGCGGGTGGGCGGCGTGGACGTGCGGGATTATAACCTTGACGTGCTGCGCCGCGAGGTCTCCATGGTGCTGCAGAAGAATGTGCTGTTCAGCGGCACCATTCTGGATAATCTCCGCTGGGGCGATGCCAACGCCACCGAGGAAGAGTGCATCCGCATGGCAAAGCTGGCCTGCGCGGATGAGTTCATCCAGCGCTTCCCGGATAAGTACAATACATGGATCGAGCAGGGCGGCTCCAACGTGTCCGGCGGCCAGAAGCAGCGCCTGACCATCGCCCGCGCCCTGCTGCGCAAGCCCAAGGTGCTGATTTTGGACGACTCCACCAGCGCCGTGGATACCGCGACCGATGCCAAGATCCGCAAGGCCTTCCGGGAGGAGATCCCCGGCACGACCAAGATCATCATTGCACAGCGCATTTCCTCGGTGCAGGATGCAGACCGCATTCTGGTGCTGGAGAACGGCCAGATCAACGGTCTGGGCACCCACGCAGAGCTGCTGGCGACCAATGCCATCTATCAGGAGGTCTACAACAGCCAGACGCAGGGCGGCGGCGATTTTGACAAGCAGGGAGGTGCGCAGTAATGGCAGTAAAAGAAGTACATGGCCCCGGCCCGCGGGGCGCACGGGGGCCGCGCCCCAAGGTGGAAAACCCGGGCAAGCTGCTGAAGCGCATCATGGATGAGGTGTTCCGCAACTATCTGCCCCACTGCATCCTTGTGCTTATCTGCATCGTGGTCAGCGCGCTGGCCAATGTGCAGGCCAGCCTGTTCTTGCAGACTTTGATGGACGATTACATCGTGCCCATGACCCGCCAGCAGAACCCCAGCTTTGCACCGCTGGCCGGTGCATTGGTGCGGATGTGCTGCATCTACCTTGTGGGCATTCTGGCTGCATGGGCCAACGCCCGCATTATGGTCAACGTAACGCAGGGCACGCTGCGCAATCTGCGCACCAAGCTGTTCACCCACATGGAAAGCCTGCCCATCCGGTATTTTGACACCCATCCCCACGGCGATATCATGTCCGTGTACACCAACGATGTGGATACCCTGCGCCAGATGCTCAGCCAGAGCATCCCGCAGCTGGTGTCCAGCGTCATCACCATCGTATCGGTGTTCTTCAGTATGTGCATGCTCAGCTGGCAGCTGACCATCGTTACCATGCTCATGGTGGCGCTGATGCTGTTCTGCTCCAAGCAGATCGCAAAAAGCTCCTCCAAATACTTCATCCAGCAGCAGCGGGATCTGGGCAAGGTGAACGGCTACATCGAGGAGATGATGGAAGGCCAGAAGGTGGTCAAGGTGTTCACCCATGAGCAGCAGACCCTTGACGGCTTCCGTGAATTGAACGATCAGCTGAAGGAAAGCTCCAAGCAGGCCAACGCCTTCTCCAACATCATGATGCCGGTCAACGCCCAGCTGGGCAACATCAGCTACGCCATCTGCGCGCTGGTTGGTGCAGCCATGGCCGTGGGCGGCGTTGGCGGCATGACCCTTGGCACCGTGGTGGCCTTCCTCAGCCTGAACAAGGGCTTCAATATGCCCATCAGTCAGGTGTCCATGCAGGCCAACAGCGTCATCATGGCACTGGCCGGTGCAGAGCGCATCTTCAAGATGATGGACGAGCCCAGCGAGACCGACGAGGGCTATGTGACGCTGGTAAATGCCAAGTACGACCGCAACGACCAGCTGGTAGAAACTGCCGAGCGCACCGGCCTGTGGGCGTGGAAGCACCCCCACCACGACGGCACCGTTACCTACCACAAGCTGGCGGGCGATATTACCTTTACGGACGTGGACTTTGGCTATGTGCCGGAAAAAACGGTGCTGCATGACATCAACCTGTACGGCCGTCCGGGGCAGAAGATCGCCTTTGTCGGTTCTACTGGTGCGGGCAAGACCACCATTACCAACCTGATCAACCGCTTCTACGATATTCAGGACGGCAAGATCCGCTACGACGGCATCAACATCCACAAGATCAAAAAGGCCGACCTGCGCCGTTCGCTGGGTATCGTGCTGCAGGACACCCACCTGTTTACCGGCACGGTGATGGAGAACATCCGCTACGGCCGGCTGGATGCCACCGATGAGGAGTGCATCGCCGCTGCTCGTCTGGCCAACGCCGATGGCTTTATCAAGCGCCTGCCGGAGGGCTACAACACCATGCTGACCGGCGATGGTGCCAACCTCTCGCAGGGACAGCGCCAGCTGCTTGCCATTGCCCGCGCAGCCGTGGCAGACCCGCCGGTGCTGATCCTGGACGAGGCGACCTCCTCCATTGATACCCGCACCGAGGCGCTGGTGCAGCGCGGCATGGACGGCCTGATGTACGGCCGCACCAGCTTTGTCATCGCCCACCGCCTGTCCACCGTCCGCAATGCAGACTGCATCGTGGTGCTGGAACAGGGCCGCATCATCGAGCGCGGCAGCCACGACGAGCTGATCGCCAAAAAGGGCAAGTATTACCAGCTTTATACCGGTAATCTGGCCGAGAACTAAACAATTTCCCACCTTCTCACAAAGCCGCCGCACAGCCATGCCGCCGTGCGGCGGCTCTTTTTTACTCCCGTGAAAATGGTATACAAATGCCCCGGGCTGTGCTAGAATGGAGCAAACGAGAAAAAGGCTGGTGAGTGTATGCACCCTCTGACGGAATATCCCCGCCCGGCCATGCGCCGGGACAGCTACGAGAACCTGAACGGCCTGTGGCAGTACGCCATCACTGCCTCGGCGCAGCGCCCGGCGGGCTGGGATGGCGAGATTTTAGTGCCCTACGCGCCGGAGTGCCGCGCCTCCGGGGTGGGGCGCACATTGCAGCCCGGGCAGTGGCTGCACTATCATCGGTACTTTGCGCCGCCCGCCGGGATGGGCGGCAGGGTGCTGCTGCATTTCGGCGCAGTGGACTACGCTTGCGCCGTGCAGGTGAACGGCCATCTGGTGGGCGGCCACCGGGGCGGTTACTGGCCCTTTACGCTGGATATCACCGCGCAGCTCAACGGCACCGGCCGCAACAGCCTGTGGGTGGCGGTGCAGGACCCCACCGGCCACGGCACACAGGCGCGGGGCAAGCAGACTTTGCAGCCCGGAGGGATGTTCTACCCCGCGCAGAGCGGCATCTGGCAGACCGTCTGGCTGGAGCGCGTGCCGGAAAATTACATCCAGTCTCTCACCGTTACGCCGGACTATGATGCCCGCACGGTGATCGTAAAAGCCCATACCTCTGCACCCGGCGGCGCGGCGAACCTGTGGGCGGTGGTGCGCGCCGGGGGTGTGACCATTGCCGAGGACTGGGGCGGTGATGAGGCCGACCAGGACGGTGAGGTGACGCTGCATATTGCGAAGGAGCATTTCTTCCCGTGGAGCCCGGACACACCCTTTTTGTACGACCTGACCGTGGGCACCACGCAGGGAGAGGAAGAACAGTTCGACACTGTGCACAGCTACTTTGCCCTGCGCAAGTGGAGCTGTGCACCGGACGAAAAGGGCGTGCTGCGCTTTTGCCTGAACGATAAACCCATCCTGCTCAACGGCCTGCTGGATCAGGGCTACTGGCCGGAGGGACTGTACACCCCGCCTTCGGATGCGGCGGTGGAGCGGGAGCTGAGCGAGGTAAAGGCGCTGGGTTACAATCTTCTGCGCAAGCACGCAAAGATCGAGCCGCAGCGTTGGTACTACCACTGCGACAAGCTGGGTCTTGTGGTCTGGCAGGATATGGTCAACGGCGGCAGCAAGTATAACCTGTGGTTCGTCACCTACCTGACCAATGTTTTGCAGCCGCTTATGCGCCGTCTGCCGGACAAAGCGGCGCTGTGGGGGCTGCTGAGCCGGGGCAGCGAAAGCAGCCGGGAAGAATACCGCCGGGAGCTGGAAGATACGGTACAGGCGCTGCGCTGCCACCCCTGCGTGGGCTGCTGGGTGCCCTTTAACGAGGGCTGGGGACAGTACGATGCCGCCGGGGCAGTGCAAGCCATCCGCGCGCTGGACGACACCCGTCTTGTAGACGAAGCCAGCGGCTGGTACGATCAGGGCGGCGGGGACGTATACTCCCTGCACAACTACTTCTACCCCCTGCGGGTGCGCCCGCAGACCCGCACCGTGGCGCTGAGCGAGTATGGCGGTATTGCATGGCCTATGCCGGGGCACGAGCCGCCCCGCAAGACCTACGGCTACGGTACAGCCAAAAGCCGGGAGGAGCTGACCACCCGGTACAAAAAAATGCAGCTGGGCACGGTGCTGCCGCAGCTGCAAAAAGGGCTTTCGGCGCTGGTATACACCCAGCTGACCGACGTGGAGGACGAGGTAAACGGCCTGTTCACCTACGACCGCACCGCCATCAAGCCGGACGCCAACGCCGTCCGCTCGGTGAACGCCGCCCTTGCCGCAGAGTTTGCAAGGGTAGTAAAATAGAACGCCTTTGGCGCGGGACGATTGGAAATGGCCTCAGCTATCGGGTTGCGGCACCCAGCATCCGCTTCGTGCCTTGGGTGGCACTTGCGTCTTGCTGGCCGCTGCCCCAACAACTCCTCCCTGTTTCCGCCACTGGCGGCGGTCGTTGTCGTTGCACTCTGGCAATCTTCAGCGGAAAATATATTCTTATGTTTGGGGCTGTTGCAAAATAAAAATGCGATAGCAACTAGCACAAAGAAATAGTGCAAAAACAGAGACCCGGAACCCTTTTTGAGCCATTTTGGCCCTGAAAAGGTTCCGGGTTTTGTGCATATTTTTTCAGAGAGCTATTTTGCAACGGCCCCTTTTTGGCAGGATGGACTTCGTCATTTTTGACAAACCCCGACAGCCCGGCTTAGAGCCTTCTCCAAAGTTTTCGGCGCATTCTTGACAGTATTTTTTTGATATATTAATATATTAACGACAACTCTCATCTGATATGGTGAGGGATTTCCGTACGGCATTCACAAACTGTATTCATTTTTTCGACTAAGAAAAGGAGAAAAGACCATGGAACTGAGCAGACGTGACTTTATGCGTAGCACCGCCGCCTTTACAGCTGTTGCCAGTGTGCTGGGCACCAGTGGCATCGCCTTTGCCCAGGACGCCGACCAGAACTGTCTGGTCAAGGTGGACAGCCCCGACCGCAATGCGCTGGCCAAGCGTTTCAAGGCCGGCAGTGCTGCCGGAGTGGAGTACTATGCCTACAACCCTCGCCGTTACGCCCCTGCCCTGAAGGGGAAGCTGCCCCTGATCGTTTTCCTCCACGGTGAGGACGGTGTGGGCCCCAACGGCACCCAGCTTACCGCCAACGACGGTGCCACCTTCTACATTTCTGACGAAATGATCCAGAAGAACCCCACCTACCTGTTTGCACCCCAGTGCCCCGGCAAGAACTGGACCGACCCGGACACCGTTACGGCCTTGAAGTCTGCTATCGACAGCTATGTGGCTGCCCACCGCATCGACCCGGACCGTATCTACATCGAGGGTATGTCCATGGGCGGTACCGGTGTCTGGAACATGATCCTGGCCTACCCCTACTACTTTGCCGCTGCCATCCCCATGTGCGGCATGGTGCCTGCTCAGTGGTACAACGTCCCCGGCGCCTTTGAGGCCATCAAGAACACCCCTGTCTGGGCCTACCACTGCAAGGATGACCCCGAGATGCCCGAGGCTGAGACCGCCAAGGCTGTGCAGGCCCTGAAGGATGCCGGCTGCTCCTGCGTGAAGTACGAGGGCTTTACCGCCGGTTCCATGCCGGAGCCCCACAAGGTCTGGGAGCGGGTGTACAGCATCGGCACCCCCTATAACTGGATGTTCACCCAGTCCCTCACCCGGACCCAGCACGGCAAGCTAAACCCCAACATGATGTTCAGTCACTACCCGGTAAAGTACAACATCACCCGTGTTATGGACTTTGGCATGGACACCCTGTGGGTGCTGGATCTGGGCAAGGAAGCCCTGGTCATTGACACCGCCATGGGCGGCTCCGGCGCAGCAGACCTTTATGCCTACCTGCGGGAAAACGTGCTGACCAACCCTGACGCAGAGCTGGATATCCTGCTGACCCACAAGCACGGCGACCACATTCTGGGCATTCCCTCCCTGCTGAAGTCCGGCAAGGTCCGCCGCACCTATATCCACCCCGATGACCGGGAGGACCTGATCTCCAGCATGCAGAAATTCTTCGGTCTCACCGCCGAGGACCTGAAGCTGGTGAACATCGTAGATGGTGACACGGTCCGCATCGGCTCTGAGGAGCTGGAAGTGGTGGACGTGCCGGGCCACACCAAGGGCTCTGTGGTGTTCTTCTACAAGGACTACATCTTTACCGGTGACGCCGTTGGTTCTGGCGACCTGTTCATGATGGAAGCTGCCACCGACACCTATCTGCCGAGTCTGGAGCACTTCATGGCAGAGGTGCTGCTGCGGAACGAGGATGTGGACTACGAGCTGCTGACGGGCCACTGGGAGAACCTGAACCCCTTCAGCGTGGAGTACCTCCGCCATATGCTCATTCTGGTCAAGGGCGTCATCCGGGGCGATATTCCCATCGGCTACTACACCCGCAAGCCCGGCCGCTGGGCAGGCTACTTGGATGCCAACATCTTCTACCCCTACGCTGTCCTCAGCTACGAGAACGAGAAGTGATGTACGCTAAGACTCTGTTTCCTTGGCGGCATTCCCTGACTTTCTAACATATAAAGCAGACCCGGCACCGGCTCCGAAAGAGCCTGCCGGGTCTGCTTTGTAGTTCTATAATAAAAAATGGGGTCGGGATTTTTCCCGACCCCATTTTGCGATTTTTATACTGTTATCAGCTGTTGGCGCTGGTGGCGTTCACGATCTTGGCGGCGGGCAGCTTGCTCATGGCAGAGCTGCTCAGGGTGCTGTCCAGCTGGGCACCGCAGGCGGCAAGGGCATCGTTCAGCTCCTCGCCCTTCATGTCGCTCAGGATCTGACTGCGCAGAGCGTCCAGCGTGGAAACGCTCAACGGGTCCAGACGAACGGCCAGCATCATGGCGTAGCCGGTGTACTGGATGGCGGCTGCCTGCCCGTAGGCAAGGCCGCGCAGGGTGTCGGCGGCACCCTCCTGCGTAAAGGCGTCGGTCAGGTCGCTCTCGCCCAGCAGGTCAGTCTGCAGGGTGCTGGTGGAGGGAACCTCTGCATCCAGCACGGCGCAGATATCGGTCAGTGCGCTGCTTGCGATGCTGTTAAAGGCGGCCATCTGGCTGGAGGTGTCCTCTGGAGCGTTGGCGTTGTAGCTGTCCGCAGCCTTCTGGGCAAGGGAGAGCATCTCGGCCTTCTGGTCATCGGTGGCAAAAGCGAAGGTGCTGGTGTTGTACAGGGGCACGGTGATAAAACCAATCTCGTACATGGTGCTGTCCAGATGCTCGGTCAGCTCGCCATCCTCCACAGGGGTCTCGCCGTCCTTGCCGTAGACAAGATCCAGCAGCAGGGTGTGCTTGTATTGCAGCTGCTGGAACAGTTTCAAGGTCTCCAGCCCGATGCCGTTGGCGGTGTAGGTGTCGCCGTAGTTATCCATCAGCTGCTGGGCGTAGCTGTCGGCGGCAGACTTCTGTTCCTCGGTCAGCTCGCCGCCCAGTTCGGTAAAGCGGGCGTCTACGGCGGCAAGGGTCTGCAGGGTCTTAAGGGTCTTTTGTGCCACATAGTCCTTTACCACGGCGGTCTCGCCGGTGTCGGAATCGGTGGTGATGGTGGCCTTGAGGAAGGAATTCACCTTGCTGGTGTCCTGCTCAGAGTCCGCCAGCTGCGCAGCCTGCTGATAGGCATCGTACTGCGCCAGCAGATACAGGCCGCTGGTCACCTCAAAATCGCCGATCTTGCCCACGGTGTCCGGGGTGGAGAGCGCGCAGCCCACAAGGCTGACGGTCAGTGCAAGTGCGCATACCAGCGCAAGCAGTTTCTTTTTCATGCGTTTTGCTCCTTATTTGTTTTTATAAACCCCTCTCAGTCACGTTTGCGCGTGCCAGCTCCCCCTGTTTGGGGAGCTTTTTCGCGTTCGGTGCCGGTCAGGATATCTGCCATAGCTTTCAGGATGTTTTGCAGCAGTTCCAGCGGCTTTTCGTCCGGCTGTAATACCACCGAGAGATAGGGCTTTGTGCCCGCCCCGGCGGTGACACGGCCATTGAAAGCTTGCAGCAGGCCGCGGATCATGGCAAGGTCCAGCGTTTCCAGATTCAGCACGAGCGTATCCTTCTTCTGGGTCACCTCGTACACGCCCACGGCAGCGGCCTGCACGCGGACAAGGGAAACGTTGACCAGATCGCTCACCGAGGGCGGCGGGTCGCCGTAGCGGTCGATGAGCTCGTCCAGCACATCGGCGGCGTCCTCCGGAGTCTGGATGGCGGCAATGCGCTTGTAGGCTTCGATGCGGCCCGCGCCGTCCGGGATATACTTTTCCGGGATGAAGGCATCCACCCGCAGGTCCACAAGACAATCGCTCTTGTCCCGCTGGACGGGCTCGCCCCGCGCCCGGGCAATGGCCTGTCCCAGCATTTTAACATAGAGGTCGTAGCCCACGGCTTCCATGTGGCCGTGCTGGCTGTGCCCCAGCAGACTGCCCGCGCCGCGAATTTGCAGATCCCGCATGGCGATGCGGAAGCCCGAGCCGAAAGCGGTGAACTCCCGGATGGCAGAAAGCCGCTTCTGGGCGATATCGGTCAGGGTCTTGTCCCGGCGGAAGGTGAAGTAGGCGTAGGCCTTGCGGCCGGAGCGCCCCACCCGCCCGCGGATCTGGTACAGCTGCGCCAGACCCATGCGGTCGGCGTCCTCAATGATGAGGGTGTTGCAGTTGCGCACATCAATGCCGGTCTCAATGAGGGTGGTGCAGACCAGAATATCGATCTCGCCGTTCAGCAGGTGCTGCCACACAGGGTTCAGCTCTTCCTCGGTCATCTTGCCGTGGGCGATGCCCACCCGCGCACCCGGCACCATCTGGCTGACATGGGCGGCGCAGGCTTCAATGTTGTCCACCCGGTTGTGCAGGTAGTACACCTGCCCGCCCCGGGCAAGCTCCTTCTTCATGGCTTCGGCAAGAATGACATCGTTGTATTCTAGCACAAAGGTCTCCACCGGCTGCCGCTCGATGGGTGGCTGCTCGATGGTGGAAAGATCCCGGATGCCGCTCATGGCCATGTTCAACGTGCGGGGGATGGGGGTGGCCGACAGGGTGAGCATATCCACCCCGATGAAGTTTTCCTTCAGCTTTTCCTTGTGCTTCACGCCGAAGCGCTGTTCCTCGTCGATGATGACAAGGCCGAGGTCGTGGAACTTTACGTCTTTAGAGAGCAGCCGGTGGGTGCCCACCACGATATCCACGCTGCCGGCCTGTAAGCCGCGCAACGTCTCCTTCTGCTGCTTGGCGGTGCGGAAGCGGGACAGCATCCCGATCTTCACCGGGAAGGCCTCCATGCGGGAGAGCAGGGTGTTGTAGTGCTGCCACGCCAGCAGGGTGGTGGGTGCCAGCAGGGCGCATTGCTTGCCGCCCATGATGCACTTGAAGGCGGCGCGCAGCGCCACTTCGGTCTTGCCCACGCCCACATCGCCGCAGAGCAGACGATCCATGGGATAACCCTTTTCCATGTCCTGCTTGATCTCGGCGGTGGCGTGCAGCTGGTCGTCGGTCTCGTCGTAGTCAAAGCGGGTCTCAAAGTCCCGCTGCCAGTCGCCGTCCGGCGGGAAGGCGTAGCCCGTGGCCTGACGGCGGCGGGCGTAAAGCTCGATCAGCTCCTGCGCCATCTCCTCGGTGGCTTTTTTCACCTTGGCGCGGGTGCGCTGCCACTCGGCGCCGCCCAGCTTTGCCAGCTTTACCTTTTCCTCGTCGCCGGGGGCGGTGTAGCGGCTGAGCAGATCCAGCTGGGTCACCGGCACATACAGCACGTCCGAGCCGGAATACTGCACCTTGAGGTAGTCCTTGGTAGCGCCCTGCACCTCCAGCCGCTGGATACCGGCGTACATCCCGATGCCGTGGCTCTGGTGCACCACATAGTCCCCGGGCTTGATGTCTGAAAGGCTGGACAGGGCGTTTTTGTTCTTCTTGCGCTTTTTGGCCTCGGCGGCGGCTTCCTCGTCTAGCCCGTGACGGCGGCTGGAAAGCACCGCTGCGTGGGCAAAGGGAAAGGTGCACCCGGCGGTCAGATGCCCGGGCAGCACCTGCAAAATGCCCTTGGCGGGGCGCACATCCCGGCTCATGCTCACGGCATAGCCCTTGTCGGCAAGGTCGCGGGTCAGGGCGGCTGCGCCCTTGGGCGTACCGGCAAACAGGGTGACAGCATAGCCTTGGGCGATGAGCGGGTCTAAGTCCTCCCGCAGGGAGGCAAGGTCGCCGTTCCAGTTGGGGGCGGCAAAGGCCTCGGCGTTGATAAGGTCTTTCAGTTTGAACTCGTTCATCCCGCGCAGAAAGTTCTCGCACAGCAGGGTGCTGTGGTTCTGGGCGGCAATGACAAGATCGTCCATGGTCTGGTACAGCACATCCAGCCCGGGGCAGAGCACGCCCTCTTCCAGCAGCCCGGTCAGCTCCTCGCTGCGGCGGAACTCGGTGGCCTTTTGGGCATCCCGGATGCCGCCCACTTCGTCCAGAATGAACAGCGGCGCGTCCAGATGGTCCAGCAGCGTGGCGGGGGCGGGGTAGCGGATGCCGTAATATTTATCCATGGCCTCCGGCATCAGACCGGAATCCAGCTGGGAAAGATCGGCTTCGGTGGCCTTTTCCAGCGCGGTGCGGTGCTTGCCGCGCGCCTTTTTGATGGCATTGCGCAGCGCCTCGGCGGTTTCGGCGGTGCTGCCGAACAGCACCTCGCGGGCAGGGGAGAGGTATATTTTTTCCAGTGCGCCGTCCCGCCGCTGGGTCAGCAGGTCAAAGGAGGACATGGAGTCGATCTCGTCGTCCCAGTACTCCACGCGGGCGGGCTGACGCATATCCGGCGCGTAGATATCCACGATATCGCCGCGCACGCTGAACTGTCCCGGGCCGTCCACCTGACTGCGCCGCACATACCCGGCGGCAAACAGCCGCGCTACCAGTGCTTCGCGGTTATACACCATGCCGGGCTTTAAGGTGAGGGTATTCTGGATGAACTCAGCCCGGGGCACGGTGTACTGCAAAAGCGCTTCGGCGGGCACGCAGACGGCCTGCAGCCGCCCGCCCGCCAGTGCGCCCAGCACCGAAAGGCGGCGGTACTCGTACTCGCGGCCTGCACCCTCCACCGGGCGCAGCATAAAGTCCCGGGGCGGGAACACCGCTGCGGTAAGCCCTAGCGCCTTGAGGTCGTCTGCAAAATGGGTGGCCTCGGCCTCGCCGGGGGTCACGATGCAGAGCACCCGGTCAAGGTCTTTTTGCAGGGCGGCGTACAGCAGCGCCCGGCCTGCGGGCGGCAGACCGAACAGCGCCGCCGGGCCTGCAGAGCCAAAGCTTGCGGCGACCTTCTGATATTCCGGGGTGGCCTTGAGTAAGGCTTCGTACATGGAAAAACCTCCTTTCTCAAAACCCTCTCAGTCATCGCTGACGCGATGCCAGCTCCCCCGAAAGGGGGAGCTTTTGACAAAGAGATTTTGTTTATCGTTTAAGGAAAAGTTTATGGGGTGATGCGGAAAAGCTCCCCCCTCGGGGGAGCTGTCGCCGTCAGGCGACTGAGAGGGTTCGTTCCGCTTACCCGTTATACTTGCTCTGTGCCAGACTGAGCTTGCCGTCCATGATGAGCTTTGCGGCGGCTTCAAGGTCGGGGTAGCGGTCGGCGATGGCCTTGGCGTCCTCCGGCGGGAACTTGCCCAGCACCCATGCGGCAAGGTCGTAGTCCGGGTGGGGCTTTGCGCCGATGCCGATGCGGATGCGGGGGAAATTCTCCCCGCCCAGCCGGGCGATGATGCTTTTCAGGCCGTTGTGCCCGCCCGCAGAGCCGGAGGGGCGGATGCGCAGCTTGCCGGGTGCCTGCGTGATATCATCGCACAGCACCAGCACATGGTCGGCAGGGATCTTGAAAAAGCCCGCCATAGGGGCAATGGAATCGCCGGAGAGATTCATGTAGGTCAGGGGCTTCAGCAGCACCACCTTGTGGCCGTCCACCTCGCCCTGTCCCCACAGGCCTTGGAACTTGGTCTTGCCCACAGAGATATGCCACTTGTCGGCCAGCGCGTCCAGCGCGGCAAAACCGGCGTTGTGGCGGGTGCCATCGTACTTAGCTTCGGGGTTGCCCAGCCCTGCAATGAGCCAGATATCGTTTTCATTCATGATATGATAATACCTTTTCTTGATAATAGTGTGATACAACATCTAAGTATAACATACGCGCGCGCAAAAAGATATACATTATAAGCGAAATGGGCAAAAAATGCCCCCGTGCCGCAGGGCACAGGGGCAAAAGGGTTTATTACAGGTTCAGCGTGATGGCAGAGGCCTTCCAGCGGCCGTCCTCCTTCACCATGGTGATGGTGCCGGATACCTGCGCGGCAACGGTGCTGTCCGTGGCGGTCAGCAGGGTAGCAGAAAAGTCGTAGCTGTTTTCTGCCCCGGCGCGCTTTTTCAAGGTGAGGTCGGCGGGCAGCAGTTTGTCGCCGGACTGCCCGGCCAGCGCGGTGATGCGGGTGGGCAGGCGGTTCGCCATGACCTTGTTCAGGCAGTCGGCGGTCATGGCATCGCCCAGCTGCGCCTGAAGAAAGGTGTACAGCCCATCAGTATCTACCGCAACAAGCCCCGGTTCACTGCCGGCGGGCGCGGCGGCGTCCACGGCCTGCTCCACGGCAGAGGAGCAGGAGAGCAGCTGCTGCACCACGAACTCCGCCTGCTTTTTGGCGGGGTCGCTGCGCAGACGGGTCAGGGCGAACACGGCGGCAACAGCTGCGAAGAAAAGGACAAGGCTCAGCGCCTGCTTGCGAAAACTTTCAGATTTCATACGCGGCTCCTTTCCGGCAGAGGTTTATTTGCTCTGCTCGTTTTCCAGCTTCTGCTTTTTGGCGATGTAGGCTTCCATCTTGGGGGCTGCCCAGCCGTCCAGATTGGTCTGGCGCTCCCGGGCGATGCCCAGCGCCTGTGCGGGCACATCCTTGGTGATTGTGCTGCCGGCGGCGGTGTAGGCGCCATCGCCCACCTTGACCGGAGCCACAAGGTTGGTGTTGCAGCCGATAAAGCAGTAGTCGCCGATCTGGGTGCGGAACTTATCCTTGCCGTCGTAGTTGCAGGTGACGGTGCCGCAGCCGAAGTTGCAGTACTTGCCCACATCGCTGTCGCCGATGTAGGTCAGGTGGCTCACGGTGTTGCCGCGGGCAAAGTTGGAGTTCTTGGTCTCCACATAGGCACCCAGATGCACGCCGTAGTCGGTGACGGTGTTCACCCGCACATGGGTGAAGGGACCGATGTTGTTGTGGGGGCCGATGTGGCTGCCGTAGATCTGGCTGGCATTCACGGTGGTGTCTTCATCCACGGTGCTGTCCTCGATCAGGGTGTTGGGGCCGATGACGCAGCCCGCGCCGATGACTGTCTTGCCCCGCAGGATGGTGCCCGCAAGGATCACAGCGCCCGGGGCGATGACCACCTCCGGGTCGATCTGCACGGTGCGGCTGTCAATGACGACGCCGTTTGCAATGTGCTGTACAAGGATGTCCTCGCGGGCAGTCTCAGCGGCGTCCAGCTGTGCCAGAGCTGCGGCGCGGGCCTGCTCAGAAATGGAATTCTGCATGAAAAAATCTCCCTTCCCACCAAAGCGCGCGGCGGAAGAGAGACAGAAAAGGCGACCGGAAAATTGTTGCCTGTCCGCCCCAGCACCCCGCTGCGGAAAGCTTTGTTCCGACAAAATAGAATTTGAAAAGTTACAGGGATAGAAAGTTGTATCCAACAGGACGAGAAATCGCGTGTACAAACAAAAAACCTCTCGAACTTTCTCCCATTCTATACTACCTTAAAACTTAGCAAATTTCAAGGGATTTGCATAAAAAATAACAGACAAATTCGGGATTTTGCATGGTGGAAAGGAATGGATTTTCTGGTATAATAGTTTAGCATTCACAAAACAATGTTCATCGTACGTTCAAGACAAGGCAAACGATGAGACCGCGGCTGCCATGCCGCCGGTCACGAATGGGAGGTAAACAACGCATGAGCAAAAAGTATCTGTACTACTTCAGCGAAGGCAATGATGCTTTCGGCGGTGACAAGGTCACCATGAAGAACACGCTGGGCGGCAAGGGTGCCGGTCTGGCCGAGATGACCGCAGCCGGTATGCCGGTGCCGCAGGGCTTCACCATCACCACCGACGCCTGCACCCAGTATTATGCAGACGGCCGTCAGATCAATGACGAAATCACTGCTGACATCTTTGAGCACCTCAAGGGTCTGGAAGAGATCACCGGCAAGAAGTTCGGTGACAACACCAACCCCCTGCTGGTCTCTGTCCGTTCCGGCGCACGTCAGTCCATGCCCGGCATGATGGACACCATCCTGAACCTGGGCCTGAACGACGAGGCTGTTGAGGGTCTGGCAAAGAAGACCGGCAACGCCCGTTTTGCATACGACTGCTACCGCCGCTTCGTGCAGATGTTCGCCGACGTCGTTATGATGGTCCCGAAGAGCCTGTTCGAGGTCGAGATCGACAAGATGAAGGAAGTCAAGGGCGTCAAGAACGACGTGGACCTGACTGCTGACGACCTGAAGGAACTGGTCGGCACCTTCAAGAAGATCTACGAGGAGAACGAAGGCCGTCCCTTCCCGCAGGACCCCCGCGATCAGCTGATCGAGGCTGTCAAGGCCGTGTTCCGCAGCTGGGATAACCCCCGTGCAAACGTCTACCGCAAGATGAACGAGATCCCCTACGAGTGGGGCACCGCTGTCAACGTGCAGCAGATGGCCTTTGGTAACTCCGGCGACCGTTCCGGCACCGGCGTTGCTTTCACCCGTGACCCCGCCACCGGCGCTAAGAAGCTGATGGGCGAGTACCTGATCAATGCACAGGGCGAGGACGTTGTTGCCGGCGTGCGCACTCCTTCTCCCATCAGCCACCTGAAGGATCAGATGCCTGAGGTGTACGATCAGTTTGTCGAGATCGCTACCCGTCTGGAGAACTACTTCCGCGATATGCAGGATATGGAGTTCA
>OGIC01000078.1_pt1 | contig 80770 bp, 63 predicted proteins | sample 1571681 | NCBI WGS metagenome assembly OGIC01 (sample SAMEA2582046, study PRJEB24529) | metagenome | biome: Human gut stool | place: China | collected 2011
CTGTATCATAGAACATTTTTGTGCCCTGTGCCGTATGTCCACAAAGTAGGAATTAGGGGTAAAAATCAGAAATTTCCACGATTGCGGAATTGATATGGTATAATCAATTCAACGGTTATATATGTTGTCAAAAAGGGGGAGCTGCTTCAATGAACGGAGCTACTACAATACAGGAACGGCTAAAAGATTTACGATTAAACAAAGGATTAAAACTGGAAGAACTGGCAGAGCAAACGGGTATTTCAAAATCGGCTCTTGGCAGTTATGAAAAAGATGACTATAAGGAAATCAATCATGGCAACCTTATCCTGCTGGCAGATTTTTATGGGGTGTCCCTCGATTATCTCTTTTGCCGGTCAGAGAACAGGACAGAGATCAACACGCCATTAAGGGAGCTGCATTTGAGTGATGAAATGGTGGCACTCCTGAAAAGCGGTCGGATTAACAACCGCCTGCTCTGCGAACTTGCCACCCATAAGGACTTTATCAAGTTTCTTGCGGACATTGAGATTTATGTGGATGGGATTGCCACCATGCAGATTCAGAACCTCAATGCCCTTGTCGATACCGTCCGGCATGAAATCATTGAACGGTATCGCCCCGGCGAAGATGACCCGCATTTGAAAGTGCTGCAAGCCGCCCATATCAGCGATGATGAATATTTCAGCCACATGGTTCTTGATGACCTCAATCTCATTATCCGGGATATTCGGGAAGCCCACAAAAAGGACAGCGAGAGCGCACCCCAAACTACCGTTGCCGATGAACTGAAAGAAAATCTGGAAGCAGTCGAAAATTTCAAGGGCAGTCGGGATGAAAAGCTGGTTGTTCTTTACTGCAAGCAGCTTGGTATCAACTATAAAAATCTGTCAGACGAAGAATTTCGCTGGCTGATTCGGATTCTCAAAAAATCAAAGAAAATGGGAACGCCTATCAGCCAAAGGAAAAAACGGTAAAGAAAAACCGCTGTTGCATGGTTTGTTAGCTTCCATGTAGCAGCGGTTTGTGCTGTGGTTATTCAGTTAAATTTTCAGAATAACAAGTTGGGATTTTTCTTGTTACTTATTTTTTTTGATTGTGGCGTTTCTTATTCCACAGTGAACCTACCAACATACCGATTGCAGAGATTATTGCTCCGGCTACAATCATTCCCAAGTCAGGGGCATTCAGTTTGTTAAAAGCAATGTTGTTTGCCATTTTGAATGTGCCATATTCAGCAAGCATATACATTACGCCAAAGAAAAGAGTGAATGCCCATTTTCCTTTTCCCCAAAAGTTATTTTTACCAATAACAATAGATACAATAAATGTGGATATAGGAAGAATAAACCAAAGAAACATCAAACTGTAACCCATAGCGTCACTTCCACTTGCAAAAAACCAGAACACTATCATTGCAAACGCCCAAATCAAGAGATAGGAGAGAATCGTAATAATCTTGTTTCTGTTGGCATTGCTTTTCACAACATTCGTACTTTCTTCAAGATAATCATAATAGCTTTTCATTTTTTGTTCTCCTTTCAATAGATAGTCAAGAGAGACATCGTAGCATTCGCTCATTTTAATGACGCTGATAATATCTGGATAGGATTTTTCATTTTCCCAATTTGAGATGGTCTGACGACTCACACCCAACAATTCGGCAACCTGTTCTTGCGTCAGCTTTTTTTCAATTCGGGCTGCCTTGATTTTGCATCCAATATCATGCTCCATGCCACTATACCTCCTTGCACTTTTATTGTAGGAAAAACACCCACTATTGTCTACAAAATAGCTTTGACATCACTTATTATGAGTGTCAAAATCCTTTTACATCTGCCAAATTCAAATTTACCTATTTCAAATCAAAGAGGGAGTTTTCATAGTCCTTTACATAGTATCGTACATTTTTACGCCCTTTTTGAATGATGGTGTGTCCTTCTGCTTCTAATTTTTCTTTTTGTGCTTCAATACCATTTGGGTATTTAGCATTTAGTTCTCCGTTTGCTTTCAATGTTCTCCAATAAGGCGTTTCATCTTCTGAACGCTGATAACTCGCCCATGCCACAATAGAAACAAAAATTCCTGCTGTAATCGGTTCTGTAAAATCTGCACTACTTAACTCCGCAAAGTATTCTCGTATTTTCCCGACGGTAATCACTTTACCATACGGAATTTTTTTCATTACTTTGTCATAGACGATTGGCGGTGCAAAATACATTTTACTGCCACCATATTTTTCAATACTTTTCTGGTCTGTAATGATTTGAAATTTTGGCATATCCTTATTGTCGTGCAACATAGCATTAAAATCTTTCTTATCTTCGTTTGCCATTTCTGCCACCTCCTGCTTTAAGAATAATCTGTTTGTCATTTCTATGCAATGAGGCTGTTTGAAAAAACTTGACAACTTCATATTTGCTTAACTCTTAACATATCATTACGAATAAATCATCTCATGCAAAACAATTTCTTCTGCCCGGTTGTGAATGTTATTGCAACGCTGCACCCATTCCATTTGACGGGTACGCTTCAATTCCTCGGTCACGCCCTCGGCAGCTTTCATCTGCTCCATGATGGTGTCTAACCGTTCCTGTGCCTGTTCGTTCAGGTCTGCAAGATATGTCCATAACTCCCCGGTCAATATCAATGTGTTCAATCTGGCTGGGTGGACTTCTCTTAAATATTCCTGATGTAGCCGTCCATACTTCCCAATGGGGCGGTGTTCCTCCGGCAGTTTCAAATCCGGGATGTAGTAATCTCCGACAAGGATATAATCAATTCCGTTTTCCGTTATTCTTGGTTTCAATTTGCTCATATTTTTAATCTCCTCATTCTGGTTTTGCAAGTCTGACTCTCCAGAAATATTGGTAAATCATTGGTAAAATTGAGAATGGAACACAAGAAATGCTATTTATAGAAGTATTTAAGACGATTTGAGACTTTTCATTCTGAACAGAAAATCCTGCCGTGGCAGATGAATAGTATTTTAATCATGTTCTTATATCTCCTTAAATCGTCGTATTTCCTTGTATTTAAAGGCTTTTTACAACTTTCATTTTTCTTGTAGTTTCTGTATCTTCTTATAAATTCTCATGTTTTGGCAGCCAAAAGTTGTAAAATCTATATAGATTTTTCTTTTTAGCTGAATCACTGATAAGAAAAATTCTATATTCATATCTTAAAGTTAATAACAAGAATCGTAATTTCATTCCAATACAAATATCTGAGTCTTCACATTGATTTGAGTAGTAAAATTCCTATATATGGTTTTTCTATTGTTTTTTTCAGATTCATTTGTTTTACCAATAAAATGATTACATCCATAGATAACAACTTTTTTACCAATTAACTTACTTGCATAATCAAATACCTCTTCGCTCTTTGTTGTTATTGATAAGGATAAATATTCTCCCGCACTTTGCTTTATAGAATAAAATTTAATAATGTAAATTCCTCTATTTTCCAATCCTTTTACTTCTTTTATTTCACCCGAAAAACAAATTGGATGAAATGCACTTTTACTTTCTATTAATCTGTAAATGTGTTCATATTGTTTCAAATTATAATCAGCATAAAAATCTTTCCATTTAATCTCATCGTACCTTTTTTTATATTCATTATAAAATTGTAAGGTTACTAAATCTATAAGCTCTTTATCATTATCTAATGCTTCTTTCAATTCAACAATTTTTTTAATTGTTTGTAAATATGCAGGTTGTTCATTGTTTTTAATATATTTTTTCTCTGATTTATTCAATTGATGGTTCTTACTTTCCTTTGCTAACACCCCTTGTTTCTCTTTTTCAAAATTTTCTGTAATTATATGTAGTCTTGTAATATACTTATTGTTCCGAAATGTTGCTAATCCCTCATCTGAAATATCAGCAAAAATTTTTTTAACAATATTAGATGTAATATACTCACATCCTCTTTCATGTGGATTTCTTTTTTCATCTACTAATCTAAAATATGGCTTAACATAGATATCTCTATCCCCCATCTTTCTTACATGACCAGCTACATACGTAATTGGTACATTACAGTAAGTGCAATAAAGATTTCCTCTCATAGATTCTTTAAAATCTGAAATCTCTATGTCTTCTCCTTTAAACTTTGCCTTTTTCATCTTTAGTCCCATATTATCTTCCTCCCATAACTTAATCTTCTTCCTTGCAATATTGTTAATTTTGCTAGACTAATAATCATATCGGAACACTTTTCAAAAGTTGTAAAATCGTTGTAATGCACTCTCCTGTTGCGAGGAAAACCACATAGAATAAATAAATTTAGGTAAAAGAGAAACTCCTGCCATGGCCGATGAAAAGTATTTTTATCATATATCTAAAACCTCTCTAAATGCTTGATTTTACTGTATTTTCGGCACTTACAATAATTCTACAATATTTCTGTGATAGTGTTTTTATTCACATTTCCAGCATGATTTGGAATAACTTTGCATAACTTTTCCTTCATTTGGACTAAATTCCGGGCTATTTTCAAACCTTTTAGCCCATAACCTTTTTCATCTCTTCTAAGGCATCCTTAAACTGTAAATGAGTATATGTATTAAGGGGAACTCCTATATCCGAATCTCCCATTATATATTGTAATGTCTTTAGGTTCATTCCAAACTTTGCCATATTAGAGCAGAAGGTGTGTCTGCATACATGAGCTGTAATACAAGGCATTTGTACTTTGTAAATACTGTTATACTTCTCACGGATATGTTGAAAATATTTCTTCCAATGCAATACCACCATAGGTATATCATTCTTATCTAAGAATAAAAAGCCCCTGTAACCATCTATCATAGGTTCAATCTTTGGATGCTTTCCATTCTGAAGGATTCTACGAAAACAATCTGCAACATCTTTCTGCATTGGAACATATCTTTCACCTTTTTCTGTCTTAGGTGTCAATATCTCATACTTCATATTGCGTGTTCTCTGTAATTGATAATCTACTTTGATTCTTTCTTTGTCAAATTCAATATCATTGATGGTTAATCCGACAAATTCTGATACACGCAATCCCGTATGAAACAAGATATAAATTCCATCATAGAATTTATAGAAATGCTTATCCTCTTTAATAAACATTAAAAATTCTCTCTGCTGTTTTCTCGTGATAGCTTCTCTCGTCACACTATTATTTACAACTACTGTTGCAAGCTAGAACTTAAACGGATTGTCTACGCAAGGCTTAGCCTTGCCGAGATTCGTTCCGCAATTCCCGAAATTAAATGAGGGCGCACATCACCTGCCATATTGGTAGGTATAGAAGTGCACCCTTAGTGACTAAGGGATTATATCTATCACTCTTAATAAGGTATATCATTTTAATCATAAATTCAAATATAATTAAGAATATATACAAGCAACTAAACATATGTTAGTTTTTATCGTTCTCTAATTTTTTTAAAATATCTTTATACAATACATTATTTTTAAAATCATTACTTGTTAATTCTTTTCCTTTTTCTTTAGTACTGTTTATCGCATCTATTTTCTCTCTTAGAGACAAAAAGACTTTTTCAAATGATGCGTTCTCTATTATACCTTCTTTTTCATTAATTCTTAAATAATCTAAATAATAACTGCAAAAATAATAGCATGCGTTTTTCATAATATTTTCTACATTTCCAGAATTCATTAATCTATAACTTGAATTACTTCTCCACCATATTTCAGCTTGTACGGCCTTCTTTATTGATTCCGCTACAGATATATTTTCTTCCAATTCATTAGCAATTTCCTTAATATAATCCTCCAATTTTTTTGTATCTAGGTTTCTAGCTTTACCAGGTTCTCCCATTGCAACAAAAAACATCTTAACAAGTTTTTGAGGCATCATACATAAATCGTCAGTAAATTCCCCTGCACGAATAATTTTAAGATTTGTAGTTTTCAATAATTTATTAATTTTATTTACCTCATTCATTGTAACAACATTTTCATTATTTCCGACTGGTATCTGAGTATTCAAACCAAGAGATATATCACTAACATATTCATCTGTGCCATTAATTATAATTGTTTTTACAATCAAACGTTCCAATACTTCATTAACAATTTCCGTCGCTATATTTTCATCTATACTCTTATTGGTCCGCATAAGTAGATTCTTTGTTTCCTCTGATGTACGCAAAAAATTGGTTATTGTTTGTGCTCCATTAATAACTGTAATATTTAACGGATTCAATTCTACTATAGATGCATTTCTCTTAAGTAAATTATTCTGGGACAATTTATCTTTTTTTGAATATATTGTTATCCCATTATGTGAATACCAAAATAATTCTGGTTTTCTTCTCTTGATTATTTCCTCAATTAAAGTTTCTTCTAATTCATACTCTTCACATATTTTCTCATTTTCCAAAATTCCAGATAGTATATAATCCTTAAAATTACTCCGCAATCTTATACTTACATCATTTCGCCCCAATCCAACTCTTACATTATCCCTAAATAAATTAACACCAGTAGGTTTAATTATTTTCAATACTTCTAATATACTTATATTGTATATGTAACCTTCCATTTCAAAATTATTATATTCCAAATAATTTATTCCATCTTGATCAACTCTTAATTTTATTGTTTCTGAGGAATCAAGGTAAATACTCACCTTCGTATCCCACATTGTATTAAAATCATTCGTTTTATTTTTTGTTGCAGCATAAACTTCTTTTTCCCTATTATAATTCTTAAAAACGGCAATAAATGTCCCTTCGTTTCCTGCTGTAACCTTCTTATATTTTGAGTAATCAAACTGATTATCCATTTCGTTATCCACATATAAAAAGCCATTGATAGTCTCTTGTGTTACTGAATCAATTCCACTCACTTCAAAATAATCCATAGTTTCTATCCCTGTTTGAGGATTTATTGTAATAGATTCTTCTTCCCATTCTAATCTTCGGCTTAATAAATCAATAATTGTTTCGTTACCAGTCATATCTAACGACCTCCTAAAATAAAATATTCCGAATTAATAATCTCTATCAATCTTTCTTTTCTTTCCTCATTTTCTTTTAATTCTGATACATATGCAATCAAGTCTGCTTTTTCTTTTCTTAACTTTCTTAAAAATAGGGTTGTATCATAAATTTTCTCATAACGTTCAATCACTGCTTCATATTTTATTCTTGAAAAAGCATTACGGATTTCATTTTCAATGCTTAATTCATCTTCTATCAGGCTAATCTCTTCAAATTTAGGCTTTACAATTTTCTTTGCAACTTTATCTCTGTCTGGATATATCGTTGCTTCATTTACGCCAAAAAGGATATCAAGTTCTCTCATAATTTTTTCTTTATCACAAGCCTCTATCACAACTTCCTTGTAGTACACAGGATTTAATGGAACAAATGAAGTTCCTTGAAAAAAAATAAATCCACCCTTCTGATTAATTATTCTCTCATTTTCCTGAGCATGTGAAACGACTTTAAAATTATGTATATACGAACCAGTTCCTTTTTCATAATAGTCATCAATAAATTTTGAATGTGGCGACACATATTCCGGAAATCCAAACACAAAAATCCTTCCATCTTTCTCTTTATTTCTCTCTGAACTGCAAGCAAAAAAAAGTGCTGAAATAACACTAAATGTGATATCTAAAGCTCTACTAATTTCTACATAATGTTGTGCTTCAATCAAGACATTTGTCTGCGAAGCATTCTCCTCAGTCACTCCATAATCTTTAAGTAATTGAAATAACTTTTTCTCCTTTTCAACATATGATGAATTGCGAAAAATTGATGGCATCAGTTTTGTTTTCCCATGGTCTTTAGACTCACCACGAAATGCAATATTACACTTTGAATCTCTTTTTTTTAATTTTTCAACATTCTTAAGAATCTCTCCAATATATTTATCTACTGATTTCATTTGTTACTCACTCATCCCTTATAATTCTATCAAGCTGTTCTTCCATTCGTTTAACTAAATCCACCACCAATGCATTCCCCATCATAAATCTACGCTTATTAACAGGCATCTCAACTACCTGTCCATTAACCATACAATTCTTTGTATGTCCTGTCGGAAATCCCTGAATACGCTCTGTTTCCTCCGCTGTAAGAAGTCTAATCCTGTGGGTCTTCTTATCCTCAACAATATGAGTTGTCCTGCTAAATGAACCTTCCGATGTCAACATTGTTCTTGCAGGCTTATCATAAGCATCAATCATCGGAATTGCTCCCTCTGAAAAAATATACTCATGTCCATTGGCTGCCTTCCTAGGAAGCTTCTTAGCTCCCTTTAGATATTGCCAAGTCTGTCTGCTCTCCTTTGGTAATCTTTCATGGGATTCATCACTATGCGTAGTATGTGATTCATTATAGTAGAGTTTTTCTTCTGGAATAAAGTATTTTTCATCTACATTCCCATCATCCATAATATCACCAAGAGTAATTTGCTTTCCATCATATTGTGAAAATGTCTTTACTGTATAAACAACTCCATCTTTCATTACTCCTGTATTTTCAAAGCCAAAACTAAAGTGTGCTGATAAATCTCCAATTCCCACTGGCAGCTCTTCTATCTTTACTTTTTTAGAATCAAATTCATCCACTGGAAATGTTTTTGCAAAGAAGCCTTCCCTTGCAATCAATTTTGACATACTATCTCTATGTAACTCATCCATATAATCGTCAAAATACTTAACACTTTCTGATATTTGTTTTGCATACTTAGTATCGTTTTTATACGCAAAAATAAAAGTTCTTCTACGTCTCTGCTGATATCCATACTCTGCTGCATTGATTACACGCCATTCTACCGTATATCCTTCATCTCTGAAACAAGCAAGAATGATGCCAAAATCTCTTCCTCTCTGCTTAGCTGGCGACTTTATCAATCGGTCTACATTTTCAAGCAAGACAAACGGTGGCTTTTTTTCTTCAATAATATCTCTGATTGACCACCAAAGTACACCTTTCTTTCCCTCTAATCCTTTTGATGTTGCAAGTGATGAAGCTACAGAATAATCCTGACACGGAAAGCCTCCCACAAGCAGATTAAAATCTGGAATTGTAGCTTTATCTACAGCTTCAATATCCACATTTGTTGTATCTTCTCCATTTTTGTCTAAACAAATCCCAAAGTGATATTTATAACAGTCATGGGCATACTGAGTACTCTTTTCAGATGGTTCCCATTGGTTATACCACATGGTCTTCCATTTTTCTTTTGCATTATTTTCTGGAGAATAAACTACATTCTCATTTATATTATTCAGGCCACAACGAAATCCGCCTACACCTGCAAACAATTCACATACTGTTCTTTCCATTAATTCCAGCTCCTTATGTTGGTAATTTTATTATATCAAGAGCAGCATTTTTGATCAACCCATAATTCAAATTTTTTTCAAACATTTTAATTGTTTGATGATATAACTATTGTTAATCCAAAAACTTTGCGTCGTCATGAATTCCCCATTAGGCAGTTCATTTGCATCGCGCTCAACATTTCCATATTCTTCTCCATTGTTAAATCTATATGCAGCTTTAGTTGCATGTGGTCTCACATGAATAATTTCTGTTTCACTTTTGTTCGGAAGATTATTAGAAAAACTTATCTTTCCATTTCTATCTATAAGTTTTGTAAACTGTACACCATATTCAATAATATGCTTATACTGCTCCCACTCTTTACGAACTGTAACCTCTAAATCTTCATGCGACATATTCCATAGTTGACAGCCCTGCACCCTATAAACAGGACCATCTTTTTTCCATACAAAAAAGAAAAATCTAGTTTCTTCAAAATAATCATGAAGAGTTGAATCATCATAATTTTCCTTTATAAGCTCTAAAAACTTGAATGGCGGAAATGACATACTTTCTCTCATATTATTATTTTCTTCAATACGAATTGTCTTTACTACAATATTGGCCTTTTCAAATTCATCAGCATGTTCATCCTGAGTGCCTAATATCTTAAATGCTAAATCGTTCCACTGTGCTTTATTATTATTATATTCCCTGCCAAATTTTTCACAGAGTTCTTTATCAGACATACCTATATATTTATAAACAATGTCTTCAATAATTTCTTCAAATGTTTTTTCTTTAAGTACTTTGGCATCTTTAAGAATAGAGTTATCTGTCTGCTTTCCTGCTATATAATGATTCAATACATATGTCATATAAGAATTCTTAAAGCAAAATGCTCTTTTACGTGCCGGGGTTTTATCTCCGTAAAATTGAGGTACCGTACTTTTTTCTGCAGTTGCTCCCTTTGTGCAAGCGCCAAGGTACATCGTATCCCCCTCAGAAAGCTCGTGAGCCCGCCCAGCTTTAATAGTATTAACTATATAAGCATAATCTTTTTTAATTATTTCTAAATCTGCTTCCGGTGGTGTAAACATTCTTACAAAACTGATTTTATATAATAAATTATTATTAAGCTGCTTATTTCGCCAATAGTAAATCAAAAGAATAAGACGCATCTTCTCCCATGCATGTGACTTATAAAAATCAACTTCTATTGGTCCATCATAATTAATCATAGTCAATACAAGTCTTTCGCCCGCACGAAGCTCTCCTTTCTTTGTTACTTCATACGGCGTAGCTTTCAATTCTACTCCTGCTTCTGCAAAATCCGCTTCTTGATTAGAATTAGCCTTATATCCAAAGTATACTTCTTCTAAAAGATTACCTAGTCCACCTTTACGCAACTTATTAGCATATACTTCTATTGTATCTGAGTTTCCCTGTCCTTTTTCAGTAACAACATCAAGAAATGTCTTATTCTCTAATTTAGCTGCATATTGCTCTATACTTTCTACACTAGCTGGGTCATAGCCAAGTTTTTCATTAAACACACCGATTCCTCCTATGTCGGATATTTTGTTACCTCTGAAATACGCTTATAATATTCCAGCAATCTTTTATCTCTTCTATCTATTGATAATAACCATTCATCCACATTAGATGAATTAATTGCATTTTTTCTCAAAATACCTGCTATATCAGTTGCAGTAACAATCAAAATAGGATGTCCATCATCAACAACCTCTTGATAAGCCTGTTTATCCACATAACTTGTAGTAATCATGATACCAAACTGCCTATACCTGATTCTAGAGATTAATCTTGACATTTCTTTTACACCTACTCCATTGTTAGGAGAATAACATTTTGCTTCAAGTGCACAATCAATTTTAAGTGGAGAATTAATTTTCCCACCTGTACTAATCGAATAAAATCCCAGTGCATCTCTTCCACCATCTCTCCAAGGTCTTGTCAAAGAAAACTCAACGAAGTTTGAATCCATCTTGCCAACAATATTCGTTGCACATGCCTCAAAACCCTGACTGAAATCTTTATAATGATTTCTTATTGCATCCAAACAAATTAATCCCTCTGTATCACTACCAGCAGGAAGCTGTTCAAAACGTGTTGGAATCTTATGCATTCTTGGAGCAGCTAAAGGGGTAATACCATTTCGTCCAAGCTTTATAAACCTCTTCCATGCCTCAGGAGCGTATTGTAAACTATTGGCATGGTCATATATTAATGACTCAATCCATCGTCTTGATATAGGTTTCTCTCCCGTATCAAGAACTGTAAAATATGCCTCATAATTTTGAAATCTTTTTTCTTTAACAGTTCGCCAAAATGCAACTAAATCTCTATCTGGAGAAATCTTTGGATTTCCTGGTGCCGCTAACCCCAAAAATTGGATATCTCGTCCCACACCGGTTTTCTTAAACAAGAAAAAAGGTGGCATATCTTCAAGACTTACTCCTTCATTTAGAAGAGCAAACACTGTCTCAAGTATTTTATTTCCTTTTTTCTTTGTATCAGTTAATTCTCTTCCCGGTTCTCTATTATCCCCATAATAACGAAATATTCCCGTTTCCTCATCAAGATAATCTGGCCATTCAAGCTCTTCCATAGAAGTATAAAGAACAACATAAGCATATTTTCCTGAGCCATCTTCTCGAAGTTTCTTTCTAAATCCACCAGAATTCTCACAGCCTGGAATAAGTTTATGAAATGGTTCTGATGAAATATTGGGCATAGTTCCACCTTTGTATATACAATCAATAACAAGGTCTGATTTTTCTAAATTGTCAAATTGTACTCCCATAATGCCTCCTATCTAGAAGAGTCAATATTAATTACCATTCCATTTGTAACCACAGTGTAGTCTTGCTTTTTAAAACTTGGAACTCCTCTACTCTTTTGAAAGGCATTGAGCAATTCAGATAATTTTGTATTTTCTTCCAAATGATTAATAATTAATAAATTAGCCGCACTTGACTGTGTTCTACCATTTGAAAAATCATATTTTTTCTCGCCATTAACAACCACATTCTTGTAATAATATTTACAATCCTCATTTTGGAATAACAAATCAACAAATTTTATAAATGCTTCAAAAGAAAAAACTTCTTTATCAGAAAGCTTAACATTACCAATTCGATCATTTAATGTGAACCAAACATCTTCCGCTAAATCAAGCCCATACCATTCTAACTCTATAACTCCACTTTCAATCTTATCCCCACTGCTAATATCTAAATCATAAAAGTCATATTTTTCATTATATAGCTTATAATTGTGCATGTATCCTAATTTTAAGAATAATGATGCAACAAACGGTAATTCTTTTTTTTGCTCATTTCCAATCTCACTTAGAATATCCCATATATCTCCAAAAGCAGCATCTGATATAAAAGTACCATCTTTCATTTCTATCTCTGGTCTAAAATCATATGGCATCTGTTGTCTTTTTCCAACACTTTCCTTACCCGGATACTGAATATATATCTTTTCGCCATTTAGTGTCTCATAAAGACATACTCTTCTCTCTCGCTTTCCATATTGAAGATTTATGCGTGAAATACTATTAAACGCTTTTACGTTAAATTCTCTATACATCTTTGAATTTTTAAGCACTGTATTTTTGCTATATTCAAAATTCAAGATATTCTTAAGTTCTTCTGTTCCTAATAACTTTGGCATAATTATCCCCCATTTCTTTTTCATCCTTATCCTTGTTAAAAATATCTGATTTTCTGTATACACGTTTCATTCACTTTAATATAATTTGTACATATATTCTCTATGAATTATTGCTTTTAGTGTATTCCAAAAAGCAAATACTTTCAACTAAAAAACATATAAACTAAAAGCCACAATCTTGATAGTCTACCTATCAATAATTATGGCTTTTAATATCATACATCTTATTATATTATCTCTATCAAATCATTTCCACAGCTTTTATTATCGGGTAGCCCTATAAACCTATTACTATTTAGGGGCAAAACAGGGGTAAATTCCCCTATCAAATTCTTAAAGTCCTGATTTTATGGGCATTTCAGGCAAAAACACGTATGTTGCCGTGGCAGATGAAAAGTACTTTTATCATAGTTTTTTCTCCTTAATATAATAACCTCACCAGACAACAATCCAGTGAGGTCATATAATCACGCTTTCTGTTTAGTTACAAACTCAATCTTAAGAGCCATCCCCATACCATCCGCTAATCTTTTAAGCAAATTAAAAGAAGGATTTCGTGTTCCATTCTCAAGCTTGCTGATATCTGCCTGATTAATACCAGTACGTTATGTAAGATCCTTCTGAGTCATATTCTGAGAAGTACGGGCATCCACGATAGCTCTTATGACATCCATCTCAAGCTGAATAGCTTCATATTCTTTTCTGAATTCATCATCTTTTAGCTGCTTAGAAAGCATATCATCAAATGTTCTCATCCTTCATTGCAGATATAAATCATTAACATTTTTCATGTTTCAACCTCGTTACTGCTGATTACTATAGTTGCAAATTTGAACAGCTGCTCCATTTTCCATGACAGAAAAGACATGTTTCGTGTAAAATGGCACATTATTTTTATCTTCCGGCATTACTTCTATATACATAAAGTTTTTATATTTTTCCTTTATATACGCAAGCATTTTCCCAGCAATTCCTTTTCCCTGATAATCAGGATGAACAAGTACATAATTTTTCTTCTGTATATATAAGCATAATCTATTTCCCCTTATCTGTTATGATCACATCTCTAGCATTGCAGCATTTCATTTTCAACATCATCTTTATAAAAAACACCTGACCATTGGCAAACATTCTGCAAAATAGGCACAACAGATTTTCCTTTTTGTGTCAACATATACTCTACACTTGGTGGGATTTCATCATAGGATTTTCTTTCAACAATCCCAACTTCTATCAGGTCTTTTAATGTTGCAGCAAGTACTGTATCCGTAATATTGCACATTTCTCTTCGAAGTTCACTGTATCGAAGCTTTTCGGCTGCAGATAACACACTTATTATGCGTGATTTCAATTTTCCACCAAATATTGCCAATCCATATTCAAGTGGGCAACGTATATCATCATCTAATTTTTTCTCATATTTTGCCATTAAAAAGTCACCTTCCAGCTCTACGCATCGCTGCTAAAGCCTCTTGTCTATTAAACTCATTCTCTCATTTTTCTTTCATATATGCTGTCATTATAGCTTGATGGTGATTCTTTTTTAAGTTACTATGAAATTTATTAGCAGCTCTTTGTTATATTTCTTTCTTATTCCCAGCACCACCGATTTACGCTTTAACCCATCTTCTACCTCAATACATTTGTATTATTATTGCAAAGCACCTCAAAATGATTTCGATTTGTTTTTATAAACCCTTCTTTTTGCAGCTTTGATATCTCAGTAGACATTGCTGCGCGGTCAATGCAAAGATAATCTGCCAGCTGCTGCCTGTCAAAAGGAATATCAAAGGACAAGGACGAATGTCTGATAGATTCTGCTGACAGGTATGACAATAATTTCTCCCTTGTTGTCCGCTTGCCAACATGTGTAATCTTATCATTCAGAATCAGTATCTTATTTGCCAGTACACTGACCAGGTTGCGAATCAGCTTCTGATGATGCCCACATGCAGTTGGACAAGTAACCAGAAGCTTCTGTATATTTAAAAAAACAATCTCACAATCCTCATCTGCTACCACACTGATGTTCAGAACAGCACCAGGGCTTGCCGCATATGGTTCTCCAAAAAAATCACCAGCATGACATTTAGACAGAATATTCCGATGTCCCCAGAGATCCTCCTGAATAATAAGAACACAACCTGACAATACTAATCCCATTACCTGTGTAGAATCTGCTGCTCTGAAAATATAAGAATCCTTCTCTTTAGAAACTGTTACTGCCTCTACACAGTGCAATACAGATAATATCTCATTATCAGTAAGACCTTTAAAAAAAGGACTGTTTTTTAAAATAGGTAAATATTTTTTCAAAATCTCACCTCCTGTTGGAAATCAAACATACAAGTTGTATTTATTATAATATGATTCTAACAGAAACAAAAATAAAATTCTATTAATGGAGGGTAAAATGATAAGAAAAATTATACGTATTGATAAAGAAAAATGTAACGGATGTGGTGCATGTGCAACTGCCTGCCACGAAGGTGCCATTGATATTATAGACGGAAAAGCCGAGCTGGTAAGAGAACATTTTTGTGACGGATTAGGGGATTGCCTCCCAGAATGTCCTACAGGAGCTATTTCATTTGAGGAAAGAGAAGCACCTGCATATGATGAAGATGCTGTAAAAGAAGCGCAGAGTAAAATAGCTGCTCAAAACCATGCAATGTCACCTCACACCGGCTGTCCAGGATCTAAAATCATGCAGATACAGCGAACAAAAACGCCTGAGACCGCAAAACCATTTTCAGGTGCAGATTCGATATCACAACTTGAGAACTGGCCGGTACAGATCAAACTGGCACCTATCAGTGCACCATATTTTAATGGTGCAAAACTTCTGATAGCCGCCGATTGTACTGCTTACGCTTATGCTGGATTTCATCAGGATTTTATTCAGAATAAGGTAACACTAATAGGTTGTCCAAAATTAGACCAGGTTGATTATAGTGAGAAACTGGCTGCTATTATTCAGAATAACAACATTCAAAGTGTGACGATTGTAAGAATGGAAGTTCCATGCTGTGGTGGTCTGGAGATGGCAGTAAAAAATGCACTTCAAAATAGTGGAAAATTCATACCATGGCAAGTTGTAACAATAAGTATTGATGGAAAAATTATTGATTAATAAGGAGATTACTGGAATGAATAAAAAAATGTTTTGTTTTCAGTGTGAACAGACAGCCGGATGTACTGGCTGTACAGGAAATGCAGGTGTCTGTGGAAAAAATGCAGATACAGCCAAATTACAGGATGAGCTGACAGGTGCATTGATTGGTCTTGCAAGAGCTGTAGACAGTGCATCAGCTATTTCTAAAAGAACCGTACAAGTCATAATTGAAGGTCTGTTTACAACAGTTACAAATGTAAGTTTTGATAATGCAGCAATCGAAAATATGATACAAAAAGTCAGAGCTGAGAAAGAACGACTGGTTCCTGACTGCAGCAAATGTCAGTCGCCATGTGGTAAAACAAACGAATACGACATGCAGCAGATGTGGAATGCCGATAAAGATATCCGCTCTTTAAAATCTCTTATTCTTTTTGGTATTCGTGGAATGGCCGCCTATGCTTACCATGCAAATGTTCTGAATTATGAAGATGATGAAGTAAACCGATTCTTCTGCGAAGCATTATTTAAGATTGGTTACGAAGAAAGTATAGAAACACTGCTTCCTACAGTACTTAAAGTAGGCGAGATCAACCTTAGGTGTATGGCACTTCTTGATAAAGCAAATACAAACAGCTATGGAATGCCAGAGCCCACTGATGTTACACTTACCATCGAAAAAGGACCTTTTATTGTCGTGACAGGTCATGATCTTAAAGACCTGCAGCTTTTACTTGAACAGACAGAAGGAAAAGGAATCAACATATATACTCATGGTGAAATGCTCCCTGCCCATGCCTATCCACTCTTGAAAAAATTTCCACACTTAAAAGGAAATTTTGGAACTGCATGGCAGAATCAGCAGAAAGAGTTTGATCATCTTCCAGCTCCGATTCTTTACACTACCAACTGTCTGATGCCGCCAAAAAGCAGTTATGCTGACAGAGTATTTACAACAGAGGTGGTTGCTTTCCCTGGCGCTGTTCATATTGATGAGAAAAAAGATTTTACGCCAGTTATCAAAAAAGCACTTGAACTTGGTGGCTATAAAGAAAATCAGACATTAAAAGGTATCAATGGAGGTACCAAGGTGACAACGGGATTCGGTCATTCAGCTATACTGTCACATGCAAATACTATAGTAGATGCTGTAAAATCAGGTGCAATCAGCCATTTCTTCCTGGTTGCCGGATGTGATGGTGCTAAACCGGGTCGAAACTATTACACAGATTTTGTTAAACAAACTCCTTCTGACAGTATCATCCTCACCCTGGCATGTGGCAAATTCCGTTTCAATGATCTTAATCTTGGAGAAATCAATGGTCTGCCACGACTGATGGATATGGGGCAGTGTAACGATGCTTATGGGGCGATTCAGGTTGCTCTGGCACTTGCGGATGCATTTGGATGTACTGTAAATGAGCTTCCACTCTCCTTCGTTCTTTCATGGTACGAACAGAAGGCAGTCTGCATTTTGTTAACACTTCTGCACCTCGGAATCAAAAACATCCGTCTTGGTCCTTCTCTACCTGCGTTTTTGTCTCCTAATATTCTGAACTTTCTTGTGGAAAAATATGGCATAGCACCTATCACCACACCAGAAGAAGACATCAAAGCGCTAATAAACACTCCATAACACCAATAAAGCCAATAAAGCCGATACAGGAATAAAAACCCTGCCTCGGCTTTTCTTTTGTCATTCTCCAGGACACAAAATATCCTCATTCTCATCATATTTTCTTCACTATTCCCACCTACACTATAGATAAGATGTAAGGGGCAAAAGTAACAATCTCTATATCAACTATAGAAATAATGAATGAAAGGATGAATGAAAGGATGAATGAAAGGATGAATGTATATGATTAATTTTAAAAGAATAAACAAATCCTGCGTAGCTGCAGTTATTCTTGCCATGTGTCTTATGACATCGGGCTGTGGTTCACAAAACTATACAACCAACAACAAAAATACTGATACCACCATAGCTTCCAGCATTACCGCCCAGGATACTAATGTAACACACGCAGATGATGCCGATAACTACAAAACGGAAATAACAGGTGAATTCAGCATTACATCAACTGATGGTTCTACAATAACACAGAATGATTCCGTATATACCATAACACAGGCTGGCGAATATACAGTTACCGGGCTCTTATCAGAAGGACAGATTGTAGTTAATGCTGACGATAATGCCGAAATCACCATTGTATTGAATGGTACATCCATCACACGTTCTAACGGTTCACCTATTTATATTAAAAATGCTGATAATGTAAAAATCAAATCTGAGGAAAACACTTATAACTGTATAGTTGATGCAAGAACTGAAGCTGACGACAATTCAGACAATTCTTCCAGTGAAAATGGTAATGCTGCCATCTATGCAGCATGTGACCTTAAATTGGTTGGAAAAGGGGCATTATCAGTAACTGGCAACTATAACAAAGGTATCCAGAGCAAAGATGACATTTCTATTAAAAATGTTACCATCAAGGTTAATGCTGTAAATAATGCTATAAAAGGAAACGATGAGGTAGCTATAGAATCTGGTGAAATAATAGCTATATCCAGAAAAGGCGATGGCATCAAAACATCAAACAGCAGTCTTTCAACCAAAGGAAAACAGAAAGGAAATGTAATAATATCTGGTGGAAATATTGATATATATGCTGCCTGTGACGGCATAGATGCTGCATATGGTATAGATGTTTCAGGTGATGGAAATCTGAATATATATACAGATACTTATTCTGATTATAGTGAAGCCGTGGCTGCCGACAACTCCGGTTCTTCAGCCAGCAGCTCTGGTTCTTCAATCAGCACCCCAGATTCATCAGCCAGCAACCCAGGTTCTTCAGCCAGCAACCCAGATTCATCAGCCAGCAACCCAAGTTCATCAAATCAGAATCAAGGTTCATCATCTAAATCATCATCCAATGCAACTATGATGACTTACACAACAACTGCCAATACAGACAACCAGAATAACAGCAGCGTGGGAACTCCACCCGATATGAATAATGCTCAGAACAATGGTAACATGGGCAATCCTCCTGATATGAATAACAGTAGCAGCAATCCTGGCATGAAAGGTAACTTCGGCGGTGGAAACAGAGCTGCTAATGGTATGCCTGGCAATAACAGCTCAGGAAATTCATCTAAAAAGTCTTACTCTACAAAGGGAATCAAAGCCGAGAGCGAGATAAATATATCTGGTGCAGCCATTAACATAAGTTCAACTGATGATGGTATTCATGCCAACTCAGATTCTGGTGTTCTTGAAACCGGCGAAGATGGCAAGGGTATAATATCTATATCAGGTGGAACTATCACAATCTCTACAGGTGATGATGGAATACATGCAGATAAAGAGCTTAATATAACTGATGGATATATAAATGTTTTAACATCCTACGAGGGTCTTGAGGCTATAACAATCAACATCAATGGTGGACAAAGCTTTGTATATGCAGCTGATGATGGCATTAATGCATGTACCGGAGATGGCACATCTACTCCTCTTATTAATATAACTGGTGGATACGTTGATGTAACAACCGGTTCTGGCGATACAGATGGTATAGATTCTAACGGCAGCTACACACAGTCTGGCGGTATGGTTCTTGTAAAAGGCGGCAGTTCATCAGGTCAGGTATCTGGTTCTATTGATGTTGATGGCAATATTACTATAACTGGTGGAACATGTGTAGCTTTAGGCGGTATATGTGAAACTCCTGTAAATTCAGTTAATGCTTACGTGTTCAGTTCTGTATCCTTTAACGCAGGAAGCTACTCAGTAAAAGATTCCAGCGGTAATGAAATAATCAGCTTTACTTTAAACAACAGTTACTCAAATGGCTGGATATGCGCATCTGCTCTTACAACAAACACTGAATACACTCTTTACTGCGATGGTTCTTCATTAGCAGGCTGGACACAATCTGCAGGAACCATGGGTGCATCCAATGCCAGCGGCTTTGGCAGCAATCCTGGCGGTTTTAATGGTGGTGGCCGTGGAGGTAACATGAATGGCGGAAAAAATATGAATGATAACAGAAATATAAATGGCAATAATGCACCAAATAGCAATAATGTACAATAACAATTGCAAACAATAGTTTGATTGAATTTTAGTTGATAACGAACGGACGACAAATATAAGATACAGGCAGTCCTGCATACTATGTTCAATGCCAGAAGCTTTGATTGGATATTTCTAAGCCTTTCCATATAAACTATGTCAGCTGACGCTACCGCTCAGACGCGCCGTCCATGGCGCGGCTCCTCTGATTTAGCATAACATTCATTTTTCGTAAATTAAGTCAAAGTCAGACAGCATATATGAGGAAAGCAGGTGCGCATACATCATAAGATGCACTTGAAGTCCAATTGTGATAGTTCTTAGACTTTTCCGTTACTTCATAGCTATCCACAGACACGGATGTCTGTGGAAGTGAGATATGGGACATGGATGTCCCGTATCGAACGGTAGCGGAAACTACCATTACGTATATGAAAAGTCTTAGAAATATCCAATTGGAGCTTCTGGCATCGTTGATGTATGCGCACCTGCTTTCCTCATATATGCTGTCGTCCGTATATTACGAATATATGACTTCATCTAAATCATCTGTCTGCTTTTAATATGTAATATGGTGTAAAGTCATACTCTAATGTATCTGGCTTTTCTACCTTCAAAACTTCCCATTTTGAAATACATGGATGTGTTTTAGCATACATATCTTTTCTTTCAGCTTTCTCATATTTAAAGCCATGTGTTATCATGAAAATATTCCATCTTCTGTGTTCAATTCTTTCAAGCTCTTCTCGGTTATCTGTAAGAGAATATGCATGTTTTTCATAAATAATCCATTTTTTAATATCCTGATGCAATGATTGTGCTATACTTGATTCCCTGTCAAATATGCCCTTATTATGCCATACCTCATCTATTTCTTCTGATATTTTCTTATTCTCTTTAAGTTCTATTGAATCTTTCTTAAGACGTTCCTCTATATCTTCAGATAACATAAACTTATCATCCACAACAATATTTTTATCTGCTTTATATCTGCTTATTATTTCATACAACATATTGTATCTATGATTAAATATCTTTGCATCATTTACAATATCACGATTAGTTATAGAAGCATATGAAAAAATATCTTTATTCCTGTTTATTGTAAATAGATTCTTCTCACCATAAATATTAGCAAAATCATTGTTTTCCTTAGCCCTGACAACTATAGGAATATTAATACAGCTATCACCCTTATTGTATAACAGCTGCTTCAATTCAATAAGTGTATTAGACATTGAATGTGTATCACTCATTGCCACAATAAGATATGTAAATAATTTGTCGTCATTACATCTTTTAAAAATACTGTTAAACTGTAATGTCCTTGCATCCGTATTAAAAAATCTTAAACATACCTTTCCATCTATACCAAATTGATCTGGTATTGTATCAAATGGAAATTTCAATTCATAATATTCAATACTTTTACCTTCATATATATCTTCTTTTATGAACTTCAATCCCTTCAGGACATCAACTGAAAAATTCTTCATGAAACTTCCTATTATTGATTCCATATCCTTATCAAATACATCTATGCATATAGTAGACTCTGCTGATAAAACCGACATATTAAGTCCTTGTATTAATGCACTCTGGCCAAATTCACCAAATCCAATGATTCCTATATGAACATCATAATCATCACCCTTATTAGCTGTATATACAGGATGTTCTTTATACATTTTATTGACAGCCATTTTATTAACATCTACTATGTCAAGATCAAAGGTTCTTGTATCTATTTTATCATAATACTGTCTTATCAGTTCTGCCATTGAATTGTCATTGCAGCACAGATGAATCTGCTGATACCCTTTATTTTCAAATGCATTTATATTTTTTTCAAAGCTCTTTGTAAATGCATTTAAACATTCAATATTCTCTATTGAATTATCATCACACAGAAAAACATCACTGAATTTACACATATCAAGCATTTTTATTACACTTTCAATATGCATATCCTGATACTTCTGCACAAACTTTACACCTTTATTTATATATTTAAGCTTCTTATCATCAGAAAGTATTGTGCTTTCAACCACTGTAACACGACAATCTTTAGTCAATGCATCTATAAGAGGAAACTTATATTTTCCTTCACCAATAACCAATACGCGCTTTTTATTTCTCTGGCTAAACAGTCCTCTGACATAGCTGGCTGGTTTTCTGATAAGAACTGCTAATGCACCTATTGTACAGAATGGCGCAACAATAACAGCAATACAATACACATATGTTATTATCCCACTTAATATGCCACCACCTGTTGCCTGCATATACGCAATAGCTTCTTTCTGCTTTATATCCGGATCTATCTTATACGCTTTAATTGCATTCTGTATGTTTAATGTTACTTTAAGAAACGGATTATCTACATTATGGTAGAAAAATATACCTTCAATCACACATATAATAAATACTGCAAGTGCCGTATACCATAGATAATCTTTGTATTTATTTCGCTTCATATTAATCTCCATTTCTGTGCATGAAAATCAACATTTTCATACCCTCTCCTTAGTTTTAAAAATCAAAAAATTATTTTTAATTATATTAATTATGAGTAGCCTTTTCTGGTTTAGCAGTAATAACAAATGCATTCACACTACCCTCACATAAAACAAGTATCTTTTCAAGCTGTGCTATTTCCTGCTCTCTGTTATATCTTGTACTTACGTAATAAGATATTCCATCAACTATATGTTCTTTCTTCGCTTTAAAATAATTCAGCTTAGTTGGTGGCAATATTTCTTTATCAACATCAACTTTTCTTGCAACTGAATTTATAACTACTGTTTCTTTAACTGCTGCTCCCTTTTCAGCAAGAGGCTTACCATCTAAGATAAACTCACCAGGATTAATACCGCATATTTTAAACATACCTTTTATTTCTGCAAGCTTGGCATCAAATCCATAGCTTGTACCAACAAGAATAAGATACTTTTTGTGTTCCTATTTTTCAATCAGTAGTAACTCTTTTCAAATTTCACCTTGCATATGTCAATTCTTCATTTCCCTTATCGTAATCAAACCTACCATCATTCTTTTCTTCTATCGCCTTAATAATATGATAAGTGTATTCGTTATAAGGCGTTGGTATTCCAAATTCTTCTCCCATACGCATAAGTGCACCGGAAAACATATCTATCTCGGTATGTCTTTTAGCATCTATATCCTGAAGTGTAGAGTATCTTGCTGTTGGCGGCACTGCACTTCCACGTGACGATGAATTATCAATAACACTTAAATCTATTCCTTTTGCCTTAGCTATTGTTTCAAGCTCATGTCTTAAACCATCGCTTATAGCCTTCATATGTTCACTATCCCTGTAACATCCGACACCTGCACCAAGTACTGCCTGTGGAAGATTATTACTTACATTAAGTCTGAACTTACTCCACATCTCTTCTTTTATATGCTCTGTCACTCTGTAGTTAAGCCTGCTGGCTGCAAAAAGCTCATCTATCAACTTTATCCTGTCACTCACAAGTGTCTGTTCTGATATTTTGTCTGATGCAGATACCTTATCTGCTGTTTCCCCAAAAATAATTCCTATTGTTGTATCAGGATTAAAGTAATATCCCCTGCCATCTCTATGAGAGGCAACCTTTATAAGTGAATATACAATATGTGACATGCCTATCCTGTCTGCAATGATATCTTCACTGTCAACACCATTCATAAGACTCATAACTATAGTGTTTTCTCCAATAGCTGTAGCAATGTTGTCAAGTGCTCCTTTTAAAGCTCCATACTTTAACGAAACTATCAAAAGGTCAACGCCTGTATTATGCGCTTCTTCGGGTGTCCACACCTCTGGTCTGTATACTTCATCGTTTATAAGACAACCTTCTTTTCTCAGCCTTTCCTGACGTTCTCCCTGTGCTATTAGCCCCAGCCTTACATCCTTTAAGCCTGCAAGTCCCCATATAACATATGAACCTACAGCTCCTGCTCCTAATATAGCAACGGTCTTTATCTTCATGATGTTCTCTTTCCTCTTTTCTATAAAATATATTTCTAGTTATACTTATGGATACATTTCTGAATATACTTGGCCATATACTTATATTTCTTACACCAAAAATATCTTATTCATATTTATTATATTTGCAATCTGCTGCTTTATCAACCTATTATTTCATACTATTATTTTCAATACTGTTATTCATATCCTATTTTATTTTTTACCTATTGTTCATACTATTATTTTACCAAAAAAGCGGATGTCTGAATAACAAACATCCGCTTATATTTTATAACTGATATGATGTAAACGTCATAAGACAAAAAGTCTTTCTTAACCTACATGATAAGATCTTTTAACGCTTACTTAGTATGCAACTCCATTAGATACTTCAACATAGTAAATATTAACTCCGCCATCCTCGGATATAAGATAATATTCACCTGCAACTGGCACTCTGAATGAAACTGACTTAAGTGAATTTCCTGGAATCTTTGATGTAGATGTAATATCCTTTCCATTCTTATCAACTATCTTAATAAGTCTTGATTCATCTGTGCTTGAGCTTGTTGCATATACCTTCACCTTAGCTTCTCCAGCTGTTTTAAACGCAATAGCTCTTCCACTTGTACTGCCTTTACCGGAAAGCTTGATTCTTCTTGTAAAGTCTATTCCTTTATATTCCTTTCTGCTCTTATCTACTGTAACTGTTGCTTTGCTTCCGGCAACAATTTTAAAGCCATCAACAGTAAGTGTTGATTTTAACTTTCCTGTATTTACATCATTAGCATTTAGAACAAGCTTGGTACCGCTTACAGTCGAATCTGTCTTTGATTCTGTAGCTTTAGTTGCTTCTGTTGTTTTTTCTGTTGCCTTTGTTGTTTCTGTTGTTTTTTCTGTTGCCTTTGTTGTTTCTGTTGTTTTTTCTGTTGCTTTTGTTGTTTTCTCTGTTGGCTTTACTTCACCAGATGTCTTGCCTGTAACACTTATAACCTGATTAGCTACACCAAAATGTGCTCCAAGTGTTGAATAACTTCCCTGAGTTTCGTAAAGTCCCTTCATATTAATAGTTCCATCAGAATTTCTTAACTGCTTGTCTACATTACCATTAAGATTGATAAAATCAACAGCATTTTTAAACATTCCTGATACTTTAGATGGATTATCAACTACTGTACCCTTCTTGTCACCACTAACAACTGGTGTTGGTAATAATCCTGATAATCTGTAATACTTACCTGTATTATAGTATATAGAATCACTCATATTACCTGTAAATTTATCTGAGTCTATAGCATTTGCTGAAACAAGACCTACGTACACTGCCTTATTTGATGCTCTGTAGCATAAGAAGTTGCCCTTCTTTGCTGACTTACCATTGCCCCATGCTGTGGCATTCATGATTGTAAGACCTGATGGATTGTTGTTGTCAGTGAATCCTGTTGCCCCATTGTTAAACGAGAGACAGTTAAGTACAACATGAGGTGTACCTACACCTGAACCACCGAGCTTAAAGCCATTCATATCTCCGTTAGCATAATGAACTCCGTTAGATAATGTTCCATTGCCGAATGAAACACAGTTTCTTATAGTTATCACACCGATAGGACCTGTAGCTGACTTAGCGAAAAGATCCCATCCATCATCAGAGTTGCAATATGATATACATCCATCAAATACATTGCCTTCGCCGCATGTAAGCTTTGCTGCAAAACCATCTGCATTTTCACCTGTACCACCCTGGTCTGGATAATCACAGTTATCAAATGCTGTACAGTTGATTATAAGGTTGTTTGATGGCCATAAATCTTTAGTTGCTGCTGTTGTGTCATATCTTGATATCTGAAGTCCTGAATCTCTGTTTGCTTCGAATACACATTTTTCAAATATGTTGTTGTTACCAGCAAGTAGCACGCCGTTATCACCAGCTCCATAGAAGTTGATTCCCTCAAAATACCAGTAATCTCCATCTACAACAACACCTCTGTTTGCGCCATCAAGTGTCTGTGCTGAGAAATCAAACTTAACCTCTGCACCATCAGCTGCTTTTACAACTATATAAGCGCCGCTTTTTCCATTCATGGCATTATTAATAACTATCGTTTCTGTAAACTTGTAAGTTCCAGCCTTAACTATGATAACATCTCCTGCCTTAGCACTGCTTATAGCTGTAAGAATATCAGATGCTGACGAAACATACTTTGCATTCTTAAAATCTGAATCTTTCTTTGTACTTAAATCTGTATATGCACCTGAATATGAGAGACTTGTCTTATCATAACTGTTTTTAGTATCTGAACCTGCACCTGTAGTTTCCTTCTCAGTTGCCTTTGTTGCTTCTGTAGCTTTAGATGTAGTAGCCTTCTCTGTAGTCTTAGTTTCTTTTTCTGTTGCCTTAGATGTAGTAGCCTTTTCTGTAGTCTTAGTTTCCTCTTCTGTTGCCTTTGTTGTTTCATCTGTAGAAGGCTCTGGAGTTACTATGTTGGCATTAGTTCCACCAACAGCCACAAGCTCTGTGTTTTTATAATTCGTAACAGCTGCTTTTAAATCCTTATCTACAACATAAGCTGTGTCGTCTTCATCACTGAACTTCCAGTCAATAACACCACCGCCAAGGCTTCCTGCTCCCTTAGAAGATGTAACAAGTGCTGGAACATCCTTTGCTGCTACAAGGCTTCCTGCCTTTACTCCAAGATCCTTAGTTGTATCAAAGTTATCGTATGTTGTGCCACCAGCTACTGTCTTGTATGATGATGGTACCTTTTCACCTGCAGAAGCAGCCAGATATGCATCAAATGTTGCTGCATTGGCAGCTTCACCTGTAACTGATGCTGCATTAGCATATATGATACCTGTTGCTCCAACTATTTCATTGCCATAAGCTTTTATGATGCCGCCGTTCTCACCTGAGAATGTGCCTTCACCTAAAGCATCAGAACCCTGATTAGATGAAAGCATAGGATACTTGCAGTTTCTGAAGTAGTTGTTCTCTACATATACAGAAGAACCCATAGTTGAACCTACACCATACTTTGCGTTACCATCATAATAATTGTTATACATATGTACTGACATAGTTCTTACTCTGGCATGTCTTGAGTCTGAATGATCAAACCAGTTATGATGATAAGTAATGTAGTTAGGACCACTCTCGCTCTTCATACCACACAATGAACATTTACCTGAATCATAGAAATGTACATATGAAACTGTTATATACTGTGAATCACCCTTTATATCTATAGATCCATCACCTTTAGCCTGGTCAGCATCCCCACCAACCTTGCCATAGTAAAGGTCTACGTTATGTATCCATACGTTGCAGTTAGCTGTATCTAGTGAGATACCATCATCCATAAAGTTAAGTATTGAGAGGTTTCTCATTTCTACATTACCTGCATTTCTTAAAAGGAAACCGAAGCCGCTTATGCTTGCGTCCTCGCCAACTCCTTCAAAAGTCATGTTAATATTAGAATAAGCACTTGCTCCTTTTATCTGCACACCCTCAGATGAGCTTGAAAACTTATCCATACCCGAATCTGTAAGACATCCTATTACTCTTACATCAAGTGCCCTTGTTTCTACACCCTTACTGGCACTCTTTGTATATGCATCAATAATTGTCTGGAGTCCTGTGTACTCCTTCTCGCCCTTTCCTTCCATAATGCCTGCTGTTACAGTTTTAGCATTATCATTAGTTACATAAAGAACGATTGAATCACTCTTAAGTGTTCCATCTTCGTTATATGCTCCTGAACCTGTCTTGTATCTTGATTCAGAAGAAAATGCAAAGCCTGATCTGTCATATGAGCTTACCTTAAGAACATCTGTAACCTTAGCCTTAGCTGTTACTTCTTTTCCATTCTTTACTGGTACTACCCTGATAACATAGTCTCCTGCCGAAAGACCCATGGCATCTACCCTGTAGTAACTCTTGTACCTTCTTATAAGTTCATTGTCGATTCTTGCATATGCTGAATCTGACTGTGAAGCCTTTTTGATATATGCTGTATATCCATCGGCTTCCTTGTCAATAGACCACTCAGCGTAAGCTGATTCAAGCCAGCCCTGCGCTGTTCCATTGAACTGTACTATTCCAACCTCTGCCTTTGCGGTAGATATTGTAGTTGGAATAATGACACTTACAACCATCAATGCTGCAAGTATCCATGCCCATCCTTTGCGGGCACCCTTGCTAATGTTAGCTTCCATGTTTTACCTCCTCATGCACATGTTTGTGCAATATGCTTTAACATATGATGTCTTACTTGCTAATCTTAGCAATATCACACAAAAAAGTACATAGGATAACATAGTAAATTAGTACCATTTATTAAAATTCTGTTTCATATTTATTAAAAGTTTGTTTCCATATAAATATATTCTATATTGTTGTTTAGCACGCATTCTTAACGTACGGACGACAGCATATATGAGAAAAGCAGGTGTGCATACATCAACGATGCCAGAAGCTTCAATTGGATATTTCTAAGACTTTTCATATACGTAATGGTAGTTTCCGCTACCGTTCGATACGGGACATCCGTGTCCCATATCTCACTTCCACAGACATCCGTGTCTGTAGATAGCTGGGTAGAGAAAGAAAAGTCTAAGAACTATCACAATTAAACTTCAAGTGCATCTTATGATGTTTGCACACCTGCTTTTCTCATATATGCTGTCTGACGTTGGCTAAATTTACAAAAAATGAATGTGTGGCTAAATCAAAGGGAGCGGCATGAAGGGCGGAATTGTGCGTAAAGCGCACAATTCCGCCCTGTTTCGTCCCGCTTGATTTAATTGAATATTCAGTATTAAATTATGTCGCAACACAGACAAATATAAGCTACAGGCAGTCCTGCATACTATGTGAAATGCACTTGAAGTTCAATCGTGCTGAATCTTAGACTTTTCCTTCGTTCCCAGCTAGCTTCGTACATGGATGTACGAAGCAATGAGGCCGCGCCACGGACGGCGCGTCCGAATGGTAGCGTCACCTATAACTACCTATATGAAAAGTCTTAGAGACAGCCGATTGAAGCTTCTGGCATTGAACATAGTGTGCAGGACTGCCTGTAGCTTATATTTGTCGTCCGTTCGTCACCAACTAATATTCAATTAAACAACAATTATCTTGTCTTATTCTTTATCTCTGTATCTATCTTCTCAACAAACTCATCAAGTGGAAGTGTTGTTGTATCCTGCTCACCATGAAGTCTATATGATACTGTCTTGTTTTCCTGTTCGTTAAAGCCAATAACAAGAAGATATGGAACCTTCTGAATCTGTCCCTCACGCATACGATATCCAAGCTTTTCTGCTCTGTCATCAAGTTCTACTCTTACATCCTTTGCAGAAAGTGCATCTACTATTTCGTGTGCATAATTCATGATTTCTTCATTGTCTGTCTTAACAGGCATTACTCTTACCTGTACTGGTGCAAGCCATGTTGGAAGATTACCCTTTGTTTCTTCAAGTATATATGCCATGAATCTGTCAAGAGAACCAAGTATAGCTCTGTGAAGCACAACAGGTGTCTTCTTCTCACCATCCTTGTCTACATATGAAAGATTAAACTTGGCTGGAAGACAGAAGTCTAACTGGCATGTTGAAAGTGTAATCTCGTTACCTACAGCTGGCTTTACATTAACATCAAGCTTAGGTCCATAGAATGCTGCCTCACCTATTTCTTCTGTATATTCAATTCCAAGGCTGTTCATAACATCTCTTAATGCATTCTCTGCCTTGTTCCACATTTCATCATCATCATGGTACTTTGTCTTGTTTTCTGGATCACGAAGTGAAAGTACACAACGATAGTTAGTAATTCCAAAATCCTTGTATGTGCTGAATATAAGATCAACTACACTTGATATTTCATCCTTAATCTGCTCTGGTGTTACGAAAAGATGGGCATCATTCTGACAGAAATGTCTTCCTCTCTCGATACCCTTTAATGTACCACTTGATTCATATCTGAAATCATGTGCTATCTCACCGATTCTTATAGGAAGATCCTTATATGAATGAAGTCTGTTAGCATATATCATCATATGGTGAGGACAGTTCATTGGTCTTAGTACAAAGCTTTCATCATCAACCTGCATCGCTGGGAACATGTTTTCTTTATAGTGATCCCAGTGACCTGATGTCTTATAAAGATCTACTGTTCCAACACAAGGTGTAAGAACATGCTGGTAGCCAAGCTTTCTTTCTTTATTCTTTATATAATTCTCAAGCTCCTGCCATATAACATATCCCTTTGGAAGATACATAGGAAGTCCACGTCCTACTAAGTCATCAACCATGAAAAGCTGCATATCTTTGCCAATCTTTCTGTGATCTCTTTCCTTAGCCTCTTCAAGCTCCTGAATGTGTGCTTCAAGCTCCTCTGGTGTTGGGAAACATACACCATATATTCTTTGAAGAACCTTATTATTGCTGTCACCCTTCCAGTATGCACCTGAATGTCTAAGCAGCTTAAAGTTACGGCATAACTTAACATTATCTACGTGAGGTCCACGACATAGGTCTGTAAAGTCACCCTGCTCATAACATGAGATTGTTCCATCTTCAAGATTAGAGATAAGGTCTAACTTATACTCATCATCCTTGAACATCTCCATAGCCTCTTCTTTAGAGATTTCCTTACGGATAATCTTCTTGCCACTCTTTGCAACCTTCTTCATTTCCTTTTCAATCTTAGGAATATCCTCATCTCTTATAACATCATCACCAAGATCTACATCATAGTAAAAGCCTTCTGCAACTACTGGTCCAACCCAGAACTTAGCCTGTGGATAAAGATGCTTTATTGCCTGTGCCATAAGATGTGCACATGAATGATTTAATGTTTTTAACTGTTCATCTTCTTTAAAATTAACCATTGTTTTTCTCCTTCTAATAAATCATTTCTTAAATTCTTTCCCTATTCTGCCAGCATTCCTATAACAGCATACTTATACAGTTGTTTTAATATTAAATATATTGTTATAACAACTTCATCTGGCTGTTATTACAACGAAAGCACCCATAGGTAGGTACACTTTCGCCTGCCTAAGGGTGCTTTCACACGGTTCCACCTTATTATTTCACTTTCATGGTCTGTAACGTACACCATACGGTAACGCTTCGAAGCATACAGCAGCTTAAAGCCTCCTTCAGCCTCTTTTACGCACAGCTCAGGAATGGTTTTCATGTAATAGTCACATAAACTGCTTCCACCATATGCAGCTCTCTCTGTATGCTCCACATACACTACTCTTTCCGTCATAGCTTTTATTTATTTGCTTTACTGGTTGTTATTGTACCACGTGATTGTTCAATTAACAACATATTTTTTAAAAAGAGCCATTATTCTTTACTCTTAAAATGTATTTCTGGAACTGCTACTCCTTCATATGTGACATGTGTTTTCTTTTTATCCATACCTTCTGTGTCCTGTTCTGTTTCTTTTGTCACTGCCATATCAGGGCTTTCATCATCCTGACCATTTATATGAATCTCTGGAATCGCCAGATTATCATATGAAAGATTGTAACCTTTTTTAGGAGTGTTATCTTTATTCCTGATTTTTTTAATAAAATTAAACATATCGTTCCCCCTGTTTTAAAACAGCTATGACTATCAGCCAATACCCACAGTTTAACTGTTTTAACTTTTACTTTTACAGTAAATTAATAAACAACGTAATAACCAGACTGTTAAGGAAATCTGCGAAAAGACTTCCTATTAATGGGATAATAAGATACGCCTTAACTGATGGAACATATTTATCACATAAGGCCTGCATATTGGCCATGGCATTTGGTGTTGCACCCATACCGAAGCCACATGTACCAGCAACAAGCACCGCAGCATCATAATCTCTTCCCATAACATTAAATACTACAAAATATGTATAAAGTATTATTAACACTACCTGTGCCACAAGAAGTATGACAAGTGGAAGTGCAAGTGATGCAAGCTGCCACAGCTTAAGTGTGATCATAGCCATTCCAAGAAAAAGCGAAAGCGCTATACCACCGAGGTCGTTTATCTCCCCCATATGTATAACAAACTTATCGTTTTCTGCATATTCTGCAATATTTCTCATAAGTGCTGCTGCTATCATAGCTCCGATATATATAGGAAATGTCATTCCTGTCTGTGTAAGTGCCCATGAAAATACTGTACCTATTCCTATCGCTATAATAAGCTGGAATACCGCTGCCGCATACATCTGTGTATGACGCTCATGCTTCTTCTCATCCTCAACTAACAGACTATCATCCTCTGGAATAGCTGTTTTTAAAAGATCCTTCTTCTCTATAAGCCTCTTGCCTAAAGGTCCACCTATAATACTTCCGAATATAAGTCCGAAAGTTGCCGCTGCTGTACATATAGTTGTAGCCCCCTGTACATTAAAATCTTCAAGTACAGGACCAAATGCACCTGCTGTACCATGCCCACCTACCATAGGTATGGAACCTGTACACATTCCTATAAGTGAGTTGAGACCTAATAATTTTGAAAGTCCTACTGCCACAAAATTCTGCGTAAATATAAGCACGATCACAAGCCCAAGAAATACTATCAAAGACTTTCCACCCTTCTTTAGCACCTTAAGATTCGCCTGAAATCCTACAGACGTAAAGAAGAATACCATACACACTTCCTTTAATATATCATCAAACTCAAATTCAAGAATACCTGTTGCGTAACATATACATGTAAATATAGCAAACAGAAATCCACCAACTACAGGAGCTGGAATACAAAATCTCTCAAGTATATCTATCTTCTTTCGTAAATAACTTCCAAGCATCAGGACAGCAACAGCAACTGCCATCGTCTGATACATATCTAACTGAATCTTCATATATCTCTCCATTTCATTTAACGTATTAAAAATATCTGCTGCAGGCTGTTATTCTGTCATTCTGTTCTGACACTCACACCCTGTTTTGTATAATACGCCGCCGCTCCGGCATGAAAAGGAATATCTATACCACCTGCTGCTGCTTTCACATCAAATAAAGAATCAAGAGATGTAGCATTCTTAATATCTATGCTATGTGAGAATATAAGGTTTGTAATCTGTTCCGTTACTCCTGCTGACAGGTTAGCTGATGCCACAAGTACTGCCCTCACACCTATTGTATTAACAGGCTCACTTTGTCCTGTATATGTATCAGCTGGTATTGTATATCTCTCATACAAAGGATATGCGGTTAACATTTTCTCTATACATTTCTCATCAATACTTATGACATCTATAGAACATTTCTTAGAAAGCTGCTCTATAATACCTGTTCTTATTCCTGATGTAATAAACATAGCATCTATTTCGCCTGCTATTAGCTTATCCACAGCTTCTGAATAGTCCATGTTAACTGTCTTTACAAGCTCCTCTGTAATGCCGCTTACTTTAAGTATCTCTTCTGCATTCTTCTCTGTTCCTGACTCAGCCGCACCTATACTTACAGTTTTACCCACAAGATCATCAATCGTTTCGATACCTGATGCACTTTTTACTATTATCTGGCAGACTTCTGTATACAATGCTGCCACAGCTTTATAACCCTTCTTATAATCTCCGTCCTTAAAAGTCCCTTTACCATTATATGCATCACTTAACATATCCGCCTGGACTATTCCAAGGTCTATATAGTCTCCGGATAAAAGCCTGAGATTCGCTACTGAGCCTGCTGTAGCCTTAGTTTCAAATGAATAATCGCTCATATCCTCATGTGCAAGCTGTGAAAATGTACTCGCATACGAATAATACACTCCACCTATATCTGCCGCACCAAATCTTATATTCTTACCTGTACCACTGCACCCAGTCATAACAAGCATAATAAAAGCAAGCATCAACGCCGCTGTCCGTTTCATAAATAACTCTCCTGTATGTATTATTAATTATAAGTAACTACTGCATACAAATCATGATTTTAGCGCAGAAATCTATTTTTCATGCTATTAACCACGTAACATCAATTCCTGTTCCACTACTTCACCATTTTTTATATATTTTCTTGGCACTCTCTTACTTACTGCACATGTCAGCTCATAAGGAATAGTTCCAGCCATCTTTGCCATCTTCTCGATAGGATTCTTTTTACCAAAAATCTCAACCTCGCTTCCGACATCTACCCCTGTCTTATCTGTTAAATCTATCATGCACATATCCATGCATATTTTGCCTCTTTGTGGTGCCAGTCCTTCACTTGTCATAAGCTCATATCTGTTAGAAAGACATCTAAAGAAGCCATCAGCATATCCATAAGGAACAACGCCTATTCTTGTTTTCTTATCTGTCTTATATATTCCACCATAGCTTATGGCTGTACCTTGTGGATATGTCTTTATAGTGCTTACTGTTGTCTTAAGAGACATCACTGGCTTAAGGTCAAGCTCATTTGCAAATTCGCCATAACCATACAGCAAAAGACCCGGTCTTACCATATCCAGCCATGTTTCCGGATATCTTGCAACTGCCCCTGTATTAGCACAGTGCCTTATCGCAAACTTCCTTCCCAGCTTTTTTTCCACTGCATCTATGACACTTGTAAACAATTCAAACTGATGTTTTGTATATGCCTTACATTCATCACCCTGCTCATCTGACACAGCAAAATGCGTAAATATTCCTTCAGGCATAAGCCCTGGAAGTAAGCACCCCTCACATATTCCCTCAACACCACTGTCAAAGTATTCGCCATCACACAGATAGCCAAGCCTTGACATACCTGTATCAACCTTTATGTGTATCTTTAATATACCACCGCACTTAACTGCTTCCTCACTGTATTCAAGTGCTTTAGCCTTACACGTAACTGCCTGTGTTATATTATTCTTTATAAGCTCACCAACCTCTTCCTTAGGTGTATGTCCAAGAATAAGTATTGGCATTGTTATACCGTTGTGTCTTAACTCTATAGCCTCATCTATACTGCTCACTGCAAGATAATCTGCACCAAGCTCTTCAAGAAGCCGGCTTACCTGTACCGAGCCATGACCATATGCATCTGCCTTTACTACCCCTAAAAACTTAACATTATCACCTATTCTTTTTCGTAATGTCTTATAATTATGAGCAAGAGCATCAAGATCTATCTCTGCCCATGTTCTTCTTAATGTTGACTTCATATTAATCTCCATTCCTGCGCATGTTTTGCACTGATCATCATTTCATCTATTATATTCTGATTGACATTTTCATGCAACTATTCTCTTTTATTATTCTACGCTTCGTACAACTCTACTCTTTCGTCAGTAATCTCCATCTCTACCCTGTTGGTATTCATCTGCTGGTCATTAACCTCCATGGTATACTCAAGTAAAATATGTATTGCATCCTCCTGCCTTTCTATCATGAGGACACTTGTAAATATAGAGATATTAATACTTCCGTAAGGAGTATTATAACAGCTGACCGTTTTCTTGTTTTTTACGAATTCCATACATGTTGTGATAGCACCCTTTCTGCTTACTTCAACACAGTCATCTGATATTTTTATAAGACTTACTGACTTCTGGTCTGCACCATCATAGACTTCTTCAAACTTTATATATTCCTTACCGCCACGCTTTGTATATCTGCCTACATTTATGACTTCTATGTTATCAGCCTCTTCCTTAATGCTTCCATCTGCTGCCTGTTCTTCTAACGCAAGCCCTTTTAACTTAATATACACCTTATCTTTCATATATTCCTTACTCCATTTTTATTTGTATTTTTCATCTGCCGGAATCTGCACAGCTTTTTAACCACTATATTAATCACTTAATAAATCACTCAATATCACTCAATAATCACTCTATAAATCTGTTAAATATCTTAAGATACTTAAATCTAAACTTCACATTTTCCCCTGATACCATACTGTATTCTTCCTCTGTGAGCACTCCTTTAAGTTCTTCCTTTGACTCCTCTGGAACCTCACCATATACAGCATCAACAAAACATAAAGGTGGATATAAGACACACCACCAGTTTTTACCCTGTGCCTCTCCTATATCTACCCTGAAAGCCTCATATTCTCCGGGTGGAAATGTCATGTCACCATATGTTTTCATAGGAAAATAACAGTTCTCAAAATACACGTTAACATCACTTTCATCTCCAAGACTCCTAAGTGTTGCAGCTGCAACATTCCTTATATTCTCACTTTCGTTATAAAGCAGCTGTCTGGACTCATCAACTGACTGTGACTTTGAAAGAACCGGACTTATATAAGCCAGCACTGCCTCTTTGACCTGCAGTTTAAGCCACTGGTCTTCTTTTGAATCACTTTCTGCCCTTACATGAAACCTGATAATATTAGAAGCAATTCCCTTCTGAAGCTGTCTTTCCTCACTGTCACTATACAACCTGCCACCTGCAATTACAAGCATAATTGTCGCGGCTAAGATAAATACCCAGCCAGCCTTATTGTTTTTATCACATTTTTTATTAATATGCTTTTTCCCATATCCTCCAGATTTTCCACTACTCATTATTCCCTCCATAATATTTATGTACTAAATAAGCTTTTAACAATAATAGCAGCTTATAAGCTGCCTTACGTTTAACATTAATGTTACTCACACATACATAATTCCCATATAATGGAGATCTATACCTAAGCTCTTACAATTTCCATAAAAATAGCAATACCATAAAAATAACGATACCATACAATCTGACTGATTCATATGATATCGTTACTCTTTATGTTATGATATACGCATCAATTATACCTAAATATTAAGAAGTCTTATAATACCCTTTTCCTGGTTATTAACATGCTGTCTTACTATAACCTTGGCCTTCTCAACATCTTTATCTGAAAGCTGCTTTATGATATCGTTGTGCTCACTTATAAGAATAGAATGGGTCCTTGCATCCTTAACATATTCAAGACGATATCTGTACATCTGCTCACTAAGACTGTTGATAAGCTGTATAAGCCTCTGGTTATCTGTCATTGAATATATAATATTATGAAATGCCACATCAGCATTTACTATCGCTACCACATCCTTTGATACTATAGCCGCTTCAAACACCCTGTTAGCTGTTTTCAACTCTTCTATGTATTCTGCTGTAACATTTTTACATGCAAGTGTTGCTGCAAGCTCCTCAAGTGCTGAACGTACTTCAAGAACATCCCTCATGTCTTTAACAGTTATATGGGCAACCTCTGCGCCCTTTCTTGGTATCATAATAACAAGTCCTTCAAGCTCAAGCTTTCTTATAGCCTCTCTTATAGGTGTACGGCTTACACCAAGCTTGTTAGCAAGCTGTATCTCCATAAGCCTTTCACCAGGCTCCATCTCTCCGGTAAGAATAGCCTGTCTTAATGTATTGAATACAACATCTCTTAATGGAAGGTACTCATTAACATCCATCTTTAATTCGCCTTTCATCTTCTAATCCTCCATATGTATATCTCTATATTAGTAAACTTCCGGTTTTCGTATGACATCATATATTTTCTAATATACACAATCCCTATACTTAAAATGTTTCTGTTATATATACCTGCCTTGCATCCTCCTGTGACTTTAGGTATTCTTTGCATTTAAGTGCTGTCTGCTCATCAGGAAATATGCCAAACACTGTAGGACCGCTTCCACTCATCATGGCATTATACGCCCCCTGGCTTATCATATCGTTTTTAATCTTGGCAATAACAGGATACATAGGCACTGTAACATCCTCAAGCACATTCCCCATACGCTCTGCTACCTTCTTAACATCTCCTTCGTTAATAGCTTCAATAATAGCATCTATATCTGGATGCTTCGTTATAGCCCCCGCATCTAGACTTTCATACACCATTTTTGTTGAAACGTTGATAGGTGGCTTGGCAACCACTATATGACAATGTGGCATAGGTGAAAGCTTTGTAAGTTTCTCTCCTATTCCTTCTGCAAGTGCTGTTCCTCTCATAATGCAGTATGGAACATCTGCACCTATCTTAACCCCCTGTTTCATAAGCTCTTCGTTGGATAAACCAAGTTCAAAGAGTCTGTTAATTGCAAACATCGTTGACGCAGCATCTGTACTTCCACCTGCCATTCCTGCTGCTATAGGAATGAACTTGTTAAGGTCTACATCTATACCACCGCTAAATCCATACCCATCCTTCATAAGCTTGTAAGCCTTGTATATCAGATTGTTTTCATTAACAGGAAGAAACTTAAGATTAATGTTAATCCTTATCTCATCTTCGGGAATCTTTGTGATTATAAGCCTGTCATATATTCCAACAGTCTGCATAACCATTCTGACATCATGATACCCATTCTCCCTTTTACCCAATACATCAAGACCTAGATTAATCTTGGCTCTCGCCTTAAGTCTAATTGAATCCATATCTTTTATCTCCAGTTTTATACAAGTATTAGTGTCAAAATCACCTTTCATACTCATATCATTATATAAAACATATTGTATGAAAGCAAGTACAATGAGCCAAATTATACGTAAATTGTTGCAAACAGTTGCTTTTTAACGCACTGCTTAAAGCCAGTCATAATATGTATAAAAATTCCCGGAACCAGAACTTATTGGCCAGTTTCGGGAATGTATAAAGATATAAAATCGTGTAAGCATTAAATAAATATATCAAACTGCTTCGTTAACATCAGCACCTGAAGCTTCAACATCTGAATTCTTAGTTTTTTCAATCTTAATGGTTGACTTCTTCCAGATACCTGTCCAGTAAAGTATATATAGTATTACAGCCGATGTAGCATTACTTACTACAACCGCATACCACACGCTCTCTACCCCCATTCCAAGCACATGGGAGCATACCCATAAGGTTAGGAATCTGAATATCCAGATACGTGTTGCATCTACTGCCATAGTTATCATAGTATGCCCACAGCCCTGAAACAGTCCCTGTGTAACATTATAAAACGCATTTGTCCAACAGCACATTGCCATGATAGATAAGAAATCTGTTGCAAGTGGTACTACATGCTCATCAGTTGTAAAGAATCTGACCATAGGCTCTGCAATAACTCTTCTTGAAAGAATCATGCCACATACAAACAGGAATATCGCCCCTATTCTAAGCGCTATATGATATGATTTATCAGTCCTTTTTACATTGCCAGCACCCATATTCTGACCAACGATAGTTGATATGGCAGAACCGATACCATTAGCCGGCATGGTTATGATACTGTTTATCTTGTTACCTATGCCATATGCTGTCATCGCAGTTGCTCCATACACATTGACATTCTTAGTCATAAGAAGGAAACCAAACTGCATTGTACTTCCGCCTATAGCTGTAGGCAGACCTATCTTTAATATAGACATAACCTTGCTTTTATCAAACCTGAAGCCCCTGAAGTTAATACGCACAAGCTGGTTCTTTCCAGTAAGAGCAACTACTCCTATAACTGCACTTGGAATTTTGGCTATAAGTGTTGCAAATGCTGCACCACCTATACCACACTTAAGTACAACTAAAAAAAGTGGATCAAGTATGAGATTAATCGAAACACCAAGTATATTAAGCAGTAATGGTCTTACAGTATCTCCCTGTGCCTGCTTTACCGCAGAATACAGATTAATCATAAAAAGAAATGGTAAATCCATAACTACTATTCTTAAATATGTAAGTCCATAATTATATATATCACCTTCCGCTCCAAGCCATCTTACAAGACCTGATGAACATAACCAGCATATGCACGCACATACAACCGAAAACCCTAGTGACGTTATACATATATGGTTAGCCATAGAATTTGCCTGTTTATCTTCCCTTGCACCAAGATACTGTGATATAAGAATGGCACCCGCTGTTGTTATGCCAGCTCCGAAATTAATAAGTATATTCTGAAAAGGCGAAACAAGTGTTATCGCTGCCTGGCTTGTTGTTCCTATCTTTCCAAGCCAGAAGGTATCCGTAAGATTATACATTGACTGTATAAAACTGTTAAGCATAACAGGTATTGCCAGCGTAAGTATCGCCCTTACAAGGTTACCATTAAGAATCATCTCTCTTTTACTGTCACTTATTGGTCTTGCCATGTTTTCTCCCTCTCTTTCCTATATCTGCATATCCTTATCATCTTCCTTATGTCACGATTCGCAGCTTCGCTACTCGCCGCTGCTATCGCAGCCGCTTCCTTTTCTTTTGCGCTCATTATTTCGTAATTTACTCTTTATTTTTTCTAATATATATGTTAGCATAAAAAGCAGTAATTTCTACTAATTAATATTTATATTCAATACAAATTACAGATTATTTGTACGTTTTCGATTTTATATGCAGAAATGAGGACTACTATGTTACAGGATATGCAAAAGAATTTTGAAATCAAAAAAATTAAACGTTCAGCATGTAAGATGAAGGAACCACATTCCCATCCATTTCATGAACTGTTCTATCTGGCAAAGGGGGAATGTACGGCATTTCTAAGCCATAATATATATAAGTTCAGCAAGGGCGATATTGTCATAGTCCCAGCTGGAACCATACATAAAACTGATTATACAGGAAAAGGTATCAACGAACGTATCGTTATAAGTTTTAAAACATCTGTTACTGACTGGCTGAGTAACGTCGTTGGAACTGATATTGTATCCGATGTCATGCAGACTGGTGTTATAACTATACCTGAAAAAAGAAGGGATTATATAGAAAAGCTTCTTGATAAGCTTATATTTGAAAATGAAGGTCAGGATCCTCTATCACCCGGCTTCGTAAGTGTGGCTCTGGCTGAGCTTATACTCTTCATCGCAAGATGCAAACAGTATGAGGAAAATGTTATAAAAGAAATCGATGTAGACAACCAGATTATGCAGGAGGTTGCCACTTATATATACAACCACTACAGCGAAAAGCTTGTTCTTGAAGACATGGCAAAGCAATTCAACCTGAGCCGTTCATATCTTTCTAAAAAATTTAAAAGTGTAACTGGTTTTGGTTTCAAGGAGTATATTATCAATGTCCGCATAAAACACGCTTGCGAACTGCTTCTTAACACGAATAAATCAATAACCACAATTGCTTTTGAATGTGGCTTTAACGACAGCAACTATTTTGGAGATGCATTCCGCAGAACCAAAGGTATATCGCCAAATAAATATAGGAGAAATCAGGAGAATATATAATATTTGCAGCTATTAATTTTCCGCCAGACCAGCCGATATATTAAATATAACAAAAGCCATGGATGGCTGTTACCTTATTTACATAATTTAATTCACAATCACTAATGATGGTTAGAATGGAGGAATAATATGGGATTAAACGGAGTTAATTCTTATTACACAGGTTACGAAGCAGTTTCTGGTAAAAAGACTGCTGCTAAAGACATAGACAATACAACAGCTTCTAAGAATACAGATGTTGCTGCCACATATGAGGCTTCAAACGTATCTGATAAAACATCTGCATCTTCTGTAAAAAGCAAGGCTGCTAATCCAGAACTCATAGCAAAGCTTAAAGCTGACTCTGATAACCGCTTACAACAGCTTCAGTCACTTGTTACTAATATGTTTAAGAAGCAGGGAATAACTATAGGAACTGCTGATGATATGTGGAAGGTGCTTGCGAGTGGTAACTTCACAGCAGATGCTGATACTATTGCCAAAGCAAAGGAAGATATATCCGAGGATGGCTACTGGGGTGTTAAACAGACATCAGATAGAATCTTTGATTTTGCACAGGCTCTTGCTGGTGATGACGAAGAAAAGATGAAATCTATGAAGAAAGCTGTAGAAAAAGGCTTCAAGGAAGCTACTAAAACATGGGGTAAAGAACTACCTGATATATCTAAGAACACTTACAATGCTGTTATGGATAAGTTTGATAAGTACTTCTCTTCCAAAAAAACAGATTCCACAGAAGCATAATATAACTTAATACAATAAGCTGATAAAGCCAGATAAAATATGCCACACATTTACTTATGTGCATACATATTTTATCTGGCTTATATTTATTGTTTATTTCTGCTCCTGCATGCTCTCTTTTATCAGCAGCAGCCTTGTACCGCATGGTACAACATCACTGTCAGATAATCTTTCAGCCTTCTCATTGTCACTTCTTATTGCATCACAGGTAGTATTATATTTCTTTGCTATATCCCACATGCTGCATCTGCCATCAGATATATATCCTACCATGGAAGGCAGTGAAGCATAATACTCTTCATCTGTTGGTATGTACTCACACTCATCTATGGTAGGAAAATCTACCGGTTCAAAGCATATGGCATCCAGTGATACTACTGCCTTCACCTCTATCTTTGCATTACTTCCCATAGATGCTGTAAGCTGTTCTATGCATGGTCTTATCTGATATTCTATATTCTCTTTATCATACTCCTTAACTGCTACGACCCCGGTGTAAGGTATAACAGAATTTACGCTGCCCATAGGTGCATTATCATCAGATGTTATGTAACATACATTTACCATAACTGCACCTCTTACTTCTATGCCCTCTGGAACACATTCATAGTCATCTATCTGGACTCTGGCAGTTGCATTCACTATCTGCAGAAGGTTAATATAATCTGCCAGCTTTATGTTATCAGAAACTCTGCACTTTGTATTGTTTCTTATAAGAAGCTTCTTAAGATGTACATCTGACTGTTTTTTATTCATGGTTCCTAACGGAACATATATATCCCACAACGCTGTCTTTTTACTGTCTTTATATGAGCGGATATCCATATCGAGTACAAGTTCTACTGCTATATCCCTGTTGTTCCCATCATAATCAGGTCTTACATCGATATTTTTCCCCGTCATATTAAAGCCCACATAACATATACTGTCAGGGTCGGCACCACTCACATCTATTATCCCTGTAAATGGAACTGCTGTCTCATACCATTGAACAGAGCCCGTAGCATCATTTCCAATATACATTATAAATACACTCAGTTCTCCGCTTACGCTTAACCCATCTTCTGTCATCCGCGTACTCACATTTCTTACATCAACATCATCCCATACAAGCTCTGATATATCTGTTTTTCCGTTTGGCAATGACATACTCTCCTTAATTCTTAGATTATCACGCATATTGACATCCATCTGTGCATACTCATAATCCTTGAAAAGAAGCTGCGGCTTACATCCCTCATCTTCTGATATCTGTGCTGCGACTTTTGCATTTTTTATCTCTTCACAGGTAACTGTGATACTTACTATCGCTTTAACACTTATCTTTCTTGAGTTAACAGGTTTGATTGTGAGGTCTTCTATGTATGCTTTACATGTCACATCTGTATCGGATGCATCACATGACAGATTCACATTCTCCACAAAATGCAGGCTTCCATCCAGTCTTACCGGTATAAGTCTGCCTCCCTCCTGTCCTTTACCTATATATAGCACGGCATATTTCAGATTGCCCTCGACCTGTGCTTTATCCTGATTGACCCTTACTCCATCAGTCACAACCAATCCAAAATCCTTTATTATACTGTCTATATCTGCCTTACTGTCTGGTACATTATAATCATCATCCAGTGTTATCTGCGTTGTATTAGAGCATTTTATAGTATATTCATGAATATTGTCATATTTAAGCTCCAACTCATATACCTCCTGATATCAATGTTTGCTGACAGTGAACTGCTTTATTAAAGCGGATCCACTCGATTCTACCATCATTCTATGCCTGGATCATCCCTTGTATTCCTTATTAATCCATAATCTTACTTATTCACATTACAGGCAGCCGTATCTATCATAGAAAATCTGAATATATATGTCCTGCTACATCCTAAACACCACTGTCTCATCCCTTTTTTCATATTTTAATACTATGTATGGAGTTGTTGGCACTTCATTAACAGGCTCATTTTCCGCAGGTCCCATAAGTGTAAAATCAGCATATATAGCATTACCACTCTTATAGACATCATTTACCTTAATGCTATATCCTGATGTTTCCTTAGTTCCAAAACCTGCAACAACATATGTATAATCTTTCGTTGTATATGTCATTCTTAATGTATTTGTTTTTTTGTTATCTATAAGCTTTTTTAGCTCTGCCGGAAGATCTTCATTCTCTACTACTGTATAATCAATCACCTCATGCTCTTTTGACTCATTCTTACTGCAGCCAGTCATAGTCATGATGCTTAAAACTATGATGCATAATATTGCAGGTAATATGTATATGTATCCTTTTAAAGCACAGATATATTCTTTTGATGTATACTTATCCACAGATTGCTTTGCATCCTTAGTATTATATCCACATAATCGAGACATAAAAAAATCCCCTTGTTAATAAGACTAATAATATCTTATTAACAAGGAGATTCCTTTATGCTTATATTTATTAATATTTTTATAGCTTCAATAATCAGTCAGCTACATAGCCTTTACTCTTAATAACATCTATAACCTGATCCACATACTTTTCACACTCATCATGAGTTCCGGCCTCAACCATAACTCTTATGACAGGCTCCGTACCACTCTCTCTTACAAGTATACGTCCATTCTCACCAAGTGTATCTGCCACTCTTTCTACTGCTGCCTTAACATCCTCATCGTTCTGTGCTGTAGGCTTATCATATACACGTACATTCTTAAGCACCTGTGGATATATGTGAAGTGGTGCTGCAAGCTGTGCTAATGACTTTTTCTTTGCTATCATAACCTCCATCATCTTAAGTGCTGTTATGATACCATCACCTGTTGTTGCATACTTGCTGAATATGATATGTCCAGACTGTTCACCACCAAGACGGTATCCATTCTGTGACATACACTCATATACATACTTATCTCCAACCTTAGTCTTTTCATAATCAATACCCGCAGCATCGAAAGCCTTATAAAGACCAAAGTTCGACATAACTGTTGTTACAACAGTATTATCTATAAGCTTTCCTCTCTCCTTCATATAACATCCATATATATAAAGGATATGGTCTCCTGTTATAACATCACCATTCTCATCTACACAAAGACATCTGTCAGCATCACCATCAAAAGCAAAGCCTGCATCAAGATGCTCTCTCTTTACAAGATCACATAAGCCTTCAATATGTGTAGAACCACAGTTAGCATTGATGTTAGTTCCATCAGGGCTTGCATTGATAACATAAGTCTTGGCTCCAAGTGCATCAAACACAGCTTTAGCCAGTGTCCATGCACTTCCGTTAGATGCATCAAGACCTATACGCATTCCCTTAAAGGAATATATGGCAAGACTCATAAGATATCCCATATATCTGTTACGTCCTGCTGTATGATCTACCGTACAGCCTATCTGTTCCTTTGTGGCATATGGGATATCTCCCATCTCACCATCAAGATACTTTTCTATTTCGCCTATAACATCTTCTCTCATCTTTTCGCCTTTGCTGTTGATGAGTTTAATACCATTGTCATAGAAAGGATTGTGGCTTGCTGATATCATAATACCGCAATCAAAATCCTCTGTTCTTGTTACATAGGCAACACTTGGTGTTGTTGTTACATGCAGAAGATAAACGTCTGCTCCTGATGCTGTAAGTCCTGCAACAAGAGAATACTCAAACATATAACTGCTTCTTCTTGTATCCTTACCAATAACAATCTTAGCTTTTCCATCTTCCTTTTCCTTACCATAAAACCATCCAAGGAATCTTCCAACCTTAAATGCATGATCTACTGTAAGTGTAACATTAGCTTCTCCACGGAATCCATCAGTGCCAAAATACTTTCCCATTATTCTGCCATCATCCTCTCTGTTGACCAGATTTCAACTTCATACTTGTTAGCCTTGTTGTATCTCTTTCTAAGATCCTTAAGCTGCTTAAGGTATTCAAGCGTAACCTTGCCTGAAAGCTTTGATTCGCCCTCTGTTCTTTGCTGGAACTTATAAGGTATCTCTACAACCTTCTTATATGAACCCATAGCAAGGACTTCAACCATAATCTTCCATCCTATAGGCTGAAGGTCTGCATGTGCTATAACTTCACGCCTGAACATAAAAAGACCACTTGTAGGGTCAGATATCTGTCTTAAACAAGGAAGCATCCACTGTCCTATCTTTCGAGCTGTTCCAGATACGAACTTTCTGTACCAGTTAAGTCCACCATCATCTCCACCTGGTATAAGACGGCTTGGTATACAAAAATCCGCTCCACTTTCCATAGCCTTATACATATATTTAAGTACAACTGGTGGATGCTGCAGATCAGCATCCATACAAGCCATATAATCACCCTTTGCAAGTTCAAAGCCACGAAGAACAGCTGTTGCAAGACCAGTTTCTCCTGTCCTGTGTTCCATCCTTACCTGTGGGAAGTCTTTGGCAACCTCCATAATAACCTCTGGTGTATTATCTTTACTATCATCTACAAACAGTATTTCGTAATCTATCCCCTTAAGTGCATCATTTATCTGTGTCACCAGATTTCTAATATTCTTTCCCTCATTAAATGTAGGTACAACTACTGATAACATATTTTTCTCCTTCTGATATCTATAACATTCTGTAGCTTATTCATCTGCAAAGTAATGTGCAGTCACATTCATCTTATACATGATTACTTTATACAATAATAGTAATTCTAAAAAGCGTGTTAATTATAATACCTTTATGTAAAGTTCGCAAGTATTTTCACAAAGTATACACAATGCGTGTTTTTGTACATTACTATTCAGCTTTAACGTTACATAAGCAGGCCATCCCAGAAATACCATGCTGATATACATATAACCTCTGCTGCTGCAAGAAGTACCATAATAACACGCCTTGTATTTCTGCCTGTTAAAAGCAGGGCTTCTGTAACCCCTATATATACAACAAATGAACCGACTATGAATCTTAATGTACTCATGACACTTGAAGTAAGCGGTATCATAAGTGCAATTATGCCAAATATACCACAGGCATAATGTTTCCTTACCAGCATGATCACATACAACAACAATGTAAAAACACACAGCCAGCCAAGTATAATTCCGTTTATCTGCTTAACATCTGACATCTCTCCAAGCCTGCCGGTACATGATTTAATAAGTACTCCGATAACAGGAAACAGCTTCTGTGTCCGCCATGCCTTCTGCACATGATAAAAAGCCCATGCATCTCCACAAAAGCCTCTTAAAAATGTCATATAAACAAATATTCCCAAAGGACATATAGCAAGTGCCAACAGCTTTCCTGCATCTGATATAACATCTTTTATAAATGCTTTTATAGCTGCCACAATCCTTCTTTCCTCATCTCTATGCTGCTTATACATAGAAACATACATATCTGTAAGTAACACAACTATCAATGTACAGCCTACTATTCTGGTTGCACTTGCAAATGCTGCAGACACTCCTGCCATCATATAGTTTTTTTTCTTTGTGTTATAGAAACACAGCACAACACACATAGTAAACAGGCTTTCTGTATACATAGAACCATAATATACTGCACATGGTCCTGCAAACATCAGAAATATGATTATATTTTCTATATCCACTCTGTCATACTTATCTGTATCAAGCTCCAGCCATGCGAATCTAACAGCATAATATACTGCAATTATTATGCATATGTTAGACACCAGCATGCCAATAGCATATGTGTTTATATATCCACCTGTAATAATCCTAATCAGGGCACACACCATAGGATACAGCGGAAAAAAAGCCCAGTTAGCCATGCCTGAAGACCTTGGAAGCTTATATCCTTCCTCCGCCAGCTCCTTATACCATTCTGCATCCCATGGATTCATATAATACAACAGGTTATGTGGTGTATCTGCCACAAGATTCATGACTGGAACCATAGCCCACATTACAAGGCGTGATAACAACCAAACAACTATTATTTTAGTAAAAAGTCTGAGCTTTTCATTATTCTTATAGTGCTCTATAAATACTGAAAACATTTATATCCCCAATACGTATCTTATATTAACTATTATACTTGCAACAAGAGGTATTGCAAACATAAGCACTGCAAGTACTACTATAATAGCCATATACACACCACTTGCACATGCCTGCATCCATCCCGGTATTCTTATATTCTTATAATGATCAACAACCATAATGGCAATCATAGCTATAAGTACAAGAACAGATATGAGCAATCCTTTATCCTTAGCAGCCGGCTTAAATGTAAATACTATCTCATTTTCGCCACTATTAACAGAAACTCCTGTAAACATTCCTGCAATATCTTTAGTTTCGCGTTTTTCACCATTCACTGTTACTGTCCAGTTATCACTCTTTATTATAGGAACCATAACATAATCATCTGTGCTGCTTCCATTAACCTTTACAGTAACCGAATTGTTTGTGTATGTAACCTCACTCTGCCTATTCTCATACTTCTTACATAAAGAATCAAGTTTATCAAGGTCAATACCACCCATAGTAAATATGTAGTTTCCAACTGACACCTCACCATTATTATCAAGTGGTCTTGCATAATCAAGTTCAACGGTAACATCCTCATTTTCAAAAGTACCAATATATATAAGTCCATTATTATAATCAGTTGCATAATACTTATTACTTACATTACCTATAGTTGGTATATCTATCTGCTTTCCATTAACTTTTATTGTAAGACTTCTGAACAGATTAGAAACATTAGCATCCGATGTTCCTATATTACAATCTGCAACACTCATATACACTGCTGCTTTTCCACTTATCTTATCCTTATAGGTCTGTACAACATGCGTTGTCTGTGTTGACTTATCTGGTGTTGTATTATCAGAGGCTTTATTTATATCTGCTGTCTGTGCTGCACTTACCTCGTATGTTCCTGTACCTGAAAGCTTTCCATACTCTGTTACAAGCTTATCTGAATCACCACTTAAGGCACTGTACATAAGATTATGAAGATATATCCAGTCCCTGGCTGTTGTGTTCCAGCTATATCCGGATTCTGTGCTGTTTTGCTGGCTCACTTCTGAGAGCTTTGTAAAATCTTTGCTAAAATCTATTGATGCTAACCTGCTGCTTGTAACCATCGCAAAAGGAAGCTGATAATTAGCCTTGTACAGGTCATATTCGTTATCTTCTGTTCCTTCCTTCTCCAATGTATACAATGAACTGTCTAACTTATTAATATTAACCGCTTCTGTTACGTGTATAAGTGCATCTGAAAATACAGTTCCGCCTGAATCAAGTGCCCAGAGAAAATACTTTGAATGTCCCCATCTTACAGTTTCTTTTTGTGTATTCTTCTGAAGTGCTGCTGTAAAGCTTGAAAGTGAACCTCTCTTCATAACAAGCGGATAGTTCGCATTCATACTTAAATCAGGATTCGTCACTCTGTCTACAGGTGATGAGCTTATACCAAGATTATTCGTTGCATTAACTGCAAGCTGCACATAGTCACCATACTGATATGGCGCATATGTGTAAAACTTAGGTGGTCCTGTCATGGCAAATGCTCCTATGAACACTTCAACTGCCACAAGACTTATGACAATACTTACCTTATAACCATTCTTCATAACTGTTACACCTATAATGTGTATTACAAGCATAACTGCAAATACCGCAATAAAGAATACAAATGCTGCTACATATGAGTTCACTGGAAGTTTATCATATATCACTGCCATAACTGCACATATAATAACAGTTACCACTGCCTGTATAACAGCCTTCTTTTTCTTAATACAGTCATTTACCAGCACCTTATCTGCATATGCACAGGAAAGACATATAAGTGTAAATGCTATAATATAACCATTTCTTAATGTATAACCATTATATGAGCCGAAATGCCACATAATGTTAGTACCTTCCGCTATTGCCTGTACCATAACGATAGCTATAAGCGATATAGCATACCAGTTAAATCTTCTTGCAGCTTCATCATTCTTATATCCCACTGCTTTCATGCTTCTGTGGATTCCTGTAAATATTATCACGAAGAATAATCCCATGCCATAAAACATCATTATTCTCTCAAACTCACCGAGGCTGAAGCTTCTGAAGGTAGGATTAGATATCCATGAAAAATACTGGCTTACAAGCGACTCTGTATTACCAGTTCTTTGTGACTGTGAAAGCTGTGCAAATACTGGTATAAGCATAAATGCTGAAAGAGCAATTCCTGTGAATGTACCAATGCCTACATTCCACGCCTTCTTGCATCTTTCCTTCTTATCACACATGAATATAAGATACATACCGCCAACGAGAAGAATATATACAAGTGACATAGCAGCAAGATAATAATTGATTATGAACATAACTGCTACCATGATGATATAAAAAAGCTTCTTTCCTGTCTTTTCCATAATATCAAGTGCCATCATAAGAAGTGGAAACAGTGCAACTATATCCATCCATGGTGTGAAGCATGATGCATACAGCAAAACATATCCGCAGAAAGCATATGCTACTGCAAACAACGCCTTTATGTTATATGACAGTGAGTTATATCTTTTATTAATAAAAGCATACATTGTAACTGACATGACAAATGTTTTTATAACAGTAAGCACTGATATAAATTCAAGTATATAATCTCTTGGACAAAGATATAAAAACAGATTGAATGGGCTTATCATAGAGAATGCTGACATACTCATAGACACATTCGTTCCAAGTCCTGTATACCAGTCAAACCATATACTGGCATCACCATGCATGGCATCCCACAGATGTGCATACAAAGGTGCAACCTGCTGCATATTATCAAAAAGGTCTATTCTGCTGCTTCCAAAGGGCCATATACCCTTAGCCACAAGAACTATTAACATAACAAGTAGTGTTATCAATCCCGGAAACAGATAACCCAGTATCTTTTTTCCTTTATTATCAGAACTGTTATTCATATATATCTCCATTCATGTTTATACGTGTGTTACTATACAGGTAGACTTACCATTTACTATGATATTTCTCTTGCCTGCACTTATAAAGAAGCTCTCACCAGCCTTAAACTTCATCTCCTTATCATAATCATCTGTCATAATAGTTCCTTCTCCCTCAACTACTATAACTGATACAAAGGATGCCTCATCAACTGGTATTTTCGCCTCGTCCTCAACCTCGTATTTAATTACCTCAAAGTACTTACATTGTACAAGTCTTTTTGCCATATAATGTTCATTATGTGTAAGCATTACATTGCATTTGTTATCTCTTACATACTTAACAGGATTCACAACATCAAGTGACTTGGCAACGTGAAGCTCACGTGGATTACCAAACTTATCTCTTCTGTCATAATCATACATTCGATATGTGCAGTTAGAATTCTGCTGTATTTCACATATGAATATACCAGCACCTATGGCATGTATTGTTCCAGCCTTAACCATAACAACATCGCCCTTTTTGACATCAATCCTGTTAAGAATTTCTGTTATTGTGTTGTTTTTTATACGTTCTTCTATCTCTTCCCTTGATGAATCCCTTGACAGTCCACAATACAGATATGCACCTGGTTCGGCATCAAGCACATACCACATCTCATTCTTTCCATATTCATTTTCATTCTCAAGCGCATATTCATCATCTGGATGAATCTGTATAGAAAGTGCCTGTTTTGCATCTATAAACTTGATAAGAACAGGAAATCTGTCCTGCGCCTGGCATTTCCATCCAAGAGCCTCTTTTCCTATAATAGTCAGATAATCATTAAAAAGCATGCCCTTATAATAACCATCTGCTATACGGCTCTGACCATCTGGATGTGCAGAAAGCTCCCAGCTCTCGCCTATAACATCATAGTCACATTTCTTTCCAAAGACATCTCTTATCTTTGTTCCACCCCACAGGTTATCCTTGAAGGCTGGATCTAACTTTACTATAGGACTGCTATCTGACCTTACGTAGTTACCCTCATTATTACCTGTTTCATATCCATATATCTTTACAAGATCATTTTCGAGTATGGAATCACCTATTCCTACCTCTATGATAACTACATTCTTATCTGTTTTGTTAGCTACCCTGTGTTTAGTTCCTACTGGCACAAAGACACTCTCATATTTATGATAATCCTTTGTTTCAGTTCCCAGCGTTATAGTCGCAGTTCCTTCAACTACAGACCAGTATTCTGCTCTTAACTCATGCTGGTGCAGATTCATCATCATACCTGGAAATACCGTTACCTTCTTGACCTTATAGCCCTTTGAATAGTTAAGAAGCTCATGAATACCCCATTCCCTGTATGATATTCTGTTATAATCAAAATATGTCTCATACTGATTCATATTGTCTTTTACTATTTCTTTTATATTATCAGCAGACTTCTGGGATGATATATACACTGCATCCTCTGTATTAACAACAACCATATCTCTAAGATCATTAGCTACTACAAGCTTTCTTTGTGCGTTGTTAATAACCGATACGTTACTGCAGTCATTCTTAATTATATAATCAAGCTTACCCTCTGTATGCTGTTGTTCTATATCACATACGTTGTCTATATCTTTCCATGTTATATCAGCTTCAACAACCTTAAGCTTATCACAATCCTTAAGCACAAGTGATTCTATGCTTCCACTAGGAATATCCTTCATAATATTCTCTGAAAAACGGATTGCCCTTCTTATTGCTGGAACCTTTCTTTTGGCTGTTCTGCATGTTCCATAAAGCTCAGGCTGCTCTTTTCTTACGATATTTATCATATCTCCAGCTCGAAATACAAGCATTCCGCTGTTCCACAGATATCCCTCATCATAAGAGTAACAATCAGATATTTCTGATGAACAGCTATCAAAATCGACCTGTGGTATGAGCCTGCACACATCACAGTTATCCCTTAATATATATCCGAGATTCTTTGCCTGGTATTCAGGTTTCACACCAATTACTGCTATTACACCTGACTTAGCCATATCCTTGGCGCTTATTATGGCATCCTTATAGCCTTCTCCATCTATAAAATTATCTGAATTAACTATAAGCACGAATTCCGTAGGATTAGCAAACATAGTTCCAAGTATAATCGCTGCTGCTGTTCCTTTTGCTGTTCCCTCAAGAATCAGTCTGTACCTTAGACTCTGGAATGCCTTCATCTGTCCATTTACTATATTTTTATATGCCTCATTAGTTACTATTATAAATTCATCACAATATGGCATATTTCTCACAACCGTTTCCTGAAGCAATGAACGTCCTTCTTTAAAATTCATAAACTGCTTAGGATAATTTTTTCTGGACAATGGCCATAAACTATCGCCACTGCCGCCTGCCAGGATAACACACTTCATATAAATGTCCCTCCCAAAATATACTAATTAATTATTATCACTATTTTCGTTTGAAATTGGTCTGTCTTGTTTATCATCGTCTGAATCAGAGGTTGTCTTTTCTTCTGCAGTTGTTTTCTCTTCTGTAGTCTGTTCCGCTGTTGTTGACTGCTCTGTTTGTCCCTCTGTTGGCCCTTCTGTTGGTTCTTCTGTTGGTTCCTCTGTTGGCCCTTCTGTTGGTCCTTCTGTTGGTTCTTCTGTTGACTGCTCTTCTACAGAGTTTTCTTCCTGCTGTTCTCTTGATTCTTCGTTATTTCTTGTAGTCTCTCTTTGTGTTTCTTCCCGTGTATTCTCTCTTCTTTCAGTCTGTGCAGTATTGTTTTCTGTCGTATTTCCTTCTTCTGTCTGTCCCTCAGTAGTGCTGCCAGCTGTTGTGCCTGTCTGCTTTGTTGTTGGCTGTTTTGTTGTATAATACTGCATGTCACGGTAATCATAATCTTTATTAACTTTTTTCTTATTATTCTTTCCAGCTATAACAGATACAAACAATACAGAAACAAGTGCAATAACAACTATACATCCTGCAATCCATGACATTGCCATTCTGGCAGGCAATGAAAGTGCTGGGAACAATCTTCTTATAAATAGGGTAACAGCATTTTCATGTTGTCTGTGTCTTTTCTGGTATACAGAGCTTACAGCCTCCTGCTCATCATATTCATTGCTGTATTCTTCTGACTCATCATCCGATTCATCATACTGTTCTTTATCATCGTCTGAATTTTCGTATGCATCTTCATATATCTCATCTGAAATATTATCATTTGCAACAGCTGACTTAGCTTCATCAGCTGTGTTTTCTAAAACAGCTGCCTCTCCTGACAGTATAAGCTTAATCTGTGCTATCCAGCTTCCAATATATGAGCTGTCAACATCTGTCATTCTCTCAATAGCATCTACCGACTGCATCTCATATGCATATAACTCTACAAGTGCCATCTGTACAGAATCTAAAGACTTTAACTTTTCATCCTCCTCATCAAACACCGAAGGACTTCTGAATGCATTTGCCTTTTTCTTCATATACATAAGGAGCTCTTCATCTTCACGTATTTTTGAGAACTTATATTCTTTAATATCTGTTTTTTCACTTAATTCCTTTGAATTCTCATCTACTGCATTTACAAAAAAATATGTTGATACGATAACTGCAATCTGTTTATGAATATTTTTCGTCAGATCTATACCATTTATCTTACTGCATACCTGAATAAGAGCTTTTTTAGCCTGTGTTGTACTCTTTGCTTCATCCTTATATACTGGATATGAGAGGGCATATACTTCTTTATATATCTTATTGCACAACTCCTTTTTCTGCACTTTACCATCTACAACATCCTGTATAAGCTGAACAAGCTCTTTATCCTGTTTATTATTCATACATATCTCCCTATTTTAATATAATAAAACTCATAACTTACTTTTTACTTACTATCTCGTTATTATAACACCTTGTTACATAATTGTCACTATCACTAACACCATCGGCAAATATCACTAATCCCACAATGAAATATTAAAAGCCGCGACCATGCAGAAAACCTTCCCACATAGCCACAGCTTAATAACTGATATCTATGAATCCGACGATAAGATGATATCATAGCTAGAAATTAGCATATATAAAATCTGAGGTAGTACTTGTGCTTCCATATATAAGTATAAACATTATAAATACTATATATATGAACCACCTGAGTACAATGTTCCTTGATGCTACCGTCTCTCTTATTTTAATACCCTTTTCCTTAAGAACACTTACAACAAATATTATTATACAGCCAGCTGCAACTATAATAAGATCCTGTGCCGTAAGGCCAACTGCCTTAACTGTTGCCATTGATATCTGTGACAAATGTGCTTTAGTCACTGTATCTAAAAGCATGACATTCGCTGCATGAAGATCCGGTGCCATATCAAAGTAAAAACCTATATTAACAAGTATAAATGTTCTTATAATACAGAACACCTGGTACCACCAGCTTTTAGGATTAATGTGTAAGCTCTCGTGTATCCTTGCATACACTGGTGCAAGCATGCCGCTTGCTGCTATGATAACACCATTGTACATGCCATACATTATATATTTCCACGCGGCTCCATGCCATATACCTACTATAAAAAACACAAGCAGATTGGCAAGACTTACTGGCAGAAGCTTTCCAACATTATTTCCAAATGTTTTCTTACACCATTTGCCGAACTTATTCATACATCTTGATAAGGAAAATGGATAGAATATATAATCCTTCATCCATGTACCAAGTGTTATATGCCATCTTCTCCAGAATTCACTTATAGAACGCGAAAAATATGGCTGTCTGAAATTCTCATCCATGGTGATGCCAAACATCTGTGCAATACCAATTGTAATATCAATACCACCTGAGAAATCTGCATACAGCTGGATACTGTAAAGAATCACACCAAAAACGTTAATCCAGCCCCCATAATTCCAGTAGTTGTTAAATATAAGCGTTACTGCTGCATTTACCCTGTCAGCAAGCACCATCTTCTTAAGCATGCCCCATAGTATTCTCTGTAAACCAAACTGTATATTTTTAAGGTCGTAGGCATGTCCCTCATACAGCTGTTCACCAAGCCTTTCATATCGGCCGATAGGTCCCTGAAGAAGCTGAGGGAAAAACGATACAAACAACGCATACTTAAAGAAATTCTTCTGTGGCTCATGCTTTCCCCTGTATACATCAACAACATAACTTACTGACTGGAATGTATAAAATGATATACCAAGTGGAAGTGTAAGCTTAAGAACACTTAATCTTCCCCTACTTCCAAAAGCAGATAATATCCCGTTGATATTACCTATCATAAAGTTAGTGTACTTACATACTGCAAGCACTCCGAAAGAAAGAAGAATCACACCTAGCACGACTTTCTTTTTTTTGTTAGTTATATCCTTTTTAAATGCTTTCTTTGTCTCTCTGTCTGCATCCTTATCCGGCTTTTCACTATTAAGCTTTCCAAGTAATATTCCACCTGTATATGTAACAGCTGTAGTCAGTATCATCATCCATACTGTTGTAACATGATATGAAAAATAATACATATAGCTTAATATAAGCAGCCATACCCAGCGTACCTTTTGGGGTATGATATAATATACAACCAGCGCCATAAGCGCAAACAGAAAGAATTCAAATGTTGTAAAAGACATACTGCTCTCCATTCTTTATATCATAGGACACCAATCTAATATGACTTCCATTCAAGTCCTGTGGCATCCTCATAATCCTGTACCATAGAGTTATACATACTCTCATATGAATCGTAAAAATATCTGCTCTCATCCAGCGTTCCCTGTGCATCCTCGTAAAGAACATCTGCAAGAAGCTTTGAATAGCTTTGTGCAAGCTCTCCATACATATGGCCTTCTGCATCCACATATGCAGAATCATCTCTTGGAAGTACTGACATAAGTGCCTTATTAAAATCATAATAGGCTATTCCATAGCTGTCAAAGAGTGCTTTAAGCTTCGTAACTGCCTTATCAACCTCTGCATCCCTGAATGCATCTGGTGTTATAGGCGATTCTACACATACTATCTGTATGTCATTTTCCTTACAATACTCAACAAGCTGCTCAAACTGTGCTATAACTGTCTTATCAAGCTCCTTATTGGCATTTCTTTTCATTGTCTGTGTATATTCAGGATTTCCCGGAACTTCATTTATCCTGTATCTATAGCAGAAGCCCTTTCCCATATAAGGTCCACCTGCTGTAGCAAAATATCCATCCTTATCAAGTCCTGCTGACATATCATAGTTTTTATATTCTTCCGTTTTCTTTAACTCAATATTTGTCTTTGCCTTATTCAAAGTGCATTTCCATGTAAGCCTTCTTGAAAATACATTTCTTATGTCCAGATAAGACTTGTTCTTCCACAGATATTCTGCTTTAATCTGTGGATCCTTTATCTGCTGATATATAAATGACCTTGAGAAATGATTCTGCGATTGTCCATTCATCCAGTAATAATAATCAACATCTACAACTATTTTTTTTACTTTATTATCCTTGCATACAGACTTTAAAACATAATACATATCATCAACCGTTTCACCAGGAATACCCATATTAAATGAATTCACTCCCAGCTTTTCGTCTATACTGCTTGTATCTATACTGCATCTTGTATGGGATGCTCCAAGAATTATTGTATCATATCCATTATCCGTTCCTGCATTTTCAGCTTTAACCTGGTTAAATATGAACCTTATATATCCACTTTCTGCAAACAGATAGTCACATACACATATAACTGCCGCAAGCACACATATAAATATTACGCATCTAATGTGTGGCCATAACTTTTTCATACCACGCCTCGTTTCCTTTATTTGTTAGTTTTATATTCATTACAAAGCATTACAGCTGATTATATCATTGTCAGGCTTATTAATTGTTAACAATATGTTAACTCTTTTTGAATTTCCTGCGAAACCTTCTAACAAACATAAAATAAAAGCTGAATCTTTAACCATCGTTTTTAAGAATCAGCTTTTATTATTAATTACTTATATTTTATGTTACCACTGAAGCCTCTAGAAAACCTCTAGAGCATTTTGCTGAACAGAAGCAGCTGTTTATGCATTGTTAGCAGCTGTTGTTCCTGTTGTTGTTTCTGCTGCACCTGTTGTTCCTGTTGTTGTACCAGTTGTTGTTTCTGTTGTATTGTCCTTGTCTGGTGCAGTAGTTTCAGGCTCTCCTTTTTTCTTTTCAACCCTGATTGTTATATCCTTCGTTTTAGTGTCACCCGACTTATATGTTGTAGCAAATGCAACATTCATATCACATGCTCCGTTTATTCCTGGAACACTTGTTGCTGTACTTGTATACTGCCATATATTATATCCAAAGTTAAGATCTGGTACTTCATCGCCATCTTCATAAAAATCTTTCTCATATCTATAATTATCATTCACATTATAATACTTATAGAAATACCAGGCAAGCCATACATTATACTTTGATGTAAGTCTGTTTGTGTGAACCTTATTTACCCAGTCATTCTTACTCATATATATCATAGGCTGATATCCATGACTCTTTACTGTATCGCAGAACGCCTCACATATGCTTGTAAGTTCATCTTTGTTAAGTCTGTCACATGTTCTGTAGCCGCCTGATGTCTCCCAGTCGAAGGCTACAGGATATGTTATGTTATAGCCCTTTATAAGATTAAGGATATATGAAGCCTCCTCATATGCTTCCTGGACACTTAATGCCTGTGAGAAGAAATATACTCCTACCTGGATACCATGGGCTGTTGCCTGCTCTATATTGTATCTGAAATAACCATCCTCATACAGATTACCATCTTCTTTTATAGATCTTCCAGCCACCTTAATCATGGCAAATCTGTAACCTGCATCTGCTACAGCACCCCAGTCAATATCCTCCTGATAGTGTGATACATCAATTCCATGAACTGTTTCTGTTACTGTCATGCCTGGTGCTGTATATTCATAATGAACCTTGTAGTTTCCTGCATTCTCAAGTGTAACCTTTATATCCTCAGGATTACCACCATAATTCTTAACCTCATCACCTGTCATTGAAGCAACCACATTTCCAGCTTCATCTGTTATAGTAAATCCAATAGGTGCTGATGAATTATAAAGCTCATCAATCCTTACGCCAGCAAGTGGTGCATATTCCTCGCCTGCTGTAACTGTTTTATCAGGATTATCAACTATAATATCATAATCCTTTGCTGTATCGTTCACTTTACTGTTACCTGAATCAGGTTCGTCAACTTCTACATCGCCGCCTATTTCAGTTGTCGAGTCATCTTCTTTAATCTTATCTGCAAGGTCCTCTTCTGGTATAAGCTCAACCGGCTTATCTGCACTTATGACTATTTTCTTACCATCATATTCAAACTCGAGTGATGAATCTGTTTCTATTACCTCTGTTTCCTCTTCCGTCTCAGTCTGTGCTGTAGTTTCCTCTGTAACTTCTTCGACTGTAGCCATGACTATAGTCTGCATAGTTTCTTCCTGTGCTGTTTCTACAACAGCCACTGTATCAGTCTTTGAGTGATTTCCAAGCACTACTGCAACGACGATACCTGTAACTGCCACTGCACATACCGCCCCTGCTGCTGACAGACAGACAACCTTATGAAGTGAAACGAATTCTTTTAGTTTGTTTAATAGTTCTTTTGCCTTATTCACTTTTCATTCCTCTTTTTCGTATTCTGTATATAATGACACAATATTCACCATATACACCTCTAGTCTACAATTAACATATTTTAGCACATGCACTTACACTTTTCAATCAGTGTTTAATTAATTATTGCAATTGTAACGTTAAGATATGCGGCAAATGTGACCCATAACAGATATGGAACCATAAGCCATGCTGCGGCCCTGTTAACATGAAAGAAACGCCATATTGTAAATATTATAAGCACCCACAAAAGCATCAGCCATATAAAAGCCAGCCATAATGCTTTAAACTTAAAAAATATTACAGACCAGCCTATATTCACAAAAAGCTGTACTCCATATAATACAAGAGCTTCTACCCTGTCAGCATCACTTGTTTCACATACTATATATGATGCTATTCCCATAAGCACAAAAAGTATTGTCCATACAACAGGAAAAATCTGACCTGGTGGCGAGAGTATGGGCTTATGAAGATTTTTATACATCTCCATTGAATTCCCAGTAAGAAGCCAGGATATAACACCTGCTCCCAGACTCACAACCAATGCCAATATCAGCCTTTTCCAATTAATTCCTTTATTTGCTGTCATAAACCTTCTCCAATCTGCTGCATATGCTTTTATACATAGCTGCATTTATAATCTAGGATTATAGTTTATGTAAAGATATAATAATTATTCATAAATACATACAAAACAATTGTCAACATATATTCTGTCTTACTATTCTTTTACAGACGTTCTTCTGCCTTATCAAGTGCCGCCGCCACAACAGCATCCATATCATAATACTTATATTCGCCAAGTCTTCCGCCAAATATAACACCATCCAGTTCTTCTGCAAGCTTCTTATATTCAGCATAAAGCAGACTGTTCTTCTCATCATTGACAGGATAATAAGGGTCATCCCCCGGCTTCCATTCAGAACTGTACTCCCTGCTTATAACTGTTTTAGGCAGCTCATTGCCATTCTCATCCTTACCGAACTCAAACCATTTGTGTTCTATTATTCTTGTATAAGGACTCTTTTCATCAGTATAATTAACCGCTGCATTGCCCTGGTAGTTAGGCATATCCAGCACTTCTGTTTCAAAACGTACACTTCTGTACTCAAGTGTCCCAAGCTTATAGCCAAAATATTCATCTATCGGTCCTGTATACACAACATTTGATGCAAGCTTATCCAGCTCTTCTTTTTCTTTAAGATAATCTGTGGACAGTCTTACCTCTATTCCATCAAGCATATTTTCAACCATTCTTGTATATCCACCTATTGGAATACCCTGATAAAGTGCATTAAAATAATTATTATCAAATGTAAATCTAACTGGAAGTCTTTTTATAATAAATGCAGGAAGCTCTGTGCAAGGTCTTCCCCACTGCTTCATTGTATAGCCCTTTATAAGCTTCTCATATATATCTGTTCCAACAAGGCTTATTGCCTGTTCTTCAAGATTGTGCGGCTTACTTATGCCTGCTGCCTGTTTCTGTTTTTCTATCATCTTACGTGCTTCATCTGGTGTAACAACACCCCACATTTTATTAAATGTATACATGTTAAATGGAAGTGAATATAGCTCACCATTATAATTAGCCACAGGTGAATTCGTGAATCTGTTGAATTCTGTGAATCTGTTAAGGTATTCCCATACCCTTTTATTATTAGTGTGGAATATGTGGGCTCCATACCTATGCACATTTATTCCTTCTATCTTTTCTGTATATACGTTACCTGCTATGTGATCTCTTTTATCTACTACAAGTACTTTTTTTCCGGCATCTGCTGCCTGTCTTGCAAATACTGCGCCGTACAGACCGGCACCAACTATTAAATAATCATACATAACCTCGCTCCTTTCTCATGTTTGGGCGGGTCAGAAGGTTAAAAGCCTTTTCGTGCAAGCACGAACAGCTTTTCACTTTCTGACCCTGGCATCGTCATAGTAATGTTTAAAGTAGACGCGGTAGAATATTGCCCAGGTATCGTTAAAAGCTCTTATACAATCTTTTATTCCAATCCTGTTTGAGTCTTTTTCTCTTACGAAAACTACTTCTACCGGCATCTGTGCTATCTTAAAGCCTCTTCTGTGGACTGCAACAAGAAGCTCTATGTCATACGCAAAGCCGGATGTCCTTATAAGATGCCCTACCGGTTTTATAGCCTCTGCCTTAAACACCTTAAGTCCCGTCTGTGTATCCTTGACATTCAGATGGAACAGTAAAAGCAGCATTATATAATAGCACATGCTTATGACCTTTCTTTTAAATGGATATTTAAGCTTTGAATCCTTATGGAACTTGCAGCCTATGACCACATCCACATTGTCGGTAAGCATCTTGTTAAGATATCCTTCAAGCTGTGATGGGTTAAGCTCCAAATCCGCATCTACAAATGCTATATATTTTCCGTTTGCCTGCGATACTCCTGCTATTATTGCATTACCCTTTCCCCTGTTTTTATCAGAGGTCACCAGTCTTACTCTCTTATCCTCTTTCTGTGCCCTTATAATCTCGTACTTTGTGTTATCCTTACTTCCATCATTAACTGCAACTATCTCTATATCTTTTACAAACGAGGAAACTATATCCAAAGTTTTCATTATACTTGAATATATAAGTTTTTCTTCGTTGTATGCCGGCATAATAACAGACAGCATTCCGTCAAGTTCAATCATATACTTCCCCCTATAAACAATACTGATAATTGTACACTAATATATATATTGTATCAACCATAGTTTATCACGCAGGTATAATGTAAGCAGCAAAAGATATTTTATATTTTCTGCCATATCATACTTATATATCACAGATATTAAAAAAACAGACCTCTGTATTAATCTACTTAGAGGTCTGTCTTTAATCACCTATACAGCCTGTGGTATGAAATATTATTTTCTTCTACATGCTGTATATTAACTTAATGCCGGCAACGGGAATCGAACCCGTATGGGAGTATAAGTCCCGCAGGATTTTAAGTCCTGTGCGTCTGCCAGTTCCGCCACACCGGCTCTTTGGTATATTTTAATACATAACAAATACTTGGCGCAGCCTAAGTTAAGCTTTACTGCCAGCAAGTCTGTGCTATGTAGAATGGGCGGAGAAGGATTCGAACCTTCGAAGGCAGTGCCAGCAGATTTACAGTCTGTCCCCTTTGGCCACTCGGGAATCCACCCATTTATCATAGGCAGACATAACGAATCATATCTGCCAACGAAACTTTTTGAAGTTTACCACACATATCAGTTCATTGCAAGTCTTTTTTTATATTTCTATATATTTTCTATATATTTTATGCATAGCCCTGCGTGTATACACATAGCCGCTGCCTGTAAGCATACTGAATCACCCGGCTAATATCGCATTTCCACAGATGTTATTCTAAAACCTTTATATTTTTTAAAATTATCATTTCCTATGCTGTTAATATAATTATATATGCTTACAGTCTCTTCCGGAACAAATGTTATCTTAACAAGACCATCGCTTCCAATCGCATCTGCTGGAATAGTAAACATATTCTTATTATCATTAACCTTATCTTCCCTTATCTTGTCACCATACTCATTCTTATGATACATAACTGACACATCTGTATTATCATATGCTTCAACTGTTCCTATATACACATTGTTGGCATACACCTTTGTTGACGTATTATAGCTTGCACCATATACATCAAGCACTACATCAGAAGGCACATTTGTATTAAATCTGTAATATAACGCTGCTTCATTTCCATTGGTTGTATATATTCCAGTATGAAGGGAATAAAAGCCCTTGGAATATCTATATGGTATCTTTAACTTTAATGCTGTGCTTTTTTCACTGCTGTCAGTATCTGCTGTGTCAGGATCACCTGCTTTATCAGCCTTATCATCTATATTGTCAGATAAATTACTGTTCTCAGCAGCAAGCATCTTCTGGAAATACTTATCTAATGCTGAATCTCTGTTAGATTCCACGCTGTCTTTATCGGCTTCATTATTATCTGCATCGTCCTGTTCATTTCTTCCTGATGGATCTCCATATAGCTTTTCTTCTTCAAGAAGCTTCTTATACTCCTCAAGCTTTGATATATCATATATATCAATATCTCCAAAGTTATAATCAAGTCCATGCTCTCCCGGCCACTTTGAAAGCTTTCCATCAACATAATACAAATCATACTCCTGTGATACCTGCCTTTTTGATCCAAGCACAAGTGTTGCAAGGTAAAACACAGCAAGCGCCGCTGTTATAATATAGCATATTACATTAATTATCTTTTTATTCTTCATATATATCCTCATTTCTGTCATACTTACCGGCTGTATCAGGCTGTAAATGCGTTAACACCTGCTGTAAACCATAACCATATAAGAAACGCTTCCATAATAACAACTAAAGCTGTTGCACAGAGTTTTATATCCTTCTTATCTGCAAGATAATCATATATACCTATAAATATTACATAACTTCCAACTATAAAACGGCACATAGACATAACTCCACCTGTCAGTGGGATTATAAGAGTTATTATAGCAAATAGAACCTCTTCATAATATCCATTCCTTAGCATATATACATATACAACTATTGCAAGAATAACTACTAGTGGTATCCAGTATCTTTCAGCATATATGTTGTTGAAGAAATCCCATATCATATTACCTATGTATCCTGCGCCATCCTCTCTCCATGCTGTCTGCACATGTCTGAACGCCCACGCATCACCACATACCCAGTAAAGATGCAGCATATTTACGAATATTCCCGCAGGACATATAAATATCTGAAGCATTCTTACAGGCATACATAAGGTATCCTTTATAAAGCTGCCCGCCTTTTTAAAACTTATTTTTCCACTATATGAATCACGATACATTCCAAGCACAAGCGGAAACACCAATATAACTCCGACTATCCTTGTACAGCTTGCAAGCATTGCCGCAAATGCTGGTATCCAGTAATTTCTTTTACCATCCACATCCTTTTTCAGATAATAAAAGAATATTGAAAGAAGCATCATAAACAAGGTTTCAGAGTAAACACAATGCAGATAAAATGTGTATGGTCCCATGTATAAAAGCACCACTGCTATATATCCTAATCTTCCAGGCTTGTATAGTCTTACAGTCTTTACAAGATAAAGTCCCGTTATATAAGTAAATATAGAACTAAGTATTATACCTGCCTGTTTATAGTTCAGGAAAAAGAATATATATTTAAACCATCTTATAAGCACCGGAAACAAAGGGAAAAACGCCCAATTTGCCTGTCCATCCCCTGTTTTTATACTACCGACAAGGCTATAACCCTTCTCAGCTATTTTTATATACCAGTCTGCATCTCCCCCAAGAAACATCTTGGCAAAGGTTACATTATTACCAAATGCAGAGTTAGTAACACATCCTATAAATATATAGAATAATTTTGAAATAAACAAAATTATAAATACATCCCATGCAAGTTTACGGTTTTCTTTAGTAGTTAATCTGTTCCATACTCCAGACATTTTTTCTTTCATACATTCTCCATTCTACTAATTACTGTTCTTCCTTCATAAGCAATGCAACATATCTTTTTGTTGCATCCTGCCATGTAGGAAGTGGGGTAAAGCCATTTGCTGCAAGCTTGCTCTTATCAAGTCTTGAATTAAAAGGTCTTGCTGCTTTAGATAACCCATACTCTTTTGTCGTTACAGGAACAACCTTTGTATTAAGTCCTGCCTGCTTATATATTTCAAGGGTAAAATCATACCATGATATATATCCACCCTCATTAGTAGCATGATAATATCCATACTTATCTGTTTCTATCATATCCACTAAAAGAACTGATAAGTCAAGGGTATATGTAGGCGTTCCTATCTGGTCACATACAACTCTTACTGTATCATGTGTCTTTCCTACGTTAATCATTGTCTTTATGAAGTTCTTTCCATTAACACCAAACACCCATGCTATTCTTACTATAAAGTACTTATCTAAAAGCTCAGAAACCGCAAGTTCTCCCTCAAGCTTAGTCTGTCCATACACATTAAGCGGCTTATAATCCTTGCAGTCAGGCTCCCATGGCTTATCACCCTGGCCATCAAACACATAATCTGTACTTATATATACCATCTTGCAGTCAAGCTTCTTAGCTGCCCTTGCTATATTTCTTGTTCCACCTGCATTAACTGCACGCACCTTTTCTACCTTATCATCATCTTCTGCCATATCAACAGCTGTCCATGCAGCGCAATGTACTATAACATCCGGATTAACTTCTGTGATAATATCTTCTACTGCCTTTTCATCAGTAATATCCATCTGAACATATTCCATGTTAACAACAGCAGTCCCATCGTCAGCTCCACTGTACTTTTCTGCTATATCACTTCCTACCCCTGTAAATCCTCTCTTTGCTAATTCATTCATTACATCATGTCCGAGCTGCCCTGATACTCCGGTAACTAATACTTTCATGCTTATCCTCCACGTCTTAGTTATTATTTCTATATCTATTTACAAAATCATACACTATTTTACCAAGTCTTTCAGGTAAATATCTGTTTACTACTGCTTCATAAGCTGATTCATCCACATTTGCATTATAATTTAGCATAATCTGTGCAAGATTCTTTATCTGTTCATCAGCACTGCAATATAAATCAAATGTATTAATATTTCCATCTGTTATCTCATCAAATATAGGAAGATTACTTGCAATTATTGGTTTATTGAATCTCATAACTTCTATTATTGGCATACCAAAGCCCTCTGCCTTTGACGGAAACACAAACGCAGACATTCCAGCATACAACTCAAGCTTTTTATTATGTGCAACATAATCAAGATATGTTATGTCCTTATCTTTTTCCATTGCATCGTGTACAAGAGTATTGATATCATCCTCCTGCATCTTTCCACCAAGAATAAGCTTCTTTTTTCCGCCAAGCTCCTTATATTTTAAATATCCATTTATAAGAAGATCAACGCCTTTTCTTTTTTCCATATTTCCTATATACAGGAAATAATTTTCGTCTGTACTGATCCATTTTTTCCTGACTGGATTAGATATTATATATGCATTGACATTATCTATATCTTTAGCTTCGGGAAAGAACTTCTCTGTTGTACGTTTTGTCTGCTCTGAATTATACAGAATCATATCCGTATTTTTTAATGTCTTTTTTAAATTATGCTTAAAATATATGTTATACACTCTTCCAAAATATTCAACATATTCTATTGGAAACATGTCATGTATAGTTATCATTATCCTGTAATCACCCTTAAGCTTCACCGGTATGATCGTATTAACCTCCCAGAATATATCCGGCTTTATAAGTTCAAGCTGTTTCTTTACAAATGCGAAATATGAATACACTCCAGCACTTTTATAAACCTTTTTGCCCTGCGTATATACCTTTATCCCTTTATTCTGAAACGATTTAATATATTCGCTTTCAGCCACATCTGATATAAGAACGAATTCCATATCCTCATACTTTATAAGCTGTTTTAAAAAATCGTTAAGATACATGCCCACTCCACTTGGTCTGCTGCCAAGTGTTCTCGCATCAATCGCTATCTTCATAACCTTCCTCTGATTCCATACTTAATTATCACTCTATATACCAGCCGCATACCTGTCCATAAGCTGTGCCAGACCTGCTGCTGACTTCTTCCATGAATGTGTGTCAAGCACCTTAACTGCTGCTTCCTTTTCTTTTTTAGCATCACTGTTATCAAGCAGCTCATCCAGATTAACATCTGCGTCATTACAGTTAATATACAAAGCCGACTCTCCATATATCTCATGCAGTACCGGAATATCCCCCAGTATGATACGGGCACCCATACATAACGCCTCCATAGGTGGAATTCCAAAGCCCTCATATGTTGATGGAAAAACAAATGCCTTACAGTATTTCATAAGTGCCCTTGCCTCTGCATCTTTTGCATAACCGATCAAAACAACGTTAGGCAGCTTTTCTATGCCTGACCTGTCACCAAGAGAACGGCCTGCTATAACATATGTAACCTCAGGATGCATCTTTGCATTTTCAAGTATCCATTTAAGATTCTTATTAGGAGCGAGCGATGCAAGGTAGAAATAATACCTGCCTCTCTTTATCCTTGAGGCATACCTGTCAAATATTATTTCATCTACGTTATCTATGTTAAAATGCTGCCATCCATTACCAGCAACAACTATATCTGTATTCTTCAGGCTGTAGTTATCAAGAATTTCACGCTTTGAATACTGACTTACCGTCATAATCGCATCAGCTTTCTTAAACGCTTTAAGATACATAAGCTTTCTAAACAGTATTTCATGCCAGTCACCAGGTTCGGTAAAGAAACCTGGATGTGTCTTAAATGCTATATCATGAACTGTTACTATTCCATTTTTCATTAAAAGTGAAACTTCGTTACACAGATACACCGGTTTTGCTTTCTGTCTGTTAACATAGTGCTGAAATGTAAGCTGTTCCCATTTTCTTCCAGATACACCTTTAAGTATGACAATTTTTATATTATCATACTTCGTTTTATAGCTGTTAATCTCTGCTGATGTCCCTTCTGAATCTATCTGCGGAACTGCTATTTCAACATCATATGGCTTGTCCTTAATCATTTTATCAAGCTGAGCTGTTATTTCTCTTGCATACCTTTGTACACCCAGAACCTGTCCATATAAAAATCTTCCATCAATAATATATTTCATACCGAACCTCGATTCCTGCTTTGCAACTGTTTCTTTGTTTTTTAACTACCTGTTGCCGTTAGGCTTGTATGTCGGAACGAATTCCTTAACAAGCACCTTAACTGCTGCTGCATCTTCACTATATGCTGTTTCTTTAAGTATTTCTAACCTTTTCTCAAAATCCTTCTTTTCAAACTCTATTGGTTTGCCTATATGAATGAGCTTATTATCTGTATCCTGCATGCCTTCCTCTGCCATCAGAAGCTCCTCATATAACTTTTCTCCTGGACGTAATCCTGTATACTTAATCTCCATATCAACACCAAGAGTATAGCCGGAAAGTCTGATAAGATTCTTTGCAAGATCATCTATCTTTACCGGATCACCCATATCCAGTATGAAGATTTCTCCACCCTTTGCATAGGCACCTGCCTGGATAACCAGTGATACCGCCTCAGGTATCGTCATAAAATATCTTATAATATCAGGATGTGTGACAGTTACAGGTCCTCCCGCTGCAATCTGTTTCTTAAAAAGCGGTATAACCGAACCATTACTTCCAAGGACATTACCGAATCTTACTGCAACGAATTCTGTCCCTGATATCCCATTATAATACTGGATAATCATTTCACATATACGTTTTGTGGCACCCATAATATTAGTCGGATTAACCGCCTTATCAGTACTTATCATAACAAAACGCTTTGTCCCATATTTGTCAGCCATATGTGCCAGGTTCCACGTACCTGCAACATTATTCTTAATGGCCTCATTAGGACTTCCCTCCATAAGCGGTACATGCTTATGTGCTGCTGCATGATATACAATATCAGGTCTATAGTGAGAAAACAGCCACTCAAGTCTTGTATTGTTTCTTATTGAACCTATGAGAGTGACTACATTGGCATCTGGATTACTCATTTTTAATTCCTGCTGGATATCATAAGCACTGTTTTCATATATATCAAATATTATAAGACACTTTGGATTATGCTTAACAAGCTGTCTGCATAACTCCGAACCGATTGAACCGCCACCGCCTGTAACAAGCACTGTCTTTCCAGATACATATCCTAATATAGACTCTACATCTACCTTGATAGGATCCCTGCCCAAAAGATCATCTACATCTACATTTCTGATATCCTGGACATTAATCTCTCCATCCATCATCTGATACACACCAGGTATGATCTTTAAGTTACAGTTAGTTTCCTTGCATATATTAAGTATTTCCCTTTTGGTATCCTGTGATGCTGATGGAATAGCAAATATTATTTCATCTATATCATAGTATCTTGCATACTCTTTTATCTGATTCCTGTTACCAACTATCTTTACTCCTCTTATATACTTTCCAACCTTTTTTGCATCATCATCTATGATACATACAACCTTTGAGTTATCAAGATATCTTGAGTTGGCTATTTCTCTCATGAGTACGTTAGCCGCCTCTCCGGCTCCTATTATCATTATCTTTACCTGTTCTGATGTATGTCTGTATTCCTGTATAACAGTTCTTAACATTCTATACATAAAACGGCTTGCGCACATTGCTACAACAAGGAATACACCAGTCATGAAATAACAGGCTCTTGGAAGCATTTCACCTGTAACTGCGGTAAGGCATATATGTACGCCTTCTGCAACTATACAGGCTTCTACTATCTTATACAGCTCAGCTATACTGGCATACTGCCACAGACTATGATACATCCTGAAGCACCAGAATATAATAAGTGTTATTATTGTAAATGGAATCCATGTATCCTTAAAGCTATCTATATATTGTGGTTCAATTGCTGAAAAATCAACATTAAACCTCATTACAAGTGATAGTATTACACTTCCATTAATGAGAATAATATCAGTTATTATAAGAAAAAATCGTCTTATAATAAGCTGAAGCTTATCTTTTCTTGTCTCTCCCATATCTAACCTCTTTCCTGCTTATCCATAAGTCCCACAATCGTTCCTGCTCCATAGCTTACATGAAGCATGAGGAATAATACTGGAAGCAGGATATTTGTTATATTTTTCTTTTCACCTGCTTTAACTGATGATACCGCCGCCATAGTACACGCCAATGTTCCATACAATACCCACATAACAACGGTAAGTGTTGTAATAATATTTTTTATTTTCCCAGGCAGCCATATGCTTTCCCTGCCATTTTTCTTTGTACCGCTGCGTGATAACCGTATTCTTACATCATCAGCCACTTTAAGTCCTGTTAAAGAGAGCGCAGATGCCATAATAGCACTCACAAACGCAAATGGCACAAAATGATATATGCTAAGACACCCTGGACACACTTTGCTCGTCTTTCCTATCCAGAAACCGTTTGCATACTTCTGTTTAAGCATAGATGAAAGACTGCTCCTTGTATACTGATATGAAATAATATCAGGATCAAAGCACAGCTTATATCCTGCCTTTCTCATACGATAATGAATCTCATTATCCTCTGTTCTAGCAAGCTCTTCATTAAAAAAGCCAACCTTTTCAAACACTTCTCTTCTGTATGCCGCATGGAATAAAGATTTAACATATGTTTTTCCTGGATTATTCCTGTAAGCTGCTATGCTTGAACCAAACATGCTGCTTTCTGCGAGCAATAACGTTTCCTTGAATGGTGTTGGCTCATCTATTATATTAGGTCTCTGCCCACCGCATATATACTCACCAGTGTTAAGAACTGCTACATTCTTACTCACAAAATCCTGTGGTATAACTGCATGTGCATCTACCTTTATGATTGCATCTCCCTTATACTCCCTTAACGCTACATTCCATCCACTTGGAAGTGTTCTTTTAGGATTATCAAGAACTACTACCCTGTCGAATTCATTTTCATTATTTTTTGCAAAATCAACCATAATATCCCTTGTCTTATCAGAAGACATACCATCAACAAGTACAATCTCCATAGACTTATGATCATAATCCTGCTCTTTAATGCAGCTAAGTATATTGTTTATGCTGTTTTCCTCATTGTATGCAATCACACACATAGTTATAAACAACTTGTCCATCTTACGTTATTCCCTTTCTGCACTTATTACCATACATTTATGCTCTGACACTATTTTCTATATATCCATGCTTTACTGCTTTATTATACATTTATGCTTCTTCCAGCAGCTTTGCTTCCTGTCCTTCCTGTTACTGATAATCTGTCATTTCCTGTTACTGATGTGAATGTATCCCATAACACCCTGCAGTCTTCCACAAAGCCAAACTTCTTAAGCGCCTCAAGATTATATTTCATCTTGGCAGGAAGTACCTCTTTAACATAAGCCCCATCCGGGTCAGCTGCTCCCGCAAGTATCTTATCTTCATCTTTATACGCTATGCTCGTCCTTGATGTAAGCCCTGCTGGCAGAAGTAATGTTGCATACATTTCTTTTGTATATTTTTTTACATATTCAGGAACCTCAGGTCTTGTTCCAACCAGTGTCATATCTCCGTTGATTATGTTAAATACCTGTGGGAACTCATCCGCTCTTATCTTTCTTAAAACTTTTCCAACCCTTGTTATTCTGTCATCGTTATCTACTGTCACAGAAGCTCCAAGCTTTGGTGCATCAACAACCATAGTACGGAACTTGTATATGCGGAATATCCTTCCATACTGTGTAACTCTTTCCTGTCTGAAAAAAACAGGTCCTCTCGAATCAAGCTTTATACAGACAGCTATGACAAGCATAGGAACCGCAAGAAACATAAGCATAATAGATGCCACAACTATATCAAACAATCTTTTTATCTTAAGTGACATCTGTCTTTTTTTTATTATATTGTAATATTTTCTGACTTCCCTGGTTCTCATAACCCCAGGAAGTTCATTCCATCTTCTTAGCTGCATATTAGCTACTCTCCGTTCACTTGTGCTGTTATACCATCTTCTTAATGCTGTTAAAGTTTTCTATTACATAACCAACCTGTTCATCTGTAAGATTAGTATGCAAAGGAAGTGTGACCTCATTATGATACATTTCATATGAAGCCGGATAATCTGATATATCAAAGCCAAGCTTCTTATATGCTGTATGCATAGGTAAAGGCTTAAAATGTACATTAGTTGCAATGCCTGCCTCTGCCATTTTTGTTATAAAATCATTTCTTGCCTGTGTATCTTTACCCATAAGGCGAACAAGATAAAGATGTCCACTCGATGTGTATTCATCTGTATAATGCTGTAGATACTCTATATCAGGCGCCTGTATGCCTTCGTTATACATGCCTATTATCTGTCTTCTTCTTGCAAGCAGACCAGGATATCTATCCATCTGTACAAGACCTATAGAAGCAACTATATCTGTCATGTTGCACTTGTAGAGTGGTGCAACTATATCATATTCCCACGCTCCAAGCTTTGTTTTTGCAAGTGCATCCTTAGACTGTCCATGAAGTGACATAAGCATAATATTTTTATATATTTCTTCATCATCAACACCAGGAAGCTCTCTCCATACAAGACCTCCACCCTCTCCTGTTGTAAAACTCTTTACAGCATGAAACGAAAATGATGTAAAGTCTGCACATTCCCCACTCATAAGCCCACCACGGCTGGCTCCATATCCATGTGCTGAATCTGCCAGTATAAGAACCCTTCCAAGTGCCTCCTGATATAAAGATGCTGGCTTAAACAGATGCTTTTTGCTTTCAAGTATGCTTCTTATCCTATCGTAATCTACCATAACTCCAGCGATATCAACCGGAATAACAGCCTTAGTCTTATCTGTTATTGCATGTTCAAGTGCATCATAATCAAGGTGATACGTTCCCTTCTCTACATCTATAAGCTTGAGTGTGGCTCCTACGTGACATACTACACTTGCAGATGCTGTGTAAGTATATGCCGGAACAATAACCTCATCTCCTGGTCCTATATCAAACAGTCTTAGGGCTGTTTCCATGCATGCTGTAGCCGAATTAAGGCATGCACCTCTTTTCGTATGTGTGAATTCTGCCATACGTCTTTCAAGTTCTTTAGTCTTAGGACCTGTTGTTATCCATCCTGATCTTAATACTTCACCTACAGCTTCAACTTCTCTTTCTGTCATATCTGGTGGTGAAAATGGTATATTCATCCTCTTTGTCATTATTAACCTGATACCTCTTTTCTATACATATCTATGATATAAATGTCAGAAGTGAATTCTGACATTCACCTTAAACATCTTCTCTTAAATACCTGTCTTACATACCTGAATTAAATATCTACTTTGATGACGATGCTGTTGGTTCTGCTGCCGTATGCTCAGTTGATGATGCTACCTTAGTCATAGCTGGAAATGAATAAGTCATATCTCCTGCTGTGTCAGGAATCGACACTGTATAACTAACATTATTATATCCTGACTGCGATAACGTAATCGTCCTGTTTCCACTTGTCTTACTGAACGTGCATGGGATAATTCCAATATATACGCTGTCAACATATAAAGCCGCACCCTCTGGCGCTGTTATCTTTACACTATAGCCGCTTGTATGACTAGCTGCTGTCGTCTTAGCTGTACTTGACGTAGTACCTGATGAGCTTGTTGACGTCATATCTATAACCTTAGTCGTATAATCCGAATTCACAACAAAAGTTTCTGTATAAGCCGTATAATGATTAGCCTGCAATACAAGACTATGCCTTCCATAGCTAAGACTTACCGGCTTAGAATAATCAACTTCACTTCCATCTATCGTCATAACTGCATTCGCAGGTGTTACCTGGAAGTTGACAGTTCCCTTCTTAGTAGCTGGTGTCTGATATTCAGAAAAATCAAGAGCTGTAGTTTCATCTTTCCTTACAGTAACTTTCTTTACAGCTTTCATATCTCCATTCTGTATCTCAACATCATAGCTTCCAACCGGTGCTGTAACCATCATATTATCTGTAACTTTGTTAAATCCATTGCTTCCAAGTGTTATATATCCTCCTACAAATGCATCTATGCCTGTAAGCTCGATATATCCATGTCCGTTATCAACCACTATGGAATAAAGCTTATCACCTATTCCGCGCAACGTCAGAATATCCTCTTTTACAATCTGTGCCATACTTATCTGGCTATCCGAAGATCTTATAAAAATATTGTCTGTATATGTAAGAACTGTCTGTCCTATAGTAATATTTTTCTTTGCTTCATCAAAGGTAATATCCGATACATCATTTCTTTCCCATGCATCCTTAGAACCATATATCTTTAATGCCTTGCCTGTCTTATCACAATACACATCATATATCTCACCTGGCTGCATAACAGATGCTGCTTTTATCTTTCCATATGCATCCTGAATATCGGTTCCTCCTGTATATATCACGGAATATTCTGTTCCAGACTCTACATCCACAAAATGCATGTTCTTAAGGCTGGTATCCACAGCCACAAGCAGTCCTACAAGCGTCCTATTCTTATTATTGCCAGTAATATCTGATATATTTCCCTGCTTTCTTGCCGGTGTAACAGCACTTCCCGGTATAACTGTCCCACCACTTTTTGTACTTTTACAACCCGCTGCACATAAAACAACAATGACAACAAGCAGGAATGCGGTCATCCTTTTAACCGTTCTTTTGTAAGAGTTAGAATGTCTTTTCATATTATTTATTTTTGTATATATATTATTCATCTTTACTACCTGATTAAAGCCTGTTTCCTCAAATAAATATACCCTCAATATAGTATATCTGGTTGAATTTTACCACACACAGCATATTTTATCAATCAATTCTCTTTTTCTTCCATTCTGCTCTATGACCTTCCTTAATTTTTCTACATTTTTCTCCGGAATCCATGACTTGTTTGCATTTATATACTGATTGATTATCTTCCAGAACTTCTCCGGATATGACAGTAAAACCATGAGCAGCCCCATCTCTTCATCGCTTAATGGACATATTCTGTCATATTCATCAACAAGCCTGTAAAACATCCGGCTGTCCCAGTTATACTTCTCCATCACCTTTCTTATAAACTGGTACAGATCATTAATCTGACATTCATTTTTGTATCTGTCAAAATTAACAATATACGTATTCTTACCATTGAGCAACACATTATGATATGTATAGCTTCCATGTGACAGCTCCATGTTTTGCGCTGCCATCATAAGACGTTCATCAAATGCTTCACTCATAAGCTGTTCATTTGCCCTGCATGCTTCTTCGTAAAAGACTTCAATATTTTTAAAGGCTATTTGTTCAAATATCTGTTTCCCCTTTTTTTGTTTAAGATAATTGTATGCCTTTTTCAGCTCCCTTGTGTGTTTTGCATATGTTTTTCTTAACTCTGTCTCTTTTGTATAGCCTGTAATCCTTCTTACCTTCTGACATGCTTCAAGCTCCGTGCTTTCATCGCACACATTATCCTGCACATACAACATATCTGGTGTTATCTGTCTTAACGCCGCATGCATATATGCCATAGCCGAAACAGCCATGCACATATCATTTTCATCTCTTACATTACTTTCTTTTGCATCAAACCAGTTCTTCATTATATATTTTCTTCCATCCTCGTCCTCAGATATAATTAACCCCTCTTTATTTCTCATGTAAGTATCAATACACGTATATCCAATCCCATCAAGCACCTGTGTCAGCTTGTTTTCTCTCTCGTAGTATCTGTCCGCTTTTTCACATTGTATGAAAAGCTTATAGCCCTGATCTGTCTGCACTATAATCCCCCCACGTCCCCTTACCATACGTCTTATTCCTATATCATACTGTTCTAATACCTTTTCTGACTTCTCATTCACAGACATAAACCTCCCATTAATCCTACTTATCATATGATATGAACTTATTAAAAATGCATGTCCTTATAAATTCCTGTGATATTAAACGACATAGGATTTTGACGTCACCAATATTTTTTGATAAAATCATTTTGCATTTATAATTAACAGCTTATTATGGCATAGTGCAGGATTGGAGATTTTATGAACAAAAATATATCTAAGAAACAGGCTTACAGCTTTAACACTTCGAATAACTTTAAAATAGAACTCCCTGAAGATGTTTCATTTATAATAAACACTATTGAAAAAAACGGACATCAGGCATATGCTGTTGGCGGATGTGTACGTGACACTATAATGGGTGTTGTTCCAAACGACTGGGATATCACAACCAATGCCCTGCCAGAAGAAGTCAAATCATACTTCAATAAAACAATTGACACCGGCATACAACATGGTACTGTAACCGTCATGCTTCATTCAACAGGTTATGAGGTTACTACATACCGTATTGATGGCGATTATCTGGATGGCAGGCATCCCTCGTCTGTAGAATTCTCTGACAGGCTTACTGATGACCTTTGCAGAAGAGACTTTACCATAAATGCTATGGCATATAATGACAGAATGGGTCTTGTTGACGAATATGGCGGCATAGATGATATTAATAATAAAATAATAAGATGCGTTGGAAATCCTGTAGAAAGATTTACAGAGGATGCTCTCCGCATGATGCGTGCAATCCGTTTTTCTGCACAGCTTGGATTCACTATTGATGATAACACTTTTAAAGCCATAGAAAAATTGAGCACAAATATACAGAAGGTAAGCATGGAGCGTGTATGTGTTGAGCTTAAGAAAACACTCATGTCTGACAATCCTGATTTCTGCCGTTTATACGGAAACACTAATCTGTTCATGGATATACTGCCACAGCTGCACGACAGTTTTACTTCAAGGCAGTCTAAAAGAATTCTTCTGACATGCAGATATGTAGAAAAGAATTTTGCTTTAAGACTCGCCGCATGCCTTTCTACTGGCACTCCGGAGGATGCATATAATACACTCCGTCACCTGAGAATGGACAACAAAACCATTGATACTGTAGTAAAAATTCTTACATATTCAAAAGACCGTGTAGAAGAAACTGAACCTGCAATCAGAGAAGCACTCCATAAATGTGGACGTGATATATTTGAATCCATTATCAAGTATGAACTTGCTGCTGTAAAAGCAAGTGAGGAAGTAACCTTTATAACCAATCCAGGCAGACACAATCATCTTATAAATCTAAAAACTATGGCTGATGAAATACTTGCGCGCGGCGACTGTTTTTCCATCAAAGATCTGGATATCACAGGACTTGACCTTATAGAGTATGGCCTTAAAGGCACCCAGATTGGTGATACACTAAACTATCTGCTTGAAATCGTGATTGAAAATCCTAAGCTGAATGATAAAGCTACGCTGATTGGATTGCTGGATATGAAGTAGAAGATGAAGTAAAATATGAGCTAGGATATCAAGTAAAATATGAATCTGATATGATTTTTTATAAACTGATATAAAAGGGGATTAAGTGTGACGTGCACTTAATCCCCTTTGTATCAGCTTTTCTGCTTTGCTATGAATCCTGACAATCCATACATCTATAACAACTCTCATCTGCAAAGCCTGCAAAAAACATTATTTACTTTTATTTAGTCTCTTTATTCTCGTTATATGCCTTCCTTGCCTCTGCTACTCCAGCCTTTATTCCGGCAACTCCGGCTTTAGCTACTTCTTTTCCGACTTTAGCAGCTTCCTTTCCTATGCGTGAAGCTTCCCTGGCAACTTCCTTTCCAACCTTTGCAGCTTCGTTTGCCGCCTTCTTAGCTTTCTCTTTTATCTCTTCCATATCGATATCAGTTGCTGCTCCAGCACAACTATCTGACTTGCTGCTGTCCGGATTAGATAATGCAGCCTGTGCTGCTGCAAGCCTTGCTATTGGCACTCTGAATGGAGAACAACTTACATAATCAAGTCCTGCCTTATGACAGAATTCAATACTTGATGGTTCGCCTCCATGTTCTCCACATATACCACACTTAAGTTCTGGGCGTGTCTTATGTCCTTTCTCAACAGCCATCTTAACAAGCTGGCCCACACCATTCTGGTCAAGTCTTGCAAATGGGTCTGATTCATATATCATGCTCTTATAGTAAGAATCAAGGAACTTTCCAGCATCATCTCTTGAAAAACCAAATGTCATCTGTGTAAGATCATTGGTTCCAAATGAGAAGAATTCTGCTTCTTCTGCTATTTCATTAGCAAGAAGAGCTGCCCTTGGAATCTCTATCATAGTACCTATCTTATACTTAATACCAGAGTTCATCTCTTTCTTAACAGCTTCTGCCTCTTCTATAACAATATCCTTTACATACTTCAACTCTTTTCTTTCTCCAACAAGAGGTATCATAATCTCTGGTGTAATAGTATACCCTTTTTCCCTTGATACTTCTATAGCTGCTTCCATAACCGCTCTCGTCTGCATTCTCGCTATTTCTGGATATGTTACTGAAAGACGGCATCCCCTATGTCCCATCATTGGATTAAATTCATGAAGTGTATCGCACTTTGCCTTTACCTCATCAATAGTAAGTCCCATATCATCTGCAAGTGCCTTGATATCTTCTGCATCTGTAGGCACGAACTCATGAAGAGGTGGATCAAGATATCTTACAGTCATTGGTCTTCCTTCAAGCGCCTCATACATAGCCTTAAAGTCAGCTTTCTGGAATTCTCCAATCGGCTTAAGTGCTTCAACTCTTTGCTCTACTGTATCAGAAAGAATCATTCTTCTGAACTTAGGTATTCTGTCTTCACCAAAGAACATATGCTCTGTTCTGCAAAGTCCTATACCTTCTGCACCTAACTCAACAGCCTTCTTTGTATCTGCCGGAGTATCTGCATTAGTTCTTACACCAAGCTTCCTGTATCCATCAGCCCAGCCCATAAGTCTCTCAAAGTTACCGCTTATAGTTGCTGCAACTGTCTTTATATCACCTTTATATATCTTACCTGTTGAACCATCCAGAGAAATGTAATCTCCCTCCCTGAATGTATATCCACCTAGTGTAAATACCTTTGCTTCTTCATCTATATTGATAGCACCGCATCCAGATACACAGCATGTACCCATACCTCTTGCAACAACGGCTGCATGTGATGTCATACCACCACGCACTGTAAGTATACCCTGTGCAGCGTGCATACCTTCTATATCTTCAGGTGATGTTTCAAGTCTTACAAGAATAACTCTCTCACCTTTGCCGCCCTTACCAAGCTCCTTAGCTTCATCGGCTGTAAATACAACTTTACCTGCTGCCGCACCCGGAGATGCTGGAAGTGCTTCTCCTATCACCTCGCCGCTCTTAAGTGCCTCTGCATCAAACATAGGATGAAGTAACTGGTCAAGCGACTTCGCATCTATTCTCATAACAGCCTCCTGTGGAGTAATCATACCCTCATCAACAAGATCGCAGGCTATCTGTATAGCTGCCTGTGCTGTTCTCTTGCCGTTACGTGTCTGTAAGAAGTAAAGCTTTCCTTCTTCAATAGTAAACTCCATATCCTGCATATCTTTATAATGCTTTTCAAGCTTCATGGCAAGGTCCATAAACTGTGCATAGCATTCTGGAAGGTCCTTTTCAAGCTGTGTGATAGGCTGTGGTGTACGTACACCTGCAACTACATCCTCGCCCTGTGCATTGATAAGATATTCGCCATATATTCCCTTTGCACCTGTTGATGGATTTCTTGTAAATGCAACACCAGTTCCTGATGTCTCACCCTTATTACCAAATACCATTGTCTGTACATTAACTGCTGTTCCCCAGCTTCCCGGAATATCGTTCATTCTTCTGTATACAATGGCTCTTGGGTTATTCCATGAACGGAATACCGCCTTTACAGCCTCCATAAGCTGTACCTTAGGGTCTTGTGGGAACTCCTCCCCCTTTGACTCTTTATAGAAAGCCTTAAATCTTGTGATAAGTTCCTTCATATCCTCTGCTGTAAGCTCCGTATCATACTTAACGCCCTTAGCAGCCTTTACTTCGTCTATAATCTTTTCAAATTCAGACTTTGATACTTCCATAACTACATCTGAAAACATCTGGATAAATCTTCTATATGAATCATACGCAAATCTTGGATTACCTGTTTTAGCGGCAAACCCCTCAACTGCAACATCGTTAAGTCCAAGATTGAGTATTGTATCCATCATTCCCGGCATAGATGCTCTTGCACCAGATCTTACAGATACAAGCAGCGGATCGCTGTTATCTCCGAACTTCTTGCCATTGTACTCCTCTAACCATGCAAGTGCTTCGAATATCTGTGTCTTTATTTCCTCTGATATATTCTGCCCATTATCGTAATAATTCGTACACGCTTCCGTTGTAACTGTAAAGCCCTGTGGTATCGGCATACCAAGTCCTGTCATCTCCGCCAGATTAGCTCCTTTTCCTCCTAGCAACGCTCTCATAGAAGCATTTCCTTCTGAAAATCTGTAAACCCATTTGTTCATAAGATTCCCTCCATTCATAACCCATGTTAAATTGTTCCGTACAATGTCATTGTTAAAATTATAACATACATTGACTGATTAAGCAATAAGCTTGTACGGATTTTTATACATATAGTATGATTATATTCATATTATGGAAAAATATTCATGATAGATGTATTGTTGTTTAATTGAATATTAGCTGGTGATGAACGGACGACAAATATAAGCTACAGGCAGTCCTGCACACTATGTTCA